>Ga0307372_10000501_pt1 | contig 69973 bp, 60 predicted proteins | sample OX1MG_FD_202533 | JGI IMG/M metagenome (GOLD analysis project Ga0307372, IMG submission 202533) | Soil microbial communities from Risofladan, Vaasa, Finland - OX-1 | ecosystem: Environmental > Terrestrial > Soil > Coastal area > Acid sulfate soil | place: Finland: Risofladan, Vaasa | collected... | reverse complement strand
CATGGTCTGAAGCAGCTCCTCATCGGTTTCAACTACGTAGCGTCCGGCAGGCTGCACGTCGTCCACTCCGCCGAGCTTGAACGGATGCAGGAATGTGACGGTGTTGCTGCTCGTTCGCATGGTCATGGGCGTCCTCGATCCTTGATCGTTGATCCTTCGATGAACATCCGAAGGCAAGTTACTGCCGGAATCGTGACGCTGCCGCGTTGGTCGACTTTACGCTGCACGACAAACGTTGTGGAACCGCGTGCCGACCCGGATATTCGATCGGCCCTTTGTCCGGTCAGAGTGGACGCCTAGGTCGTCCGGCTTCTGCGTGTCACGGCGAGGTAGGGAACCCTGCACTCAGCGTCCGTTATACGTGGCGCGCGGCGGAAAGAATAACAAGGTGTCTTGGGAAAATCGTTTTTGATCTGCGATAGGCGCTTCGGTAACGACAGCGACAGATACAGAACAGACAAATCTCATGTCATGCGAGCTAGCTCGCCACGACGCTGACTTAACAACTGCGGGCGCTATTGCTTATCGACAAGGTTATCGATGAGCGCCTGCGCCTCGCGCTGGATCCGTTGCAGATGGTCCTGGCTGCGAAAGCTCTCGGCGTAGATCTTATAGACATCCTCGGTGCCAGAGGTCCGCACGGCGAACCAGCCGCTCTTCGCGACCACCTTGATCCCGCCGATTGGCTGATCATTACCGGGGGCACGTGCGAGCATTGCCTCGATCGGCTCGCCGGCAAGTTCCGTGGACTCGACGCGCTCGGGCGAAAGATTTTTCAAGACGGCCTTCTGGACCGATGACGCGGGCGCGTCGATGCGCTCATAGAACGAGATGCCCAGATCGCGCGTGATGTTGCCGTAGATTCGGCTCGGATCCTTGCCAAGGCGTACGGTCATCTCGGCGGCGAGAAGGCCCATGACAATGCCATCCTTGTCCGTCGTCCACACCGAGCCGTCACGGCGCAGGAATGACGCGCCCGCACTCTCCTCGCCTCCAAAACCGAGTGACCCATCGATCAGGCCGGCGCTGAACCATTTGAATCCGACCGGAACCTCGACAAGGTCACGGCCGAGCCTTTTTGCCACACGATCAATCATCCCACTGCTGACGACAGTCTTGCCAATGGCACTGTCGGCGCGCCAGTCTGGCCGACTTCCGTACAGATAAAAGATCGCGGCGGCAAGATAATGGTTTGGATTCATCAATCCGCTTGATGGGCATACGATGCCGTGGCGATCGGCATCGGTGTCGTTGGCGAAAGCGATATCAAACTTCTTGCGTAAGCCGACTAACCGCTCCATCGCATAGGGCGAAGAGCAGTCCATCCGGATCTTCCCATCCCAATCCACCGGCATGAATCGAAAGGTCGGATCGACAGTGTCGTTTATGACTGTGGCCACAATCTTGTAGCGCTCGATGACCGGCGCCCAGTAATCCACCGCGGCACCACCCAGCGGATCGATCCCGATCCTTACGCCGCTTACACGAATATTTTCCATATCGACGACATTCGCGAGATCGCTCACGTATGGCGCAACGTAATCGTAGGCATGAACACAGGACGCTTTGCGTGCGTGCGCCAAAGGAATGCGACGCACGCCGTCGAGTTTCCGAAGCAGGAGATCATTCGCGGTCTTTTCGATCCAGCCGGTAATATCGATATCGGCGGGACCACCGTTCGTCGGATTATACTTGAAGCCGCCGTCTTCTGGCGGATTGTGCGATGGCGAAATGATGACGCCGTCGGCCAATCCCGCCCTGCGTCCCTTGTTGTAGGTCAGGATCGCATGCGAGATGACGGGCGTCGGCGTGTACCCACCTGCGGCGTCGATCATCGTCTGAATACCGTTGGCCGCGAATACCTCCAAGGCGGTCGCGAACGCCGGCTCCGATAGTGCGTGCGTGTCCATGCCAACGAACAATGGTCCGTCGATTCCCGCGCGATGCCGGCAGAGACAGATAGCCTGCGCGATCGCCAGGATATGCCCCTCGTTGAACGCGCAATCGAAGGCCGAGCCGCGGTGACCCGAGGTGCCGAAGGATACGCGCTGCGCCGGGATCGCAGGGTCTGGCACTGCCGCGAAATAAGCCGTCACCAATCGCGACACGTTGACAAGGGTCGATGCTGGGGCGGGTTTTCCCGCCAGCGGACTAATCTGGGCAGTCAATTTGTTGCGGCTTTCATCCCAGCACGATTGTCACGCTATGGTTGGCGCCGTCGTCGATCACCGGGATCGATGCGGGTGTTCTCGACAACATCTCTCCGTCGAGTTTGATCGCGAGAACGCCGCGGGAGATTCCCAACGGATTCTCGACGCGGATATCGTAGCGTGCGCTGCCGCGGCGGAACGAGATTTCGTAGCCGGGCCATGTCTTGGGAATACAAGGGTCGATGAGCAGATTGCTGCCCTGCAATCGGAAACCGAGGATGCTCTCAAGCGCCACGCGATAAATCCACCCCGCCGATCCGCTGTACCAGGTCCAACCCCCGCGTCCAACATGTGGCGGGACAGAATAGATGTCGGCACTGACGACATAGGGTTCCACCTTATAACGGTGAACACTTGCAGGGTTATTGGTGTGATTGATCGGATTGAGCAATGACAACAATTCGAACGCCTTGTCGCCGTCGCCGAGCCGCGCAAATGCCAACGCCGACCAAGCCGCAGCGTGGGTATATTGCCCGCCATTTTCGCGAATGCCGGCCGGGTAGCCTTTGATATAGCCCGGGTCGGGCCCGGCGTGGTCGAAGGGCGGTGTCAAGAGCAGCGCCAGCAGATCGTCGCGCCGTACAAGATATTTGTCGGCTGCCGCCATGGCACGCCCGGCGCGTGCGGGCTCGGCGGCGCCCGAGATCACGCTCCACGATTGCGCGATGGAATCGATGCGGCATTCGCTGTTCGCAGCCGATCCCAGCGGCATGCCGTTGTCAAAATAAGCGCGGCGATACCAATCGCCGTCCCAGCCGTGCTGTTCCAACGCGCCCCTCAAGGCGGCCGCGTGTTCCAGCCAGTCATGCGCGCGTCCATCCTGTCGCCGATCCGCGAGCCGCGCGAATGTCACCAGCGTCGCATGCAGGAACCAGCCAAGCCACACGCTTTCGCCCTTTCCGCCTTCGCCGACCCGATCCATACCGTCGTTCCAATCGCCGGTTCCCATGAGCGGCAAGCCATGCGCGCCGGTCGCGAGGCTCGTGTCGAGCGCCAGCGCGCAATGCTCGAACACGCTTGCCTGCATTGTGGAGGTTGTCGGCTGAAAGAACGCGTCGTGCTGACCATCGCGAAGAACCGGCCCGTCGAGGAATGGGACCATCTCATCGAGCACCGCGAGATCGCCGGTGATCCCGACATAATGTGCGGTGACATAAGCGAGCCATATCCGGTCATCGGTGATGCGCGTGCGAATGCCACGGCCGGTATCGGGCAACCACCAATGCTGCACATCGCCTTCAGAAAATTGTCGTCCTGCCGCGCGCAGAAGGTGAGAGCGCGTCAGATCCGGTCGCGATATGCAGAGCGCCATCACGTCCTGAAGTTGATCGCGAAAGCCATAAGCGCCGCTTGCCTGATAGAATGCCGTCCGCGCCCACACTCGGCACGACAGCGTCTGATAAGGCAGCCAGTGGTTCACGAGGATGTCCAGCGTACGATCCGGCGTTTTCACCTGGATTGCGCCCGTGACGTCATCCCACTGCTTGGTGACGGCCGTGAAGATCGCGTCGAGATCGGCGGCGCGGTATTTGGCGATCAAGGATTGCGCCTCGGCGCGGCTCGCCGCCTCACCCAGGAAGAAAATCACCTCAACCGAGCCGAGCGCGCCGAGCGTCACGCGCGTTTGTAGTACACCGCAAGGATCGAGTCCGGCACCGACGCGACAGGAGAGTTGCGCGCCCTGCGTCAATCCCAGGGGCCGGTCGAGCGTGCCGTCGCGCCCAATGAACTCTGAGCGGTCGCCGGTCCACGTCGCTTGCCGGCCAGCCAGATCGACGAACGCGATCTGTTCGCCGAAGTCATTGCTCCACGGATTCTGGGCGAACATGGCGCCGGTTTGCGGGTCAATCTCTGTCACGACGAATGGTGCTGTCGCAGTCCGCGAGACACCTAGAACCCACTCCACATACGCCGTGACCGAAAGACGACGAATGCGCCCCGAATGATCGGTGATCTTCAGCCGAGAAATCTTGATCGCATCGTCGATCGGGACATATTGCAGAAGTTCGAGCCCTACCCCGTGCGCGGAATGCTCGAAGCGGCTGTAACCCAGGCCATGTGTCACCGTATAGGTCGATTCCTTTTCGCGGATCGGCAGCGCGGTCGCGCTCCACACTTCGCCCGTCTCTTCGTCGCGCACATAGAGCACCTCGCCGGGAGCGTCGCCGACAGGGTCGTTCAACCAGGGCGTGAGTTGGTTTTGCTGGCTATTGAGCGCCCAGGTGTAACCGCCACCTTCAGTGGAGACCTGAAACCCGAACGACGGATTGGCGATAACGTTGATCCACGGTACCGGCGTGCAGTCTGCTTCTTCGAGAATCGTTACATATTCGCGTCCCTGAGCGCCGAAGCCGCCAAACCCATTGAAGTATTCGAGCGTCGGTCGAGGCATTTTTGGTTCCGGCGCGGCGCTTGCCGCGATGCGCCAGGTCGGCGGTGCGGTCGGCGGCTTGCGGTCGCGCGCCCAATTGATCTGTTCGGCGAGGGTGCCGTGGCCACCTCGGAGCACCGCCCGCGCCGCCGTCTGTACGAGCCCGCGAACCTCGCTCGAGACCAGATCGGCGCGGAGGACGAATACGGCGCCGCGCGCGTCGTCGCCCGGCGCTTTGGGCATGGAGCGATTCATGCGTACCAGCGCATCCAGCGAATTTTGCAAATCCTGTACATAGGACGGTGCACGCTCGTTCAGGATCACGAGGTCGACGGCAAGCTGCTTCAGCCGCCAGTATTCATGGGCGCGCAATACCTGGCGGACGAGTTCGAGGTCGTCACCCTCCTCGATCTGGACGAGCACGATGGGAAGATCGCCCGATATGCCCTGCGCCCAGAGCGCGGATGACTTTCGCGCGCCGCGCTTTAGGATGTCTTGCGCGGGCCGAAGGGCTGGATCGGAATAGATCACGTGATTGGCGAGCCGCTGGAATAGGTGGGCATCGTCCGTGGAAATCCCCAGATGATGGAGCTGCATCTGCGCCTGCGTCCAAGCAAGCGTGGCCGCGCGCTCGTACGCCATCGCGTCGTGATGCTTGTCCGCGAGGTCGAGCACGGCCTCGCGTGTCGGCGCCGCCATCGTCCAGAACGCCAGTCGTGCCGTGTCGCCGCCTGGGATACGCACGCGCTGGCGCAGGCTGAAAACCGGATCGAGGACCGGGCCCGTGGCGTCGGACAGCGGCCAACCGTCATGCACCGCGGCGGACGCTCGAATGGTCCGCCCGCGCCCGAGAAAGCGCGCGCGATCGGTTTCAAACTGCACGCCGCCCACGGTTTCGCCCTCGACGACGACGAGATGCGCCGCCCAGACCTGCGGATCGCCGTCCGAACGCCGCCGCCGCGTGGCGAGAATTGCTCCGAGACCGGGCACGAATTCCGTTTCCACGAACAATTTGGAAAAGGCGGGATGGGCCAAATCGTCGGACTGCCGCGCCAAGGCAATTTCGGCGTAAGACGTCACATCGATCTCCCGCGCGCGAACGCCGTGATTGGTGATCGAAATGCGTCGCACCTCCGCATCATCTTCCGGCGAGATCGCGATCTCCAGAACGGTGCCGATCGAACCGTCGCGCCGAACGACCTGGGCGCCGTCCTCGGCAAAAATCACATTGTATGTGTCCGGTTCGGCGCCGGACGGCTGGTAGCCGGCCGACCACACATCTCCGCTGCGCACGTCGCATAAAAAGATGTAAGAGCCCCAGCCGTCGCAAGTTGTGTCCTCGCGCCAGCGCGTGACAGCAACATCACGCCAGCGGCTGTAACCTGAGCCCGCGGCCGTCACCATCACGGAATAACGTCCATTGGAAAGCAGCTGCGTACGCGGCACCCGCGAATGGGCGCTCGTATAGCGCCGCTGAACGTCGGGCAAAAGGCCGGCGGCTTCGACCGCTTCCGTCGTGCGTTCGGGTGGTTGACGGGCAAGCGCGACATCGCGCGGCATGCGCTCCTGGAGCAGAAGCTCGGCCGCCTGGACGAATGCTTCGGCATGGAAGCGCGCACGCATCGCACCATCCTGCAGCGCATCGCCAACGGCGACCAGGCTCATTGCCTGGTGATGCGCCATATAGGCGCGCACGACGACGAATTCCGCACCATCGGGCACACGAGAGCGCGTATAGTCGATCGCCTCGTACCAGCCATATTGGCCGCGCGCACCCAGCGCCTCGAGACGTTTGAAGTTTCGCACCGCGGCGGCGGGATCGACCATGGCGGCGAGTGCCGTCGCATAGGGCGCGACGACGGTGTTTTCGCCGAGGGCGCGCTTGAAGCCTAGGTCGGGAACGCCGAAACCTGAATATTGATATGTCTGCTCAATATCGCGCGCGTTATATTCCGATTCCGACATACCCCAGGGAATGCCGAGCTCCTCGCCATACTCAATCTGCCGGCGCACGACCAGGCGATTGGTCTGTTCGAGCAGACTGCCTGCCGGCGCGCGCATGACGAGTGACGGCATCAGGTATTCGAACATCGATCCGGACCATGAGATCAGGCCCGACGCGCCATCGATTGGCGTCAATGTGCGCCCGAGACGAAACCAATGCCGCGCCGGAACATCGCCTTTGGCGATCGCCACAAAGCTCGCCAGTCGCGCTTCGGAGGCGAGTAGGTCGTAATAATTGGAATCGAGGCTACCGTCGGCGCCGCGATAGCCGATCGACAGGAGTTGGCGATCAGGATTGAACAGAAAGCCGAATTCCATTGCGGCGGCCATCATCTTGGACGTCTCGGCGAGCGTCGCCAGACGATGGAGGAGCAATCGCACCGCCTGCCCGGATTTTTCCAACGCGATGATCAGTGCCGCCGTATCGGTATCGTTGCCTAACGGATCCGTTTTTCGCTCCTCGAGACTGCGTAGCACCGCGTCACAAACCTGTGGCAGGCGTTCAAGCGTGGGCACTTTGGCAAGCTCCGAAAGGTCCGGGCCACCCACAAACAGCGCCGCGTCGCGTGCGACAATCCCGGCCCATGGCATAAGCGTTTCGAAATCGTGCCGATGCGCATAAACCGAGGCCCGCAGCGCGTTCGCCCAGATCGGAACGTCGCAGACTCGTTCGTCGGCGGAACCTTTTGCGATTTCAGCGATCGCATCCGCGCGATGAACCAGTTCGTCCATGAGTCCCACTAAGGCGACTGCATCGCCGGATTGATGCGCGAGAAGACTGCCGAATTCATCAAATGCTGCGAGCAGCGTTGACAGCCGCGGCTCGTGCGGATTGGCACGGAGGGATTCGACGAGAAGACCGATCGTGTCTTTTAGCCCGTCACTCCAGCGCGGATTGAAAGCCGGGCCAGCGACGATCTCGCGGCAGGCATTGCCGAGCGCAATCAGATGGCCGGCGAGATTACCGCTATCGACGGAAGAGATATATTTCGGCTCAAGCGCGCGCAGACTCCGCGTGTCATACCAGTTGTAGAAATGACCGCGAAAGCGTTCGAGCTTGCCCATCGTGGCAAATGTCGCTTCCAACCGGTCCAATGTTTCGAAGGTGCCTAACCAGCCGAAATCGCGCGCGACGACGGCCGACAGCAGATACAGGCCGATATTCGTCGGCGAGGTGCGATGCGCCACAACCGGATGCGGCTCTTCTTGGAAATTGTCGGGCGGAAGCATGTTGTCTTCCGGCGTGACGAAAATCTCGAAGAAGCGCCACGTCCGCCGCGCGATCAAGCGCAGCGCGTGAGCGTCGGCGGCGGTCACCGATAGATGTCCGGTCACCGGCGGCGGCAGGCTCGCGAGCCTGGCGACAATGGGCGAAAAGACCCAAAGCGCAGCAAATGGCGCGGCGAGCAGCCATGTTTGATCACCAATGAGCACGATGACGACGCCGACGCCGCCGGCGAACGCGACGCTCGCCAAGAGCTGAACGCCAAGTGCGCGGGAATCGAATTGCGCGTCTTCGCCCGACTGCGCGGCGGTCGTCCACTCCAGCAGTCGGCGGCGTGCAATAAACAGACGGTACAGCGTTCGCATCACGGCATCGACCATCAGCCAGGCCTGATGCGCGAGGAAGGTCACGAGAAACGCGCTCTGCAAAAAGCCGATCGCAAGATCTTTGCGGATGCCGTTCAGGTGATTACGCAGCGAAACGCCTGCTCGCTTGGGAACGATACCGGCAATCGCCGGGAGCAGCGGCGGGAATGCGAGAGTGAACAGCAGGAAGGCGGTCCATGCCAGCGCCGAGTCAAATGGCTGGAGCCAGCCCATTATGAAAGCAAGAAGCGCCGCGGGCGCCGAAAGGGAACGGCGCAGATTGTCCAAGAGCTTCCACCGGCCAGCCACCGGAAGAGCGCTTCGCTCGGAATTGTCGTGCCTACCGGGGCCGCGACCAAAAAGCCAAGGTAGCAATTGCCAGTCACCGCGGGCCCAGCGGTGCTGCCGCGCGCTCGCGACGTCGTAGCGTGATGGAAATTCCTCGACGAATTCGATATCGGAAGCGAGCGCCGCGCGGGCGAATATCCCCTCCAATAGATCGTGACTCAATACTGTGCTGTCAGGGATTTGCTCGTGCATCGCGCGTTCGACGACATCGATTTCGTAGATTCCCTTGCCAACATAAGAACCTTCCTCGAACAGGTCCTGATAGACGTCGGAGATGGCAAAGGCGTAGGGATCGAGACCATTAGGCCCGGAGAAGGCGCGCTGGAACAGCGACCCTTCGCGCCCGATGGGTAGCGATGGAGTCACCCGTGGCTGAAGAATCCCGTGCCCTTCCACGACGCGATCCAAGTGCTGATCGAAACGCGGGCGGTTGAGAGGATGGGCCATCTTTCCAATCAGCCGCTTCGCCGCGCCGATCGGCATCCGTGTGTCCGCGTCGAGCGTAATGACGTAGCGGACGGCGGGGAGCAACGCCGGTTTGCCGTCGACATTCAGGAAGGTGGTGTTGGTAGCGCCTCGCAAAAGTCGGTTCAGTTCGTGTAGCTTGCCGCGCTTGCGCTCCCAGCCGATCCACCTATCTTCTCCCCTGTTCCAAACGCGCCGACGATGCAACAGGAAGAAGCGGCTACCCGCGTTAGCCCGCCCGTATTGCCGATTAAGACGCGCAATTCCTTCCGCGGCGGCGCCGACCAGTCTTTCGTCAGTCGCGGAAATCTCGGTGGATGAATCCGCCCAATCCGAGAGCAGTGCGAAATGTAGATTGTCGTCGGCGTTCGAAAGATAGTGAATTTCCAGGCGCTCGATCTGCCCATCGATCGATTCTCGAGTGGTCAGCATCGTGGGTACGACGACGATGGTCCTGAGATCCGCCGGCACGCCTTCGCGAAGCTCGAGCCCGGGTAGCGGCACCGCACCCACATTTTGGGTTATGAGACGGTTGACTAAGGCAACGGCGACATCCGACGCGGGAACCACGCCGAGAACTGCGAACAGGACGATCGCCCAGCCGCTGAGTCCGACATAAGTTGTGCCGACCAGCCCAAAACCCAGGACGACAGCGCCCACGAGCGCGATCATCCCCGCGTAGCTATATACGCCGCCTGCGGCCATCGCATGAAAAAGCCGCCGCCCCAGCGGAACGCGGCTGGCCAGGCGCCGCTCGAAGCCCCGGCGGCCTTTCGAGATCAGGTAATAGCCGGGATCGCATTCGCGGCCCAAAGGTGCGTTCGTTCGCGCCGCCACATCGGCGGCCTGCTTCGCTGCCGCAATCGCCAGTTGAGCGATCTCGATCTCGTCGTGCCCGGAATTGCGCGCCACCTCCTCGATCGCACGGCGGTAGAGATCGCGGGTTGTAAAATCCATCGCAGCGAAATCGCTTGCCGCGCGCAAAGCCACATCGACGAGGCTTACGGTTTCGAACCATTCTGCCCAATTGATCGTAGAGATCAGGCGCATGCTCGTGATCACGTTGCGCACGGTGACGTTCATCGCGCTTTGGCGCTGGACTTCATCGCGGACGATCTGGTCAGTGGTCGTTCCTTCCGCCGAGAGCCTTTTATTCAGCCATTGCAGCGCAGGCGTGACATTGGGATCGCGATCGCGCAGGCGCTCGGCCAACTGCACGGCAAAGGCGGTGGACCACGGGATCTGGTCGAGACTGTGCATAACGGTTGCCGCTGTCTCGCCGCTGCTCGTTTTCGTCCCCAGGATCCGATCCATTAGCGCATCGGCTAGGCGGCTTGCGTCGAGACGCATGACGATGGCTTCCGCCAAACGGCGCAAATTCTCGACCAACGTGATGCGCAACGTGATCGCGATCGCCCAGAGTTCGCCGATGGTAAGCGGTTGGACGCGCTGATATGCCGCGACCAAGCGGGTGAGTTTCAGGACGTCGAACGCGCTATCGGTATGGGCGATCAGTGCCCATGCGACACCGAAGACGCGCGGATATCCGGCTAGTGGCCCATCGGCTAGCTTTGGCAGCATGCGATAGAAGCCGGGTGGCAGATCGTCCTTGATCTCGCGAATCTGCTCATCCACGACATGGAAATTGTCGAGCAACCATTCAGCCGCTAGCGTGATCGGCTGGTGTGCACGAGTTGCGTTGACGATCTCCCGATAGGCGACGATCAGGAGTTTCGCGTTGGCGTAAAGCCGCGGCGCATGCCGATTGGCGCCACTGCCTTTCTCGGAGACCCGCTGCGCTGCGGCGAGGCTTTCAGCGTGCTGTTCCAACCGTTCGACGCTGAACAACTCCGCGCGAATAGGTTCGTCCACCGACGCAAACGCAGCGGCACGCCTGGAAGAACCAATAGGATTTGCGTAGCTCAACGCTTTAGGCCTTGTCTGTAGCCACCGTCGCGGCCGCGTATCACTCGGCCTTAGTGGCCGCAGTTGCTCGGACGTCGAATCCCCATTCCTGCGTTCAGTTTGTCACGCAACATGGCGATCAGCGCATCATCCTCGTCGAGGAGCACGCGGAATGCGTTCACCGGCCTAGACGCGCACACCCAAGGCTCGAACGCAATCTCCATCCTCGCACGCCTGCTCACGGCTGGGGCGAGCCTAGCAGTACCGCATCGCGGTTTTAGCGTGGTTGCTACCCAACGAAATCTGACGAGCGAGGTTAATTGCCCGAACATCGACGCGTTCTAACGGGCGCATCGTCGAATTCGTTCTTCAGGCTAAGAATATACAAAGCTTCAGGTCACAAGCACCGGCTCAAAGGCTAAAAAATGAACCGGTAATTTCCGAACAGCGGTTCGGAAAAATGGCGTTGATTCTGGGCCGGTTCCGGAGCCGATTCCGTGCTTCGGCTTGTCAGTGTTCAGGGATGATCGATGGCAAGGTCAATGTGGGGCGTGCGACGGCGGAAACGCCCAATCCTCCCCGGCTTTGCCGATCGCAAGCGCGCGGCATTCTTCGCCGCGGCGGTTCGGCGCTGGTGATGGTGTCGAGCGGCGTATCCGCGCCGAAGCGGGCGCGCAGCTTGTCGAGGACGTAGATGTCCTTGGCGCGCACCTTGTCTTTACCCCTTGGTGACAGGATGGTTTCAAAATACCGATCGATGGCCTCGCCGAAGGGGATGGTCGGGAGCTTGCCAGCGGCAACCCGATCTTGTATCTCCCGGCGTAGTCGTTCTTCGAGGGCCTTGGCCTTCACCTTTGACGGCGTGCCGGAAGTTCGGCGCACCGTCTGACCGAGGCACCGGAATTCGATGAACCAGTTGGGTGAGTCCGCACGCTTGTACACGGTCACGGACCAGAGTCCTCCCAAAAGTCCTCACGCTGGACCCTGTGGTGCCCTGGTCAGTGAAGAAGTTCAAGTTTATTCAATATGTAAGCTGCCGTAGCTCAGTGGTAGAGCACTCCCTTGGTAAGGGAGAGGTCCTGAGTTCAATCCTCAGCGGCAGCACCAGCTCTCCGGCGATTTCCTTGGTTTTCTTTATCGCGCCTTGCAGCAGCGTGCAGAAATTTGCGCGAACATGACCGGAACTTGCGCGTGCACGTGGTGCAAAATCCGTGCAGTCGATGCGGAGCTGTTTCACTCATGTTCGGCTCACACCATGGTCGCCACGCATACCAATGCATAATCATAGGTCCGCGGCTCATACCCGCGCGTCGGCCTATTTATCCAACGAGCTAAGTCCAACCCCGCTGGAAGTCTTGGCTTCGGGTCGGCGATTTTTCAGCGAGTGCTTCCGCTGGCAACAAACCTGGTCCTGTTCGAATATCCACAGCCTTCACATGGATGGGGTCGTAGTTCAATCCCTGCAGCGCCCACCATTTTCTGCCGCAAGCCGATTAGCCGGCACGCGCCTAACGCGCGAGGCCGCCCTGGTCGACAATAAATTCGACGACCCCGCCGACGTCGCCATCCGCCTTGAGGCTGGTGAACAGAAACCGCCGGTCGCCCCGCATCCGGCGCGCATCGCGGTCCAATCTTGGCCACCGACCGGACGTTCATGGCCTCGTGGTTCGGGACGATCGACGACGTCGGTGTCACGCCTGGCCGCGAGCCAATCAACCGTGTGCCAGCCTCAAATCGCCGCCCAGCCATGCAATTAACATTTCGCATGACGTGATAATTATCACCGACCGCGCTCTCCGCCGGGAGCAACAAGATGCGATTAATCACTCCCTGGCGGCCTAATCGCATGAAATCGCCATTGCCGTGCCAACGATCACGGTCCCCACGAGGCGACCATCGCGATGCCTAAGCACATCGTCCGTCTCGTTGTGCTCATGGCCGCGGCCGGCGTCATCGCGCTCGCCGCCAAGATCTATTTCGTTCCCCACTCGTTTTGGACTTACGGTCATTTCCGGGCCACGTCGGTGACGGAAATCGCGAGCGACGCGCCCGTCTACCAGGGGTCCCGCTCCTGCGCATCCTGCCATCGCCCGGAGTTCACGGCATGGTCCGCGAGCCAGCACCGAGTCAACTGCGAGGACTGCCACGGTGCGGCCGGCCGGCATCCGCAGGTCGGCACGCCGGCGGCACCGGCCCATGCCGATACGCACGAGCGCGTGATGGACGCCCGGTACGGGCTGGTGACCGGCAAGATGCGCGTTCCGACCGACACGGTGCAGCTTTGCACGCAATGCCACGCGGCGATTGCGGGACGGCCGGCGGCGCAGCCGCAAATCGCGGTGCGGCAGCACGCCGGGACGCAGCAGTGCATCACCTGTCACAGCCCGCACGCGCCAAAGATCGCTTTTCCGCCGATCCCGAAAGCAGCGCTGGTCGGTTCTGCCGTCGCGGGCAAGGCCGCCGCCGCGCAATGCGCCGGTTGCCACGGTGCCGACGGCAAAAGCCCGACCCCCGAGTTCCCTAATCTTGCCGGCCAGCAGAGGTCTTATCTCGTCGACGCCCTGGAGGCCTACCGGAACGGCACGCGCAAGGCGCCCGTGATGAACCAAATGGCGGCGAGCCTGAGCGCCACCGATATCGGGAACGTGGCGGCCTATTTTTCCGGCCTCGGCCGACAAACGCCTCCCGCCGTCCGGCTCGTGGCCGATACCGGAAGCGATAAGGCATCGGCGGAAGCCTGCACGACGTGCCACGGCGAACGCGGCATCAGCCACAATCGGGTCGTACCCAACCTTGCCGGACAGAGCGAGGCGTACCTGACCGCCGCGCTCGAAGCCTACCGGACCGGGACGCGCCAAGACGCCCTGATGAGCCGGATCGCGCACGGCCTGAGCGCCGCGGACATCAAGCAGTTGGCCGCTTATTACGCCGGCTTGACCTGTGCCGGCGTGAAGAACTCCCCCGCATGCAAGGCCGCGCCATGAGCAAGAAAATGCGCCCCGTGGATCGCCGTCACGTCCTGCGCCTCATCGGCGCGATCGCGGTCTGTGGCGCGACGGCGCTGCAGGTCCTCGGCGTCCTTGCCAAGCGCGCGACCGGCGCCGTCGCGGCCACGGCATCCGCGGCCCGTTCGTTTCCGACGGCGAGCTACGACTGGACCAAGCACCGCTGGGCGTTCGGCGTGGACGCGACCCGCTGCATCGGTTGTCTCTCCTGCGTGACCGCCTGCAAGACGGAAAACGGCGTGCCGATGGATCCGCACCATTTCCGGACCTGGGTCGAACGCTATGTCTATCTCGAGGGCGAAGCCGAACCGCGTGTCGACAGCCAGGCCGACTCTGCCGATCTCGCGGCCGCTCCCGGGCTTGGCTCGGTCTATTCCTATCGCTTCGCCGATGTCGACGACGGGAAGAAGGTCGACAAGGCGTTCTTCGTGCCGAAGCTCTGCAACCACTGCGAGCAACCGCCCTGCGTTCAGGTCTGTCCGACCGGCGCCACCTATCGGACCGAAGACGGCGTGGTGCTGATCGATCAGGATTACTGCATCGGTTGTCGGTACTGCGTGCAGGCATGCCCTTACGGAGCCCGCACCTTCAACGAGGCGTATGGCGTCGCCGACAAGTGCACCTGGTGTTATCACCGCATCACCAAAGGGCTCAAGCCGGCCTGCGTTGAAGTCTGTCCGGTCGGCGCGCGCATCTTCGGCGACCTCGACGATCCGCAGAGCGATATCAGCCAATTCATCCGCGACAACAGGGTGGAGGTGCTCAAGCCGGCGATGGGCACCCATCCGACCGTCTATTACGTCGGCATCGATAAAGACGTGCGATAGGGAGACAGATGGTGATGATCGCGCTGTTTCATGTGCCCTGGTTCTATGCGTCGCCGTTCACCGGTTACGTGTACCCGAATGAAACGATCGTCCCGTGGAGCGAATTAATTGTCGTCTATCCCTATATCACCGGATTGGTAGCGGGCGCGTTCATCGCCTCGAGCTTCTATCACGTTTTCGGCATGGAGCAGTTCAAGCCGGTGGCGCGCTTCGCCTTGCTGGTTGCGCTGGCGTTCATGAGCTTCGTTCCCCTGCCGCTGCTCTTGCATCTCGGTCATCCGGAACGCGCCTTCGAGGCGATGATCACGCCGCACTGGAGTTCGGCGTTCGCCGCCTTCAGCTACGCCGCGAGCTTTTATGTCATCGTATTGATGCTGGAGAACTGGTTCGCGTTTCGCGTGGATATCGTCGCGTTAGCCAGGCGCAGCCGCGGCCTTTGGAAGATCTTCTACGGCATTTTGACCTTGGGATCCGACGACACGTCCGAGCGCGCTCTCGGCTATGACCGGCGATGGGCGCGCGCGCTCGCGGTCATCGGCATTCCGGCGGCGACGCTGCTGCACGGATACGTCGGCTTCGTGTTCGGATCGCTCAAATCCCGCGAGTGGTGGTCGTCGGACCTGACGCCGGTCATTTTCCTGCTGTCCGCGGTGGTCTCCGGCGTTGCGCTGTTGATTGTTCTCTACATCGCGACGTCCCGCATCCGCAGGACGGCGGCGGACGAGGCCTGCTTGCGGGCGCTTGCCGTGGCCCTGTGGTGGTTCCTGATCGTCGTCGTCGTCGTCGAAGGACTGGAATATCTGACGATGTTCTACCGGAGCGCAGAAGGAATCCGGATGGCCGAAGGACTGATTCGCGGACCGATCAGCGCGGGCCTCACGATCCAGGCCGCGGGTTCCGCGATCGCATTGATCTTGCTGACCTGGCTGATCGTGTTCCGTGAACGAGGGAAAATCCTCGTGCGCGGGCTCGCGATCGCGGCGGCCGTGGTCCTGATCGAAGTCTTCGCCATGCGCTGGAACGTGGTCATCGGCGGCCAGGAGCTGTCGAAGACCATGCGCGGGCTGCTCTACTACGCGCCGCCCCTGCTGGGACGCGATGGAATCCTTACATGCGTCGGCATCCTCGCGGCGCCCTTGTTTCTTCTTTGGTTGTTCGTGCGGCTGTTTCCCCCCTGGGAACCGGCCCATCGCGATGCTCACACGCCGCGCGGCTGACCGGTCCGCGTGGCTTGGCGGGACACGGTGACGAGTCCAGGAACAGTCAACCGGTCGCCAGTTCAACGAATGGAGGGCAAATCCATGATCGGAACAAGAGCTCTCGCGGCGGCGTGGATCGTGCTGGGTTCCGTGGTCACTGCATCCGGAAGCGAGGTGAGCTTCCAGCAGGACGTCTATCCCATCTTGCAGGCCAATTGCGCCCTCTGCCACTCGCCCAGCGGGATCGGTTATTCGCACAGCGGGTTCAGCGTCGACAGCTATGCGAGCGTGATGAAAGGCACGAAATATGGCGCCGTCATCAATCCGGGCTCGAGTGATTCGAGCAACCTGATGTGGCTGCTTGATCATCGCGCTCACGCGTCCGTCAACATGCCGAAGATCTGCGAGCAGATATCGCCGGAATTCCAAAAGTGTGCGCTTACGTCGCAATCGGCACGATGGCTATCAGGGCACGAATTGATCTTGATCAAGCAATGGATTGATCAGGGTGCTAAGGACAACTGAACAAACGAACCGGCAAACGGCGGAATCGCGCGATCGATGCGATTTGACGCCGTGGCATGTGACGTTTTGCGCGCGGACGGTTGACGATCTTGGAACGGGTCTAAATCCGGCGGGACATCCTGCGATCTTTCGAGGCAAGTGACACATGTACAATTGCCTTTGCGGAAGCGGCGAGTGCGTGTTCTGTGCAGGAGCATTGTCGAGCATCGGGCTGGATGCGAGAGCCCACTGCGCCCTGCACGGCGCCGTGCGCAGAGCGCGCTACGGCGCCCACGAGACTCTCGTTCGCGAGGGCGAATCGCGGTCTCATTTTTTCGTGTTGCGCAGCGGCTACGTCAAGCTCACCACCCTGCTCGCCACCGGGCGCGCGCAGATCACCGCGCTACGCCAGCCCGGCCAGCTCGTCGGCTTTGCCTGGGAGGACGTCGTCTACCCCTATACCGCCACCGCACTGACTCACGTGGAAGTATGCCAAATCGCGCACAAGGCCGTGTTGCAGGTGCTGCAGGAGAAATCCTCGGTGGCGCTGCGAATCGTCCGGCGGGTCGCGGAAGAACTCGCCCAGGCGCGGGCGTTGATCCGGGATCTCGGCGGCAAGAATGCGCATGAGCGCATCGCCTCGTTCATCCTGTCGCTCTGCCCGGCAGAGATCGAGCCGAACGAAACCCTGCCGTTTCCGCTGACGCGGCAAGAGATCGCGGAACTTCTCGGTTTGACCCGCGAGACCGTCAGCCGGGTGATCTCGGAGCTGGCGCAGGAGCACCTGATCGAAACTTCCCACAGCGGCGTGCGCGTCCTCGCTCCGGCGCGGTTGCACGCCGTGGCGATAGGTGCCCAATAACGCAACGACGGTCGCCGCGTGCTGCGCCATCAGCACGCCGACCGAGATCGTTGGGCATGCGCTCGGCAATGCCAGGAAGCGGAGCAAGGTGTTGGGCAAAGCCACTAGCAGGCTGCTGAAAAACTCTGATGCGAAGCCGAATCACGCAACATAAGAATCATCGAGAGCCCTCTCGCGAATCGTTCTTGCGTGAACTGGTCGCCATGCGAATCAATGTTGCGTCTTCTCGCGTCCAAAAACGTTTTTCAGCAGCCTGCTAGACCTTAGGGATTTCCCGGGTTTTCCATCGCCTTCACACGGGTGGGGTCGTAGGTTCAATCCCTACTGCGCCACCATTTTCTCCGCGGAAATCCTGGCTTCGTTGTTCGCTTCGGCTCGCGGCATCGCGGTGATTGACGCCGACAAAGAGCGAACGTTCCCAGAAACAGACGCCATTTCTGGGCAACTTGCTGGGCAACTTGTTCGCGTCACGTTCATCGATGAACTCTGCTTTGGTAAGGGAGAGGTCCTGAGTTCAATCCTCAGCGGCAGCACCAGCTCTCCGGCGATTTCCCTCGGCGCCGCTTCGATTACGTGCTCGCGGAGTCGACGGGCATGTCGGCGCCGCCGGCGGCGGCGGAGCTTCGCCTGGGCCGGCGGACAACGCGCACCTTGCCGCTGTTTTTTCCGCCGCCGCAAAAGAACCGGTCGCCGCCATCGGATTCGAGCCCCGACACGGCGACGCCCGGCGGCATTTGGAGCGTCTCCAGGACTTCGCCGGTTCGCGGATCGACACGCCGCACATCGCTCTCCTCGCCTTCCCAGGTGCCGTGCCAGAGCTCGCCGTCGATCCAGGTGACGCCGGTGACGAAGCGGTTGGACTCGATGGTGCGAAGCACCGCCCCGGTGTGGGGATCGATCTGATGGATCTTCCGGTTCCGGTACTGCCCCATCCACAGCGTCCCTTCGGCCCACGCGAGCCCCGAGCCGCCGCCAGCGGGCGCCGGGATTGTGGCGAGCACGCGGCCGGTCTGCGGATCGATCTTCTGGATGCGACCCTCGGCGAGTTGAAACAGGTGCTGGCCGTCAAAAGCCGTTCCCGCATCGGCGGCGACATCGATCGAGCGCAGTGTCTTCCCGCTCGCCGGATCGAGGGCGTTCAGCTTGTCGCCGGATGCAAACCAGACATGCCGGCCGTCATACGTGACGCCATGCACGTGGTTGGCACCCGGAAAGGGCCCATACTCACGGACGATTTCGGCCGCTGATCGTTTCATGCGTCCATCCTACTCGCTCGGCAGCGGAGCGGGGAGTAGCAAGGTCGCCGTGAAACCCGGCACGGGCGGGGTCATCCAACGACGCGCGCGTCCGCGACCAAACGACTGCACCTTGCCCGATGCCGCAAGCGCATCGAGTGCCCGCTGCACGGTGCGCTGACTGCCTCCCAGCGCAAGCGCCAAGGCCGAGCTCGACCATGACTCACCGTCAGCGAGGAAGGCGAGCACCGCCGCGTGCTGCTCTTCGACGGGCCGCGCCAGTACGACGACCTCGCGTGCGTTGTGCGGCACCAGCGCAAACCCTCGCTTCGTTGCGCTCACACGGGCCAGCGTTCGAAGCGCCGCGCGAAGCCGCGCGACTTCGACCCGCAGCCGCGCGCGATGCGATTCATCGGCGAACTTCGCTCCGAATGCGCGCGCGAGCAGCGTGCTCCGCGGCACGTCACCGGGCCACGCTTCGCCCAGCGCACGCGCCAGCGCGAACAACACCGGACGCCTTCCGAGCGAGATCACCGTGCGTGCGTCACGCACAGCATGGCGGCATGCGTCCACGACGAGCACCCCTGACGCCAGCAACGCTTCGACCTCCGCGAGCCGGAGGAGCCACTCCTCGCCGCGCGCAATCAGGCGCGCCGCGGGTGTGATCAGGGCGAGCGATGCGCTTTCGACCTCCGCCGTCAGCGCCGGAATGCCGGCATCAAGCGCGGCGCGCTCGGCCCGTGCCAGCGCAGCGCGCGCCGTCTTCGTCCGAAGGCGGCGCATCGCGATCCCCGCAACCACCAGCGCATGGACGGTCTGCAACGCGGGCGGCAAGAGCGCGGGGTCGAGCCCGCCGAGTGCACGCTCGGCCTCGTCGAGGCGGCCGATCAGCAGCAGGCGCCGGATCTCGAGATACCGCGCATGCGCGGCATTCACCCGGTCGCCATGCTGTTCAAGTGTCGCCCGCGCCGCGTCGAGCGTTTTCGTGGACCAGCCGAGATCGCGCGATGCGAGCGCGGTCTCGGCCTCGGCGACGACGCACCGCGCATGGGCCACGGTCTCTTTTGGACCGAAGGCGCGCGCCGCACTTCGCAAGAGGGCTCGCGCGCGAACGAAATCGCCGAGCTGCGCCATCGCGATGCCGCGCAGCGCCAGCGCCGGCGGGTCGCCGCGCAGGGCGACCCGTTTTAGGGCGCCGAGCGGGTCACCCGCCGCGAGCGCACGCGCGGCGGCCGTGATCAGCGAGTCCATCGGAATCCCGCCACACTTGTAACTCCCGCCGTTCGATACCTCGGCGCTAAGCCTGTGTCACGGCCGTCGGTCGGGAACCGAACTGACGACGGCAGACACCCCACGAACGGAGACCAAGGCCATGACGACACATATCACTGGAACACGCGACGAATGGCTCAAGGCGCGGCTCGAGCTGCTGAAGGCGGAGAAGGAGCTGACGCGGCGCGGCGACGCGCTGGCCCAGCAGCGGCAGGAATTGCCGTGGATCCGCGTCGACAAGGACTATCGCTTCGACACCGACGAAGGCAGCGCCTCGCCGGCCGACCTCTTCAACGGGCGCTCGCAGCTCCTCGTCTATCACTTCATGTTCGGGCCTGATTATAAGACCGGCTGCGCGTCCTGCTCGGCGATCGCCGACGGCTTCAACGGCTCGGTCGTCCACCTTGCGAACCACGACGTCACGCTGATGGCGGTGTCGCGGGCGCCGCTCGCGAAGTTGCAGGCGTTCAGGCGGCGGATGGGCTGGACGTTTCCCTGGGCGTCCTCCGATGACGGCGACTTCAACTACGACTTCAACGTGTCGATCACCGAGACGCAGCAGCGGGCCGGCGGCGTCGAATACAACTACCAGCGCGGCGGCCACGCGATGACGGCGACAACGCTTCCGGAGCCGGTTATCCAGAACGCGAACTTGGCCGGCGCCGATCCGACCACGTATGTGCGCGAGAGACCCGGCTTGAGTGCCTTCGCGCGCGAAGACGGCGCCGTCTACCACACCTATTCCACCTATGCGCGCGGACTGGACGGCCTTTGGGGCATGTACCAGTGGCTCGACCGCGCTCCTAAGGGACGCAACGAGCAGGGCGTCTGGTTGCGTCACCACGACAAATACGAGCAGCGCTGAACGACGCCGGGATCGGCGTGGCGCAACCGCGGAACGGGAGATCACACATGGTTTCCGATCGGCCTTCACAACAAGCCTTCCTCGGCGTGTCGGCGCTGCTCTTCGCTGTCAGCGCGGCACTGACGATCGATTGGGGCACGTCCATGTCGGCGATGAACGGGATGCCGATGCCCGGCGGCTGGACGATGTCGATGGCGTGGATGCGGACGCCGGGACAGGCGTGGCTCGGCGCGGCGGCGGCGTTCCTCGGCATGTGGATCGTGATGATGGTGGCAATGATGCTGCCATCCTTGATGCCAATGCTGTGGCGCTACCGCCAGGCCGTCGGCAGGACAGGCGAGACGCGCCTGGGTCGGCTGACCGCGCTGGTGGGCGTGGGGTACTTCTTCGTGTGGACCGTGTTCGGAATGGCCATCTTTCCGTTGGGCGTCGCGCTGGCGGCGACCGAGATGCAGCTGCCGGCGCTGGCGCGCGCCGTTCCGATCGCGGTCGGTGCGGTCGTCCTGATCGCCGGCGCGCTCCAGTTCACCGCGTGGAAGGCCCATCATCTTGCCTGCTGCCGGGAGGCGCCGGGACGCGGCAGTGCGTTGCCGGCAGACGCCGGCACAGCCTGGCGACACGGCCTACGTCTCGGCCTCCACTGCACCTACTGCTGTGCCGATCTGATGGCGATCCTCCTCGTTATCGGGGTCATGGACCTGCGCGCGATGGCTGTCGTGACGGTAGCCATCACCGTCGAACGTCTCGCGCCGGCCGGTGAGCGCGTCGCGCGAGCCATCGGAGCGATCGTCGTCGGAGCAGGATTGGTCCTGATCGCGCACGCAGCCGGGCTCGGATGACGCATCCCGCAGCGCGGCCTTCGCCGGACGGTTACCAAGCTCCCGATCGAAACGGATGCGAGACGCGAGGGATGTTGCGCGGTGCAAAATCGGTGGCGGGCTCCAGCCCGCCGGCCGAAAGTCGTTCAGCACCGATTGGATGTGCAATCAGCCCGCGGCGTTGGTGAAGCGAGAGGTCCTGAGTTCAATCCGCAGCGGACGAACTTCCCCAGAATCTGACGTCATTTCGGAGCAACTTGCCGGCAATTGGTTCGCGGCACGTTTCGTCGGTTCCCGGCGGTAGGAAACGATCATTTCCTCACAGCCAGACCGCGCATGAAGCGTTCACGGATTTGCACGGGATCGCGCTCAGTGTTCCCGACACCCGGCTTGTCGTCGATGCGCGCGGCGATCAGGCTCGGCCCGCCGTCCTTCAGCGCCGCGGCGAATAAGCGGTCGAACTCGCTCTCGTCGGCCGCCCATGCGCTGTTGGCGATGCCCGACGCGCGCGCAATCGCGACCAAATCGGCGGCCGAGGCGCTCGCGGTCTTCTGACCACCGGTGATTTGGTAGATGCCGTTGTCCCAAACGACGACGGTGAGGTTCTTGGGCGCCCGCGCGGCCACGGTGGCAAGGCAGCCGAGCTGCATCAGCAACGAGCCGTCGCCTTCGAGCGCGACCACGTGGCGCTTAGGCTGTGCGATGGCAACCCCGAGCGCGATGGGGACCGCCAGTCCCATGCTGCCGAGCATGTAGAAATTCTGGGGGCGCTGGCCGGCCGCCCACAGATCGAAATTGGAGTTGCCGATGCCGCCGACCACCACCTCCTCGTGCGTGAGCTGGCCAACCAGGCGCTCGGTCAGCTCAAAGCGGTTCATCACCTTGGCGTTGTGGGCGCGGATCATGGGTGCCTCACGCCGTGAACACTTTGCCGCCCGTCAACAGCGGTGAAAGGATGAAGACCACGGGCGCCTGGATGGCAACCGCCTGCTTGATCGAGCGGTCGACGACAAAGCCGAGCTCGTCCTGGCGCGTGATGGTGTGGTGGTCGATGGCGAGTGCGTCGAGTACGGGCCGCATCGTCTTATGCACCAGGGCCTGACCGAGATTGAACTCGCCGAGCGTGCCGCGCTCGGAGACGAAGATCAGCGCCGGGATTTGGCTTGCGGCCACCAGCGAGGCGAGCGCGTTCGGGATGGTGGCAAAGCCGCTCGTCTGCATCAGCACGGCGCCGCGCATGCCACCCATCCAGGCGCCGGTGACGATGCCGAGGGCTTCCTCCTCGCGCGTGCAGGCAAAACAGTTGAAGAACGGATCGCGGTGCAGCGCGTCGATCAACGGCGTCAGCACGCGGTCGGGCACGTAGACCGTCAGCTTGACGTCGTTGGCCTTGAGCGTCGCCAGCACCGTCGCGTGCCAGCTCGGCGTCTGAGGCGTATCGGTCATGTCTTCGCGATCTCGGGTGACGCGTTCAAAAGCCTCACCTTGCGGCTGCGCAGCCGCACGTAGATTTGCGTGCCGATCAGCAGCGCGGCAATCGCCAGGAAGACGGCGCTGATCGGCCGCTCGACGAACACCCAGATATTGCCGTGCGAGATCAGCAGAGCGCGGCGGAAGGCGTCTTCGAAGCGCGGACCCAGCACGAAGCCCAACAAGATCGGCGCTGGATGGAAACCGAGACGCAGCAGCCCGTAGCCGAACACACCGATGACGATCGTCTCGCCGACCTGGAACATGTCGTTGTTCGCGGCATAGACGCCGATGCAGACGAAAAAGAGCGCGCTCGGAAAGAGGTATTTGTACGGGATCGCCAGCATCTTCACCCAGATGCCGATCAGCGGCACGTTCAAGAGCACCAGCAGGATGTTGCCGATCCAGAAACTCGCCACCAGACCCCAGAAAATATCGGGATGCTCCTTGATGAGCTGCGGACCCGGCACGATGCCCTGGATCATCAACGCGCCGAGGATCAGCGCCATGACGGCGTCGCCCGGAATACCGAGGCTCATGGTCGGGATGAAATCGCCCTGGATCGAGGAATGGGTCGAGGTTTCGGGCGCTACCACGCCCTCGATCATGCCCGTGCCGAATTTCTCCGGCGTCCGCGAGATCCTCTTTTCGGTCGCGTAAGCGATGAACGACGCGATGGTTGGCCCCGTGCCCGGAATGAGCGAGCAGAGGCTTCCCACCAGCGTGCCGCGGAACATGGCCGGCAGCGCGCGCCGCAATTCGGCCTTGCTCGGCCGCATGTCCTTCAGGGCCACGCGCGAATAGGCCAGATTGACCGGCAAGACCTGATTGACGCTGTTCATGAACTCGGCGATGCCGAACACGCCGAGCGCTAGCGCGACGAGCTCGATCCCGTCATCGAGGTGGGTGATGCCGAAGGTCAGGCGCTCGGCGCCAGACTGGACGTCGGTGCCGACGATGCCGAGCAGGAGACCCAGCACGGTCATCGCCACGCCCTTGATCGGCGAGCCGCGCGCCAGCGTCGATCCGGCCAGCAAGCCGAGGAGCATGAGCGAGCAGATGTCGGCGGGGCCGAACTGCAGCGCCAGATCCACCAGCACCGGCGCGAGGAAGACCATCTCGGTGATGCCCCAGGACGCGCCGATGAACGAGCCCAGCACCGACAGGCCCAGCGCAACCCCGCCCTTGCCTTGCTTGGTCAGCGGAAAGCCGTCGAGGCAGGTCACGGCGTGCGGCGGATGGCACGGAAGGTTGAGCAGGATCGAACAGATGGCGCCGCCGTACTGAGCGCCGTAGAGGATGCCTGCCAGCATCAGGATCGCGCCGACCGGCTTTATGCCGAAGGTTAGCGGCAGCAGGATCGACATGGTGGCGACCGGTCCCATGCCGGGAAGCACACCGACGAAATTGCCGACCAGCACGCCGGTAAAGCACCACATGAGATTGTGGGGCTCGAGCGCGACGCTGAATCCGCCCCACAGGCCGGCGAGCGCGCTCCCGATCACAGGCCTCTCCAGGTCAACAGCGGCATCGGGACCTGCAACAGGTAGAAAAACACGGCGACGCCGAAGCCGGTGACGGTGAGTGCCAGCACGACCGTGCTCTTCAGGGTGGCCTCGCGATCGCCCAGGGCCGAGACGAAGACGCAGCCGAACGTGGCCGGGATCAGGCCGCTGACGGTGCCCAGCACCATGAACGCGATCGGCCCGGCCAGAACGCAGGCCCAGCCGCGCCATTGCGGAAGCTGGGGCAAGATGTCCTCGTCCTCGCCTTCGGCAACGGCGATCGCGGATCCCGCCATGACGATGCCGAGCACGATAAGGATGATCCCGAGCGCGGTCGGCATGAAGCCCGGCCCCATCTGCACCAGCGTGCCGAGCCGGTAGCTCGGTCCGGCGATGGCGGCCACCGACCCGAGCAGAATCATCAGCGCGCCGGCGTAGAAGTCGCGCTTGCGCGTCCAATTGCGCAGCGTCGCGGCGGCGTGCTTGGGCTCCTGGCTCAAAATCCGATATCTCCGCGACCGGCATGGTCCTGTGGCGTCAACGCCGCCGTCGGCGCATCGCGGGTGACCGCCGGAAAGTCATAAAGCCGCGCCGGATTGTCGGACAAGATCGCGCGCCGGTCGAGCTCCCGCGGCGTCCAGTTGAGAAAGACCTGCAGCAGGCGCGCCGCGTCCGGCGTCGGACCTTCGGGACGGGGATGGGGCCAGTCGCTGCCCCAGACCAGGTTGCGCGGATTGGCAGTCAACAGCGCGTCGTGGAAGGGCTTCGCCTCGGCATAATCCGGCGGTGCGGCGCCGAGCCGGTAGGTGCCCGACAGCTTGGCCCACAGCCGGCCTTCGCCGACGCCGCGCCGTAGGGCTTCAAAGCCTGGATGGTGCGTGCCGTGGCGATAATCCATGCGGCCCATGTGATCAACCACGACCGGCACGTTCACACGCGCGAGCGCCGGCAGCAGCGCCGGAAAATCGCGGGCGTCGATCCACAGTTGCAGATGCCAGCCGAGATCGGCCATGGTCGGCAGCAGTGGCTCGACCTCGGCGAACCGCACGCCGTTCTGGTAATAGGGCTTACCGCCGCGGCGGAATTCGTTCACGCGCAGGCCGCGGACGCCGGCCGCATGCCATTGCGTCAGCGTCGCCGGCGTGAGCTCGCTTCCGCCGACCGCGACGCCGCGCAGCCGCCGCGGCTGGCGCGCCAGCGCATCGAGCATGGCGCGGTTGTCGCGGCCGTAGGCGCTCGGCTGCACCAGTGCGCCGCGCGCGAGGCCGAGCCGGTCGAGCAAAGCCAGATAGGCCTCGAGCGGCGCGTCCTCAGGCGTGTAGCTGCGCGGCTCCGCATAGGGAAACCGCGCCGCTGGACCAAAAACGTGACAGTGACAGTCGCATGCTCCCCGCGGCAGGGGCTCGCTCATTGCGGCTTGATGCCGGCGAGCTTAGCGGCTTGCTTCATGTTCTCGTAGTCGGTGCGGATGAACGCCGCAAAGCCTTTCGACGTCATCTGTTCGGGCGTCGCGATCTCGGATCCCATGCCCTCCAGACGTTCGACGGCCGGACCACCGCTGAGGCCCGCGGCAACCGCCTTCTGCAGCTTCGCGACGACGGCCGGCGGCGTTTTCGCCGGCGCGACGATGCCGACATAGCTCTGCGCGGTGAAGCCCTTCACGCCGCTTTCGATGAAGGTCGGAGCCTGCGGCGCGAGCTTGGAGCGATGCGTCGCCGCCACCGCGATCAGGCGCGCCTTGCCGCCCTTACTGAGCGACAGCGCGCCCGACAACTCGGTCATCGCGCCGTCGACGTTGCCGGCGATGATATCCGGCATCAGTGCGCCGCCGCTGCGATAGGGAACGTGGGTGATCTTTGCGCCGGTCGCGGCTATGAAGCGCTCCAGCGTCATGTGGGTCGCGCTGCCGACGCCGCTGGTAGCAATCGTCACGGGAGTTTTCTTCGACCGCGCGATGAGTTCCGCAATGCTGGTGATCTTGGATTTGTTGGACATGACCAGCGTATGCGGCACGTAGCTGGTGAGCGCCACCGCGACGAAGTCCTTGAGCGGGTCGTAGCCGAGATGCGCGTGGATGAAGGGACCGACGGTCAGCGGTCCGTTCGAGCCAACCAGCAGGGTATAGCCGTCCGGCGCGGCATGGGCGACGAACTGCGCGCCGATCGCGCCGCCGGCGCCGCTGCGGTTCTCGACGACCACGGTTCCGTGCAGCTGTTTTCCCATCTGGTCGCCGACAATGCGGCCGACGACGTCGGCGTTGCCGCCCGGCGCCCACGGCACGATCAGATGGATCGGCCGGTCGGGATAGGCGGCGAAGGCGGTGCGCGGCAGCAGCGTAACCGCGGGTGCCGCGCCGAGCGCGGCCAGAATCGTCCGGCGTGAGATCGTCATTTCGGTTCCTCCCCAAAAAAATCCGACGCCCGGCGCTTCGCCGCCGGATCGTGTCCGCGACAAGCCCGACATTGCACCCGGGCGTGTGCCGGGAGGCTACGAAGGGCTTCGTTATTTTCAAAATCAATAATACTAATGGCGGGAATTCATGCAATGGATGTCGGTGATGAACCTCGGCAGCGTCGACTTCAATCTGCTCAAGGTGCTCGATGCCTTGGTGACGGAGCGCAACGTCACGCGCGCCGGCCGGCGGCTGGGCCGGTCGCAGCCGGCGGTGAGCAACGCGCTGCAGCGCCTGCGCGCCCTGCTGGGCGACGACCTGTTCGTGCGAGGACCGCGCGGCTTCGTGCTGACGCCGCGCGCCGAGGCCATTCGCGGTCCGCTGCGCGAGGCCATTGCCCTGGTCGAAGGGTGCCTCGCCCAGGAGCCGCGCTTCGATCCGGCCAGCGCTACCAGCGTCTTCCGCCTGAGCGGGCCCGATCGGTTGAGCCTCTCCGTGGTGCCGCCATTGTACGCGCGGCTGTGGAAGTTCGCGCCCAATGCGTCGCTCCAGGTGCTGACCGCCGATCGCAAACAGGCATTGGATCTGCTCGACGAGGACCTGACCGACGTCGCGCTCGGTTGGTTCGACGAAAGACCCAGCCACTTGAATGGCGAGTTCTTGATGGAAGAAGAGTTGTTCTGCGTCTTTCGGCAGGACCATCCCATCCTGAGGCGCCGGACCAAGTTCGACATGGCACACGTCTTGTCATTTCCTCACCTCGTAGTCAGCGCCACGGGCCAACGGCGGGCGATCTTCGACGATCTCCTGCAGACGCACGGTTTGCAGCGTCGGGTGCTTGTGGCGGTCACGAATTTTACCCCGGTAGCGCACCTGCTGATGCGAAGCGACATGATCGGCGTGTTCACCCAGCTCGCCGCCGATGTGTTCGAAAGATCGTTCCGACTAGCCAAGCGACCGGTGCCGCTCGACATCGGCAAAATCTCCACCAGCATGGTCTGGCAGGCCGCCGACGACAAGGACCCGCGGCACGCCTGGCTAAGGCGGCAAATCAAGGCGGTCTATAAGGCGCTGCGATAGCCGCGCCGCGATCGTGAAAAAGTAGCCGGCGCCAGGGGATTAACCCGCGTGCTCCCGCGCGAGGAAGTCAAGCGTGCGGCCGTACGCCGTCTTGGCAGCGGCTTCGACATAAGTCGGCCGCGCGTCGTTGGCGAAGGCGTGGCCCGCCTCATAAACGTAGGTTTCGGCGGACGCAAAGGCGCTGCGCACGGCCGCGATCGTCTCCGGCGGAGAGTTTGGATCGGTCGCAGCGAAGTGAAAAAGCAGCGAACATTTCGGCTTCTGATCGAGATAGGTCATGAGCCGCGTGCCGTAAAAGGCGATTGCGCCACGCAGCTCGAGCTCGGCTGCCGCGCGCACCATCACGCCGCCGCCCCAGCAGAATCCCAGCACCGAGACGCCGTGCTCGCCCTGGACGCACCGCACCGCGGCAGCGATGTCGAGCATCACCTTGTCGAGCGGCAGACCATAGGCGAGGTCGCGGCCGCGGTTGGCGTCGCTGAACGGGATGACCGTCCCGCGCGCGACCCGATCGTAAAAGCACGGGAAGATCGTGTCGTAGCCGTCGCGCGCATAGGAACGGACGACACCTTTGAGTTGGTCGGTCAGGCCGAAGATTTCCTGCAAGACCACGAGGCCGCCTTTACGGCCCCGCGCCGGCCGCATGCGGAAGGCCTCGAGCGCAAATCCGTCCGCCGCGGTCAGTTTAGTCATCTCTTCCGCGATATCGTTGCTCTCGACTGCCATCGGTCTCTCGCTTTATCCAGTGCGGCGCGCAACGGGCTGCTCCGCGTTGCGCTTTACCAGGGCCCTCTTTCCGGCGCGATCCTAGGCAGGGTCCGGCCATGCATGAAATTGATATTCAAAATGTTCCTTATTCAATGTGCAAATGTTGTTTCAATCCGCAGTGTCAGCACCAGCTTCTTCGCCGAAGACTTCCCTCGCCTTTTCCCCAATTCACCGTCGATCGCGCCGGACGCATCGCGGCCAATCATGCGGTAATATCGGGCGCATTGGCGCGGCAACACGGTTCCGGGGGGATCATGCTGGTCGACTGGATTTATGGCGTACCGACCTGGGAAATGGCCGCGGTGGTCATTGCAAGCGCGGTCGGCCTGTCGCTGCTCGGCCTCGTCGCCGCGACCCGGGTGCTGCATGTCGAGCTGCGCCGCCGGCACAACGAATTCACCGGCTTCAATTCGGCGCTCATCGGCGTCGTCTTCGCGGTGCTGCTCGCCTTCATCGCTGTCGAGGCCTGGGAATCGTTCGGCAAGGCGGGCGATACGGCGCAGATCGAGGCGTCGCTGACCGGCGACCTGTTCCGCGATGCCGCGACGATGCCGGAGCCGGCCCGGACGGAGCTGGTCGGCGACATCCGGGATTACGTCGAGATCGTGCTCAACCAGGAATGGCCGGCGATGGCCCGCGGCGCGCTCATTGGCGACGCGGGCTGGGCACCGCTCTTCAAATTCCACCAGGCGCTGCGCAACGTGGACGCCGCCAATCCCGTGCAGGTAGCGATGGTCGCCGAGACGCTGCGCCGCCTGAACGCGCTCTACGATGCGCGGCAGAAGCGGCTCCTGGCGGCGGAAGACCATATCGCGCCGGCGGTGTGGTGGGTGGTGCTGCTGGGCGCGACGGTCGTTGTCGCGCTCACCTATCTCTTCGGCATGGAAAGCTTCGCGATGCACGCGCTGATGACCGGCATGGTCGCCGCCTCGCTGGCGCTGGTGATCGTGCTCATCGTCGCCTTTGATTATCCCTTCCGGGGCGAGGTGCAGGTCGGACCCGACGGCTTCCGCAACGTCCAGCACCTTATGGAGCAGGCGGGCGTTAAATTTGCTCACAACGCGAAAGGCGGCAGCGCTCCAGCGCGGTGAGACGTCCGCCGTTGCCGTTCAGTAGCGCACGGATAGCGCCAGCGACCCGAATTGATGGGGACCGCCGTGCTGTCCCTTGATCTCCTCGGTCTGGATGACCTGCGTGTAGGAGAGCCGCACGCCCCCTACCAAGACTGCGAGACCGAGCTCGAGCTCGCCGACAAAGGGCTCTCGCCGGGCGCTGGCGCTAGCCTGGAAGGTGTTGCCGTCGATCGTGATATCGTGCGCCACGGCCTGACCATCCGCGCCGGCGAAAAAATACCAGGCCAAGTTGCGCGTTGGCACGAACACGTCGCTGCCGCTCAGGCCGGGATTGAGGCGCGCCACGCCGTAATCGGAATCGAGCCCTTGGCCGATCCGGAAGACCGATCCGGCCAGCCCATAGACGCGCAGATTGCCGGCGCCACCCGCGACCTCGGGCAGTGCATCCATTTGCAATCCGCCACGCAGCAGCGGAACGCGCCAGATTTTCTCCGCCAGCAGGTCGGCGACCGGCTCGTCGTGAATCTGGTAGTTCCAGCCCTTGCTGGCGCCGTAGCCGACGAGGCTGTGGAAGCCGTTCTGTAGATCCTTGCCCAATGCGTCCGGCCCGACGACGCCCGCCTGGAGGCCGATGATGCTACGCGAGGAATCGGTGTCGTGCAGCAGCGAGCCCGTCAGAGTCAGGACGCCGGCATAGGGCCGGTCGGTCGGATCGGGCGGAACGAGCTGCACATTCGAGGGCGTGTACATCGCCTGGGACAGCTCGATCGAATACCGACTCCGCCCCGGACCCCAGAGCCAATTCTCGAAGTTCTCGAGCGAGGCCGGCAGCGTGTCGGTCGGCGACGTCCAGTTGAGGCGCAGTCCGTTGACGTAATATTTGTCCTTCACCCCGGATCCGGTCGCGACCGACGAGTTCTCGTCCTGCAGGGTCCAGATGCCGTCCGGGTCCGCTTGCGGCTGGGCCCGTGCCGGTGCGGCCACCGCGACAAACGCCAGGGACAGGGGCGAAAGCAGCGCCAGGGAAAGAAGTAATCTTATATCGGGTCGCATTATCCCCCCAAAGCGATCCAAACAGTTTTACCTTAGGGCATGTGCCGCATGCCGTATAGGAGCACGCGGTGCCCGAAAAACGTGACTGGCGCGATCGATCAACCTTCGCGGTGGTCGTTCATCCCAGCCTTTCCCGAAGGGTTCCGGGAGTTCAGCACGCCGGGACCGTACCGGGCGTCGTTGGCTTTCGCGTGCCCCAGCAATGGACTATCCTTTGCGCCGACCCCAGTCGTCCGGGAACGTTGGGTGAATAGCTTCCACTGGCCTACGCGATGACCGGTACGAATATTTGTGCAAATTCCGCATCAGCCGAACGCGGTCAAAACCAACCAAGGGAGCGTCAAATGCCTTTTCAAACACGCGCCTTCGCCGTTGCAGCCGCAGCCGTATTTCTCGCCGGAATGCAGGTGGCGCTCGCTGACGCGCCGTCGATCAAGGTGAAGCTGTGGGAAAAAAGCGGGAAAGAGGGCATGACGCTGAGCCAGGACAAAATGGAAGAAGGATCCGTCGAGTTCGTCGTCACGAACACATCGACCGACCCCATTCTGGGCAATATGCACGAGTTCCTGGTTTTCCCGTGGAAGGGCTCGATCGACAGCCTGCCTTATGACGCGAAGTTGAGAACGGTGGACGAGGACAAGTTGCCGCCGTTCGAAGGGCTCGAGGACATGCTGCCGAGCGCGACCGAGACGGTGCGTCTGGTGCTGAAACCGGGCACCTATGTCCTCCTCAGCAATCAGCTGCCCGGCGATTACAAGGCCGGCATGGTGCGGGAGTTCACCGTTCTGTCGCATGCCCAGTGGGACCGGCTGAACCAGAGCGGCAATACCCGGTCCCACTAACGGGCCGCACGATTGGCGCTGCGGCGGTCGACGGCCTCGTCGAAGACGGTTAAATCGACATTAACCAATCCGTGTGACATTTCACCGTCATGGAGCCAATCGCAGCGACGCTGTCGCCGGGCGACGCGCTACCAGCGTGCGATCCGCGGATCGCCGCGCTCTATCGCTATTGGCTGAGCATTCGTCCCGCTCACGCTGCCTTCCCCGGTCGGCAGCATTTCGATCCGACGGCCGCCAAGAAATTCATTCCCAATATCTATTTGCTCGACGTTCATCGCAACCCGTTGCGCTTTCGCGTGCGGTTGATGGGTTCCGAGAACGTCCGCTTGATGGACCGCGATCCGACCGGCCAATGGCTGGGCGAAGGGTTTCGGCCCAATTTCTACAACGAGCCCACCTACGCGCAATATCGCGCGGCTGCCGAACGTGGCCTGGTCGCCTATCACCGCGGACTGCCGGTGTCGCATATCGCCGGGCATTTCGTGGTCGCCGAGCGTCTGCTGCTGCCGCTGGCGAAGAACGGCAAGACGGTGGACATGGTGCTTGGATTCGCCGTTTATCATTCGCCCTTGAGCGTGCCCGTCGCACCGTCCGAAGGCGTCGCGGGCGCCAACCGCGAGCGGCAACGCTCATGCTGAGACGTCCGGATGACCTCGAGAATGGAGCCGCGGTGACTTCGAATCCGCCATCCGCCGGCGATCCCGCCGCGGTCATCGGCGACGCGCGCCTCGAGAGCATCTATCGCTATTGGCGCGGCAAGTGCGCCGGTCGGCCGATGCCGTCCCGTGCGGACATCGACCCCGTCGAGCTTTCGGCCGCCGTCTGGCCCCTTACGATGATCCTCGAGGTGGTGCGCGCGACCGGGACGGTCCGCTTCCGCTATCGGCGGGTCGGCGAGGTCTTCTGGCGCGCCACCGGCCGCGAGCCGACCGGCCAGTTTCTCGACGAATCGGTGCCCGACATCGCCGGCTACCGGCAATACGTCGTCGGCGTCTACCGCGAAATGGTCGAGCGGCGGCAACCGCTCTATACGCAGAACTTCTTCTTCCTCAACGGGCAGCGCGAGCCGATGCAGGTCAAACGCGTCAGCCTGCCGTTATCGAGCGACGGTGGGGCCACGGTCGATATGATCCTGGCCGGCCATGTCTTCGATCACGAGAGCGCCGAGCGCGACTGGGCGCTGTCGCAGGTCAATCAGATGAAGGAAGGCGACCGCATCTTCCTTCCCGTCTAGCACCGGATCGGCTTGGGCCGGGTGATGCGCGATTCGGCATTGCAGCGTGATCGCCGACGCCGCAAAGATGCCGTCGAATCGGAGGAAACACCCATGCCCGACACGCCGACCTACGAAATCCATGCCATCCGCTATGCGCGGCACGACCGCCGCGCCAGCGAGAATTTCCTCGGCGGCGATCCTCACGACGCGCCCATGCCGATCGACTATTTCGTCTGGACGGTGACCGGCGGCGGCCGGACCTTCGTCGTGGATACCGGCTTCGGCGCCGAGCAGGCGCGGCTGCGCGGCCGCGAATTGCTGCGCTCGCCAGTCGAAGGCCTCAAGGGCCTCGGCATCGATCCGGCCAAGGTCGCGGACGTGATCATCACGCACATGCATTATGATCACGCCGGCGGCCTCGACCTGTTCCCGAACGCGACCTTCCACATACAGGACCGCGAGATGCGATTCTGCACCGGCCGCTGCATGACGCACGGCGAGCTGCGCCACGGCCTGGCGGAGGACGACGTGGTCGGCATGGTGCGGCGGCTGTTTGCCGGTCGCGTGCATTTCCACGACGGCGCCGAGGAGATCGCGCCCGGCCTGTGGCTGCACTTCATCGGCGGCCACACCATGGGGCTGCAATCGCTGCGCGTGATGACGCGGCGCGGCTGGGTTGTGCTGGCGTCAGACGCCGCGCATCTCTATGCCCATCTCGAGCAGGGCCGCTGCTTTCCGATCGTGTACAACGTCGCCGACATGCTCGAAGGCCATCGCACGCTGCAGCAACTGGCGAGCTCGCCGCGACATATCGTGCCCGGCCACGATCCGCTGGTGATGAAGCGCTATCCCGCATCGAGCCGCGCGCTCGAAGGCGTTGCCGTGCGGCTCGACGCCGAGCCGATCGCCTAGCGCTTCGCCGGCGCGTGAACCGGCAGCCGATCGAGATAGCGGCCGACGGCGGTGTGATCGACGCCATCCGGCAGATCGCGCGCCGCGGCGTCCCAAAGGGCCGCGACCGCATCGGCCAGCGGCGCCGCGACGCCCACCGCATGCGCCAGATCGTCGGCGGTGCGCACGTCCTTGGCCATCAGGCGCAGCGGGAAGCCGGCATTGAAAGTCTCCGAAAGGATGAACTGCTTGAGCTTGACCTCGGTCGAATTGTTGCGTCCGGTCGAGGCGTTGAGGATGTCGGTCATCAGCGCCGGATCGAGACCGAACCGGCGGCCGATGGCGATCGCCTCGACGGCGGCGACGAGACCCGCGGCCGAGACGTAATTATTGAGCGCCTTCATCGCGTGGCCCGAGCCGAGCGCGCCGGTGCGGAAGATGACGCGGCCCAACGCCTTTAATACCGGCTCGATGCACTCGACCGTCGCACTTGCGCCGCCGACCATGATCGCGAGCGAGCCGTCGGCCGCGCGCCGCACGCCACCCGAGACCGGCGCGTCGGCGAACTCGAATCCGGCGGCGATCAGGTCTTCGCCCAGCGCGCGCGTGCCAACCGGATCGGAGGAGCTCATGTCGACGATCATGCAGCCCGGCCGCAGATGCGCGCGCATCGCCTGCACCACGTCGCGCACGACTTTGCCGTTGGGCAGGATGGTGGCGACCAGCGCGGCCGTCGATACCGCCGCCGCCAGCGTGTTGGCGACCGCGCCACCGGCAGCGACGAAGCGCTGGCGCGCTGCTTTAGCGGCGTCAAAGCCGACGACGGCGTAGCCGGCACGGACGAGGCATGCGCCCATCGGCACGCCCATGTTACCCAGCCCGACGACAACAATCCGCGCGGGCGGAACCATGGTCGATTTCGCGTTCATCGCTTGCCTCCCTCTGATTCCGGCGCCGCCCGAAATTATGACGCCGCCGCGGGATTGTCGCCGATCGCGATCGAAAGTTCGAATCGCCGCGCGAGCATGCCGGGCGAGCCGCGCCGGAGCCGGATTAATCTGTGCAACTTGTCAATTGCATCACTAGAATGAATTGGACGGGGCACGGGCCGATGGAAATGATGCCGCAAACCACACAGGCCCCCTTCCCCAATGCCACTCACAGACAGTCTGCCGCTCGCCGTCGCGGCTCCCGCCGGCGAGTCACGCGAAGCCTTACGCGACCGATCGCAACGAACCGCGATCGCCTTGTGGCCCGGCCTGCTGCTGACCGGAACGATCGCCGCCGCCGCCTTCGCGCTGCGGCTGCTGCCCGGCCTCGGCAATTTGAGCCCGATGATCCTGTCGATCGTGATCGGCGTCGCCGTGCACAACGTCGTCGGGACGCCGCGCCGCGCCGCGCCCGGCGTCGCCTTCTCGCTGCGCCGCATCCTGCGCGCCGCGATCGTTCTCTTGGGCTTGCAGCTCACCGTGGCGCAGCTCGTCGAGGTCGGCGCGCCCGGCCTTGCGCTGATCGCCGTCTGCATCGCCGCGACCTTCACCTTCACCGTCTCGGTCGGCAGGCTCCTCGGCGTCGACCGGCGGCTCGCGGCGCTGATCGGCACGGGCACGGCGATCTGCGGCGCCTCGGCCGTCGTCGCGGCCAATACCGTGGTCGGCGGCAGCGACGAGGACTCGGCCTATGCGATCGCCAGCGTGACGCTGTTCGGCACGCTGGCCATGGTGGTCTATCCGCTGCTGGCCCATCCGCTCGGTCTCGACGCGCGGCATTACGGCCTGTGGGCCGGCGCGTCGATTCACGAAATTGCCCAGGTGGTGGCCGCGACGTTCCAGATCAGCCCGGATGCCGGACATATCGGGACGATCATCAAGCTGTCGCGCGTCATGATGCTGGCGCCGGTGGTGATGGCCATGGGTCTGAGTGGCCGCTATCGCCGGAGCGACGCGCCCGGCGGCAAGCTCGCGGCGGCGCCGATGCCGTGGTTCGTCTTCGGCTTCCTGGCGCTGATCGGCCTCGGCAGCGTGGTCACGATTCCGCCGGTGCCGATGCACTGGATCGTCCAGACGACGGCGTTCCTGCTGTCGATGGCACTCGCCGCGATGGGCCTGCACACCGACATACGCAAGCTCTCCGCCGAGGGCGTCAGGCCGTTCGCCTTGTGCGCGGCGTCGAGCGCGTTTCTCGCCGGCTTCAGTCTGGTGCTGATCCGACTCTTCCTGTGAGCCGTCGGTGACGCTCGAGCAGCTGCGCATCTTCGTCGCAGTTGCCGAGCGCGAGCACATGACGCGCGCGGCCGAGATGCTCGGTCTCACGCAATCCGGCGTCAGCGCCGCCATCGCGGCGCTCGAGGCGCGCTACGCCACGCCGCTGTTCCATCGCGTCGGCCGCCGCGTCGAGCTGACCGCCTCCGGTCGGCTGTTTCTCGACGAGGCGAAGGCCGTTCTGGCCCGCGCGGAAGCGGCGGAGCGCGCCCTCGCCGAGCTCGGCGGCATGAAGCGCGGCCGCCTCGCCCTGCATTCGAGTCAGACGATCGCCAGCTACTGGCTGCCGGCGAAGCTGGTCGCGTTCCGGCGAAAATATCCCGGCATCGAGGTTTCCCTGTCGATCGGCAACACCGCGCAGGTCGCGGCGGCCGTGCGCAGCGGCGCGGCCGATCTCGGCTTCGTCGAGGGCGCGGTCGACGATCCGGCGCTCGCGCAGGAAACGGTCGCCGGCGACCAGCTCGTCGTCGTGGTCGGGCGCGCTCATCCCTGGTTCGGGCGCAAATCCGTCGCCGCCAACGACCTCACCCAGACCGATTGGGTGCTGCGCGAGCCGGGCTCGGGCACGCGCTCGGAATTCGCGCTGGCGCTGCGGCGATTCGGGATCGAGCTGCATTCGCTGCGCATCACGCTCGAGCTGCCGTCGAACGAGGCGGTGCGGGCGGCGGTCGAAGCCGGCGCCGGCGCCACGGCGATTTCCGAGCTCCTGGTCGAGTTGAGCCTGCGCGCCGGCACGCTGCACCGCGTGCCGTTCGCGCTGCCGCGCCGCTCGTTCTCGGCGGTGAGCCACCGCGAACGCCACCGCAGCAAGGCGGCGGATGCGCTCGTCGCCATGATCGGCACGCCCGACGCGAAGCAGCGTCCGGCGGCAGCGAAGGAACGGCCGAAAAAGAAGGCGCACTGAACGGTCAGCCGCGCGACCGCCGCGTGGCGCTCAATCGCGGCCGAGCCATTTGTGGAACGCCCACAGGCCGATCAGCAGCAATCCGCCGATCACTGGCACCGACGCGGCGACCGCGAGCGGCTCGTTCACCGCGTAGCCGAGCGTCGCGGCGCCCTGCGCGAGATCGCCGATCAGGCCGGCGCCGTAATAGGTGATCGCGGCGATCGACAGGAACTCGACGGTCTGTTGCAGGCGAAGCTGGAGCCGGGCGCGGCGATTCATCGACAGCAGCAGGTCGCGGTTCTGCGCCGCGAGCGTGACGTCGATGCGCGTGCGCAGCATGTCGCTGGCGCGTGCCGCGCGCTCGGACAGCGCCTCGAGCCGCTGCTCCATCATCGCGCAGGTCCGCATCGCCGGCGAGAGCCGACGTTCCATGAACTCGCCGACCGTCTGCCGACCCTCGATGCGCCGCTCGCGCAGCTCCTCGATGCGCTTCTGCACCAGCGCGTAATAGGCGCGCGCGGCGCCGAAGCGATAGGGCGTGCGCGCGCCGAGCGTCGCCAGCTCGGCGGCGAGGCCCGACAATCGCTTGAGCAGCGCCTGTTCGTCCTCGAGCGCCTCGGCGCCGGTCGTGGCCTCGGCGATGCCGGCAAGATTGCGCTCGATCGCGGTGACCGGCGGATTGATCTCGCGCGCCAGCGGCAAGGCCAGCAGCGCCATCATCGTATAGGTCTCGATCTCGAGCAGCCGCTGCACCAAGCGGCCGGCCTGGCGCGGCGACATCGCGCCGCCATGCACGATCATGCGCACGAAGTTCTCGCGGTCGGGGCGGAAGTCGGTCGACAGCTCCGCCAACCCGCCAGCGGCAAAGCCGCCGACGATGTTGCGGCCCTCGAACAGGTCAGCGACGACGGCCGGCGCCGGCGGCTCGCCAGCGATCAGCGTGAGCTGCACCGCGGCAATCACCTGGCCGGGCAGGCCGGCGATCCAATCATGCGGCAGCGCGAGCGCGCTCGCCGGCTCGAACAGCGCAGCGCCGCGCCAGGGCAGCACGAAGGTATAGGTGGCGAATTCGGCGTGACGCTCCCAGGTCAAGCGCAGGCCTTCGCACTCGAGCTGGACCTGCGACGCGCCGGCGGGCGGCGCCGGCACCTTCTGCGTCGCGCAGAATCGCACCAGGGCGGCGCGCTCCGCCCCGCTGTCGCCGCCGGTGAGCGCCAGATGAACGACGCGCGCCGGCGCGGCGACGACGCCATAGGGCCGCGCGTGCAGCTCCCGCGCCAGGGCGTCGAATTGCGCATGCAACAGAGGACCGCCGGCGAACGCGGTCGCCGGCGTTTTGGCGGGCTCCTGGCTCATCGGCCAGCAGCATAGCGCAAATCAGCCGCGGTCGAGTGCCTGACGGATGGCGCGGGCGAGCTCGTCGTGGCGATACGGCTTCTGCAGCAGGGTGAAATCGGCGGCGCCGGCACCGCGGTGGGAGACCGCGTAACCCGAGGTCAACAGCACCTTGATGCCGCGCTTGACCCGGCGGGCGCGGCGCGCGAGCTCGTCGCCGAGCATGCCGCGCGGCATCGAGTAGTCGCTGAAGAGCAGATCGACCTTCGCCTCGCGCTCGACCACGTCGAGCGCCGCCGGCGCGTCCGGCGCCGTCAGCACGCGATAGCCGAGCGAGCGCAGATTCTCCGCCACCATCTCGCGCAGGTCGGGGTCGTCCTCGACCACCAGAACGGTTTCGGCCTTGCCCTCGGCCGCGCGGACGATGGGCTCGACGTGCTCCTTCGGCGCGTCATAGGCGCGCGGCAAATAGAGCCGTACCGTCGTGCCGACACCCGGTTCCGACGCGAGATCGATATGGCCGCCCGACTGCTTGACGAAGCCATAGACCTGCGACAGGCCGAGGCCGCTTCCCTTGCCCACTTCCTTGGTCGTGTAGAACGGCTCGAACGCGCGCTCGACCACCTCGGCGGACATGCCCGAGCCGGTGTCGCTCACCGTCACGCGCACGTAGCGGCCGGGCGCAACGCCGGCGCTCGAGGCGGCGTCGAGCATGACGGAGCTGGTCTCGATCGAAACGCGGCCGCCGCCCTCGGGCATCGCGTCGCGCGCGTTGACCACGAGGTTGAGCAGCGCCGCCTGGAATTGCGCCGGATCGACGCGGCAGGGATCGACCGTCGGGCTGAGCAGGAACTGGAGCTGGACGTGGTCGCCCGCCGCGCCGCGCAGCAACTCGCCGAATTCCTTGATGACGCGATTGAGGTTGACCGTCTCGGGATGCAGCGATTGCCGCCGCGCGAAGGACAGCAGCGATTGCGTCAGGCGCGCGCCGCGCTCGGCGCCGCGCGTCGCCGCCTGGATCAGGCGCTTGGCCGGCTCGGCGGTGAGCTGGCGCTGAAGCTGCTCGAGGCTGCCCATGATCACGGTCAGGAGGTTGTTGAAGTCGTGCGCGACGCCGCCGGTCAGCTGACCGATCGCCTCCATCTTCTGCGCCTGCCGGATCTGCTCCTCGAGCTCGGCCCGGCGCTCCGCCTCCGCGGCCGCCTGGCGGGTGCGGCGGAGCGCGATCATGGTGGCCGCGATGAGCGACAGCGTCACCGGGATGCCGTAGATCAGGTGGCTTCCCATCGTCCGCGCCCACGCGTCGACGATCGCCGCGCGGTCGACGCTGCCGACGATGTAGACCGGGAAACTGCCGACCTTCTCGTAGGCGAACAGGCGTTCGGTGCCGTTCGCCGCCGAGCCCACCTCGTAGGTGCCGAAGAGAGGCTCGCCGTGGATCGCCTGCATCAGCGGACTGCCGGCGGCGAATTTGACGGCGTCGTTCGCCGGCGGATCGCGGGCCAGAAGCACGCCGTCGTCGCGCACCAGGCTGATGCGCGACGCCTGCTGCTCGGCGATCGTCATGTAGAAATTCGTGAAGTAGTTCGGATTCATGACGATCTCGATCAGGCCGCCGGGCGCGCCGCGATCAGGCTTGGCGCGAGCGACGATGAACCCGGCTTCGCCGGATTGTTCGCGCCGCACCGGCGAGACCATGACGTCGTCCATGCCGGGCCGGCGGACGCGCAGGTAGTGACGCGGCAGAAGCACCTGGACCCGAGCGGGAAATTGGGCGTCGGTCGCGACGAGGCGGCCGTTGGGCGCGACGAGGCGAACGACCGAGGCCTGGGGCAGGCTCGCCTTGATCTGCTTGAGAAACTGATTCAACTCCGGCGACCGCGCGATCTGGTCCCAGGTCATCGTCGCCGTGTGGTCGGCGATGCGATCGGCGGCGAAGGCGTCGGTCTGGAAGACGGTCTGCGCCTGCTGCGCGGCGATGTCCGCCAGGCGGCTGATGCGTTCGCGCGCGTCGGCGAGTGTCGCGCGGTAGTTCAGCCAGGCGGCGCCGGCGAACAGCAGGATGGGCGTCAGAATCGCCGCCGCCAGCAGCACCTGCAGCGGTCGGATGGCGCCCCGGGCCGTCGATTCAGCGCGTCCCGCCAACCACAGCCTCCGTCGCGGGCGTCATTCTGGAACACCCGCCTCTCGGCGCGATCTTACACGGCGCGCGGCGCGCCGTCAGCGTGCGGCGGTGAAAGAAAAATGGGCCGCGCTTTGCGGCGCGGCCCAAGTTCAGGGAGGAAAAGCCCGAAGGACTTGCGGTGGGACCGGAGTCCCGAACCGCATGGTCGTTATACGCCGCAAATTCTCAACAAATTCTTAAGATGCCCGGCAACCGCCGGCGGTATGGTTAATCAGGCGCCGATGGCGTCGAAATACTCGCCGATTGAGCGCGTGAGCGCCCGCGCCACCGCGGTGCGGTAGGGCGGCCGACGCAAGTCGCGCTCCTCCGTCCGGTTCGACAGGCACCCGATCTCGACCAGCGCCGACGGAATATCGGGCGCCTTGAGCACCGCGAAGCCGGCCGAGCGATGGCTGTTGGTCAGCATCACGACGTGGCGACCGAGCTGGTTGACCACGTCCTGCGCGAAGCGGATCGACAGGTTGTTGGTCTGGCGGCGCGCGAGATCGAACAGGATGCCGTTGACCTCCGGATCGCGCGACATCTTGATGCCGGCGACCAGATCGGCGCGGTTCTCGCTGGCGGCGAGCAGCGCCGCCTCGCGGTCGGAGGCTTTCTCCGACAGCGTGTAGACCGAGGCGCCGCGCTCCGACCGGCTCGGCAGCGCGTCGGCATGGACCGACAGGAACAGATCGGCGTTTACCGCGCGCGCGCGGGCGACGCGTCCGGCGAGTGGAATGAACTCGTCGTCGCGGCGGGTGAGCTGGACGCGGAAGCGGCGCGTTGCCTCGAGCTGCCGCGCCAATTCGAGCACGGTCGGCAGCGCGATATTTTTCTCGTAGGTGCCGACGACGCCGATCGCGCCCGGATCGATGCCGCCGTGGCCGGCGTCGAGCATGACGAGCGGCAAGCCGCGGCGCGGCGCGGTCGCGGCGAGCGCGCGGTGGACGTGGCCCAGGCTGGCGCCGGCGGCGAGCGCGGCGAGGAGCTGGGTGAACCGGCGGCGGTCGATCATGGTGTACGACAAGGCCGAATCCCTTCGCTTCGCAGCGATTCCTATAGGGACGTTCAAGCACTTGGCGGTGAAAATTAGGTTAAAGCTTAGGAAATGTCCATATCCATCTGAATAGATGGATGATTTTTAATTTCTAGACGGGATTTCAACGACCAGGCGGCCGCGGACGCCGCCTTTGAGGATAATCGCGGCCAGTTCGGGCAGGTCGACCAGGCGCACCGTCTCGGTCATGGCGTCGAGCTTGTCGAGCGGCAGGTCGCGCGCCAGCCGGCTCCAGGCGGCCTGGCGCTGGGGCAGCGGACACATCACGGAATCGATGCCGATCAGGCGCACGCCGCGCAGCAGGAACGGGAGGACCGTCGCCGGCAGGTCGCTGCCGCCGGCGAGGCCGCACGACGCGGCGGCGGCGCGGTACTTGAGCTGGGTCAGCACCGTCGCCAGCGTCGTGCTGCCGACGCTGTCGATGGCGCCGGCCCAGCGCTCGCTGTCGAGCGGCCGCGTCGGCGCCTTGGCGAGCTCAGCACGGTCGATCAGCGTGGTCGCGCCGAGGCTCTTAAGATAGTCGTGGGTCTGCGGCCGGCCGGTTGACCCGGCCACTTGGTGACCGAGCTTCGCCAGGATCGCGACCGCGACGCTGCCGAGGCCACCGGCGGCGCCGGTCACCAGCACCTCGCCCGCGCCGGGTTTGAGCCCGTTGTCCTCAAGCGCCATCACCGCCAGCATCGCGGTGAAGCCGGCGGTGCCGATCGCCATCGCGCGCTTGGCGCTGATGTTCGGCGGCAGGCGCACCAGCTGGCTCGCCTTGACGCGCGCCTTCTGCGCGTAGCCGCCCCATTGCATCTCGCCGACGCGCCAGCCGGTGAGCACGACCTTGTCGCCGGGCTTCCAGTCGGGCGAGGTCGAGCTTTCGACCGTGCCGGCGAAATCGACGCCCGGCACGTGCGGATATTTGCGCACTAGGCGACCGATGCCTTGCAGGATCATGCCGTCCTTGTAGTTGAGCGTCGAATATTCGACCGCGACCGTGACTTCGCCCGGCGGCAGATCGCTTTCCGGCAGCGACGCGACGCGCGCCGAAACCTTGCCGGCGCTCTCTTCCAGCAACAGCGCGGTGAAGTTGCCGGTCATGAGGACGACACTCGCAAAAGCACCCCCACCCTAACCCTCCCCCCTCGAGGGGGAGGGAATGGGAGGGGGGCGGCGTCAGCGCAACGCTCAGCCAACTTTTCTGCTCCGCTCACCGCAGGCGTTCGAGGATGCTGACGTAATTGGCGACCGCGGCGCCGCCCATGTTGAAAATTCCGGCGAGCTTCACGTTCGGCAGCTGGATGTCGCCAGCGGTGCCGGTGAGCTGCATCGACTGGAGGACATGCATGGAGACGCCGGTGGCGCCGATCGGATGGCCCTTGGCCTTGAGGCCGCCCGAGGCGTTGATCGGCAGCGTGCCGGTCTTCTCGGCGGTGCCGGCTTCGACGACGCGATCGCCCTCGCCTTTCTTGGCCATGCCCATCGCTTCGTAGATCAGCAGCTCGGCGATGGTGAAGCAGTCGTGCACCTCGGCGCAGGAGAGATCGTCGAGCGTTACGCCGGCATGGTCGAAGGCGCGCTGCCAGGCGACCGCCGCACCCTCGTAGGCGGTGATGTCGCGCTTCGACATCGGCAGGAAGTCGTTGACGTGCTCGGCGGCGCGAAACACGACGGCCTTCTTTGCCGCCAGCGCGGTGTCGATGTCGGTCAGCACCAGCGCGGCGCAGCCGTCGGACACCAGCGAGCAATCGGTGCGGCGCAGCGGACCGGCGACGATCGGATTCTTGTCCGACACGGTGCGGCAGAAATCGTAGCCCAGATCCTTGCGGATCTGCGCCAGCGGATTGGCGGCGCCGTTCTTGTGGTTCTTCGCGGCGATCCTGGCGAGCGCGTCGGACTTGTCGCCGTAGCGCTGGAAATACATCTGGGCGATGCGGCCGAAGACGCCGGCGAAGCCGCCGTCGATGTCGCCTTCCTCCTTCAAATACGCGGCACGGATCAGGATGTCGCCGACCTGCGGGCCGGTGATCTCGGTCATCTTCTCGACGCCGACGATCAGCACGCGGCGCGCACGCTTCGCCGCGATGGCGTTGAGGCCCTGGTGGATCGCCGCCGAGCCGGTCGCACAGGCGTTTTCGACGCGCGTCGCCGGCTTGAAGCGCAGGCTCGGATCGATCTGCAACGTCAGCGACGAGGGGAATTCCTGGCGCACGAAGCCGCCGTTGAAGGTGCCGATGAAGATCTCATCGATGTCGGCGGGCGCGAGGCCGGCGTCGTTGATCGCGTCGGCGGCGATGCGGACGATGAGGCTTTCGATGTCCTCGCCTTCGAGTTTGCCGAAGCGCGAATGGGCCCAGCCGATGATGGCGGCGGTCATGGCTTCTCCTTAGCTAGTGCCGGTAGGATATACTGACGCCGCGAGCGGGGAACAAGGACATGGCGCGCGAAAGCCTGACGCTGCGGCGTCCGGACGACTGGCACCTGCATCTGCGCGACGGCGCGATGATGAAGGCGGTGCTGCCGTTTACCGCGCGCGTCTTCGGCCGCGCCATCGTCATGCCCAATCTGGTGCCGCCGGTGACCCGCGTTTCCGCCGCCGAGGCATACCGCAAACGCATTCTCAAGGCGCTGCCTCGGGGCGCGCGCTTCACGCCGCTGATGACCGCCTATCTCACCGACGCGACGGCGCCAGACGAGATCGAGCGCGGCCACACGGACGGGGTGTGGGTCGCGGCAAAGCTCTATCCCGCGCACGCCACCACCAACTCGGCGCGCGGCGTCACCGACATCGCGCGCATCGCCAAGGTTCTCGAACGCATGGCGCGGATCGGCATGCCGCTTTTGGTGCACGGCGAGGTGACCGATCCCAAGGTCGACGTCTTTGACCGCGAGGCGGTGTTCATCGAGCGTATCCTGGCGCCGCTGATCAAGCGGCTGCCGGAGCTCAAGGTGGTGCTTGAGCACGCGACGACACGCGACGCGATCGACTACGTGCGCGCGCAGGGACCGAACGTCGCGGCGACGATCACGCCGCATCATCTTGTGATCAGCCGCAACGCGCTGTTCCAGGGCGGCGGCTTGCGGCCGCATATGTATTGCCTGCCGGTGGCGAAGCGCGAGGGGCATCGCTTGGCGCTGCGCCAGGCCGCGACCTCGGGCGAGGCGAAATTCTTTCTCGGCACCGACAGCGCGCCGCATCCCATCGCCGACAAGGAGAAGGATTGCGGCTGCGCCGGCATCTTCAACGCGCCGGCCGCGCTCGAGATCTACGCGCGCGTCTTCGATGAGGAGAACGCGCTCGACAAGCTCGAAGCCTTCGCGTCGCTCAATGGCCCGCGCTTCTACGGCTTGCCGCCCAACGAGACGCGCGTGACGCTCAAGCGCGAGACCTGGAAAGTGCCGGCGAAGGTCAAAGCCGGCAACGGCGCGGTGAAGCCGTTTCTGGCGGGGGAGGAGTTGGAGTGGACACTTATAAAGTGAGCAGGCCTATTAGCCCGTCCGGCTGAAGGACGGAGGGCTGAACAATGCGCGAAGAAATTATTATCGCAGCGCTAATCGGGTTATTATTTTTCACGGCTACGGCGGTTATGACGGCCGCCGCCATTAAATACGCAACTCCGTCCCTCCTATGGGATGTAATTCTATGGGATGGCGTAGCTGGAATGATCGTCAGCGTCTCTACGCTGGGAATTTTTATTTCGTCGCAGGTTTACGGCAGGCCCTTTTGGATACCGGCGCTACTAATTGACTTATCAATCTGTTTGGCGACCGCTGGTGCAGCGTGGCATTTTCATTCCGCACAGCCTGATAACGATTACGTCTTTTTCAGCGTAGATATTCGTGATCCTAAGAATTTAAACGTGAGCGGATTACCACTTTGGATCAACAATAAGAGCACAAACACATTTGACAATGTCGACCCTTGGTTTAGTCCGGCAGATGCAAAAGGAACCCCCTACCCACGGGATGCATCTAACAGGCTGCTGAAAAACGTTTTTGGACGCGAGAAGACGCAACATTGATTCGCATGGCGACCAGTTCACGCAAGAACGATTCGCGAGAGGGCTCTCGATGATTCTTATGTTGCGTGATTCGGCTTCGCATCAGAGTTTTTCAGCAGCCTGCTAATCCCTATTGGGCTTACCGCAATCTGAAGCTTTTTTCCCCTCACCTACAAACGGGGAGCCGTCTATACGGACCTGATATTCCGCTGACTGTGCGCGCTTGGAGAATCGAAATCGATTCTAGCCTCAAGGGCGTAAGTTATTCGTTCATTGAATTTCTAGAATTTCAAGAGCACGACAACCAGTTAATTTCCCTAATCGATGTTTGGAGATCGATCGGGCATCGTCCGATGGAGCTGGTTTACTCTTCTCCACGACCCGCAGGGGTCGTTGCGACATGGAAGCCATAGGGGCCTTCAAATTTTCTGATCATCAATCATCAGAAGAATGTCTAATTTTGTCGTCAGCTCTTCGGCCCCTCGCACGCCACGGTATCCATCGCCGCCGGGATCGAGGCCTCGATCAGCTCGAAATCGTCCGAGGCGCAAAGCTCGTTGTGCCGCAGGCCTCCGGGAATGAGCACGGAATCGCCGGGCTCGAGGCGGATGACGCCCTGGCCTTCGAACTCGAGCTCCATCCAGCCTTTGACCATGTAGACGAACTGCGCCTCACAGACGTGGTAGTGCCAGCCGGTCGGCCGGTTCATGCCGGCGCGCGCCGAGGTCAGCTGCGCGCGCAGCTTGCCGCCGGTCGCGGCGGTGACGCCGAGGTCGCGATATTGGAAGAACTCGCGCCTGCCCGGCACGACGTTCGCATCCTTCGCGCGCGACAGCGCGAATTTCACCGCCGGTTTCGTCTGCGCCGTGCCGTCCATAGCGGGTCCTCCGGGTTCGGTTTCTTATTCTACGTCATTCCTGCGCAAGCGGGAATCCAGGGCAACTTCCGTGCATTGGCCCCTGGGCCCCCGCTTTCGCGGGGGCGACGAGGATTCACGGAATCGCGTGCCCGATGAAGGGCTGCGGCACCGGCTGGCCCCATTGCGACACGAGGCCGTCCTCGGCCGAGACCTGGTTCGCCGGCGCGCGCGCGTTGAGCACGTCGGTGTCGGTCCAGTGCTCGTGCACGCGGCCCCACGGGTCTTCCCAGTAGTCGTAGATCTGCGAGCCGAGCACGTGCCGGCCGATGCCCCAGACGTGCTTGTACTTGCCCTTCGATTTCATGTGCTCGTGGCCGAGCATCACGTCGTCGATGTCGCGCACCTCGAACGACAGGTGATTGAGGCCGGTCTTCGGTCCGGCGATGCAGAAGAAGACGTGATGATCGACGTAATCGTCGCCGCGGTCGAGCCGGTTGAACGAGCCGATGACGTTGCTCTTGTCGCCGGCGTAGACGTCGTCCGATTGCAGCAATCCCAGATTCTCGCGATACCAGGCGAGCGTCTTGCCGATTTCGGTCGACATCAGCACGCCGTGGCCGATGCGCTTCACCTGCGACGGGCCGCGCGGCAGGCGGCAGAGCGTTCCGGCGCGGCGCAGCTTCGCCTCGCCCCAGTTGATCACGTTCTCGCGCACCGACAGCTTGGCGACTTTCTCGAGGCCGTGGACGAGCTCGATCTGATAGCCGTTCGGATCGGTGAGGCGCACGCGCTTGCCGCCGCCGGGCTCGTCGAGGGTTTCGATGCCCGAGGCGCCCGGCGCCTTGGCCGCGCGCTGCAGATCGTCCTCGCTCGCCACGGCATAGCCGAAGCCCAAGAACTTCGAGGGGCCGAGTTCGGTGACGTGGATGTGGTGCACCGGATCGGTGCCGCGCATGAACAGCTTGTCCTTGGTGCGCGCGGCGCGCACGAAGCCGAAATCAGTCAGGAACGCCTCGGCCCGATCGAGGTCGGGCGAGCGCAGCCGTCCCCACAGAAAATCGGCGGCTTTGACCAACGCCATTCGCGTCCTCCCCTGAGCGCACGTTTGCAGGAAGTGTAGCCTCTCCGTCGCCCCCGCGAAAGCGGGGGCCCAGGGACGCTGCTGTGCGTTTGTCCTGGATTCCCGCTTGCGCGGGAATGACGGCGATAAGGGTATCCGAGTCCGATCGCTAGGCGCGGGCGCCGAGGATAGTAAAGACGTCGCCGCCGCCGGCGCGGCGCTCGATGTGCTGGCGATGCCAGAGCGCATAGAACAGCAGCGTCCAGGCGGCGAAGCCCTCGCGCTTCTTGCCCGCCTCGCGGAACAGCGCCGCGACCGCGCCGGGCACGCAGAGCTCGGCGATGCCCGGCTGCGCCGCGACCAGCGGACCGAGCTGCGCGCCGCGCCGTGCGATCCATTCGCCGACCGGCACGGTGAAGCCGCGCTTCCTCGCCATCGGCTGCGCCTGCGGCACGTGCTGCTCGACCCAGCGGCGCAGCAGCCACTTGCCGAGACGCTTGCGCACCTTGAGCTCGTCTGGCAGCCGGAACGCGGCCTGCGCTACGGCGCGATCGAGGAATGGCGTGCGGCCTTCCACACCGTGCGCCATCAGGCAGCGATCGAGCTTGGTCAGGAGATCATTGGGCAGCCAGTCGGCGCAATCCGTTGCCTGCGCCACCTGCAGCCGCGAGCGGCCGGGTTGCGCCGCGGCGAGCTCGGCTGCCTGGATACCGTCGCGCCAGCCGGCGAGCTCGGCGCGCAGCACGCCAAGGCCCTCCAAGTTGCCGCGGCCGCGCAGCAGCTTGCCACCGAGCCACCACGACCGCATCACCGAGCGGTAGCGGCCGTAGCCCGCGAACAGCTCGTCGCCGCCCTCGCCCGACAGGATCACCTTGAGGCCGGCGGCGCGCGCCGTCTCGGCGAGCTTGTAGGTCGGCAGCACGGCGTAATCCGCGGCCGGATCGTCGAGCGCGCGCGCGATCGTCGGCAGCGATTGCCAGAAATCGCCCTCGCGGAACTCGACCTCGACGTGTTCGGCGCCAAGCGCGCGGGCGACGGCACGCGCCGCTTCGCGCTCGTCCGCCGCGTCGGTATGCGAGAAGCCGATGGTGAAGGCCTGCACCGGCCGCTCGTTGAGCCGCGCCATCATCGCCAGCACGGCGGAGGAATCGATGCCGCCCGAGAGGAACATGCCGTAGGGCACGTCGGCGCGCTGATGGATCAGCACGCTGTCGGCGAAGGCGCGATCGAAAGCAGCGAGCGCGTCGCTCTCGCTCTGCGACCGCGCGGCGCCCGCCGGCAGCGCGTCGATGCGGCGGCGTTCGACGATGCGGCCGCGCGCGACCACCACGGTCTCGCCGGGCAGCACGCGATGCACGCCCTGGAAGATCGTCTCGCGGCCGGTGGTGAACTGGAGCTGCAAGAGCTCGTTGCGCGCCACCAGATTGAGCAGCGGCGCGCCGTCGCGCATCGGCGCGAAGCCGCCGCGGATCAGCGCCTGCGGCTCGGAGGCGAAGGCGAGGCCGAGCGGCGTCTCGACGTAATAGAGCGGCTTGATGCCGAATGGATCGCGCGCCAGAAGCAGCCGCCCGGCACCGGGATCGTGCAGCGCCATCGCGTACATGCCGCGCAGGTGCCGCGTGAAATCCATGCCGTAGCGGCGATAGAGATGCAGCGGCACCTCGCAGTCGGACGCGGTCGCGAACACCGCCGGCGGCAGGTCCTGCTTCAGCTCGATGTAGTTGTAGATCTCGCCGTTGGCGACCAGCGCCGCGCCGGCCGGCTCGTAGAGCGGCTGGTCGCCGGTGGCGAGATCGATGATGGCGAGGCGCGTCTGCACCATGCCGACGTCGCCGGCGCGATAGTGGCCGTAGCCGTCAGGGCCGCGATGCTGCAACGCGCCTTCCATCGCAGCGAGGCCGCCGGCCGGCGGGGCCTCGCCCGACAGCGTCATAAACCCGGCGATGCCGCACATCAGGCGGCGACTTTCGCGAACAAGGCCTGATAGGCCGCGACGACGCGCGGCGCGGAGAATTCGGCGGCGTAGCGCGCGTGGCCGGCGGCGGCAAGCCGGCGACGCAGCTCGCGATCCTCGGCGAGGCGCGTCATCGCCAGCGCGAGACTCTCGGCGTCCTCGGCCGGCACCAATAATCCGGTCTCGCCCGACGCGATCAGCTCCCGCGGACCCGCGGTTTCGGTCGCGATCACCGGCCGCTCCGCCGCCCAGGCTTCGACGATGGTGTTGCCGAGCGGCTCGCTGCGTGACGGCACGACGAGAAAATCGCACGCCGCGAGCAGCGCCGGCGCATCGTCGCGCCAGCCGAGAAAGCGCGCGCGATTGTCGAGGCCGAGCTGGCGCGCCTGGCGTTCGAGCGCGGCGCGCTCGGGCCCGTCGCCAGCGAGCCAAAGGTGAACCCCGTCGGCGCGCGCCAGCGCCTCGAGCAGCACATCGAAGGCCTTGTTGCGATGCAGTCGGCCGAGCGCCAGTGCCAGCGGCGCGTCGGGCCGTCGCTCGGTCGCGATGAGTCCGCCCGCCGCGACGGTCGGAAAATTCGGCAGATAATGCACGCGATCCGCGGCCCAGCCCTGCGCCGTCAGATAGGCCGCGATGCCGCGCGTGTTGGCGATCAGGTGGTCGCAGCCGCGATAGTATTTCAAATCGTAATACCCTCCGAGGCGGGCAACATGCACGAAATCGCCGCGCGGGCAAAGCGACGTGGCCCGGTTCATCCAGCTCAGCACGACGCGCGGGCGGTAGTCGCGGACGAGCGCGCGCAGGCCGCGTCGCGTCGCGAAATCGAGCGGGCCGCCGCGGAACGGCAGCGCGACCGGCGCGATGCCCGCCGCCTGCAGCGCGGCAATACGCGCCGGATAGGGCCGGATGGCGACGCGCTGTTCCTGGCCAGCGCGCTGCAACGCGACGGCGAGGCGGGTGAAGAACGCCTCGGCACCGCCATGCTCGGCACCGGCCATCAACTGGACGAGGCGCGTCATCGCATCAAGCCTTCGAAGCGGATGGCGATATCGTCCCACGAGAGTCCGCGCCGCTGCGCCAACGCCGCCATGTGCATGCGCCGCCATTCGGCATCGTTGGTCAGCAGACGGACCGCGGCGGTGGCGAAAGCCGCATCGTCGTGCGCGATGACACCGGTGACGCCGTCCGTGACGCGCTCGGGCAGCGAGCCGAGCGGCGTGACGACTGCGGGCACGCCGAGAGCCTGCGCCTCGGCGACGGCGGCGCAATAGGTCTCGTTCACGTCGCCGCGATAGAGCATGATTCGCGCCTGCTGCAACGCGTCGATCAGCGCCGCGCGCGGCAACGGCGCGAGACGCCGGACGCCCTGGTCGGCGAGCGCACCGGCGCGATCGAGCACGCGCGCCATCGCCTCGGCGTGCTTGACGCCGGCGGCGCCGTAGACCGCGGGGCCCGCATAGATGCGCAGCTCCGCCTTCGGCACCATCGGCTGGATGAGCTCCGTCCACAGATCGAGCAGCCAGTCGAGACCGCGCAGTGGATTGGAGGTGAAGATCGCAACCGGCGGAGGCGCCGGCCGCTCCGTCGCGTGGCGGAACGCGTCGGCGAGACCGTAGGGTATGACCACGACGCCGCGCTTCGGCAGCCACCACGGCACCGTGCGGCCGGCATAGTCGCCGATCGCGACGATGATCGGCCGCCATTGACACAGCGTCCGGATGTAGCGCGGCTTCTTGAGATAAGCCCCAGGATTATGGATCCAGAAAACTCGCGTGCGCGCGTCCGGCACGCGGTCGATCAGCCGGTCGCCGCGATTGGCGATGTAGAGATCGGCGGCGGCGGGCATGGCGCCCGAAACCCGCGCCCAGGCCACGCCGTTGTGCGTGAACGGCGCGGCGCAATTCGTGAAGGCGTGCACGCGATGGCTGCGCGCCGCCAGCGCTTCGGCGAGCGCGACGAACGCCGCTTCGGCGCCGCCGAGCGGAGACGCCTCGCCGGTGCGCCCGTCGAACGCGACGCCGTCGTCGGCCATCACGATGTCGGCCATGTTATGCCGCCTCGCCCTTGACCCGCCGCAGCAGGGCGCGCGCGCCGTCCTCCGCCATGTCGACCGAAAGCGAATCCATCATGGCCTCGGCCGGCGTGAGATGCCAGCCGGGCTTATACAGCTCCCAGTAGCCCAGCGCGGTCTGCACATAGGCCGCGCGCGGTCCCCACGGCGCATACTCCTTGACGTTGCTCGGACCGAAGAGGCCGAGGGTCGGCGCACCGGCAGCGGCGGCGACGTGCATCAGGCCGGTGTCGTTGCCGACGAATAGCGCGGCCTTTTGCAGGATCGCGGCGGCGGTCAGCAGATCGACCTTGCCGACGAGATCGACGACGCGATCGCGCGGCAGCGCCGCGATGACGGGCGCGGCCTGCGCGCGCTCGTGCGCCGCCGCCATCACGGCGACGCGCGCACCGGGCAGCGGTCCCTGCGGCGCGGTGAGCTGCGCGGCGAGCTCGGCGAAGCGCGTGGCGCGCCATTCCTTGCGCGGCCAGTTCGCCGCCGGTCCGATGACGAGCACGGTCGCGCCCGGCGGTACGAGCCGGGCCGCGGCGTCGAGGTGCGGCGCGCCGAGCCACAGCTTAGGCGAAGGCGGCGGCTCGAGATCGAACAGTCGCCCGAGCTGGTGCACGCGATGCTCGTCGGGATTGCCCTTGCCCATCACGCGGCGCTCGCGCGCCCACAGTAAATAGGTGAGCGCCGAGCCGCGCAGGTCGACCGCAAGGTCCCAGCGCGTCGCCGCAACCTGGCCGTAGAGCGACAGCCAGTGCAGCCCGCGCGCGCGCTTTTCGACCACGATCAGCCGCGCCAAGCCCGGCACCTCGCCGAACAGGGGCGCCGCCAGCGGGCCGGCGGCAATGGTGAGCTGCGCGCCGGGATAGCGTTCGATCAGATAGCGCAATAATCCGGTCGACAGAACGGCGTCGCCGATTCGCGTCGCCGTGACGAACAGGATTTTCATGCCGGAAGCGCGCTCGCGGGCGGTGGATGGGCCGGTTTATAGGCCGGGCTCCGCCGCTTGCCAAGCCTCGGCCCCTCGCCTACCTCTAGCGGGCCGAGGAGCGCAGATGAATTCATCGTTCACGCCGCTCGCCAACCGCGGTGCGCTCGAAGTCGCGGGCGCCGACCGCGTCGCCTTCCTGCAAGGCCTGGTGTCGAACGACGTCGCCAAGGCGGCGGCCGGTGCGCCGGTCTATGCCGCGCTGCTCACGGCGCAGGGCAAATACCTGCACGACTTCTTCGTCGTCGCGCTAGGCGACGCGCTCTATCTCGATGGCGAGCGCGCGCGGCTCGGCGATCTGCAACGCAGGCTGTCGCTCTATAAGCTGCGGTCCAAGGTGACGCTGACCGACGCGAGCGCACGATTTGCAATCGCCGCGGCCTGGAGCGACGACGCGGTGGCGAAGCTTGGCTTGGCGCCCGGCACGGCGAAACCATTTGCCGGCGGTATCGCTTATGCCGATCCACGCCTCGCGGAACTCGGCGCACGGTTTCTGATTCCGACGGGACGCGAAAACGAGATCGCGGCGGCGGGATTCACGCGCGCCGACTCGGCGGCCTACGACCGCCATCGCCTCGCGCTCGGCGTGCCCGACGGCAGCCGCGATCTGGAGATCGAAAAATCCATCTTGCTCGAGAACGGCTTCGAGGAATTGAACGGCGTCGATTTCGCGAAGGGCTGCTACATGGGCCAGGAGCTGACCGCGCGCACCAAATACCGCGCGCTGATCAAGAAGCGGCTGATGCCGGTGAAAGTCGAAGGGCCGCTGCCGGCCCCGGGCACGCCGGTCATACACAACGGCGAGGAAGTAGGCGAGATACGCTCGGGCGCGGACGGCGCGGCGCTGGCGATGCTCAAGCTCGATGCGCTCACCGGGAAACTGTCGGCGGGCTCCGCGAAGCTCACGCCGCAACCGCCCAAGTGGATGAAGCTTGCGAACGATTAAGCGATTCAGCGGCAGCACCCCCTCACCCTTCCCTCTCCCCCTTAAAGGGGGAGAGGGTTGCTTTAGGTTGGCGAGGCCCGCAGCCGAGCCTTACCTAAAGCTGGGTGAGGGGGACGCGGCTTCGTAAGGCGCGCGAGTCACGCTGTCGTCGCGACCGGCGCGTCGGCGCCGTGTTCGAGCGCCGCCTGCGCAGCGGCGAGGCGCGCAATCGGCACGCGATAGGGCGAGCACGAAACGTAGTCGAGCCCGATCTGGTGGCAGAAGCGCACCGAGGCGGGATCGCCGCCATGCTCGCCGCAGATGCCGAGCTTGAGCTTCTTGCGCGCGCGGCGGCCGCGCTCGATGCCGATCTTCATCAGCTCGCCGACGCCTTCTTGGTCGATCGACACGAACGGGTCGTGCGCGAGCAGGCCCTGCCGGAGATAGGCGTCGAGGAAGCTGCCGGCGTCGTCGCGCGACAGGCCGAAGCAGGTCTGCGTCAGGTCGTTGGTGCCGAAGCTGAAGAACTCGGCGCTCTGCGCGATCTCCTCGGCGCGCAGCACGGCGCGCGGCAGCTCGATCATCGTGCCGGTGAGATACTTGAGCTTGGTGCCGGTTTCCTTGCCGACCGCCTCGGCGACGCGATCGGTCATCGCCTTCAGGAGATCGAACTCCGCCTTGGTGGCGATCAGCGGATGCATCACCTCGGGCTCGGGCAGCTTGCCGGTCTCCCTGGCGACCTGCGCCGCCGCCTCGAAGATGGCGCGCAGCTGCATCTCGTAGATTTCGGGTGCAGTAATGGCCAGGCGACAGCCGCGATGGCCGAGCATCGGATTGGCCTCGTGCAGCATCTGCGCGCGGTGGCGGATGAAGCCGAGGTCCTTGCCGGTCGCCTTGGCGATCTCCTGCATCTCGGCGTCGGTCTTGGGGAGGAACTCGTGCAGCGGCGGATCGAGCAGGCGGATGGTCACCGGCAGGCCATCCATGATGCGAAACAGCTCGACGAAATCGCTGCGCTGCATCGGCAGCAGCTTGGCCAGCGCCTTCTTCCGGCCTTCGCCGTCGTCGGCCATGATCATCTCGCGCACCGCGACGATGCGCTCCGCCTCGAAGAACATGTGCTCGGTGCGGCAGAGGCCGATGCCTTCGGCGCCGAAGCGCTTGGCCATGCGCGCGTCGGCCGGCGTGTCGGCATTGGCGCGGACGCCGGTGGTGCGCGCCTTGTCGGCCCATTCCATCAGCGTGGCGAAGTCGCCCGACAGTTCGGGCTGGATGGTCGGCACGGCGCCCAGCATCACCTCGCCGGTCGAGCCATTGATGGTGATGGTCTCGCCCGCCTTGACGACCGTGTCCCGGGCCATGAGCGTCTTGGCGGCATAGTCGACGCGCAGGTCGCCGGCGCCCGCGACGCAGGCGCGGCCCATGCCGCGCGCCACCACCGCGGCGTGACTGGTCATGCCGCCGCGCGTGGTGAGGATGCCGCGGGCGGCGTGCATGCCGTGGATGTCCTCGGGACTGGTCTCGATCCGCACCAGGATCACCGCCGCGCCCTTGGCGGCGCGCGCCTCGGCTTCGTCGGCGGAGAACACGACGATGCCCGAGGCGGCGCCCGGCGACGCCGGCAATCCCCGCGCCAGGATCACCTTCTTCGCCGCCGGATCGAGCATCGGATGCAACAACTGGTCGAGCGATTGCGGCTCGATGCGCCGCACCGCCTCCTCGCGCGTGATCGTGCCCGCGTTGGCGAGCTCGACGGCGATCTTGAGCGCCGCCGGCGCCGTGCGCTTGCCGGTGCGTGTCTGCAGCATATAAAGCTTGCCGCGCTGCACGGTGAACTCGATGTCCTGCATATCCCTATAGTGCGCCTCGAGCTTGTCGCGCACCTCGAGCAGCTCGCCGAAGACTTGCGGCATCTGCTCTTCCATCGCCGGCAGCCTCGACTTGTTCGCTGTCTTGCCGGCGACCGTCAGATGCTGCGGCGTGCGAATGCCGGCGACGACGTCCTCGCCCTGGGCGTTCGCGAGATACTCGCCGTAGAACTCATTGGCGCCGGTCGACGGATTGCGCGTGAAGGCGACGCCGGTGGCACAGTCGTCGCCCATGTTGCCGAATACCATCGCCTGGACGTTGACCGCGGTGCCCCAGTCCGACGGAATGCCGTGCAGGCGGCGATAGGTGATCGCGCGCTGGTTCATCCACGAGCCGAACACCGCGCCGATCGCGCCCCAGAGCTGCTCCTGCGGCTCCTGCGGAAACGGCTTCTTGAGCTCGCGCTGGACGAGCGACTTGTAAGCCTCGATCACCTCCTGCCACTGCGCGGCCGTGAGCTCGGTGTCGAGCGTCTTGCCGGCGTCGAGCTTGACGTTCTCGAGCGCGTCCTCGAACAGCTGGTGATCGACGCCGAGCACGACCTGGCCGTACATCTGGATGAAACGGCGATAGCTGTCGTAGGCGAAGCGCGGATCGCCGCTGTGCTTGGCGAGGCCCTCGACCGTCACGTCGTTGAGGCCGAGATTGAGCACCGTGTCCATCATGCCGGGCATCGACGCGCGCGCGCCCGAGCGCACCGAGACCAGCAGCGGATTGGCGGCGTCGCCAAAGGACGCGCCGATGCGCTTCTCCAACGTCTTGAGCGCGACGTCGACCTGCGCCTTGAGGTCGGGCGGATACTTCTTGTCGTTTTTGTAGAAGAACGTGCAGACCTCGGTGGTGATGGTGAAGCCGGGCGGCACCGGCAGGCCGAGATTGCTCATCTCGGCGAGGCCCGCGCCCTTGCCGCCGAGCAGGTTGCGCATATCGGCGCGGCCCTCGGCCTTGCCGTCACCGAATTCGTAAACCCATTTGCTCATCGCTCTATCCCTCGATCTGCGAGAAATCCGCCACGCGGTTGAGCGTGTCGCGGATCTGCGAAAGCAGTCTCAGGCGGTTCTCCCGTAATTCCTTGTCATCGGTATTGACCGTGACTTTGTCAAAAAATTGGTCGAGCGGACCGCGCAGCGCCGCGAGCGCCCGCATCGCGGCGGCGAAGTCCTCGGCTTCGAGCGCGGCCGCGCTGCTCAATGCCGCATCGTGCAGCGCCTTGTCCAGCTTCCGCTCTTCGGCGGCCTGGAGCAGGTCGGGCCGCGGCACGCCGGAATAGGTGCGGCCGTCCTTCTTCTCCTCGATGCGCAGGATGTTGGCGGCGCGGCGATAGGCCGTCAGCAAGTTGGCGCCATCGGCGCCACTGACGAAGTCCTGCAACGCCTCGACGCGCGCCAGCAGGCGCACCAGATCGTCCTCGTCGCCGAGCGCGAACACGGCGGCGACCAGGTCATGGCGCACGCCGCGCTCGCGCAGATGGATCTTGATGCGGTCCTCGAAGAAGGCGAGCAACTCGGCGCCCGGATCCTTGCCGGCCGGCGCCGCGGCCTCGAACACGGTCCGCAACGGCAGCCGCAGCTTGTTCTCGAGGATCAGGCGGATGACGCCGAGCGCGGCACGGCGCAGCGCGAAGGGATCGCCCGAGCCGGTCGGCTTCTCGCCGATGGCGAAGAAACTCGCCAGCGTGTCGAGCTTATCGGCGAGCGCGAGCGCGAGCGAAACCGGCGCAGTCGGACAGCGGTCGCTCGGACCTTGCGGTGCATAATGCTCGGCGATGGCGTCGGCGATCTCGGCGGCCTCGCCGTCGTGCCGCGCGTAGTAGCGGCCCATCACGCCTTGCAGCTCGGGAAATTCGCCGACCATGCCGGAGGAGAGATCGGCCTTGGCGAGCTCGGCCGCGCGGCGCAGCTTGGCAGGCTCGGCGCCCGGCACGTAGGGCGCGACGGTTTCCGTCAACGTCGCCACGCGCAGCACCTTGTCGAACACCGTGCCGAGCTTGGCGTGGAAGACGCGCTCCTTCAGTTTGTCGACGCGCGACGCGAGCCTCACCTTACGGTCCTGGTCCCAGAAGAAACGCGCGTCGGCGAGCCGCGCCTTGAGCACGCGCTCGTTGCCGGCGACGATCGCCTTGCCGCCGTCGCTCGCCGTCATGTTCGACACCAGCAGGAACCGCGGCGCGAGCTTGCCGGACTTGTCGAGCGTGGCAAAATACTTCTGATGCGCGCGCATCGCCGTGGTCAGCACTTCGGGCGGCAGGTCCATGAAGCTCGCATCGATGGCACCCATTAGAACGACCGGCCATTCGACCAGGCCTGTGACTTCTTCGAGCAGCACCTCGTCGTGCTGGACCTTGAGCCCCGCTTTTGTCGCAGCCTTGGCAAGGCCGGATTCGATCAGCGCGCGGCGCTCCTTGGCATCCAATACGACCTTGGCGCGCGCAAGCTTGGCCCGATAGTCCTTGAGATTGCGCACGGCGAAGGCGCCACGCGACAGGAAGCGGTGGCCTTCGGTCTTGTTGCCGATGGGAACCGAGCCAAGCAGCAACTTCAGGACCTTGCCGTCGAACAGGCAGAGCACCGACGCCAGCGGTCGCACCCAGCGGAACGGCGCCGCGGGAAAGCGCATCGACTTGGGCCAGGGCAGCGCCGTGATCGCGTCGAGCAACAGGTCCGGCAGCACGTCCTTGGTCGCCTGGCCGGGCCGCTTGATGACGGCGAAATAGAACTCGCCGCGGTCGGTGACGCGCTTCTCGCATTGGTCGAGCGACGCGAGGCCGACCGACTTGAGGAAGCCCTGCACCGCTTGTTCTGGCGCGCCGACGCGCGGACCGCGGCGCTCATCGGACGCGGCGGGCTGCATTTTGGGCAGGCCGGCGACCGCCAGCGTCAGCCGGCGTGGCGTGACGAAAGTCACGATCTTCGTCGCGGCGAGGCTCGCCTCCTGCAGCGCGATCTCGGTCAGGCGCTGGAGCTCGCGCGCGGCAATTGCCTGCATGCGTGCGGGAATTTCCTCGGTCAACAGCTCGAGCAGCAAATCGGGCATCAGGCCGCCTCACCCACGAGCCAGCCTTCGCAGCACGCCTTCGCCAGCGCGCGCACGCGGCCGATATAGGCGGCGCGCTCGGTCACCGAGATCGCGCCGCGCGCGTCGAGCAGGTTGAAGACGTGGCTCGCCTTGATGCACTGGTCGTAGGCCGGGAGCGGCAGCTTCTTGTCGAGCAGCGCGCCGCATTCCTTTTCGGCATCGGCGAAATGCCGGAACAGCAGCGCGGTGTCGGCGACTTCGAAATTGAAGGCGGAGTATTCGCGCTCGGCGCGCTTGAAGACGTCGCCGTATCTGACACCGGCGCCGTTGAAGTCGAGATCGTAGACGTTCTCGACGCCCTGCACGTACATGGCGAGGCGCTCGAGGCCATAGGTGAGCTCGGTCGAGACCGGATCGCATTCGATGCCGCCGACCTGCTGGAAATAGGTGAACTGCGTCACCTCCATGCCATCGAGCCAGACCTCCCAGCCGAGGCCCCAGGCACCCAGCGTCGGGCTTTCCCAGTCGTCCTCGACGAAGCGGATGTCGTGGCGCCGCGCGTCGATGCCGAGCGCGACGAGGCTCTTGAGATAGAGCGCCTGGCTGTCCTGCGGCGCCGGCTTCAGGATCACCTGATATTGGTAGTAGTGCTGCAAGCGGTTCGGGTTCTCGCCGTAGCGGCCGTCGCTCGGCCGGCGCGACGGCTGCACGTAGGCCGCTTTCCACGGCTTCGGACCGAGCGCGCGCAAGGTGGTCGCGGGGTGAAACGTGCCGGCGCCCATCTCGACGTCGTAGGGCTGGAGGATGACGCAGCCCTGCTTCGCCCAATAGTCCTGCAGCCGCAGGATGAGCGCCTGGAAGCTCGGTGCCTTGCCCGCGCGCGCCGCCATCGTCACCTCAGCGCGGCCACGGACAATCGGCGCGGCCGCAGGCGCGCGCGGCGCGCGACGGCACATAAGTGCCGCAGACGGAGCATTTCACCAGGTCCTCGGCGGGACGGTTCTGCGCGGGCGGCGCGCCGGCGCGGCGGCGCTCAATCTCCGCCTTGAGCGCGCGGCGGACCTTTTCGACCCGTTGGACGTATTTCCAGCCGTACCAGACGACGGCCAGGATGAGGGCAAGCACCAGCAGCTTGCCGAAGCTGAAATCGGGCATGGCGATGGTGTAGGGGAGCGGCCATGAGGGGTCAACCGTCGCCGGGTGCGGCGCTTGGCCCGAGTCGCGCGTTGCGCGATACTGCCGCCATGCCGGATCAAGCCGCCGCGCCGCGTTACGAGATCACCGTCGAGGACGTCGAATACCAGCGCGCCGCCGGCGCGCCGCTGCTGGCGCGGCTCTATCGGCCGCGCGGACCCGGTCCCTTCCCGGCCCTGGTCGAAGTCCATGGCGGCGCCTGGGTCAACGGCGACCGGCTCAACAACGCGGCGCTCGACGACTATCTCGCGCGTGCCGGCATCGTGGTCGCGGCGCTCGATTTCCGCATGCCGCCGGCGCAGCGTTATCCGGCGGCGGTCGCCGACGTTCATCTCGGCCTGCGCTGGCTCAAGGCGAATGCCGCGCAGTTCGGCAGCGCGCCCGAGCGTGTCGGCGCGCTCGGCACGTCGAGCGGCGCGCAAATCCTGTTCTGCGCCGCGCTCAAGCCCGACGATCCGCGCTATGCCGCGCTGTCCGGCGGCGACGGCTTCGACGCGCTTCCGGCGTTCCTGGTCTCGTGCTGGGGCGTGCTCGATCCGATGGCGCGCTATCGCATGGCGCAGCAAAAGAAGATCCAGCGCTTCCTCGACGCGCATGCGGCGTTCTTCGGCGACGAAGCGGCGATGGGCGACGGCAATCCGCAACGGATCATCGAGGCCGGCGCGCGCAACCTGCCGCCGGCGCTGCTCATCCAGGGCACGGCCGACGACAACCTCGACCACACCATTGCCGATCGCTTCGCCGAGACCTATCGCAAGGCCGGCGGCCAAGCCGAGCTGCACAAATTCGCCGGTGAGCCGCACATGTTCATCACCAAGGCGCCGAACGCGCCCAATTCGCTCGCGGCGCTCGGCCGGATCGTCGATTTCGTCGGCCGCCACGGCGGAGTATAATCGCGAAAAATCGGGCCACGGAGGAATCATGCCGCAGATCCGCCACATCGCGCTCGCCACCAACGATCCGGAAAAGACCGCCGCGTTCTACAAGCAGGCCTTCGGCTTCCGCGAGGTCGCGCGCACCAAGCCGAGCGACGATCCGAAGCAGGTCGCCTACGGCGTCTATCTGAGCGACGGCACGCTCAACATGGCCATCCTCAAGTTCAAGAACTACGACCAGCTTGGCCGCGGCCTCGATTATGTCGGCCTGCACCATTTCGGCATCCAGGTCGCCGACAATCTCGAAGATTGGATCAAGAAGCTCGAATCCCACGGCGCCGAATGCTTCATGCGCCGGCCGGAGAGCCTCAAGGACGTGTTCTTCGAGACCAAGTTCCGCGGACCGGACGGCGTCGTGTTCGACGTCTCGGAGCATCCCTGGGGCGGCACCGAGCCGATCAAGGAGACGGCCGCAGCGCCTGAACGGCCGCAGCCCGTCAAAGTGCCGGCGGAGTAGATTCGTCCGGTAATTCACCACTGAGACACGGAGAACACAGAGAAATTCGCCTCCGTGATTTCCATGCTTTTGTGGTGAGACTTAAATTCAGATAAATCTACTCTGACCCCGTTTTCTTTGCCGGTTACTTATCCCCTCCGCCCTCCAACTCAGGCCAGGGGATCATCGTCACGTTCTTGCACATCGCAGCGCCAACGCCATCCTGCGAATCGACGATTTCGCCGTGGTTGATCAGGTAGGCTGTTGTCGTCAACCCCACGTACCCGCCCAGTCTGTTCTTAGCATTGTCTTGAACGCACACGATCCACCCTTGTTGAAAATAGATGTACCCTTGTTGTGGATCGCTGACTGAAGCGTCGCGAATCGAGTACGGGTCAAAGTACGTCTTATGAATGTGCGCCTTGATAATGGCACGGTAGTCATCTGGATACGGCCCGATCTTTTGCGGATCAGGCGTGACCGAACAGGCCGAAACGGCGATCAGGATCGCGAACGGTAACGCTCTGCCAAGTTTCATTCCTCCCCCTTTCGTTGCGCGGTAATGGCAATGCTCGCGCAACGCAGAGCGTTGATAGCACAGCACAGCATTTCGCCGCGCAAAAAATCATCGCCGATGACCGGGAAATTGGGACGTGGAAATAGGATTGGATAGACTTATCCGCCACATCGAGCGCAGCGTGTCCTGCCTAACCGTTAAGTTGCAGCGCCTTCGTATCGTGCAGCACGACATCGGCGGCGGCGGTGAAGCGGCCGTCGGCTTCGTGCAGCACGAAGCCGGGTAACAATCGCGTCGGCATCAAGTGGAGTCAGAGTAGAATTTCCTAGCAGGCTGCTGAAAAACTCTGATGCGAAGCCGAATCACGCAACATAAGAATCATCGAGAGCCCTCTCGCGAATCGTTCTTGCGTGAACTGGTCGCCATGCGAATCAATGTTGCGTCTTCTCGCGTCCAAAAACGTTTTTCAGCAGCCTGCTAAAGGTGGGTGACATCATCGCTGCCGCCGCCACCGACCCGACGGGCCGCGAAATCGTATCGGCATGTGCAGATCGATACTTGAAGGACCTGCCGTCCCGGCTACGCAGCATCGTTCTCCTAAGTAACGACGATGCTTGGATCGATTACTGCTTCCAAACAGTTCGACAACGACACGCAGACACTCGCCGAATCAACGACGTTGCCTATCGCACTGGGAATACGACATGGATTCATGTTGTGCATCCCTCGGGGTCAAGCGGTCGGCACATTCCAGCATGGCTTGCAGGCGTCGAAGGGAAACAAGGACGCAAGGGCCGGTTGGCGGTGGCTGCCGTTAAGTGCCCGTAATCTACTCTGCGCACGCTCTCTCGGCGCGGATGATGACGGTTTCGCGAGCGAATATCCGCTTTGTCACGCGGTCGGCATTAATGCGGAGGAAAAGCAGCAGGCTTACCGCGCGCTGCTTCGCCAGCCGCGCGATAACGTCTTCGTCAACGAATCGCGCACGGCCGCCAACAGTGTCGGTCATCTGGCAACGATCGTTCCAAGCGCGGAATCGCGGCAGCGATGGGCCAACGCGTCGCGCCGCCGCCGGAGGGCTGGCAGCCGCGCGAGCGGAGCGATAAGCGCAAATTAAATCTACTCTGACCCCATTTAAAAGAAGACGTGGATGGCCGGGTCGAGCCCGGCCATGACTGACGGTCTTATCCGAATTCGATCGCCTTAGCATCGCGCAGCACCGCATCCGCCGCGGCGGTGAAGCGGCCGTCGGCCTCGTGCAGCACCAATCCCGGCAGCAGCCGCGTCGGCGTCGCGACATCCTTGCGCGCCTGGACGATGACGCGCTTCGCCGACTTGCCGGCACCAGGCCAGAGCGGCAGCACGACGATGCCGCCGGCGCGGCCAGCGAATTGCGCCAGCAGATGCTCGAGCCGGTCGGCGCGGTGGATGAAGGTGACGCTGCCGCGCGGCCGCACCATGACGAGGGCGAAGCGCACCCAAATCGCGAGATCGGCGGCGCCTTCGACTGTCGCGGTGGCCTTGGCCGGCAGCGGCGACGGGCTGGCCACGTCCGCCTCCATATAAGGCGGGTTGGCCATGACATGCGCGAAGCTGCCGGGCTCGAGCCGCGGCGGCGGATTGCGGATGTCGCCGGCCATGATCGCAACGCGATCGGCGACGCCGTTGCGCGCCGCGTTCTCGCCGGCGAGGCGCACCAGCTCGCGCTGCGCCTCGATGCCGATGACACGACAACCCGGCACGCGCACGGCGAGACATAATGCCGCGGCGCCGACGCCGCAGCCGAGATCGAGCACGCTGTCCGTTGCCATCGCCGGCACGGCAGCCGCGAGCAGCACGGGGTCGATGGCGACGCGATAGCCTGCCGCCGGCTGGAGGAACTTCACGCGGCCGCCGAGCAGCGCGTCGTCGGTGACATGCTGCGGCGCCGCGGCCGAGGCGATCACGCGCCCTCGGCCTCGGCCAGCAATCGGCGGGCGCGCGCGAGGTCTTCGTCGGCCACCAGGATCCGCCGCGGAATGGCGCCGATCGAGCCCTCGATGATGCTGGTATGGCGGTCGGCGATCACGCTTTCGATACCGGCGGCGGCGAGCAGCGCCTCGGCCCACGACAACCGCACCGGATCGTTGCTGCGCAGCAGTTCCTTCATCGACCCCGAACCGGATAGACTGACCGCCAGGCCGGCCGTGCGGCCGGGGGCGCTTGACCGGAGGGTCAAGCCCTCTATGCTCGCCGTGCCGGAGCGCGTGGTCAACCGGCCAGGGGAGAGACGATTTGGCATTGCCGGCCAATGCGGGCCAGAGCGCGAAGAGCCGGGCGTCGCTCGACCGGCTGACCGCGCTCGTCGCCGCCGACCTGGCGCAGGTCAACACGCTGATCCTGGCGCGGATGCAGAGTCCGGTGACGCTCATCCCGCAGCTCGCCGGCCACATCATCGCCGCCGGCGGCAAGCGCCTCAGGCCGATGCTGACCCTCGCCTGCTCGCGGCTGTGCGGCTATCGCGGCGACCGGCACGTCGCGCTCGCGGCCGCGGTCGAGTTCATCCATACCGCGACGCTGCTGCACGACGACGTGGTCGACGCCAGCGGATTGCGGCGCGGCCTCGCCACCGCCAATGCGGTCTGGGGCAACAAGCCGTCGGTGCTGGTCGGCGATTTCCTGTTCAGCCGCGCATTCCAGCTCATGGTCGAGGACGGCTCGCTCAAGGTGCTCGACATCCTGTCGCGCGCCTCGGCGATCATCGCCGAGGGCGAAGTGCTCCAACTCGTCACCAGCAACGACACCGACACGACGGAAGCGCAATATCTGGAAGTCATCAATGCCAAGACCGCGGCGCTCTTTGCTGCCGCAGCCCGGATTGGCGCCGTGCTCGGCGAGCGCAAGGAGACCGAGGAGAAGGCGCTCGAGGCCTATGGCCGCAATCTCGGCATCGCCTTCCAGCTGGTCGACGACATGCTCGACTATTCGGCGCGGCAGGCGGAGCTCGGCAAGACGGTCGGCGACGATTTCCGCGACGGTAAGATCACGCTGCCCGTGGTGCTCGCGCTCAAGGCCGCCGATGACGAGGAGCGCGGCTTCTGGCGCCGCACGCTCGAGGCGGGCGAGCAGCGCGACGGCGATCTCCCGCACGCGATCGCGCTGATGCAGCGGCACGGCACGCTCGCCGCGACGCTCGAACGGGCGCGGCTCTATGCCGAGACCGCCCGAGGCGCGCTCGGCATCTTCCACGAATCGCCCGAGCGCCGCGCGCTCGACGAAGCGATCGATTTTTGTCTCGAGCGCGGCTACTGAAGTTGGGTTTTCGGGCGAAAAAGACTATGGTATCAGGGCCCAAGCCTGCTATACCGCGCCGCGCCGGAGTGTAGCTCAGCCTGGTAGAGCACTAGCTTCGGGAGCTAGGGGCCGGAGGTTCGAATCCTCTCACTCCGACCATTCCCGCCGGCCGGTTAAAGTCTTGAAAGGCTACCCAAACGGCCGCTTTCAACGAGCGGCCGTTTCTGCTATTCGAATGCTGTGGCGGGAGTGTCGGGTTACGGCTTGCGCGCCGAGCGCGGCCGAGAGGCGTTACGACCATGGTCATGATGCGGGGCCGCGACAGCGAGCCCATCGAGCTCCGGCCGGGCTCCGGCGTGCGCGAGGCGGCGCATGCGGCGGAAGTCGAGCAATGGGCCTGGCGCCGGGTCCGCGCCCTTCGCCTCTTCTATAGCCACCTGACGGTCTACGTCGTCGTCAACTTCGTCCTCTTCATGATCGATTCCACGACGCCGGGACCGATGTGGTTCTATGCGCCGCTGGTGGGCTGGGGATTGCTGCTCTGCCTGCACGCGTTGCACGCCTACGAGATGCTGCCGTGGACGACGCAAGACTGGGAGCAGCGCAAGGTCCGCGAGCTCGTCGAAAAGCGCCGTCGCCATTGAAACGCCTTTGAGTCAAATCTGCGTGAAACCATGATCCGAAATCCCTTGCTCCGCGGTCTCGCCCGGCCGGCGGTCGTTGTCATCCTTGCGCTCGGCCTTGCCGCGTGCAGCCACGATCCGGAAGCCGCGCAAGGCAATGGCGCCGCCAGCACCGCAACGGCCGTCGCGCCGTCGCACGATACCGACATGGCGCTCTATACCCACGTGCTCGACCGCGTGCGCGCGAGCTACGTCCACCCGGTGAGCGAAGACAAGCTGGTCACCAACTCGCTCAAGGGCATGCTGTCGTCGCTCGATCCGCATTCCGACTACCTGGACGAAAGCGAGTACCAGGACCTGGTCGACGAAAGCGAGGGCGAGTTCGCGGGCATCGGCGCCGAAATCACCCGCGACGAAAGCCACCCCAAGGTGATTTCGCCGATCGACGACACGCCGGCGGCGAAAGCCGGACTCAAGCCGGGCGACATCATCCTCAAGATCGACGGCAAGCTGACCGACGGCATGGACCTCAAGGACGTCGTCGATCGTCTGCGCGGGCCGGTCGGGACGCCGGTTCGCGTGACGATCGCGCGCGCGGGCGTGCGGCCCTTCGAAGTCACCCTCACCCGCGCAGTCATCCACGTCGCATCGGTCAAGTCGCGGCTCGAGCCGGACAAGATCGGCTATATCCGTCTCTCGCTTTTCGCCGAGAAGACCAACGACGAGCTGATGCAGGCCATCAATACGCTGACCCAGAAGGCCGGCGGGCGGCTCAACGGCGTGGTGCTCGATCTGCGCAACGACCCGGGTGGTCTGCTCGACCAGGCGGTCGCGGTCGCCGGCGACTTCCTCGACGGCGGCGTGGTCGTCTCGACGCGCGGCCGCGATCCCGACGACAACCGCGTGTTCGACGCGCCCGCCTCCGGCGATCGCCTCGCCGGCGTGCCGATGGTCGTGCTGATCAACGGCGCATCCGCTTCGGCATCGGAAATCGTCGCGGGCGCGCTCAAGGAGCGGCACCGCGCCCAGCTCCTGGGCACGCGCAGCTTCGGCAAGGGCTCGGTTCAAACCATCATGCCGCTCGATGGCCGCGGCGCGATCCGGCTGACCACGGCGCTCTACTACACGCCGTCGGGCAATTCGATCCAGGATCGCGGCATCACGCCCGACTTCGTCGTTCTGCCGCCGAAGAGCGAGCGCACGCCGGAGGTCGACATCATCCACGAAGCCGACCTCAAGGGCGCGATCCGCAACCCTGGCGGTCCGATCAAGGCCGCGGCCAACGACAAATCTCCCGAGGCCAATATCGATCCGATGCTGATCGGCACGCCGAAGGACTATCAGCTGGCGGTGGCGCTCGACCGGCTCAAGACCGATCAGGCGAAGACCGCAGCGACGACGGCGCGCTAATCCGAGCCGCGGCCCGCACGCGAACGTGAACGACGGCGCCGTTTTGGCGCCGTCGCCGGTTTCCTACAATGGCGCCTATAATAATGCGTGGGCACGCGGGCCCGGACGGAGGCACCGATGCGTATGACGCGGCGACTGTTTGTGGCTCTGACACTGGTCCTGGCGGGATGCATCGCCGAGAACCCGTCCCTCCCAACTTACGCCTCGGCCGAGCGCACGCTGCCGCCGCCGGCGCCCGGCACGGTGCGGCTCTATTTCTATCGCCTGCTCGATCCGAGCGATCAGGAGCTCGGCACCACGGTCATGCTCAACGACAAGCCGGTCGGGTTCTCGCGCAACGGCACGGTGCTCTACCGCGACGTGGCGCCGGCAAGCTATTACATCTCGGTCGCGAGCCGCGGCCAGTATCCCTACCAGTTCAAGACCGTGCAGATGCAGGCCGGGCAGACCTGGTATTTCCGGATCGAGCCTCTGGCGAGCTGGGCGGGCTGCTCCGGCAAGGGCGACTGCCGCGGCGACACCTTCGTCGTCGAAATCGTCGATCCGCGGCAGGCGCACGTCGAGATCGCGCCACTCGGCCTGACCAGCGGCTGATCGCGGGCAACGCGGCGGCGGCGCTTGCCGCGCGGCCCGACCGGGACTAAGTCATTGCCATGGACGCCGCGGATCCCTCGCGCGAAAGCGCAAATCTCCATGTCAGCACGCTTCTGGTTGCGCCGGAGCGAGCGCTTAGCAACGCCCTCGACCAGCTCGGCTTCGCCGAGAACGACAATCGCGTGATCGAGCACGAAGGCAAGCTCGCCTTCATCACCTGCAGCCACGATCAGGATTGCGACGACATGTTCGCGCTGATCGCCGAGCTCGCCGCGCGCGGCGAGAGCTGGGAGCTGCAATTCCGCATCGACACCGGCGAGGGCCGCGCCATCTTTCAGCGGCTGTCGCGGCATCAGCGCGTCGAGGCGGTCGATTCCACGGTGCCGGTCGACACCGACGAGACCACCGCCGAGCTGCCGACGCACGATCTCGACAGCGACGCCGGCCGGGCCGAGCTCGCGCGCGCCGTCGACCGGATCGACCCGGCGGAGGTCTTCGTCACCATCGGCTCGCATCCGAAGGGGCACGCGACCGCCGTCATCCTGCGCCGCAATCCGCGCCGCGCGTTCTTCGTCGCTTCGGGCGCCGACGAGGCGAGCCTGCGGGTGGCGATCCGCGAGAAGCTGCCGACGGTCATGTTCGCGGTGACGATGAAGCCGACCGACGGCGCATGAGCGGCGCGCCGGCGGCCTCGCGCGAGAACAACTTCGACGCGCTGCGCCTCCTCGCTGCGACCTCGGTCATCTTCTCGCACTCGTTCCTGATCGCGCAGGGAACCCAGGACCACGAGCCGCTCATCTGGCTCACCGGCAACCAATCGATCCTCGGACTCTGCGGCGTCTTCGTCTTCTTCGCCATCAGCGGCTATCTCGTCAGCCAGAGCTGGGAGCGGACGGACTCCGCGCCGCGCTATCTCCTGAAGCGGTGCTTGCGCATCTTTCCCGGCCTGATCCTGGCGCTGATCGTGTCGGCATTCGTGCTGGCACCGCTCGTGACCGCGCTGCCCCTGGCAGATTACCTCGTGCGCGCCGAGCCTTATCGCTATGTCGCGAGCAACGCGATGCTCTCGGTCAAGGTGCACGCGCTGCCCGGCGTGCTCTTTGTCGACAACCAGGTCGGACTCGTGATCAACGGCTCGCTATGGACGCTGCACTACGAATTCCTGATGTACCTGATGGTGATGGCTCTCGGCCTGACGCGCCTGCTGAACGTCTGGGCCTGCCTGCTGCTCGTCGTCTTCGGCATGGTCTGCGTCGGCGTGCCCGTACCTGCGGCGCCGGAGGCGGCCGGCCTGCTCGCCGCAACGGTTTTCGACGTGGTGGGCTGGCTATGGGATGTCGGCTGGTTGCTGTCGTTCTTCGCGATCGGCATGGCGCTCTACAAGCTGCGCGGTACGCGCGTCTTCGACGGTCGCGTCGCGTTGGCCGCGCTCGCGCTCCTCGTCGTCAGCATCCCCCTGCGCCAGTTCATCCTGCTGTTTCCGCTGACCGGCTGCTATCTCGCGCTCTGGCTCGCGCTCAACCCACGCATTCCGCCGCTGCGCGCGGCGCGCTGGGGCGACCTGTCCTACGGCCTCTATATCTACGGCTGGCCGTCGGAGCAGTTCGTCATCTGGCTCAAGCGCGGCCACGCCGAATGGTGGCAGGTGTTCGGCGGCGGCCTGCTGTTGGCGGGCATCCTCGCCTTCGTTTCGTGGCACCTGGTCGAGGCGCGTGCCCTGCGCCTGAAGCCACGGCCGCGGCCGGCGTCGGCGCTGGCGACGAGCGAGGCGGGCGCCGGCTGAGATGGCGACCGAGATTCCGTTCCGCCGCGACTTCGCCTTCCGCTACGGCGAGGTCGAGCGGCTCGCGCCGCTGATTCACCGCGTCGTCGCGCGCAACCCGAGCCCCTTCACCTTCGAGGGCACCGGCACCTACATCGTCGGCCGCGACAAAGTCGCGATCGTCGATCCCGGTCCGGCGATGGCAGACCACGTCGCGGCGCTGCTCAAGGCGGTCGCGCACGAGACGGTGACGCATATCGTCGTGACGCACACGCATCTCGACCACTCGCCGGCCGCCGCCGCGATCAAGCAGGCGACTGGCGCGCGGACTTTCGGCTTCGGGCCGCACGGCTCGGGTCGCGCCGAGGATCGCGCCGGCGTCGAACTCGGCGTGGTCGAGGAAGGCGGCGACCACGATTTCCGGCCGGACGTCGTGCTGCACGACGGCGACACGGTAAGCGGTCCTGGCTGGAGCCTGACCGCGGTGGAGACGCCGGGCCACACCTCGAACCATCTCTGCTTCGCCCTGGCCGAGGAGAAGGTGTTGTTCACCGGCGACCACGTGATGGGCTGGTCGACGAGCGTCATCGCGCCGCCCGACGGCGACATGGGCGCCTATCTACGGTCGCTCGACAAGCTGCTCAAGCGCGACGACGCACGCTATTGGCCGACGCACGGACCGGCGATCGACGATCCGAAGCCCTACGTGCGCGCCTTCATCGCCCATCGCCGCGAGCGCGCCGACGCCATCCTGGCGCGGCTCAAGGCCGGCGACCGCACGATTCCGGAGATCGTCGCCAAGGTCTATGTCGGGCTCAATCCGCGGCTGACGACCGCAGCCGGCCGCTCGGTTCTGGCGCATCTGGTCGAACTGATCGAGCGCGGCGCCGTCGAAAGCGATGGGCCGCCGTCGCCGAATTCTAGTACCCGGAATCAAAGCTGAGTGATACGTCGGCCCTTGAAGCGGCGCTGGCGGACTTTTTTCTTTCGCCATGCGAAGGGCTGTGCGTTCTCGTTGTAGGCGGCGATGAAGGCATCGAT
>Ga0307372_10000498_pt1 | contig 70352 bp, 59 predicted proteins | sample OX1MG_FD_202533 | JGI IMG/M metagenome (GOLD analysis project Ga0307372, IMG submission 202533) | Soil microbial communities from Risofladan, Vaasa, Finland - OX-1 | ecosystem: Environmental > Terrestrial > Soil > Coastal area > Acid sulfate soil | place: Finland: Risofladan, Vaasa | collected... | reverse complement strand
GCCTAGGCGTCGAGCAGAACGCTCGCCAGCGCCGCGAGGCCTTCGCCGCGGCCGATGAAGCCCATGCGCTCGGTGGTCGTCGCTTTGATGTTGACCGCACTCGGCGGCACGCCGAGATCGGCGGCGAGATTGGCGGCCATCGCCGCGCGATGCTCGCCGACGCGCGGCGCCTCGGCGAGCACGGTGACGTCCGCGTTGACGGTGCGCAAGCCGGCGGCGCGCACCTGCGCGGCCACCTCGCGCAGAAAGCGGCGGCTGTCGGCGCCGCGCCAGCGCGGGTCGCTGTCGGGAAAGTGCTGGCCTATGTCGCCCAAGCCGAGCGCGCCGAGCAGCGCGTCGCAGAGCGCATGGACCACCACATCGCCGTCCGAATGCGCGACGACGCCGCGCGCGTGCGCGATGCGCACGCCGCCGAGCACCACGTGATCGCCGTCGCCGAATGCATGCACATCGAAACCCTGGCCGATTCGCATCCTCGTCCCCTGCGCCCGTGCGAGTATCGCCGCGGCGCTCTGCAAGTCCTCGGCGCGCGTGACTTTGATGTTGAACGGCGAGCCCTGCACGAGCTCGGCGCCGACGCCGATGCGTTCCATCGCTTGCGCCTCGTCCGTGACCGCGACGCCCGCCGCCGCGGCCGACTGCAAGGCCTCGCATAGTTTGCCGTACGCGAACACTTGCGGGGTCAGCGCTCGCCACAAACCGCCGCGTTCCACGGTCGTTATGGCGCCGCCCGCGGCTTGCCGCTTGATCGTGTCGACCAGCGGCGTCGCCAGCAGCGCGCCGGCGGCGCCGCGGTCGAGCGCCGCCAACAGATCGCGCAGCTCCTGCGCCGACAGGCAAGGCCGCGCGGCATCGTGGACGAACACCCAATCCTCGGCCGCCGCTTGCCCCTGAAGATGCAGCAGCCCGTTGGCGACCGAGATCTGGCGCGTCGCGCCGCCGAGCGCGCACTGCAGGCGCGGCGCGGCGAGCCTCTCTCTGAACGCCGGCCAGAGTTCATCGTCGGCGGCGACGACGACGACGGTCGCCTGTATCCGCCTCTCCGCGAGCAGGCAGCCGAGCGACCACTCGAGCATCGTGCGGCCGTGCAGGATCGCATATTGCTTCGGCGTGGCCGCGGCGGCGGCCGCGGAAAACCGCTCGCCGCGGCCCGCGGCGGGCACGATCGCCCATGCGCGCGTGGCTGCCGAGGGACGGCTCATTCCACTTGCGCGGCGGCGGCAGGGGTGGCGATCGCGGCGACAGCAGGGGCGGCAATCGCGGCGGTCGCGGCGATCGCCGGTGCCGCCGTGGCCGGCGCGCTCGGCCTGACGACTTGGTAGAACGTCTCGTTGCTGCCGATCATGCCGAGCTCACTGCGCGCGCGCTCCTCGACCGCCGCCATGCCGACTTTCAGATCCGCAACCTCGGCGGCGAGTTGCCGATTGCGTGCCGCCTGCGTCTGATTGGCCGCGGACTGCGCGTCGATCGCCGTCTGCAGACGATCGAGTTCGCGCACGCCTTGATCGGATACCCACAACCGGTACTGCAGCAGCACCAAAGCCACGCCAAGAATGGCGGCGAAAATCCTCATGGGGACAGTAGCTTAGCATGAAGTCTTGAGAATTTGCTACACACCGCGTGCGCGACTTTCGCGGCGCGCCGGCCGCTACAGGAGCGCTTCTTCGAGCGCCCGGCTTTTCACGACGCGGTCGATCTCGACCAGGGCCGAGAGCAGCGGCGCCATGCGCTCCAAGGGCCACGCGTTCGGGCCGTCGGAGAGCGCCTGCGGCGGATTCGGGTGGGTTTCCAGGAACAAACCGGCGATGCCGGCGGCGACCGCGGCGCGCGCGAGCACCGGCACGAACTCGCGCTGACCGCCGGAGCTCTCGCCCTTGCCGCCGGGCAGCTGCACGGAATGGGTCGCATCGAACACGACCGGGCAGCCCGTGGCGCGCATCGCCGCGAGCGAGCGCATGTCGGCGACCAGATTGTTGTAGCCGAACGAGAAGCCGCGTTCGCAAACCATGATCGCCGCGTTGCCGGTGGAGCGCGCCTTGTCGACGACGTTCTGCATTTCCCAAGGCGACAGGAATTGCCCCTTCTTGATGTTGACCGGCTTGCCCTGCGAGGCGACGGCGACGATGAAATTGGTCTGCCGGCAAAGAAATGCCGGCGTCTGCAGGACATCGACGACGCTCGCGACCTCGGCGAGCGGCGTGTCCTCGTGCACGTCCGTCAGGACCGCGACGCCGACCTCGGCGCGCACCCGCTCGAGCGCCTTCAGGCCGCCGTCCAATCCCGGGCCCCGAAAGCTCGCCCGCGAGGAACGGTTGGCCTTGTCGAAGGACGCCTTGAAGATGAACGGCACCTGCAGCGCCGCCGTCATTTCGCGCAGCCGCCCGGCGACCTCGACGACCATGGCCTCGCTTTCGATGACGCAGGGCCCGGCGATCAAGAACAGCGGGCGGTCGATGCCGACCTCGAACCCTAAGAGTCTCATGCGGTCGCGCGGCCCGGCCGCAGCGCCGCGCGGTACTCGCGCGCCGCGCGAATGAAGCCGGCGAACAACGGGTGCCCGTCGCGCGGCGTCGATGTGAACTCCGGATGGAATTGACTCGCCACGAACCACGGGTGGCCCGGCAGTTCGATGAACTCGACCAAGCCGTCGGCCGAGAATCCCGAGAATCGCAGCCCGGCGGCGGCGAGCTCCTGCAGGTAATTGTTGTTGAATTCGTAGCGGTGGCGGTGCCGCTCGAAGATCGATTCCCGGCCGTACAAGGCCCGCGCCAGGGAGCCCGGCACGAGCCGCGCCTCCTGCGCGCCGAGGCGCATGCTGCCGCCCAGATTGGAGCCTGCGTCGCGCACCTGCTGGCCGCGCGCGAGGTCTTGCCACTCGGTGATCAGCGCGATCACCGGATGGTGCGTGGCGCGGTCGAACTCCGTGCTGTTGGCGCCCTTCAGCGCCAGCACGTTGCGCGCAAATTCGATGATCGCCAATTGCATCCCCAGACAAATGCCGAGAAACGGCACGCTCTGTTCGCGCGCGTAGCGTATCGCCTGAATCTTGCCTTCGATGCCGCGGTCGCCGAAGCCGCCCGGCACCAGGATGGCGTCCATGTTCTGCAGGACGCCGTGGCCCGAGCGCTCGATATCCTGCGACTCGAAATAGTGGATGTTGACGCGGGTGCGCGTCTTGATGCCGGCGTGCATCAGCGCTTCGTTCAGCGAAATATACGAATCGCGGATCTGCACATACTTGCCGACCATGCCGATATCGACCACGGCTTCCGGATTTTGCTTGGCGGCGACCACCGCGCGCCAGTCCGCGAGATCGGTGGGCGGCGCTTCCAGGCGCAATTTGTCGATGACGATGTCGTCGAGCGCCTGCTCGTGCAGCAGCATCGGTATCTTGTAGATGTCGTCGGCATCGACCGCCGATATCACCGCGCGCTCCTCGACGTTCGTGAACAGCGCGATCTTGCGCCGCTGTTCGTCCGGCAGCGATTGCGCGCAGCGGCACAGCAGGATGTCCGGCTGGATGCCGATGCCGCGCAGTTCCTTGACCGAATGCTGCGTCGGTTTGGTCTTGATCTCGCCGGAGCCGCCGACGATCGGCACCAGCGTCAGATGCATGTAGAGGACGTGGTTGTGGCCGAGTTCCACGCCCATTTGCCGGATCGCCTCGAGGAACGGCAAGGATTCGATGTCGCCGACGGTGCCGCCGATCTCCACCATGCAGACGTCGGCGCCGCCCGCGCCCATGCGGATCTGATATTTGATCTCATCGGTGATGTGCGGGATCACCTGTACGGTCGCGCCGAGATAGTCGCCGCGCCGCTCCTTGGCGATCACCCGCTCGTAGATGCGCCCGGTCGTGAAATTGCTGTTGCGCCCGGTGGTGGTACGCACGAAGCGCTCGTAATGCCCCAAATCGAGATCGGTCTCGGTGCCGTCCGCCGTGACGAACACCTCGCCGTGCTGGAACGGGCTCATCGTGCCCGGATCCACGTTGATGTACGGGTCCAGCTTGACCATGCTGACCTTCAGCCCGCGCGCCTCGAGAATGGCGCCGAGCGAGGCCGAAGCGATGCCCTTGCCGAGAGAGGAAACGACTCCGCCGGTGACGAAAACGAACTTTGTCATGGAAAGCCACCGCCGATCAATGCGTTCGCCGCGCGGGCCGTCGCGGATCCGGCACGCGTGAGCAAAGCCTGTTTGGAAACAACGAGAATTCGACGGGAGTTCAGCCTAGCAGATCGCGGCAGCGCCGACAATCTCGTCACGGCAGGCCGGGCCCGCCCTGCCAATCGAAGCCGATGCCGGGTTCGCCGGGCGGCGCGCAGCGGCGCGCGTCGAGCCACAGGTCGCCGACGGCGATCAGCTCTGCGCCCGCGAACACGAACGGCAACGCGGCGCGCGTCCACGGCGGCAGCCCCTGCGATTGACACAGGTGCTGCACGCTCTGCGTCGCCGCGCGCGGCGCGGGCTTGAGCCTCTCGCCGCCGCGGCGGCCGCGCACCGCGAGCGTCGCCGGCAATTCTTCGGCGGCCAAGCCGCCGTCCTGACTCCTGGCGCGCAATCGGCCGAGTCCGGCGCCGAGCTCGAGCACGGGTTGCGCGCGCGGATCCCAGGCGTACGCGGTCCGCAAGCGGGCGGGTTCGGCGGCCGTGAGAAATATTCGATCGCGGTAGCGTCGCAAGGCGTGCTCGGCCCAAACCACCGCGGGCTGTTGGTCCGCGCGCGCCTCCAGGATCTGGCGCAAGGCTTCATGCAGGCGCGCCGCCGGCGGCGGCCGCGCGCCTGCCCGATCGATCCAGCGGCGCAGCGCGTTCGCGCGCCGATCGGCCGAGAGAGCGCGCAGCCGCGTCACCGACAGGGCCGCGCCGTCGCCGAGCGCGGCGAGGTCGGCATCGGCCGCCGCGGCCAGCAAATCCTGCGCCGCGGCCGCGTGCGCGGCGCTGCGCGCAAGCGCGATGCGTGCGCCCGGCCAGCGCCGCTCGATCGCCGGCCAGATGCGGCCGCGCAGGTACGCCCGGTCGAAGCGCAAATCCTCGTTCATCGGATCCAGGACACCGACGATGCCGAGCGAGGCCGCGTAGGCTTCAAGCTCGCTCGGCGCGACCTCGAGCAAGGGCCTGAGGTGCCAGCCCAGGCCGAGCGCCCGGCAATCGGGCATGCTCGCAAGTCCGGCGACGCCCGCGCCGCGCAGCGCCTGCAACAAGAAGGTCTCCGCCTGGTCCTGCGCGTGGTGCGCCGTCAGCAAGCACTCGCCGGCGGCGAGCGCGCCGCCCAAGGCCGCGTAGCGCGCCGCGCGCGCCGCCGCCTCGAGCGACGCGCCGTGCGCCGCATCGACCGACACCGCGATGATCGACAAAGGAATTCCCAGAGCCGCGCACCAGGCCGTGCAGACGCGGCGGAACTCGGCGGCGGCGCTCTGCAAACCGTGATCGATGTGCACGGCGCGCAGCGGCAGGCCGCCGCAGGCGCCCGGCAGCCGTGCCGCGGCCGCGAGCAGGCAGCCGGAATCCATGCCGCCGCTGACCGCGACGACGAGCCCGGTCGCGGCGCGCGGCAACTGCGCCTTCAGCACCTCGCCGAGCGAAGCGGCGGAAAAGCTCATCGCGGCTCAGGCGTCGTGGTATACGCCGAAGGAGCGCAAGCGCGCCTGCCTGGCGTCCAGCAATTGCGTCACCGGCAGGCTGCGCAATTCCTGCAGATGCTTGACGATGCTCGCCTTCAGCGTGTCGGCCATCGCCTGCGGGTCGCGGTGCGCGGCGCCGTGCGGCTCCTTGAGCACTTCGTCGACCAGGCCCAATTTCTTCAGCCGCTCGGCGGTGCCGCCCATCGCATCGGCGGCGATTTCCTTCTTGTCGGTGCTCTTCCAGAGGATCGAGGCGCAGCTCTCCGGGGAGATGACCGAATAGACGCTGAATTGCAGCATCACCAGGCGATCGCAGACGCCGATCGCCAGGGCACCGCCGGAACCGCCCTCGCCGATGACGACCGAGAGGACCGGCGCGGCGAGGTGCGACATTTCGAACAAATTGCGCGCGATCGCCTCGCTCTGGCCGCGCTCCTCGGAACCGATCCCGGGATAAGCGCCCGGCGTGTCGATCAGGGTGACCACCGGCATGCGAAAGCGCTCGGCCATCAGCATCAGCCGCAGCGCCTTGCGGTAGCCTTCGGGCTTCGGCATGCCGTAGTTGCGGCGCACGCGCTCCTTGGTGTCGCGGCCCTTTTGATGGCCGATGACGACGACCGGCGTGCCCTCGATGCGCGCCAGGCCGCCGACGATCGCCAGATCGTCGCCGTACATGCGGTCGCCGTGCAGCTCGTGCCAATCGGTGAAGATCATCGCGATGTAGTCGAGCGTGTAGGGGCGCTGCGGATGGCGCGCGAGCTGCGTGATCTGCCACGGAGTGAGGCTCTGAAAGATGCTGGTCGTCAACGCGCGGCTCTTCGCCTGCAGCCGTTTGACTTCTTGCGCCGCATTGGCATCGGAGTCGGCGCCCAGAAATTTCAGCTCTTCGATCTTCGCCTCGAGTTCCGCGATCGGTTGCTCGAATTCCAAAAAGCTCATCGCCATGAAGAGGTTTCCTCGCCCCGCTGATCGGTCCGCGGACCATACACCAAATGCCAGCCGTCGCGCCCGACCAAGGCGGAAAGCCGCTCGAGCAGCTCGCGCGCCGGCCGTACCGCCCAGGCATCCGCCAAGTTGACCCTGCCCGAGTACTCGCTGCGCGTGATCGCGACGCTGACGGCGCACGAGCCGTGCAAATACGGCTTCAAGATCTCCTCGAAGCGGTTCATGCCCTGCGGGCCGTCGAATTCGTCCGGCCAACGCAACCACAAGCGCCGCGCGTAGCGTTCGCGGGCGCGGTCGATGTCGATCAGGGACTTGGCCTGCAAGCGCCAGGCCTCGAGAAAATCGTCGAAGCGCAACAGCCCGTCGACGACCAGGATCGCGTCCTTGACGATGACGTCGCGGTGCTGTTGGTAGACCTCCTCGAACAGGCTGACTTCGAGGCGGCCGCTGCGATCGTCCAGGATCAGCGTGACGCGGTTCGGCCGCCGGCGGATCTCGAGGACGAGTCCCGCGACCGTCGTCGGCTTCGATGCCGACCAGCCGCGCCCGCCTTCGCCGACCGGCGGCTTCGGTCCGCCGATGTCCGCGAGCCGCCCGCTGACCAGGAACCGCAGATCCGGCTCATACGGAGTGATCGGGTGTCCGCTCAAGAACAGGCCGAGCGTCTCGCGCTCGCCGGCAAGGCGCGCCGCCTCGCTCCATTCCGGCACCGCTTCGTCGCCCGCAGCGCTCAAGCCGAACAGATCCACCTGGCCGGTGCTGATCGCGCGCGAGTTCTGTTCGCCGAGATGCATCGAACGCGCAAGTTCCGCGCTCTGCGTCGCCCGGTTCTGGCCGATGCGGTCGAGGCTGCCGGATTTGATCAGGGCTTCAAGCACGCGCCGGTTGACCCGCTGCAAGTCGATGCGCCGGCACAGGTCTGCAAGACCCTGGAACGGACCGCGCGCCGTGCGCTCTTCGATGATCGCCTCGACGGCCGATGCGCCGACGCCCTTGATCGCGCCCATGCCGTAGCGGATGCTCTCCTTGCCCGCGACCGTGAATTTGTAGACCGATTCGTTGACGTCCGGCGGCAGCACCGCAAGCCGCATGCCGGCGCACTCGTCGATCAGCGTGACGACCTTGTCGGTCCTGTCCATGTCCGAGGACAGCACCGCCGCCATGAACGCCGCCGGGTAATGCGCCTTCAGCCAGGCGGTCTGGTAGGACAACAGGGCATAGGCGGCGGAATGCGATTTGTTGAACCCGTAGCCCGCGAATTTCTCCATCAGATCGAAGATGTGCGTCGCCTGGGCCTCTCTTACGCCGCGCTCCACGGCGCCGCGGACGAACACCGTGCGCTGCTTGGCCATCTCCTCCGGCTTCTTCTTGCCCATCGCGCGCCGCAGCAGATCGGCGCCGCCCAGGGTATAGCCGGCGAGGATTTGCGCGATCTGCATGACCTGTTCCTGATAGAGGATCACGCCGTAGGTCGCCGCCAGCACCGGCTGCAGCCGCGGATGCAGGTAGTCGATCGTCGCACCGCTCTTGTCGTGCTTGCGGGCGATGAAGTCCTCGACCATGCCGGACTGCAGCGGGCCGGGACGGAACAGGGCCACCAGGGCGACGATGTCGCCGAAGCGGTCCGGCTGCAGCCTGCGGATCAGATCCTTCATGCCGCGCGATTCGAGCTGGAACACGGCGGTCGTCCTGCAGTTTTTCAGCAGCTGGAAGGTCACCGCATCGTCCATCGGCAAGGCGTCGATCGCGAGCGGCGGTTCGCCCGCGCGGGCGCGCTCCTGGTTGATGTCGCGCACCGCCCAATCGATGATGGTGAGCGTGCGCAGGCCGAGAAAATCGAATTTCACCAGGCCGGCCGCCTCGACGTCGTCCTTGTCGAACTGCGTGACCGGCGTGCCGCCGCCCGCCTCGCAGTACAGCGGCGTGAAATCGGTCAATACCGACGGCGCGATCACGACGCCGCCGGCGTGCGTGCCGGCGTTGCGCACCAGGCCTTCCAGCGCGCGCGCCAGATCGATCAATTCGCGCACGTCGCCGTCGCCCGCGTACAGCCGCGCGAGTTCCTCCTCCTGTTCCAGCGCCTTCTGCAGCGTGATGCCGATCTCGAACGGGATCAATTTGGCGATTTTATCGACGTAGCCGTAGTTGTGGCCGAGCACGCGGCCGACGTCGCGCACCACCGCCTTGGCGGCGAGCGTACCGTAGGTGATGATCTGCGATACCCGCTCGCGGCCGTACTTGCGCGCCACGTAGTCGATGACCTTGTCGCGGCCCTCCATGCAAAAATCGATGTCGAAATCCGGCATCGAGACGCGCTCCGGATTCAGGAAGCGTTCGAACAGCAAGTCGTGTTCGATCGGATCGAGGTCGGTGATGCCGAGCGCGTAGGCGACCAGCGAGCCCGCTCCGGAGCCGCGGCCCGGCCCGACCGGCACGCCGTTCTGCCGCGCCCAGCGGATGAAATCGGCGACGATCAGGAAATATCCGGCGAACCCCATCGTGCAGATCACCTGCAGTTCCAGCTCGAGGCGCCGTTCGTAGGCGCCGCTCTCTGGCGCCGCGGCGCCCGCCGCCGCTTGCGCCAGCCGTGCGTGCAAACCGGCGAGCGCCTCGCGCCGCAGAAATTCCTCCGTCGTGCTGGTCGAGGGCACCGGATAGGCGGGCAGCATCGAGGCGCCGAGTTCGACTTGCAGGGAACAGCGCTTCGCGACCTCCACGGTGTTCACCAGCAATTCGGGCGCATCGGCGAACAGCAGGGCCATCTCCCGCGGCGTCTTCAGGTACTGCTCCTCGGTGTAGCGGCGAGCGCGGCCCGGATCGGCGAGCAAGGCGCCGTCGTGGATGCAGACGCGCGCCTCGTGCGCCTCGAATTCCGCGCGCGCAAGGAAGCGCACGTCGTTGGTCGCAACCGCGGCGATGCCCCGCTTGCCCGCGAGCTGCAGCGCCGCCTCGGTGCAGGCCTGTTCGCCCGGGCGGCCGGTGCGCTGCGCCTCCAGATAAAAGCGGTCGCCGCACAGATCGAGCCACGCGTCGAGGCAACGCCCGGCCTCATCGTCGCGGCCGCGCGCGAGCGCGCGGCCGATGTCGCCGTCCGCGGCGCCGGACAAGACGAGCAAGCCGCTCAATTGCCCGGCATCGAGCCAGCGGCGCTCGAGCATCGGTACGCCGCCGTGCTGCCCCTCGAGATAGGAGCGCGTCACCAGCTGCGTCAGATGCCGGTAGCCGGCGAGGTTCTGGCACAAGAACACGATGCGCGTCGGCGCCGTGCGCTCCCCGCTCTCGCGCACCCAAGCGTCGACGCCGATCAGCGGTTTGATGCCGGCGCGCTGCGCCTCCTTGTAGAACTTGACCATCGCAAACAGATTGCTCTGATCGGTCAGCGCCACCGCCGGCATCGCCGCCGCGCCGACCGCGCGCATCAACTCGGGCACGCGCACAATGCCGTCGAGGAGCGAATACTCGGTGTGCACGCGCAGATGGACGAACCGGCTCATTGCCGCGCGCCGATGCACAGGGCGACCGGCGCGAAACTGCGCCGGTGCAGCGGGCAGGCGCCGTAGCGCTCGAGCAGCCGCCGGTGTTCGGCCGTCGGGTAGCCTTTGTGCCGCGCGAAGGCGTAACGGGGATAGCGCGCATCCATGCGCTCCATATAGGCGTCGCGCGCGGTCTTCGCCAGGATCGACGCCGCGCCGATCGCAGGTTCGCTGGCATCGCCGCGCACGATCGCCTGCGCCGTGATCCTGCCGCCCAAACCGCCGAGCGGCGGCAGGCGATTGCCGTCGACCAGCAAGTGCCCGGGCGGCACGGCGAGCGCGAGCACCGCGCGGCGCATCGCCAGAAATGTCGCCTGCAGAATATCGAGCGCGTCGATCTCCGCGGGGTCCGCCCAGCCGATCCCGAAACTCGCCGCATCGCGGCATATGCGCGCGGCGAGCCGGCGGCGCGTCTTGGCGTCCAGCGTCTTCGAATCGCCGATGCCGTCGAGGCAGGATCCCGGCCGCAGAATCACCGCCGCGGCGAGCACCGGGCCGGCGAGCGGCCCGCGCCCGGCTTCATCGACGCCGGCCACGTACACGCTCACGGCCCGGCCTTAAGCCGCAGCAGGGCGAGGATCGCGCGCGCCGCGCCGAGGCTCGCGCCGCGGCGCAGATTCGCGTGGATCCGCAGGAATTCGTCCGCCAATGCCTCTCTGCGCTCGGCGTCGTCCAGCCACATCAGGAGCTCCGCGCCGATCGACTCGGGAACGATGTCATGCTGGAAATACTCGCCGACGAGGCGCCGCTCCGCAAGTAGATTCGGCTGCGCGAAAAAACGGATTTTGACCAGTTTCAGGCGGCGCAGAACCCAAGCGGTCAGCGGGCCGAGACGGTACACGACCACCATCGGGCGTTTGCAGAGCGCCGCCTCGAGGCTCGCGGTTCCGGAGGCGACCAGCGCCGCGTCGGCCGCGATCAGCGCGCGTTGCGCCTGCCCGTCGAGCAGCTTGAGGCGGGCGCCGGGCGCCTGCGCGGCGAAGGTCTGCGCGAAGATCTGCCGCGTCGCCGCGCTCGCCAGCGGCGCGACAAATTCGATGTCCGGGCGCCGCGCGGCGAGCCAGCGGGCGGTCTCCGCGAAATCGGCGCTCAGGCGCCGCACTTCGCCCTGCCGGCTGCCGGGTAGCAGCGCGATCAGCGGCACATCGGCGCCGATCGCGAGCGCCGCGCGAGCGGCCGCGCGGTCCACCTGCAGGGGAATCTGATCGGCGAGCGGGTGGCCGACGAATTCGGCGCGCAGACCCGCCTCGTCGTAGAAGCGCTTTTCGAACGGCAGCAGGCAGAGCACGAGATCCACCGCCGCGGCGATGCCGCGCACCCGCTTCTGCCGCCAGGCCCAGACTTGCGGGCTGACGTACTGCACCGTCGCAATGCCCTTGGCGCGCAGGCGCCGCGCCAAACCGAGATTGAATTCCGGCGCATCGATGCCGACGAACACGTCCGGCCGGGCGGCCAGGAACGCGCGGCGCACGCGCCGGCGCAAACGCATCAGGCGCGGCAGCTCGAATAAAATTTCAAAGAGGCCCATCACCGCGAGGGACTCCGCCGGTTCCCAGGTCTCGCAGCCTTGGGCGCGCATTTTCGGCCCGGCGATGCCGAAGAATTGCGCGCCCGGCGCGAGCGCGCCGATCGCCTTGATCAGCTCGGCGCCGAGCGCGTCGCCCGACGCTTCTCCGGCCACCAGACCGACCCGCAGTGCAAGCGGCATGACGCTAGCGCACGATGCTGCGCGAACTTTGCTTGATGAAGGCGACGAACGCGGCGATCTCGGGCTGCTCCGCGGCCGCTTCGTCGAGCTTTTCCAGAGCGCTTGCGAGCTTCAGGCCGGAGCGGTAGAGCACGCGGTAGGCACGGCGGATGTTGCGAATTTGCCCGGTCGTGAAGCCGCGGCGCTTCAAACCCTCCGAGTTGACGCTGTGCGGAACGGCCGGCTGACCGATCGCCATCAAGTACGGCGGCACGTCGCGGGTGACCGCCGCGTTATTGGCGATGAAGCAGTGCGCGCCGATCTTGCAGTGTTGATGCACGGCGGACAGGCCGCCCATGATGACCCAGTCGCCGATCTCGACGTGGCCGCCCAGCGTCGCGCAGTTGGCCATGACTATTTTGTCGCCGACCCGGCAATCGTGCGCGACGTGCGCGTAGGCCATCAACAGGTTGTCGCTGCCGATGCGCGTCACGCCGCTATCGTGGATGGTGCCGCGATTGACGCTGACGAATTCCCGAAATACGTTGCGGTCGCCGATTTCGAGGCGCGTCGGCTCGCCGCCGTATTTCTTGTCCTGCGGCGCATCGCCGATGGAGGCGAATTGGAAGATCTTGTTGTCCGCGCCGATGCGCGTCGGGCCGTTGATGACCGCGTGCGGCCCGATCCAAGTCCCCTTGCCGATGAGCACGTCGGCGCCGATGATCGTGAATGCCCCGATGTGCACGCCGGCCTCGATCCGCGCTTGCGGCGAAACGACCGCGCGCGCATCGATCATTGCTCCTCCCCTGTCCCCTGCGGCGCCTTCTTCTCGGGAGCGACCATGATCTCGGCGGACGCGATTTGCGCGCCGTCGACTTCGGCGATACCGTGAAACTTCCAGATGCCCTTGAAGGCGCGCAGCAGCGCCACCTTCAGCACCACTTGATCGCCCGGTTCGACCGGCCTGCGGAAGCGCGCCTTGTCGATCGCGACCAGATAAAATCGCGTGTTCTTGTCCGCCAGCACGCCGGCGCTCTTGAAGGCGAGGATGCCCGCGGCCTGCGCCAGCGCTTCGATCAGCAAGACGCCCGGCATGACCGGGCGGTGCGGGAAATGCCCCGTGAAATACGCCTCGTTGTAGGTGACGTTCTTCAGCGCGACGATGCGCTCGCCCGGCAGGCACTCGAGCACGCGATCCACCAGAAGGAACGGATACCGGTGCGGCAACTGACGCATGATCGCCTCGATATCGAGCTTCAGTGGTTCGCTCATCGTCGCTCCTTGGGAATGCGCGCTCAAGGCGTGTGTTTGGGTCGGGCGAGACGCCGCAGGTGCGCAATGGTGCGCCGCCAGGCCCTGGTCTCCTCGAACGGCACTCCCCCCGAATAGCTGCCGTGCTCGCGGATCGAGGCGCTGACCAAGGTCAAGCCGGTGATGATGACGTCGTCGGCGATCGTCAGGTGTCCGGCGAATCCGACCATGCCGCCGATCATGCAGCGCTTGCCGATCGTGGTGCTGCCGGATATGCCGGTGCAGGCGGCGATGGCGGTATGTTCGCCGATCGTCACGTTGTGGCCCACCTGTATCTGGTTATCGAGCTTGACGCCGTTTTCAATGACCGTATCCTCGATCGCCCCGCGATCGATCGTCGTGTTGGCGCCGATCTCCACATCGTCGCCGATGCGCACGGCGCCCTGCTGTGGGACCTTGAACCAGGCGCCGCGGTCCTGCGCGTAGCCGAAGCCGTCCCCGCCGATGACCGCGCCCGCATGCACGATCGTGCGCCGGCCGATGTGCGTGCCGGCGCCGACGGTCACGCGGGCGACCAGCCGCGCATCCTCGCCTATGCAGGCGCCGCGCAAAAGTATGCATCCCGGGCCGACATAGGCGCGATCGCCGACTTCGACGCCCTCTTCGATGAGCGCATGCGCCGCGACCGCCGCCGTCGGCGCGACGCGCGCGCCCGCATCGACCACCGCGCTCGCATGGATGCCGGGTTCGTCGACCGCCGGCGGATGCAGCAGCGCCGCAACGCGGGCATAGACGAGGTACGGATTCGGATCGATCAAAACGGCGGCCGGACAGGCCGCGGCGTCCCGCGCGGCGAGCACCACCGCCGTCGCCCGCGTCACCGGCAATTGGCGCCGGTAGCGGCTGTTGGCAAAGAAGCTGAGCGCGCCGGGCGCCGCGTTCTGCAGCGTGCCCACGCGCCACACGCGCAACTGCGGATCCCCGCGCAAGCTCAAGCCGAAGCGGACCGCCAATTCACCCAGACTGTATCCGTCGGTCTGCACGAAATCACAGGCAAGCCGCGATCGAATGCGCCCTCGACGTCTATTTCTTCGGGCCGGCCGGCGGCTTCGGCGCGACGCTCGCCGGCAGCGTCGCCGGCTTGGTCGTCAACAGCGCCAGCACCTGCGGCGTGATGTCGAACTGCGGCTTGCGATAAACGACGTCGCCGAGGACCAGATCGTAGCCCTTGGAACTCGCGTAGCTCTGGATTTCCTGCAGCAAATAATGCTGCACCTTGCCGAGTTCCTCGTTGCGTCGCGCGGACACGTCGTCCTGGAAGGCGCTCGCCTTGCTCTGAAATTCGCTCTGTTCGTCGCGCAATGCGTTTTGCGCCTTGACGCGGTCGGCGTCGGACATCACCGCGCCTTCGCGCTCCATTTTGTCGTTGCGCGTCTTCAGGTCGGCCTGCATCGTCAACAACTCGCGGCGGCGCGGCGCAAATTCGGTTTGCAACGCCTGCATCGCGGCCTTGGTTTGCGGCGCCGCCTGCAGCAGTTTCTGGAAATTGACGACGCCAATCTTGGTTTGCGCGCGCGACGGCGCCGCGACGGCCAAACCGCATGCGCAAAGCAGCAGCAGCGGTATCGAACGGTTGAAGGTCGACATGTCGGTTCCTAAGTCCTCAAATGATGTGATCGATCAAAACGCTTGCCCGATGGAAAATTGGAATCGCTCGGTCTCGTCGCCGAATCTGACCGTGTTGCCGGGAAAGGCGTTCAACGGTATGCCGTACGAGAACCGGAACAATCCCAGCGGCGCAAGCCATTCCACCGCGAGGCCCGCGGACCGCTTCAGGTTATTATAGCTGAAATGGTAAGTCACCGGCGTCGTGTCGTCGACCCCGTAGAACTTGATTTTGTTGCCGGTCTGGAAGACGTTGCCCATATCGTAGAACAGGCTGACCCGGGCGGCACTCTGCCATTTTTCGGGCACCGGGAATATCAATTCGAAGCGGTTGACGACGCGAAAATTGCCGCCGTATGGATTGCCGAGGCCGATGTTGTCGCGCGGCCCCAGGCGGCTCTCGCGATAGCCGCGGACGCTGTCCGGGCCGCCGGCGTAATAATTCAAATACGGCGGCAAGGCCGTCGTGCGGCCGAGCGGCGAGGCGTAATCGACCGAGGCGTTGTCCGACAGCACCCACTTGCCCCACAGCGGCACGTACTTGATGAACGCATAATTCAGCGCGTAATAATTGATGCCGCTGAACGGCACGGTGACCCGGCCGGAGACGGCGTTGCGCATGCCGCTGGTCGCAAACAGCGCCCTGTTGCGCGAATCCATCGACCAGCCGGCGCTGAACTCGTAGGTGTAGAAGTCGGTGCCGTAGACGGTGTACGGATTGTCGAGCGAATTGACGACGCCGTCGCCGTTGGTATCGGCGATGACCCGCGAGAAGGTGCTGCCGTTCGACCTCACCCAATCGACGGCCTGCTGCGCGCTGTAGCCCTGCGAGGTCACCAGCGAGTTCTTGTTCGCCGACAGGCCGACTTCGACGTACTGGTACTCGCTGATCGGGTACGAATACTGCACCGCGCCGGTGATCTGTTTGGTGCCGAACACGGACGAGGAGGAGACGAACTGCGTGATGTCGCGGTACGTCAGCGAGGTCGTGCGCGAGATGTTGTCGATCGTCGTATACGGATTGGTCTCCGAGAACGAATAGGTCTTGCTGTACTTGCCGGCGTTGATGTCGAGCGCGATGCGATCGCCGGTGCCCATGAAGTTGCTGTGCACGAAATTGCCGTTCAAGCTGAACTTCTGCGCGTCCGAGTAGCCGATGCCGCCGCCGAACTGGCCCGGCAGCCCCTCTTTGATGTTGTAATCGACGTCCACCAGGTCGGCGCTGCCGGGCACCGGCTTGGTCTTGAAGCTGACCTTCTTGACGTACGGCAGGCGCTGGATGCGCTCCTTGGAGCGTTCCAGCGCCGAATTCGACAGCCAGCCGCCCTCGAGCTGGCGCATCTCGCGGCGCAGGGTCTCGTCGTTGATCGCGCTCTCGTTCTCGAAGTTGATGTGCCGCACATAAACGCGATTGCCGGGCTCGACGTAGAAAGTCAGCGCGACCGTGTTCTTGGCGTTGTCGGGCGTCGGTACGGGCTCGATCTTCGAGAACGCGTAGCCGTCGGCGCCCAGCCGGTAGCTCATCAGCTCCTGCGAACTGCTGATCAGTTTCTGCGAGTAGACGTCGCCCGGCTTGATCAACAGCAGTTTGCGCAGGTCCGATTCGGGAACGACCATCTTGCCGGCGAGCTTGATGCTCGACACCCTGAAGACCTTGCCTTGATGGATGTTCACGGTGATGAACATGTCGTTCTTTTCCGGAGTGATCGTCACCTGCGTCGACTCGATTTGAAAGTTCGCGTAGCCGCGATCCATGTAATACGAGCGGATCCTCTCCATGTCCCCGCGCAGGGTTTCGCGCGAGTAGCGGTCGTCCTGCTTGTACCAGGACAGCCAGTTCGGCGTCTTCAAGTGCAGCGACTCGAGCACGTTCTTTTCCTTGAACGCGGTGTTGCCGACGATGTTGATCTGGCGGATGACGGCGCGCTTGCCTTCCTTGATGTTGACCAGCACCTTGACCTTGTTGCCCGGCAGGTCGGTGACCTTGGCGTCGATTTGCACCGCGTATTTGCCGCGGCTGAAATACTGATCGGTCAGGTATTGCTTGACCTCGTCGAGCACCGAGCGGTCGAAGATCTTGCCCTCGGCGAGGCCGACGTTGCGCAGGCTCTTCTGCAGGTCCGGCGTCTTGATGTCCTTGTTGCCCTTGATGTCGAATTTCTCGATCGACGGCCGCTCTATGACGACGACCAGCAGGGTGTTGCCGTCGCGGCGCATTTCCACGCTGCGGAAGAACCCGGTCGCGTACAGCGCGCGCATCGCCTCGCGAATGCGCCGCGCATTCAGGTGGTCGCCGATGTTGATCGGCAGATAATTGAACACCGTTCCCTCGGATATGCGCTGCAGACCGATGACGCGAATGTCGCCGACGGTGAAGCGGTCCGCGTCCGGGATCGCTTGCGCGTGCACCGACAGGTAAGGCAGGATGGCGAGCGCCATCACTCCGAGAAGGCGAAAGTCAAACCGCACGCGAAACCGACCGGCTGCGAATCCCAGCGATTGCGGCGCGCCGACGGCGCCCCGCGCGAGCCTCGAATTTAGAATTTGGCATGACTTCCCATCAGTTCAAATGTCTTGAAATATCGTTGTAAAACGCGAGGCTCATCAGTAGGACCAGCAGCGCAATGCCGACCTGTTGGCCGAATATCTGCACCCTCTCCGACAAGGGGCTGCCCTTGATGCCTTCGATCAACTGGTAAACCACTTGTCCGCCGTCGAGCAACGGCACCGGCGCTAAGTTCAGCACGCCCAAACTTACGCTGATGACGGCGAGAAACGACAGGAATGCGCCGATGCCGAGATAGGCGCTGATGCCGGCGAACTCGGCGATGCTGATCGGTCCGCTGATGTTCTTGGCGGATACCTTGCCGGTGATCATGCGCCAGAGCATCTGCACCGTCAGCGAGGACATCTCCCAGGTCTTGGCGACGCCGACGCCGACGGCGGCGAGCGGGCTCGAACGCTCGGTCTCGACTAGGCCGGCCGGCCAGGATCGCGGGCCGTCGGCGATCGTGATCCCGAGCCTGCCGACTTGCCGGCCTTGATCGAGAACCGCCGGCACGGCGGCCGTCAACTGCACGCGCGCGCCGCGGCGTTCGACGTCGATGGCGATTTGCCGCCGCGGCGCGGCGTTGACGGCGGCGACGAATTGCGAGCTGTTGGCGAGGGCCCGGCCGTCGACGGCGAGCAGCCGATCGCCGGGCTGCAGACCCGCCCTGGCGCCGGCGCTGCCCGGCGGCACCGCCTGCACGAGGGCGGCGGCGTGCCAACTCGCGAGATCGAAGCCGAGGCCGGGCAACAGCTTGCCGGGCGCGGTCAACGCCAGCCGGTCGTGCAGCACGCGCACGGTCAACTGCTGCAGCACGCCGTCGCGGCGCACCCACAGCGGCACCACGCCGTCGCCGGAGAAGTAGCGCAGCAGCGCGATCTGCAGATCCTCGGTATCGCGGGTGCGTTCGTCGCCCACGCGCAGGATCTGATCTTGCGGCCGCAGGCCCGCGAGCGCCGCGGGGCTGCCCGGGCGCACGTCGCCGACGACGGGCTTGATCACTTGCGCGCCGTGCATCGCGAGAATCGCATAAAGGAGCGCCGCGAACAGCAAATTCATCGCCGGCCCGGCGAGCAGTACCGCAATTCTCTGCGCGATCGGCCGGCGCGTGAAGGATCGGGACAATTCCGCCGGCGCAACCTCGCCTTCGCGCTCATCCAGCAGCTTGACGTAGCCGCCCAAAGGAATGGCCGAAAGGCAATACTCGGTGCGGTCCGGCGCGCGGCCGATTCTCTTGAGCAGCGGTTTGCCGAAGCCGATGGAAAAGCGCAAGACCTTGAACTTCAGCCGCTTCGCGACCCAGTAGTGCCCGAACTCGTGGACCGCGACCAGAATGCCGATGGCGAGCAGGAACGCGCCCAGAAAGATCATGATTCTCATCCAGTAGCTCCCCGCGCGGGCTCGATCAAGGCGGCCGCCAGCCGGCGTGCGGCGGCGTCCGCGTCCAGCACATCGCCAAGGGCCCTTACGGCGCATGAGTCGAGACGTTGCAGGACTTCGTCAATGACCGCGGCGATGCCCGTAAAGTTCAAGCGCCGCTCGAGAAATGCCTGCACCGCCACTTCGTTGGCGGCATTCAACAGCGCCGGCGCCGTGCCGCCGGCGCGCGCCGCCGCCCGCGCGAGGCCGATGCTCGGAAATCGCCGGTGATCCGGCGGCTCGAAATCCAGGCGCGCCACCGCGGCCAAGTCCAAGGATTGTACACCGGAAGCGATCCGCTCCGGCCAGGCGAGCGCCTGCGCGATCGGCGTGCGCATATCCGGTGCGCCGAGCTGGGCGAGCACCGAGCCGTCGGCGTATTGCACCAGCGAATGCACCACGCTCTGCGGGTGCACGACGATCTCGACGTCGGCTTCCGCCACGCCGAACAGCCAGGTCGCCTCGATCACTTCCAGTCCCTTGTTCATCAACGTGGCCGAATCGACCGAGATCTTCCGCCCCATCTGCCACTTCGGATGCGCGCAGGCCTGCTCCGGACTGACCTGCGGCAGCAGCGCGGCGTCGGTGGTGCGAAACGGGCCGCCGGAGGCCGTCAGAATGATGCGCGTCACGCCGCGCGCGGCCGTGCCCGGCAAGTAGCCCGCGGGCATGCACTGAAAAATCGCGTTGTGCTCGCTGTCGATCGGGATCAAGATGCCGCCGGCGGCGCGCACCTCCTCCATCAGCAGCGGCCCGGTCATGACCAGCGACTCCTTGTTGGCAAGCAGCACGCGCTTGCCGGCGCGCACCGCCGCGAGCGTCGGCATCAGGCCTGCGGCGCCGACGATGGCCGCCATGACCGTATCCACCTCGGGCGCCGCCACCGCCTCGGCGAGCGCGTCCGCTCCCTCGGCCACGCGGGTCGGCGAACCGCGGGCGCGCAAGGCCTCGCGCGCCTTCGCGGCGGCGGCCGGGTCGAGCAAAATCACGAGCTCGGGGCGAAACTTAAGCGCCTGCTCGACCAGCGTCTCCCAGCTTCGATTCGCGCCGAGAACGATCAGCCGATAGCGGTCCTCGTGCCGCGCGATCACATCGAGGGTGCTGCGCCCGATGCTGCCCGTTGCGCCTAAGATCGCGATGCCGCGCACCGCACTCACCGGAATATCCCGGACCCGAACAGCCCGAGCGCGTAGAGCGGCGCGGCCGCGGCCACGCTGTCGATGCGGTCTAAGATGCCGCCGTGGCCCGGCAGCAGGGCGCCGCTGTCCTTGAGCCCTGCCGCACGCTTGAACATGCTTTCCGTCAAATCGCCGACGATCGAGAACAGCCCGACCGCGCAGCCGAAGGCGACCGCACCGGCCGCCGGCCAGCGAAATCTCAGTGCCGCGGCCCAGGCGATCGCGGCGACCGCGGCCATGCCTCCCAAGGCGCCCTCCCAGGTCTTGCGCGGACTGACGAGCGGCGCGAGCTTCAGCCGGCCGAAGCGCCGGCCGGCGAAAAACGCGCCGATGTCCGCGCCGAACACCAGCACGAACAGCCACAGAACCGCCTCCGGACCGCGCACGACGCCCGCGCCCCGTTGCAGGCGCGCCAGCGCCGCGAACGCCGGCACCAGCACCGCAATGCCGCAGAGCAGCGTCCACGGCGGCCAATGCCGGCGCGGCGCGAACGCCAACCAAAAAAACGCCAGCACCCACCACAGGCAGGCGCAGCGCAGCAGGAGCGTCAAGGCCGCCGGATCCCGCGTCCAGACCCAAGCGAGCCTCAACAGCGCGCCGATCAGCAGCGCATAGGCCGAGCGCGCCGCGCTCCCCTGCAGGCCGCCGAAACCGGCCCATTCCCAGGCGCCGACGACGAACGTCGCGGCGAACAGCAGCGTGGTCGCCGAAGCCGGCAGCGCGAACAGCGCGATCAGCAACAGGCAGGCGAGCACCGCCGCGGTGGCAATGCGCTGCTTAAGCATCGTGATGCGCCGCCACTTGGGCCGAGGTTTTGCCGAAGCGGCGTTCGCGGCGCGCGAAGAATTCGAACGCGGAATCCAGCTGCGCGGTCGAGAACTCCGGCCACAGCACGTCGCTGAAATACAATTCCGTGTAGGCGAGGTTCCACAACAGAAAATTGCTGATGCGCTTCTCACCGCCGGTGCGGATCAGAAGGTCCGGATCCGGTATCCCGGCGAGCGCCAGGCGCGCGCCGACCTGTTCCTCGCCGATCTCATCGGGCCGTACGCGGCCGGCCACCGCGTCCAGAGCGAGGCCGCGGCAGGCCTGCGCGATATCCCAGCGGCCGCCGTAGGCGACCGCCACCAGCAGATTGAGCCCGCCGTTGGCCGCGGTCAGCGCTTCGGCGGCGAGCATGCGCTGCGAGAGCTCTTTACCGAGATTTTCCCGATCGCCGATGAAGCGCAGGCGCACGCCGTTGCGGTGCAATTCGGCCACCTCGCGCACCAAGGCATCGAGAAACAGATTCATCAGCATGCCGACCTCGTCGGGCGGCCGCCGCCAATTCTCGCTGCTGAAGGCGAACAGCGTCAGAAAACGCACTTGCCGGCCGATGCATGCCTCGACGACTCGCCGTACCACCTTGAGGCTCGAACGGTGCCCGGCCGCGCGCGGCAAGCCGCGCGAGCGGGCCCAGCGGCCGTTGCCGTCCATGATGATCGCGACATGTTGCGGCGAGTCGGCCATGGCCTTATGGGATCTGCAGGTCCGGCACGTTCAGACCTGCATCAATTCCTTTTCCTTGTCGCCCATCGCCTGGTCGATGTCGGCGACGTGCTTGTCGGTGAGCTTCTGGATCTCGTCGTGCGCGCGGCGTTCGTCGTCCTGCGCGATCAATTTTTCCTTGAGCATCTCCTTGATCTCGTTCATGACTTCGCGGCGCACGTTGCGCACCGCGACGCGGGCGTTCTCCGCCTCGGCGCGCACCACCTTGGTGATGTCGCGGCGCCGCTCCTCGGTGAGCGCCGGCATCGAGATGCGGATCAGCTGGCCGGCGGTGTTCGGCGTCAAGCCGAGGTCGGCCTTGAAAATCGCCTTCTCGATGACCGCCACCATCGCCTTCTCCCAGGGCGTCACGGTGAGCGTGCGCGCATCCTCCGTGGCCACGTTGGCGACCTGGTTCAAGGGCATCTCCGCGCCGTAGTAATCCACCTTGATGTGTTCGATGAGGCTGGTGTGCGCGCGTCCGGTGCGCAGCTTCTTCAGTTGATCCTTGAACGTGGCGACGCACTTTTGCATGCGTTGCGCGGCATCCTTCCTGACGTCGTCCAACATGAGGGTCCCCTTAGATCTCGACGGACACGGCGGTGCCGACGTCCTCGCCGCGGGCGATACGCAGCAAATCGCCCGCGTGGAACAAATTGAATATCCGCAGCGGCAGGTTGTTCTCGCGGCACATGACGATGGCGGTCGCGTCCATGACGTTCAAGCGGTCGTTCAGAACCTGGTCGAACGTCAGGTGCCGGTAACGCTTGGCCGCCGGATTGTCCACCGGGTCGGCGTCGTAGATGCCGTTGACCTTGGTCGCCTTCAAGAGAACTTCGGCGTTGATCTCGATCGCGCGCAGGCTCGCCGCCGTATCCGTGGTGAAGAACGGATTGCCGGTGCCGGCCCCGAAGATCACGATCCTGCCCTTCTCCAGGTGGCGCACGGCGCGCCGCCTGATGTAGTCCTCGCAGACCTCGTTGATGCGCAGCGCCGACATGACGCGTGCATAAATCCCCAGGCTTTCGAGCGCATCCTGCATCGCCAGCGCGTTGATCACCGTGGCGAGCATGCCCATGTGGTCGGCCGTGACCCGGTCCATGCCGGCGCGGGCGAGGCCGGCGCCGCGAAAGATGTTGCCGCCGCCGATGACGACCGCGACCTGCACGCCCATCTGCGCCAAGTCGCGGATCTCGCCGGCGATGCGTTTGAGCATCTGCGGATCGATGCCGTAGTCTTCGCCGCCGAGCAGAGCCTCGCCGGACAACTTGAGCAATATTCTGCGGTAGCGCGCCGTGGCGGTGTTGCTGGTCATGATGTTGAGCCCTACTATACCGAAGAAGCGTCGCGCCTGACGCGGGCTCGGCGCGGACTTAGTGGCGGCGCGCGCCGCCGCCGCCGCCGTGCCCGCCGTCGTCCTTCGATTGCGCCTGCACCTGCGCCATCACTTCGCCGGCGAAATCGTCCCGCCTCTTTTCGATGCCGGCGCCCACTTCATAGCGCACGTAGCCGCTGACCGCGGCCGCGGATTTCTTCAACAGATTCGCGACCGTCGTCTCTGGATCCTTGACGAACGGCTGGCCGGCGAGGGTGATTTCCGCCAGGTATTTGCGCAGTCTCCCCTCGACCATCTTGGCGATGATCTGCGGCGGCTTGTTTTCGCCCCTGGTCTGTTCGCCGATGATGGCGCGCTCCCGATCCAGCACCTGCGCCGGCACGGACTCGGCATCGAGGTAGGCCGGGTTCAGCGCGGCGACGTGCATCGCCAGGTCGCGGGCGAGTTCCTCCGAGCCGCCGCGCAGCGCCACCAGGGCGCCGATGCGCGTGCCGTGCAGATAGGCGCCGAGCGCGGTCGGCGCCGTCAGCCGCTCGAAGCGGCGCACGCTGATGTTCTCGCCGATCTTGGCGATCAGCGCGCGGCGGCGCTCTTCCATGGGTTCGCCGTGTTCGCGCAGCCCGAGCAGCGCGGTAAGGTCGGACGGCGATCGGGCGAGCGCGAGGCGCGCCAGATCGCGGGCGAAACCCTGGAATTCCTCGCTGCGCGCGACGAAATCCGTCTCCGAGTTCACTTCGACGATGGCCGCGCCGAGCGCCGAGCGTTCGATCGCGATGCTGCCCTCGGCGGCCACGCGCTGCGCCTTCTTGTCGGCCTTGGCGAGACCGGTCTTGCGCATCAGATCGGCGGCGGCGTCCAAATCGCCGGCCGTCTCGACGAGCGCCCTCTTGCACTCCATCATGCCGGCGCCGGTGCGCTCGCGAAGCCGTTTGACGGCATCGGCGGTGATGTTCATGGGCTCATCCCCGGGGCCGCCGCCTCACGGGCCACGCGCCGGGGTACGCCGGCCGATTGGCTTGCGCCGCGGCGCGCTCGCCGGTCGCGTCTCGGCGGGCGGCGCATCGGCGGCGTCCGGCTCCTCGGCGTCGACCTCCTCTTCGACGGCGGCCACCACCGCCGTGCTCGGCAGCACCGTGACCGCCACTTTGCGCCGCGGCGGCGCCTTGCGGCTGCGCTGCGGCGGCGGCGGACGGCGCGCTGCGGCGGCCCGCTTCTTCGGATTGCCCTCTTCGTCGAGCTCGACGAACTCGTCTTCGCCGACCGGCACTTCCGGCAGCGACGCCTTGCCCTCGAGGACGGCCTCCGCGATGCCACCGGCGTACAGCAAAATTGCCCGCATCGCGTCATCGTTGCCCGGAATCACGTAGTCGATGCCGTCCGGCGAACAATTCGTGTCGACGACCGCGACCACCGGGATGCTGAGCTTTTGGGCTTCGTGGATCGCGATCTGTTCATGGCCGACGTCGATGACGAACAGCGCATCGGGCAGCGAGGACATCTCGCGAATGCCGCCGAGGCTGCGCACCAGTTTGTCCATTTCCCGGCGCAGCACCTGCGCCTCCTTCTTGCCGCGCCGCTCCAATGCGCCGCTCTGCGCCATCTCGTCGAGCTCATTGAGCCTCTTGATCGATTGGCGGATGGTCTTGAAATTGGTGAGCATGCCGCCGAGCCAACGCTGATTGACGTAGGGCATGCTGCAGCGGGCCGCCTCTTTTTGCACCGCATCGCGCGCCGAGCGCTTGGTGCCGACGAACAGCACCTTGCCGCCGCCGGCGGCCACCCCTTTGATGAACGCCGCCGCGGCGCCGTACAGGGGCTGGGTCTTCTCGAGATTGATGATGTGAATCTTGTTGCGTTCGCCGAAAATGAAGGGGGCCATTTTCGGGTTCCAGAAGCGGGTTTGGTGCCCAAAATGCACGCCCGCCTCCAGCATTTGTCGCATGGACACGCTGGTCATTGGATCTTCTCCTGGTCGGGTTGAGCCTCCGCGCATCCCAATCGGCAACCCTTTGGAGTTTCGGCGCCCGCAAGTTCGAGCGCCGCAAACTGCCGCCGGGCACCCGGCCGATTGTGACGACACGCGTGCGGGGTTGTTAAAAAAAGCCGCTCTTTATACCATGAAGGAATATCGGAAACCAAGCCCGGCGCCCTTACCCATGAATGTGACGATCAAGACGCCCGAGGAGCAGGAGAAGATGCGCGCCGCCGGACGTTTGGCGGCGAGCGTGCTCGACATGATCGCGCCCTTCGTGCGTCCCGGGGTGGCCACCGACGCGCTCGACAAGCGCTGCCACGACTACATCGTCGATGAACTGCAATCGATTCCTGCGAACCTCAATTATCGCGGTTTCCCGAAAACCATCTGCACCTCGGTGAACCACGTGGTCTGCCATGGGATCCCGGGCGAGAAGGTCTTGAAGAACGGCGACATCGTCAACATCGACGTGACCGTGATCCGCGACGGCTTTCACGGCGATACCAGCCGCATGTACTTCGCCGGCGAGCCCTCGGTGCTCGCGCGCCGCCTGTCGGACGTCTGCCGCGAGGCGATGTGGCGCGGCATCCGCCTGGTCAAGCCCGACGCGCACCTCGGCGACATCGGCCATGCGATCCAGGCCCACACCGAGAGCAATCAGTTTTCGGTGGTCCGCGAATATTGCGGCCATGGAATCGGCCGCGTCTATCACGAAGATCCGCAGGTGCTGCACTACGGCCAGGCCGGCACGGGTCTTGCCCTCGCGCCCGGCATGACTTTCACGATCGAGCCGATGATCAACGCCGGACGGCGCGACGTGCGCGTGCTGCCGGACGGCTGGACGGTCGTCACCAAGGACCGCTCGCTGTCGGCGCAATGGGAGCACACGATTCTCGTCACCGCGGACGGCTTCGAGGTGCTGACCCTGGGCGCAGGCCCGGGGCCGCCGGCGGCGGCGGCGTGAGCGCGCTCGGCCGCAAGATCGACGGCGACGCCGGCTGGCCGTACCTGCACAGCGCCGCCCTGGAATTGACGAACGGCCAATACACGCCGGCCGCCTTTCGCCAAGTCCTGATGCGCGGCACCGAACAGCTGCGCGAGCGCTTCGCGGCGGACGAAGACGTCGGCCTGCTGGTGCGCGACCGCGCGCGCCTCGTCGACATCGCCCTCGGCGCCGCCTGGCAGCGCCATAGCGGCAAATTCGCCGGCGATCTGGCGCTGGTCGCGGTCGGCGGCTACGGACGCGGCGAACTGCACCCCTGTTCCGACATCGACGTCATGGTATTGCTGCCGAAGGGCGATTCGGCCGATTGGCAGGCCGACATAGAAAAGTTCCTGACCCTGCTGTGGGATATCGGCCTGGAGGTCGGCCACAGCGTGCGCTCGATCGACGATTGTCAGCGCGAGAGCCTCGCGGATATCAGCGTCGCCACGACGCTCCTCGAAGCGCGCCTGCTCGCCGGCCCGGAGGCGCTGTTCGCCGGGATGCGCCGCGCGCTCGCCGCCGACCGCCTCTGGTCATCGGCCGATTTTTTCGAGGCGAAGGTCAAGGAACAGGTCGAGCGCCACCACCGCTATTTCGACACCGCCTACAACCTCGAGCCGAACGTCAAGTCGAGCCCCGGCGGGTTGCGCGACATCCAGACCATAGGCTGGGTCGCCAAGCGCCATTTCGGCACCGATACCCTCGATGAGCTCGTCGCCCACGGCTTTCTGACGCGCGAGGAGCAGGGCAAGCTCAAGGCCGGACAGAACTTCCTGTGGAAGGTGCGTTTCGGCCTGCACGTGCTCACCGGCCGGCGCGAGGACCGGCTGCTGTTCGACCATCAAATCAAGCTTGCCAAGCTGTTCGGCTACGAGGACGCGAGCTTCACGCTCGCCGTCGAACAGCTGATGCAGAAATATTACCGCACCGTGAAGGACGTGAGCCTGCTGAACGAGATGTTGCTGCAGCTGTTCCGCGAGGCCATATTGACGCAGAGCGGCGCGCCGTTGCCGCTCAATGCGCGCTTCCAGATCCGCAACGACTACTTGGAAGTGGCGCACGCCGAGGTGTTCGCGCGCTACCCGTCGGCGCTTCTGGAGCTGTTCGTGTTGCTGCAGCAGAATCCCGAGGTGCGCGGCGTGCGCGCCGAAACCATCCGCCTGATAGGCACGCACGCGCCGTCGATCGACGAGGAATTCCGGCAGAATCCCCGCCACCACCGGCTGTTCATGGAAATCCTCTCGGCGCCGGTCGGCGTCACGCACGAATTGCGGCGCATGAACTTGTACGGCGTTCTGGGGCGCTACATCCCGGCGTTCGGGCGCGTCGTCGGCCGCATGCAGTACGATCTGTTCCATGCGTACACGGTCGATGCGCATACCTTGTTCGTCGTCAGCAATTTGCGGCGCCTGGCGATGCCGAGATTCAATCAGGAGTTTCCGGCGCCGAGCCAGATCATGCAGGCCCTGCCGCGCCAGGAGCTGGTGTACCTTGCGGCGTTGTTTCACGACATCGCCAAGGGCCGCGGCGGCGATCATTCCGAGCTCGGCGCCGTCGACGCGGAGGCGTTCTGCCTCGAACAGGGCCTCGGCCGCTACGAGGCGCGGCTGGTCGCCTGGCTGGTCCGCCATCATTTGATTCTGTCGATCACCGCGCAGAAAAAGGACATCAGCGACCCGGAAATCATCCACGACTTCGCGGCGCGCATCGGCGATCAGAGCCACCTCGACTATCTGTACGTGCTCACGGTCGCCGACGTACGCGGCACCAACCCGAAGCTCTGGAACACGTGGAAGGCGCGCCTCTTCGAGGAGATCTACGAGCGCACCAAGCAGGCGCTGCGCCGCGGACTGGAGACGCCGGTGGACCAGGAGGAGCTGATCCGCGGTACCCAGGCGAGCGCGCGGGCAAGGATCGCGGCGCTCGCGCCCGAACAAATCGAGCGCGTCTGGTCGCAGTGGACGGAGGCGTATTTTCTGCGCTATACGGCCGAGGAAATCGCCTGGCACACCTCCTTGCTCGCCGACCGCCATCCGTTCGACGATGCGCCGCTGGTGGCGATTCGCCAGTTGAGCGAACGCGGCGGCACCGCGGTGCTCACCTACACGCCGCGCCGCCTGCACAGTTTCGCGCGCACCACCGCGGTGCTCGATCAGATGGGATTGAACGTCGTCGATGCGCGGCTCATCGTCAGCGCCAACGGCTTCAGTTTGGAGACCTACGTCGTTCTCGAGGACAGCGGCGCGCTGATAACCGACCCGCTGCGCATCCACGAGATCGAGCGCGGGCTGTGGGGAAATCTGCAATTGCCGCAGGATTCGGCCGTGACCGTGACGCGCCGCGCGCCGCGCCAGGTGCGCATGTTCTCGACGCCGACGCAGGTCAACTACAGCCTCGATCAGCGCAATCATAGAACCATTCTCGAATTGGTCGCCGCCGACCGCCCCGGACTGTTGTCGGAAGTCGGCAAGGTGTTCAAGACCGAGCGCGTCGGCATCGACGGCGCGAAAATCATGACGATCGGCGAACGCGCCGAGGACGTCTTCTACATCACCGACATGGAAGGGCTGCCGCTGCTGAGCGAGGCCTGCGAACGCGTCAAGCAGGCGCTGATCGACTGCCTCGACCGGCGCGAGACCGCCCGTGGCTGAGGCTGCGCCGTACGCGGACCTGCGGGCGACGATCGAGCGCGCCTACGAGATGCGCGCCGAACTCGCGCCGCACTCGGCGCCCCCCGACCTGCGCTCGGCCGTGGCGGGGGTGATGGAATTGCTGGATCGCGGCGCGCTGCGCGTCGCCGAAAAGCGCGACGGCGCCTGGCAGGTCAACGAATGGCTGAAGAAGGCCGTGCTGCTCTCGTTCCGGATCACGGAGAATTCCAGCGTTCCGGTCGCCGCGCTGAATTTTTACGACAAGGTGCCGCTCAAGTTCAGCGGCTGGAACGCCGCGCAATTCGCCGCCGCCGGCGTGCGCGTCGTGCCGCCGGCGATCGTGCGGCGCGGCGCCTACATCGCCGAGAACGTCGTCTTGATGCCGAGCTACGTGAACATAGGCGCCTACGTCGATTCCGGCACGATGGTAGACACCTGGGCGACGGTCGGTTCCTGCGCGCAAATCGGCAAGAACGTGCATTTGTCGGGCGGCGTCGGCATCGGCGGCGTGCTCGAACCCCTGCAGGCCGGGCCGACGATCGTCGAGGACGATTGCTTCATCGGCGCTCGCTCGGAGATCGTCGAGGGCGTCGTCGTCGAGGCCGGCGCCGTGATCTCGATGGGCGTCTACATCGGCCAGAGCACGCGGATTTATGATCGCGCCAGCGGCCGGATTCTCTACGGGCGGGTGCCGGCGGGCGCCGTCGTGGTGCCGGGTTGCCTGCCGTCGAGCGACGGCAAATACAGCCTCTATTGCGCGGTCATCGTCAAGCGCGTCGACGCGCAGACGCGCGCCAAAACCTCGCTGAACGATTTGCTGCGCAACGCCGACTAGGCGCAAGGCGCCGCGCGCCACGGCTCACAGGCTGCCGCGGCGCGCCGGCATGATCTCGCCGAGCGCGACGAAGCGCGCCTCCTCGGCGATATTGGTCGCATGATCGCCGATGCGCTCCATGCTCTTGGCGATGCCGACGAGGCGCACGCCGATGTCCACCCAATCGCCGTCGCCGCGCATGCGGGCGAGCAGATCGGACAGAAAGCCGTGGTACATGCGGTCCAGTTCGACGTCGTCGGCCCAAGCCTGGCGCGCCTGCGCGGCGTCCGCGCTATGGTACGCATTCAGCGCCCGCTGCAAAAGCGCCCGCGCCTGGTTGCCGAACCACAGCAGGCGGCTGCTGATCTCGCTCGGCAGGGTCCCCGGGATCTTGCCGAGCTGCTTGGCGATGCGCTTGACGTGATCGCCGCTCCTCTCCAGTTCCAGGGCAACGAGCTGTCCGGCGAGCACGCTGCGCAGATCGCGCGCCACCGGCTGCAGGCGCACCAACAGACTCATCACCTGTTCCTCGATCCGCGCCTGGAAGGCGTCGACCTCGCCGTCGCGGGCGGCGACGGCGGCGAGCGCGGCGGCGTCCGCGCGCCGCAGGGCATCGAGCAAGTCCGTGAGTTGCTGGGCGACCAGCGCGCCCATCGCGTTGATGCCGGCGGCAAGCGCGTGCATCTCCTTTTCGACGACGCTCAAGGTATGCGGCGTATTCACGGCGTGCTCCTCTGCCGCGCCGTCAACCGAAGCGGCCGGTGATGTAGTCCTCGGTGCGCGACTTGACGGGGGCGGTGAAGATCTTGTGCGTCACGCCGAACTCCACGACCTCGCCCATGTACATGAAGGCGGTGTAATCGGAGGCGCGCGCGGCCTGCTGCATATTGTGCGTGACGATGACGACGGTGTATTCGCTCTTCAGCTGGTAGATCATCTCCTCGACCTTGGCCGTGGAGATCGGATCGAGTGCCGAACACGGTTCGTCGAGCAGCAGGACCTCCGGTTTGACGGCGATCGTACGGGCGATGCACAGGCGCTGCTGCTGGCCGCCGGACAGCGACGTGCCCGATTGATCGAGCTTGTCCTTGACCTCGTCCCAGAGAGCGGCCTGGCGCAGGCAGCCTTCGACGCGCGCATCCATCTCGGCCCGCGACAGCCGCTCGTACAGGCGGATGCCGAAGGCGATATTATCGTAAATCGACATCGGGAACGGCGTCGGCTTCTGGAACACCATGCCGATCTTCGAGCGGATCAGCGCGATGTTCTTCTTCGAATGCAGAATGTTCTCGCCGTCCATGATGACCTCGCCCTCGGCGCGCTGGTCCTGGTAGAGCTCGAACATGCGGTTGAAGGTGCGCAGCAGCGTCGACTTGCCGCAGCCGGAGGGGCCGATGAACGCCGTCACGCGCCGTTCCGGAATCTCCAGGGATATGTCGTTCAGCGCCTTGGCCTTGCCGTAATAGAAATTCAAATTGCGCACCGTGATCTTGGCGGCGATCGACTGCAGTTTCTGCTCCGCAACCTTGGGCGTGGAGGCCTCGGAGGCCTCGGGAGATGCCGGCATGTCCGCGCTCCTGGCTGGTTGCAAGGCGTTGGCCGAAATCATACTTTATTGACTCTGCGCTGCAGGATCAGACGCGAGGATACGCTGATCAGGAGGATGAAGACGATGGCGATGAAGGCGCCCGCCCAGGCCATTTGCTGCCAATTCTGATAAGGGCTCATCGCGAACTGGAATATCACCACCGGCAGATTGGCGATCGGCCGGCCGAGATTGGTGCTGTAGTATTGATTGTTCAGCGCCGTGAACAGCATCGGCGCCGTCTCGCCGCTGATGCGCGCCAGCGATATCAGAATGCCGGTGAGCATGCCGGCGCGCGCCGCTTTCCACGTGACCTTGGTGATCACCGTCCACATCGGCGCGCCGAGCGCGATCGCCGCTTCGCGCATCTCGCCACCGACCAGCTTCAGCATCTCGTCGGTGGTGCGTACGATGATCGGGATCATCAGGATCGACAGCGCCACGCTGCCGGCGATCGCCGAGAAATGCCCCGACGGATCGACGATGATCGCGTAGGTGAACAGACCGATTTCGATCGACGGCGCGCTCAACATGATGTCGTTGATGAAGCGCACCAGATCGGCGCTGCGGCTGCGGCCGCCGTATTCGGCGAGCCAGGTGCCCGCCATGATGCCGACCGGCACGCCGATCACGAGCGCGATGCCCATCAGGATCAGGCTGCCGACGAAGGCGTTGCGCAAGCCATAGCCGCCGTCGCCCGGGGCCGGCGTATCCTTGAGGAACAGATCCCAGTGCATCGCCGATATGCCGAGCTTGATCGTCGTCCAGAGGATCCAGGCGAGGAAAAACAGCCCGACGAAGGTCGCCGCGTACATCAGCGCCGAGGCGGCGATGTTCGTCGCCCGGCGTTTGGCGCGCAGGGAAATCATTTCGCGCCCTCGGCGCCGCGATTCAGGCTGCGCACCAGCAGAACGGCGAGCATTTGCACGATCAGCGTGATGACGATCAGGATGAGCCCCAAATAGATCAGCGACGACAAATACAGCCTGCTGGTCGCCTCGGTGAACTCATTGGCGATCACCGACGGGATCGAGGCGCCGGGCATCAGCAGGCTCGCGGACAGATTGTTGCTGTTGCCGATGACGAAGGTCACGGCCATGGTTTCGCCGAGCGCGCGGCCGAGGCCGAGGAAGACGCCGCCGGCGACCGCCGTGCGGGTGTACGGCAGGATGATGTGGCGCGCCACCTCCCAGGTGGTCGAACCCATCGCGTAGGCCGATTCCTTGAGCCTCGCCGGCGTCGCCATGAATACGTCGCGCATGATCGCCGTGATGTACGGCAGGACCATGATCGCGAGGACGATTCCCGCGGTGAGCATGCCGATGCCCATCGGCGGCCCCTGAAAGAGCGCGCCGATCCCGGGGATCCTGCCGATGTGATCGCTGATCCACGGTTCCATGTCGGCGAACACCGGCGCGAACACCAGCAGTCCCCACAGGCCGTAGACGATGCTCGGAATGGCGGCCAGCATTTCCACGGCCGCCGATACCGGCTGCCTGATCCATCCCGGCGCGAGCTCCGAGATGAACACGGCGACGCCGAAACTGACCGGCACCGCGAGCACCATGGCGATCGTCGAACTGACCAGGGTGCCGACGATGAACGGGAAGGCGCCGAAATGCTCCGCGACCGGATCCCATTCGCTGGATTTCAAGAAGCCGTAGACGCCGAAAGTCCTGATGGCCGGCCAGCTGTCGTAACCGATCGCCGCCACCACCGCGAGCAGCGCGACGCCGACCAGGATCGCCATGGCGACGGCCAGCTTATGAAACAGAAAATCCGCCGGCAGACTCAGTCGTCTGCCGGCGAACCTCGGTTCCTTGGCCGCGGGCTCGAACCTACGCCCGACCGCCGCCGCCGAACTGTTCATCAAGAGAATCTCTCGTCAGGGTAACCTTAAATCAGATGCCCAGATTCTTCTTCCAGTAGACCTTGATCGCGCTCACCGTGCTCGGCGGCAGCGGCCCGAAAGCGATCGATCTGGCGATGCTCTGGCCATGTTCGAAACCCCAGAGGAAGAACTTGGTCACCGACTCATTGACCGCTTTCGGCGCATTTTTACGCAGGATCTGCCAGGTACAGCCCGAAATCGGCCAAGAGCCGGCGCCGGGCTGGTCCGTCAGGATGACATAAAAATCCCGGGCCTTGGTGAAATCGACGTTGGCCGCGGCCGCTTGAAAGCCCGCCAGGCTCGGGCTCACGATCTTGCCGGCCGAGTTGCGCATGCGAGCATAGGCCATGTGGTTTTCGATGATGTACGCATACTCGACGTAGCCGACGGAGCCCTTGATGCGCTGCACATACGAGGCGACGCCCTCATTGCCCTTGCCGCCGACTCCCGTCGGCCAGGCCACCGAGGTATCGGCGCCGATCTTCTGCTTCCATTCCGGGCTGACTTTGGAGAGGTAATTGGCGAAAGTGAACGTCGTGCCCGAGCCGTCGGAGCGGTGCACCACCGTGATGTCCATGTCCGGCAGCTTGACGCGCGGGTTGAGCGCGGCGATCGCCGGGTCGTTCCATTTCTTGATCTTGCCCATGAAGATGTCGGCCGTCAGCGGTCCCGTGACCACGAGCTTCCCGGGCCCAATGCCGGGGACGTTATAGACCAGATCCTCGCCGGCGATCGCGGTCGGGAATTGGATCAATCCCTCCTTGGCGAGCTCCTCGGGAAGCAGGGGCTTGTCGCTCGCGCCGAACGCCACGGTGCCGGCCTTGATCTGCGAAATACCGCCGCCCGAACCGATCGACTGATAGTTGACTTGAACTCCCGCGACCTTCGTATAGGCCGCGGACCACTTGGCGACCAGCGGATAGACCCAGGTGCTGCCTGCGCCGGTCAGTTGTGCGGCGTAGACCCCCGTACAGAGCGTCGAGGCGACGGCCAACACGGCCAGCCGCGATTTTTTTGATGCAACCACGTTAACTCCTCTGGATGGATTCATTGAGAGCAGCGCGCCAAAGACCTGCGGATCGGCCGCGGCAGCCATTAGATGGGATTAGTGTGACAAAAGTATGACGGCGCGCTACTCGCCGCGCGCTACTCGCCGAGCAACAGCTCGAGCGTGCGGCGGTAAAGCCCGCGCAGGCGGTCGACGTCGGCGACGCGCACGCACTCGTTGACCTTGTGGATGGTCGCGTTGACGACGCCGAGTTCGATGACTTGCGCGCCGAGCGGCGCGATGAAGCGCCCGTCCGAAGTGCCGCCGCCGGTGGAGAGCTGCGCGCTGCGGCCCAATTGTTCCCGTACCGCGCGCGCCGCGGCGTCCGAGAGCACGCCGGGCGGCGTCAGGAACGGCTGCCCGGAAACGAACCAGGACAGTGAGTGTTCGACTTTGTGGCGCCGCAATATCTCTTCGACCGTCGCCTTGATGGAATCGACGGTCTGTTCGGTCGAAAAGCGCACGTTGAAGCGCGCCGTCAATTCGCCCGGAATCACGTTCGGCGCGCCGGTTCCGGCGGCGAGGTTCGAGACCTGGAACGTCGTCGGCTGAAAATGCGCATTGCCCTGATCCCAGCGGCGCGCCGCGAGTTCGGCCAATGCCGGCGCGAAGGCATGCACCGGGTTGTCGGCGGACTCGGGATAGGCGACGTGGCCCTGGACGCCGCGCACGGCCAGCCGGCCGCTCAAGCTGCCGCGCCGGCCGATCTTGATCGTGTCGCCGAGCTCGCGCTCGCTCGACGGCTCGCCGACCAAGCACCAATCGATCGCCTCGCCGCGCGACTTCAATACCTCGACGACCCGGCGAGTGCCGTCGATCGAAGGCCCTTCCTCGTCGCTCGTGATCAGAAAGGCGATGGTGCCGCGGTGCCGCGGTCGGGCGGCGACGAACTCCTCGCTCGCGGTGAGCATCGCGGCGAGTCCGCTTTTCATGTCGGCGGCGCCGCGGCCGTACAAGAAACCGTCCTCGACGACCGCCGCGAACGGATCGGTCCGCCAGTCTGCGCGCGGCCCGGTCGGCACGACGTCCGTGTGGCCGGCGAAGCAGAATAGCGGGCCGCCCGCGCCGCGCTTCGCCCAGAAATTCTCGACCGGCCCGAACGGCAGACGTTCGACTCGAAAGCCGCTCGCCTCGAGTCGCTCGATCAAGAGCGCCTGACAACCGCCGTCGGCGGGACTCACCGACGGCCGCTCGATCAGCGCCTTCGTCAACTCGAGCGTCGCCGACATCTCTAGAATCGCAGTATCGGCGTCCAGCGCCGGGTATTTGCCCAAACGCCGAAAGCGCCCAAGCCTGCGGCGCTGATCAGCACCCACGCCGGCATCGCCAGGCCGAGGAAACGCCAATCGATCTTCGCGCACTCGCCGGATCCGGCCAGCACCTTGACCAACACGTCTTTCAGCGGCAGCACTTGCAGCATGAAACGCAGCGATGCGCCGCAGGTCGGCGCGGCGTCCGGCGGCAGGCTCTGGATATACAGCTGGCGGACGGCGACGCCGCTGGTGGCGAGCGCCGTCAAGGCGAGCAGCGCCGCGTAGACGCGCCGGCCGCCGCGCCGCGGAGCGTGCGCCGCCGCGGCCAGGAAGACGGCGCCGGTCGCGAAGATGCCGACGCGCTGAAAGATGCACAAGGGGCAGGGATCGAGGTGCAGGACATACTGCGCGAAATACGCGTAGCAGAGCAAGCCGACGCAAACCAGGAAACCGAATGAGTTCGCGAGCCGCGAATTCATGAGCGGCTGCCTTGCGAGAGGTCGATTTGCCTGGCGACGTCCTCCAACGCGGTATGCCGGACGTCCTTGCCGTGTACCATGTAGATGACGTACTCGCAGATGTTCTTGGCGTGATCGCCGATGCGCTCCAGGGCGCGCACGATCCACATGATCTCGAGCGCGCGCCGGATCGAACGCGGGTCCTCCATCATGAACGTCATGCACTGCCGTTGGATCGCCTCGTATTCCTCGTCGACCATGCGGTCCTCCTGCGCGGTCTTCAGCGCCGCCTGAGAATCCATGCGCGCGAACGCATCGAGGGCGTCGTGCACCATCTGCGCGACCTGCCGGCCGAGGTGCTTGACCTCGCGGTATTTGTCGCTGGGCCGTTCCATGGTCGCGAGCCTGGAGGCGATGTAGCCGATCTTCTCGCCCTCGTCGCCGATGCGCTCGAGATCGGTGATCGTCTTGATGGTCGCGACGATCACCCGCAGATCGCCGGCCGCCGGCGCGCGCAGCGCCAGAATGCGGCTGCATTCCTCGTCGATGGCGACCTCCATGCCGTTGACCTTGTAATCGTCGGTCGCGACCGACTCGCCGAGACGGCTGTCGCCCTCGACCAGCGCGGTGATCGCCTTGTGCAGCTGCTGTTCGACGAAACCGCCCATTTGCAGCACCTGGCTGCGCACCTTCTCCAGGTCCTCGTTGAACCTTCTGGAGATGTGGTGGGTCAGGTCGGCGGTTTCCATGATCGATTACCTTGAGTGTGCTTGCGGCGGCGCGAACTGTCGCGGGGTTCCGGCGTCCGTTTACATCCGATTGCCGCCGCCGTCAACCAGCGGCTCGATATTTTCGGCCGCCGCGGCATGCGCGGCGGCGTGGCATATGCGCTGCGGCGGAAAATGGCAGACGAAAGCGCTGCCCTTGCCTTCCGTGCTCTGCACCTCCAGGCGGCCGCCGTGCCGCTGCAGCGCGTGCTTGACGATCGCGAGGCCGAGCCCCGAGCCTCCCAGGCCGCGCGAACGCCCCGCATCGACGCGGTAGAAGCGCTCCGTCAGGCGCGGAATATGCTCGGCCGGGATGCCGATGCCGCTGTCGACGACGGCAAAGTGCGCGCCGTCGTCGTCGACCCGCCAGCGCATCTGCACCTTGCCCGCGGCCGGCGTGTATTTCAGCGCGTTGACCAGCAAATTGGTGAACGCCGATTCGATTTCGTGCGGCGCGCCGTACAAACCGCCGGGCGAGTCGATCGCCAGCACGAGCTCGCGCGGCTCGTCGGCGCGCGCCAGGGCATCGCGCTGCAGCCTTTGCAGCATGCGCGCAACGTCGATCGGCTCGTGCGGCGCCTCGCCGTCCTCGGCCTCCAGGCGCGACAGCTCCAGCAGATCCGCGATCAGCGCGCTCATGCGCCGCGCCTGCGCGCGCATGTCGCGGATCGGGTCCGCCCATGCCCGGTCCACGGCGGAATCCTCGGCGAGCGTGTCCAGATAGCCCGCGATCACGGTAAGCGGCGAGCGCAGCTCGTGCGAGGCATTGGCGACGAAATCCTTGCGCATCGCCTCGAGCTGCATTTGCCGGGTCACGTCCCGGACCAGCAGCAGGGACTGGCCCGCGCCGTAAGGCACGAGCTGCAACGCCAAATAGGCCTCAGTCCGCGCCGGCGGGCGGATGACGAGCGGCGCCGAAAAGTCGTCGCCATGCAAATAGTGCACGAACTGCGGCGAGCGGATCAGGTGGTCGATGCGCAGTCCGATGTCGATCGGCCTCTTCAGGCCGAGGAGCTGCGCCGCCTGGCGATTGAACCAGACGATCTCGTGCTGACTGCTGAGAATGATCACGCCGTCCGGCAGCGCCGCCGTCGAGCGCCGCAGTTCGCGATACAGCTGGGCGAGGCGCTGTTTGTGGAACTGCTTGCGCCGGTACAGACGCACGACCAGCGCGACCACGTCGCCCCAAATCCCGCCGATCTCCGGCGGATCGATCTGCGAGCGCAGTCGCAGCCAGCGCTCGAGCAGGAACAGATTGCGCATCTGCCAGGCCAGGTAGAGGCCGACGACGGCCAATATCCACAGCCAAACGGGACCGACCGCCAAGCCGAGGGCCAGCCCCAGCGCGAGCATGCCCGCGAGCCTCGCGAGCGCAAAAGTCCACACCGCCGCCATTGGCTAAATTAATAGCACGCTTTTAGGCTTCTCGCGTCGAGAACCTGTAGCCGGCCCCGCGTACGGTCTGGACCAGCTCTTGCAGGCCGAAGGGCTCCAGGGCCTTGCGCAGCCTGCGAATATGCACGTCCACGGTGCGCTCCTCGACGTAGGTATTGCCGCCCCAGACCCTGTCGAGCAGCTGCGCGCGGGAGAATACGCGCTCCGGACGCGTCATGAAAAAGTGCAACAAGCGGTATTCGGTGGGGCCGAGGGCGATTTGCCGCTCGTCGGCGCTGACCCGGTGGCTCGCATCGTCGAGCTTCAAGCCGCCGGATTCGATGACATCGGCCGCACCGTTCGGCGCGGCGCGACGCAGCACCGCCTGGATGCGCGCCAGGAGTTCGCGCGGCGAGAACGGCTTGGTGATGTAGTCGTCGGCGCCGCCCTCGAGGCCGCTCACCTTGTCCTGCTCGTGCGCACGCGCGGTCAGGATGATCACCGGAATGTCCGCCGTGTCCTTGGCGTGCTTCAGCGAGCGGGTCAGCTCCAATCCGCTTTGATCGGGCAGCATCCAATCGACGATCAGCAGATTCGGCCGCCGGTCGACGAGGCGCGCGCGCGCCTCGCGGCAATCCTCGGCCTCGAGGACCTCGTAGCCCGCGCGCCGCAGGCCGAAGGCGATCATGTCGCGGATCGGCTTCTCGTCTTCGACCACGAGAATGCGCTTGACGGTCATGGGTCCTTAAGGGTCCGCGGCTGCTTGCGGCGCGCCATTACAGCGCCCGCGTATGACAGTTGCGTGACTGCGGCGGCTCATACGCCGCGCTCCGCTTCGGTCAGGGCCACCTTGTCGCGCAGGTACAGGGGCGTCAGCTCTGCGGCATCCAGCGACTCGCCGGCAGCCAGGCGGATCGCGCCGAGGCGCGCGAACGCCGCCGCCCGCGGCAGCGCCCGCGCGTCGGCGGGCTCGACCCCGACGCCGGCGATCGCCGCGAGCTGCGGGTAGGCGGCGAAGCCGCGGCCGACCCCGCGGTGGCGAACGCCTGGCGGCGGCCGCACCTGATCGACGGCGCCGACGCGCGGCGCGCTGGTCGCGCAAACGCCGCGCGCCGCGTCCGCGCGAAAGCAGGCCCAATAGACCTCGGCCATGCGCGCATCGAGACAGGCGAGCACCGGCTCGGCGCCGGCCGCCGCAAAGGCGAGGGCTTCGAGCGTCGACAGCGCGAGCACACGCCGCTTGGCGCCGAACGCGAGACCCTGGGCGACCGCGACGCCGATGCGCACGCCGGTGAACGCGCCCGGTCCGATGCCGACCGCAATGCCGTCGAGCAACGCCAAGCCGGTGCCGCCCTCGGCCAATACCTCGTCGATCATGGCGATGAGGCGCTCGGAATGGCCGGAGCCGAGCTCCGCGTACCTTTCGATGCATGCGCCGCCCTCGAGCAGCGCCGCGGAGCAGGCTTCCGTCGAGGCATCGAAGGCGAGGATACGCATCGCTCAACCGATCCCCGTCGCGGCCGCGAGCCGGCGATCGAGCTTCGCGAAACGCTCCGCGAGGAAGCGCGCGCCGGCCGCGGCATCGGCGATCAGCGGCGCGGGCGGCAGCGCGGCGAGGAACAGTCGCCCATAGGATTTCGTCGCGACCCGAGGATCGCCGATGACGATGACGCCGAAATCGTCGAAATCGCGGATCAAGCGCCCGACGCCTTGCTTCAATGCCAATACCGCCTGCGGCAATTGATATTCCATGAACGCGTTGCCGCCGCGTCGGCGGATGCCCTCCAAGCGGGCGGCGAGCAGCGGATCATCGGGCGACGCGAACGGCAGCTTGTCGATCGCGACGATCGACAGGGCCTGCCCTTTGACGTCGACGCCTTCCCAGAAACTGCCCGTGGCAAGCAGCACCGCGTTGCCCAACTGGCGGAATCGCGTCAGCAGGATTTCGCGCGGCGCCTGACCCTGCACCAACACCGGGAACGGCGGATCGGGAAAGCGCCGCCGCAGCGCGGCGACGCCCTCGGCGAGGCCGCGGTAGCTCGTATAGAGAAGGAATGCCCGGCCGCCGCCGGCTTCGAGCAGCGGTGCGCACGCCTCGATGAACGCCTCGCCGTAGGCGGGCGACTGCGGATCGGGCATCCTCGGCGGCAAAAAAATCCGCGCCTGATCACGGTAATCGAAGGGACTGTCGATATGCAGCGTGCGCGCCTCCGGCAAGCCGATGCGCGCGGCAAAATGCGAGAAGTCCCCGCCGATCGCGAGCGTCGCCGACGTGAACACCCACGCGCAGGGGCGCGCCTCGATGCATTCGCGCAGGCGCGCGGCGATTTCGAACGGCGTGAACTGCAGCACCAGGTCAAAGGCGCCCGCCTCGACCATGCGCACGCCGCTCTCATCGGAGGCGGCGCGAAGCGCGGCGAGCGCGCTCGCAGCCGCCCTGGCGCGGCGGGCGCAGTTCGCGGTGCCCGCGCCGGCGCCGAGTTCCTCGAGCCGCGTGCCGACGGCGCCGAGCGCCTCCTCGAGCGCCGCCATGCGCTCGAAGAACTCTTCCGGCAGCTCCGCCCATTGGCGCCGCGCGGCGCCGCCGCCGAGACTGCGGCGCATCGCATCGACGTGCGCGCCGAGCTCATCGAGCGCGGCCGCCAACAGCGGCGCCTGAACGCCCGCCGCCTGCATCTCGGCGGCCGCATCGCGGGCCAGAATCTGCGCCTGGCGCGCAGGCCAGGTGCGGCCGAAAAATTGCGCGGCGATATCCGGCACCTGGTGCGCCTCGTCGAGAACGATGGCATCGGCGCCGGGCAACAGATCGCCGTAGCCTTCGTCCTTGAGGGCGAGATCCGCGAGCAGCAGGTGGTGATTGACGATGACCACATCGGCCGCCTGCGCGGTCCGCCGCGCCTCCAGCACGTGGCAGCGCGCAAGCTGCGGGCACTCCTGGCCGAGGCAGTTGTCGCGCGTCGAGGTGATGCGCCCCCGCAGCGGCGACTGCTCGGGCAGATCGGCGAGCTCCGCTAAATCGCCGCTCTTGGTCGCCGCCGCCCAGCGCTCGACATGAGCCAAAATCCGCGCCGCGCCGCGCTCCTCGCCCAATAGGGAGCCCTGCTGGGTCGCAAGCTGCAATCGATGGCGGCAGAGGTAATTCGTGCGTCCCTTGAGCAGCGCGACGTTGACGGGCATGCCGAGCGCCTGCGCGAGCATCGGCAGATCGCGCCGGAACAGCTGATCCTGCAGCGTACGGGTACCGGTGGAAATGATCGCACTGCGTCCGGACAGCAGCACCGGCGCGAGGTACGCGAGGGTCTTGCCGGTGCCGGTACCGGCTTCGACGAGCAGCGCATCCTGCTGCGCAAGCGCGCGCGCCACCGCCTGCGCCATGGCCGCCTGTTCGGGGCGAAACGAGTAGCCCGGCAGGGCGCGCGCGAGCGGGCCGTCGGCGCCAAACAATTCGGCGAATTCGCTGTTCATGATGGGCCCGTAGCGTACGACGTAATGAACCGCGCGCACGCCATACTTTCAACGCAACATCGCCAAATATCGCGCATACGCGACCGAACCGGGCTGCAAGGGATCCTTCAAGACCCAGCGAATGTTCGTATAGTCCGCGGCGTCGGCCGGCCGCGGCTTGCCGTCGGCGCCGAGCACGGTCAACTGCGCCGGCGCATCGTAGCTCTGGCCGCCGTCGACCGAAAAACTCAACTCCGCGCCCGGGCCGACCGCGGAATTCGCAAGATACCGCAGGTGCCGCGGAATCGGGCTGCTGAAGGCGACCGCGGAGGCGACGGCCGTGCCGGCGTTGCGCACTTCCAGCGTATAGACGACCAGGTCGCCGGCAACCACCCGGTTGGCGGGCAAAAGGCGCAGCACCGGCCGGCCGTCGACCAACGATTGCTTTTCCACTTGGGCGCGGCTCGTGACCTTGATCGAGGGCGCGGCCGCCCCCGCATGGCTCTGTGCCCGCGCGGCGACCCCGGGCGGCGCCGGCGAGGCGATCGGGTGCATCCGGGAGACGATCGGCGCCGCCGCCGACGCCACCGCCGCACCCCCAAAGAGGCCCGCGAGCAATGCCGCGGCAGACGTTTTTCGCATCCTGTGGATATTTCCTAAGTCCATGATACAACGACATTTTAACCCTTGGCTGAACGCCCGTGCCAGAGATGCCGCGGCGCGCGGCCGCGGCGCGCCGCGGCGGCGGCCGTCCGGGGGTGGCGAGGGGCCAACCCATCTGTCATCCTTTGCCACCCGGCACACGCAAGCTTCACGGCACGGATTTCCATGGCGACGGCCCCAGAACAGCTCAGCGATCTTTCACTAGTGAGCCGCGAAGTCGCGAGTTGGGTTGCCGAGGTCGCCCGTCTGACGCGGCCGGACCGCATGGTATGGTGCGACGGCAGCAATGCCGAGTTTCAGCGCCTCGAACGGCAGATGCTGGCGGCGCGCGAACTGATCGCCCTGAATCCCGTGAGCCATCCGGGCTGTTTCCTGTATCGATCGGACCCCGCCGACGTCGCGCGGGTCGAGCATTTGACCTACGTGTGCACCGAGAGCCGCGACGATGCCGGCCCCAACAATCATTGGATGGCGCCGGCGCAAGCCCATCGGCAAATGGACGATCTGTTCCGCGACTGCATGCGCGGGCGCACTTTGTATGTCGTGCCTTATTGCATGGGACCGATCGATTCTCCGTATTCGCGCTGCGGCGTCGAAATCACCGACAGCGTCTACGTGGTTCTCAACATGCACTTGATGACGCGCACGGGACGCGCCGCGCTCGCGCGCATCAACCGCGACGGCACGTTCGTCAAGGGCCTGCACTCGACCGGCGACTTGAATCCGCAGCGCCGCTTCATCATGCATTTCCCCGAGGAAGCGTCCATCAAGAGCTTCGGCTCCGGTTACGGGGGCAACGCCCTGCTCGGCAAGAAGTGCCACGCCTTGCGCATCGCCAGCTGGCAGGCCCGCAGCGAGGGCTGGCTCGCCGAGCACATGCTGATCGTCGGCATCGAGAATCCGCAAGGCGAGACGCACTACATCGCCTGCGCCTTCCCCTCGGCCTGCGGCAAGACCAATTTGTCGATGCTGATACCGCCGGCGAGCTACCAGGGCTGGAAGGTCTGGACGATCGGCGATGATATCGCCTGGCTGCATCCGGGCAAGGACGGGCGCCTGTATGCGATCAACCCCGAGTCCGGCTATTTCGGCGTCGTGCCGGGCACCAACCCGAAAACCAACCGCAATGCCTATGAAACGATTCGCCACGACACCATTTTCACGAACGTCGCATTGACCGCCGATCAGCAGCCCTGGTGGGAGGGCCTGACCGAGGGCAAGCCGCTCCTCGACTGGCAGGGCCGAGCGTACGATCCGGCCAACGGGCCGGCCGCGCATCCGAATTCCCGCTTCACGGTCGCCGCGGCGCAAAATCCGAGCTACTCGCGCGCGGCGGATGCGCCCGGCGGCGTGCCGATCTCGGCGATCGTATTCGGCGGCCGCCGCCGCAGCTTGGCGCCGCTCGTCTACCAGGCGCGCGATTGGCCGCACGGCGTATTGCTCGGCGCCGGCGTCGCCTCGGAGACTACCGCCGCGGCGACCGGCGCCGTCGGCCTGGTACGCCGCGATCCGATGGCGATGAAGCCGTTCGCCGGCTATAACTTCGCCGATTATTGGGACCACTGGATCCGTGTCGGCGCCGAGCTGACGGCGCCGCCGAAGGTTTTCCACGTCAATTGGTTCCGCCAATCCGGCGCCGGCAAGTTCCTCTGGCCGGGCTTCGGCGAGAACCTGCGCGTTCTGCGCTGGATCATCGATCGTTGCAACGGCGCGGCGCAGGCGCGCGAAACCCCGATCGGCTACCTGCCGGCGCCCGCCGATCTCGATACCGCCGGTCTCGAGATCTCGCAGGCGGCCGTCGAGGAATTGCTGCGGGTGGATCCGGCCCTTTGGCATGCGGAGTTCACGGCGATCGGCGCCTACTTCGATGAATTCCGCGAGCGCCTGCCCGCGGCCTTGCGCGGCGAACTGACCCAGGCGCTGCGGCGCGTTGCGGCGGGCTGAGGCGCGCCGCGGCGGGCTGAGGCGCGCCGCGGCGGCGCTAATCTTCGCAGGTAAAGCGAATGACCTGCGAGGAATTGCTGTCCGGCGCCTTGCCGAGGCCGATGAGCCCTTCGCCGCGAATCTGCATCGAATCGCGGCGCACGAACGCCTCTTCGCCGTCCTTGCCGACGACGAACGTGCCGTTCGTGCTCTGATCGACCAGCATGAACTTGTTGCGGCTGATCTCGACGCGCGCATGCAGCCGCGAGATCAGGTTGCCCTTGACGACGAGGTCGTTCTCCTCGGCGCGGCCGATGCTGATGTTGGCGCGTCCGTCGTCGACGAATATTTCCTGCCCTTGATAGCGCAAACGCAGGCGCTGGCGCGTCGCCGCGCGCTCCCGCGAGGCGATCGCCGGCACCATGCTGGTGACGTCCTCGGGCTGCCAGAGGACCTCGAACAGCGCCACTTCGCTGCTGCGCCCCTTCAAGGTCGCGGTGTCGATCTGCCGCACCGATGCGCGCCAGTCGCTCGACAATTGCTCGACCATCGTCGAGGTCGTCATGATCTGCCCGGCCTTGGCTTGGCTCGTCATGCGATTCGCGGTGTGCACCGCCGACCCGAAGATGTCGCGATTCTCCATGACCACCGGCCCGAAATTGCAGCCGATGCGTATCGCCACCGTGTGTTCGTCGACCTTCAGCGACGGGTGCGCCGCGATCTGCTTTTGCATCTGCGCGGCGGCATTCAGCGCGTCGTCGGCCGTCGGGAAAGTCGCCATGACCTCATCGCCCATGGTCTTGATCACGGTTCCCTGGTTCTGCTCGGTGGCGGCGCGCATCACTTCGATGCAGACCCCGACCATGTCGCGCGCGCGCGCGTCGCCGAGCTGTTCGTAGAGCTTGGTGCTGCCGACGACGTCGGCAAAGAGGATCGCCACTTCAATTTCTTTTCCCATAGAGCCGAATAATTATACTTAACCTCGCCTCCGGCCGCTGTACGCGTTTGCCGACGCCGGGCGCCCGCCTCAAGCGGCCAGCCGTCGGTTCAGCAGCGGCAGCGCTGCATAGAGCGTTTCCGGCTCGGCGGTCGGCCGCGCGGCGATCTCGGCGAGAAACCGCCGCCAGGCGCGCGCTCCCTGCCTGCCGGCGATCAGCCCGTGCATGTGGCGCGTGATCGAATGCAGCCGCACGCCCGCGCGCGCGTGCCGCCGTGCATAGACGACGATGCGTTCGACGATCTGCTCCGGCTGCGGCGTGCGCCAGCTCGGATCGATGATCTGCCGCTCGAGCTCGGCGAGCAGTGCCGGCTGGTGATAGGCGGCGCGGCCGAGCATGATGCCGTCGAGACCCGCGCCAAGATGCGCCGCGGCCTCGGGTGCGCCCCTCAAGCCGCCGTTCAGGACCACGGCGAGGTGCGGCCGCGCGCGCTTCTGGCGGTGCACGTAGTGGTATTGCAGCGGCGGAATCTCGCGATTCTCCTTCGGCGACAGGCCGCTCAACCGGGCGGCGCGCGCATGCACGATCAGCGCATCGACGCCGGCCGCCGCCTGCGCAGCGGCGAACGCGTCGAAAAATTCGTAATCATCGCGCTCATCGATGCCGATGCGGCATTTCACCGTCACCGGGACCCGCACGGCGTCGCGCATGCGCGCGACGCACTCCGCCACCAACTGCGGTTCGGCCATCAGACAAGCGCCGAACGCGCCGCTCTTGACCCGCTCGCTCGGACAGCCGACGTTCAGATTGATCTCGGCGAAGCCGGCCGCCGCGCCGGCCGCCGCCGCCGCGGCGAGTTCCCGCGGGTCGCTGCCGCCGAGCTGCAGGGCGAGCGGTTGCTCGCCGGGATCGAACGCGAGCAGCCGCGCCGCATCGCCGCGCAATACCGCCGCCGCAACGATCATCTCGGTGTACAACAGGGCGTGCGGCGCGAACAGCCGATGAAAGAACCGACAATGCCGATCGGTCCAGTCCATCATCGGCGCGACGTTTAGGCGTCTGTCTAAGATACTCATTTGCTTCGAGATTTCTGCGCCGCTGCATTGACAGGTGCCGATGGCGATCCTTAGGATGATCCTCCTGCAGACCCCGCGAGGCAAGCCGAAATGACCGATACCGCGGCGCCGCCCGCCGGCGCGGCCGACCCCTGGGAAAATCCCCTCGGCACCGACGGCTTTGAATTCGTCGAGTACACGGCAGCGGATACCGCGGCCCTCGGCCGACTGTTCGAATCGATGGGCTTCAGCCGCATCGCACGCCACCGCTCCAAGGACGTGTCCTTGTATCGCCAGGGAGGAATCAACTTCATCGTCAACGCGGAACCGAACAGCCTCGCCCAGGAATTTGCGCGCCGCCACGGCCCGAGTGCGTGCGCGATGGCATTTCGCGTCCGCGACGCCGGCCGGGCGCTGCGCGAGGCGGTGGCGGCCGGCGCCAAGGAGGTCAAGGGCGCGATCGGGCCGATGGAGCTCAATATCCCGGCGATCGAGGGAATCGGCGGCAGTTTGATCTACCTCGTGGACAGCTCGGCCGGGCCGACGATCTACGATATCGACTTCCGAGCCGCAGCCGTCGACGCCGACGGGCGCGGCGCCGGCCTGCTGGAAATCGATCACCTGACGCACAATGTCGCGCAAGGCCGCATGGCCCATTATTGCGATTTCTACCGGCGTATTTTCAACTTCCGCGAACAACAATACTTCGACATCAGCGGCGAATACACCGGGCTGACCAGCAGGGCTCTGTCGGCGCCGTGCGGCAAGATCCGCATTCCGATCAATGAATCGAAGTTCGCGGCCGGCAGCGGCCAGGTCGACCAGATTCAGGAATTCATCGAGCAGTACCGCGGCGAAGGCATTCAGCATGTCGCCTTGCGCACCGACGACATCCTCGCCACCTGGGATGCGCTGCGCGCCAACGGCCTGCAGTTCATGAACCCGCCGCCCGACGCCTACTACGAGATGCTCGACGAGCGCCTCCCCGGCCATGGGCAGCGGCTCGCGGAGCTGCAGAAGCGCGGCATTTTGCTGGACGGCGGCGAGGGGCGGTTTTTGCTGCAAATCTTCACGCAGACGCTAATCGGCCCGATCTTCTTCGAGATCATCGAGCGGCGCGGCGATCGGGGATTCGGCCAGGGAAATTTCCGCGCCTTGTTCATCAGCATGGAACGCGACCAGCTGCGTCGCGGCGTCTTGCGGGCGCCGCCTTCGCGCCGGCCGGCGTGAGCGGCGGCGGCCGGCTTTATGCTCCTACGGCATAGGGAAATTCGCTGATCGAGCGCGGCTTCGCGATATGAAAACCTTGCGCGAAGCCGATCCCGAGGCGCGCGAGTTCCACCAACACCTCCTCCGATTCGACGCGCTCGGCGATCGTCTGTATGCCCATCGCCCTGCCGACCTGGCTGATCGCCTCGACCATGCTGCGATCGACCGGATCGCGGGTCACGTTCTCGATGAACTGCCCGTCGATCTTCAGATAATCCACCGGCAACGTCTTCAAGTACATGAACGAGGACAAGCCGCTGCCGAAATCGTCGAGCGCGAAATGACAGCCGCGCGCCTTCAACTCGCGCATGAAGTAGACCACGTTGCCGAGATTGGCGATCGCCGCGGTCTCCGTGATCTCGAAGCATATGGCGCCGGCGGCGAGGTTCGCTGCGCCGAGCTCGGCGATCAGATATTCCAGGAAGCGTTCGTCGTTCAGAGAATTGCCGGATAGATTCACCGCGATCGTGTACGGTTTGATGCCGGATGCGCTGCGATGCACGAGCCGCTCGAGCGCGGTCTTGACGACCCAGCGGTCGACCGAGGGCATGACGTTGTAGCGCTCGGCTGCGGGGATGAACTCCGCCGGCGCGATCAAGCCGCCGGATTCGTCGTGCAGCCGCAGCATCAGCTCGAAGTGTTCGCGATCGTGCACGGTCGTGCCGATCGGCACGATCGGCTGGAAATACAAATCGAAACGGCCCTGGTCGCAGGCCTGGGTCAGTTTCGACACCCAATGCATCTCGCGGTGGCGCTCGGGCACGTTGTCCGGCGTATACAGATGCAGTCGATTGCGGCCGAGATCCTTCGCCGAATAGCAGGCGACGTCCGCCGCGCTCATCACGTTCGCGACGGTCGGCGTCTCCTTGGTGATCTCGACGATGCCGATGCTGACGCCGACGCCGAGCACGCCGTCCTGCCAGATGAAGCGGTAGTCGCGGATCGCCTGGCGCAGCGACTCGGCGATGCGCATCGCCTGATCGAGCGAGCATTTCTGCAATAGGATGCCGAATTCGTCGCCGCCCAGCCGGGCAAGCGTGTCGCGGCCGCGCACCCGCGACTGCAGCACGCCGGTGATCTGCTTGAGCAGCTGATCGCCGGCGGGATGGCCGCAGGTGTCGTTGACCAACTTGAACTGGTCGAGGTCGAGATAGAGCAGCGCGTGGCGGCTGTCGGCATCCTGGCGCACGCTCTCGACCGCGGCGGCCAACCGATTCTCGAATTCGCGGCGATTGATCAATCCCGTCAGCGCGTCGTGGCTCGCTTGATAATAGAGCGCGCGATGCAGGCGCCGTTCCTTGCTGACGTCGTGGAACACCATCACCGCGCCGATCATGTTGCCGGCGCGGTCGCGAATCGGCGCCGCCGAGTCCTGGATCGCGATTTCCTTGCTGCGCCGGTTGACGAGCACGGTGTGTTCCGCGAGGCCGAGGACCCGGCCCTCGCGCAAGCAGCGCGTCACCGGGCATTCGCTGATCTCGCGGGTCGCCTCATCGACCACGGTGAGCACTTCGCTGATCAGCCGCGACTGCGCTTCGCGGCTCTCCCAGCCCGTCAGGCTCTCGGCGACCGGGTTCATGTAGTCGATGTGCCCCTGCGAATCGGTGGTGATGACCGCATCGCCGATCGATTGCAGCGTCACCTGCGCGCGTTCCTTGGCCTGGAACACCGCCGTCTCCGCCTTCTTGCGCTCGGTGATGTCGGCGATCGTACCTTCGAAGCCGCTGACGCGGCCCTGCGCGTCGCGCACCACCCGGCTGTTGTCGACGGCCACCAGCATGCCGCCGTCCTTGCGCCGCAGGACCAGTTCCTCGTCGCGCGCTTCGCCCGCGCTTTCCATGCGGCGCACGTAGGCTTCGCGGTCGCTCGGAAACCAGTAGAGCGACGTGACCGGCAGCGCGTAGATCTCCTCTTCCGTATCGAAGCCGAGCATCTGCACGAAGGCCGGATTGACCGCGAGAATGCGGCCGTCGCGCGTGGTTTGATAGACGCCCTCCATGACGCTCTCGAACAAACCGCGGAACTTCGCCTCGCTGCTGCGCAAGGCATCCTCGGCGCCGCGCCGCTCGATCGCAATGCCGGCGATCTGCGCCATGCGCAACATCAGTTCTTGGTCGCGCTCGCAGGGCGCGCCCGGTTGCCGCAGATAGATCGCGAAGGTGCCGATCACTAGCCCGTCGGAGGCGAGAATCGGCGCCGACCAGGCGGCTCGCAGGCCGGCCGCGTCCGCGGCATCGCGCCGGTATTCCCAGACCGGATCCGTGCCGACGTCGGCGATCACGACCGGCCGGGCGAGGTGCGCGGCCGCCGCACAGGAGCCGAAGCGCAAGCCGGCCGGCGCGCCGTCCATCGCCACGACGAACTCGCGCGGCAAACGCGATGCCACGCGGAAGCTGAGCGTCCGCCGCTCCTGATCGAGAAGATTGATCGCGCAAAAACTCGCCGGCATCACCCGCTCGATCACTTCCGAGATCGCTTCGAGCACCGCCTGCAGCGGCGCGTTGGCGGCGATTTTCTCGAACACCCGGCGCTCCCCGGCGGCGATCGCCTCGGCGCGCTTTCTCTCCGTGATGTCGGTGATGCTGGCGCGGATCAGGCGGCGATTCGAGCTCGGCAGCCGCACGAAACGCACCTCGCAGGGAATGTTCCGGCCGCCGGCGTCGCAGTGCGTCCATTCGAACACCGGCGCGCCGCCGGCGAGCGCCCCGTCGATGTAGCCGCGCTCGACGCCGAACGAGGGCGTGCCGTCCATCTGCACCGGCGGGCTTATCCGCCCGGGGCCGCTCGCCAACAGGACCTCGCGGTCCATCTTGAAGAAGCGGCAGGCGTTGTCGTTGACGTCCACGAAACGTCCAAGATCGACGTCGAAGACGACGATGACCTCCGGCGCGTGCTCGACCAGGGTCCGATAGCGCCCTTCGCTCTCGCGCATCAATTGTTCGGCGAGGTGCCGTTCCGTGATGTCGCGGATGCAGACGATGTAGCCGTCGCGGCGGTTCAGGTTCGCCTTGCTGACGGCAACTTCCACGGCGACGCGGGTGCCGTCCTTGGAAACGCCCCAGGCTTGATGCGCGGCCAAATCGACGTGCGTGTCGTCGATCTTGGTGGCCAGACGCTCGAGGAAATTTCGCGTCCCGTATTGCAGCAGATCCGGCAGCACGAAATCGAGTGTGCGGCCGAGAATCTCCGCCTGCGCATAGCCGAAGATCCGTTCGCCGGTCGGGTTGCAGCTTTCGATGTGGCCTTGTTCGTCGACCGTGACGATCGCGTCCTTGACGTTGTCGAGAATCGCCTGCAGATGCGACGCCGTTTGTTCGCGGATTTCGCGCGTCAGCGCCTGCGCCTCGTCCGACATGATCTGCATGGAGCGCACCACGCCGCGGCGCTCGGCATCGAGACGGTCGTAGTAAAAACTGACGCTCTTCAGCAAGGCGCTGAAATCGACGTCGCCGTTGCGGCGGCGGGCCTCGCTCAGCTGCCGTTCCAACAGCCGATTGAAGCTCTCCGCCGGCAAGGACAGTTCGCTGCGCACGGCGGTCGCGGAATCGCCTGACACGTCCCTTGTTCTCCCACGGCAATCGACGGCGGCACCTGCCGCCCGGTTAATGCGTAAATGTTAGGTGGATCCCGCAACGGCGACGTGATGGGCTTCTCGTTTCGCCCAATAATCGGTTAAATGCGGCCGCGCTCGCCGCCGTGGCGCCGGCCGGCGCCCCGAGGCCTCAGCCGGCCGCGTCCTGCTCGACCACCTCGCGCTCGGAACGCTTGCGCTCGACCAGGCGCAGATGGCGCTTGCGCAAACGGATCGAAGCCGGCGCGATCTCGATCAGTTCGTCGTCGTCGATGAATTCCATCGCCTGCTCGAGGCTGAAGCGGATCGGCGGCGTCAGCACGACGTTCTCATCCTTGCCGGCGGCCCGCATGTTGGTCAATTTCTTGCCTTTCAGCGGATTGACGACCAGATCGCTGTCGCGATTGTTGAGGCCGATGATCATGCCTTCGTACACCTCTTCGCCGGGGCCTATGCACAAGCGTCCCCGCTCCTGCAGGCTGAACAACGAGTACGCGAGCGCCGTGCCCTGGCCGTTGGCGATCAAGACGCCCTGCGGACGCTGACCGAGTTCGCGCTGCACCAGCGGCCCGTAGTGGTCAAAGACGTGATGCAGCAGGCCGGTGCCGCGGGTCATCGTGCGAAATTCCGTCTGAAAGCCGATCAGTCCGCGCGACGGCATCGTGTAATCCAGGCGCACGCGCCCGCGGCCGTCGGCCTGCATGTCCTTGAGTTCCGCGCCGCGGCTGCCGAGCGCCGACATGATGTCGCCTTGCGCATCGCTGTCGGCGTCCACCGTCACCTGCTCGTACGGCTCGTGCGGCCGGCCGTCGATCTGCTTGATGACGACGCGCGGCCGCGAGACCGCCAATTCATATCCCTCGCGGCGCATGTTCTCGAGGAGCACGCCGAGATGCAGTTCGCCGCGCCCGAACACGATGAATTTGTCCGGATCCGAGGTCGGCTCGACGCGCAGCGCCACGTTGTGGATCGCTTCGCGCTCCAGGCGCTCGCGAATCTGTCGGCTGGTCACGAATTTGCCTTCTCGGCCGAGGAACGGCGACGTGTTGACCTCGAAGGTCATGCTGATCGTCGGCTCATCGACGCTGAGGCTCGGCAGCGGCTCGACCTTGGCCGGATCGCAGAGCGTGTCCGAGACCTTCGGTTCGGCAATGCCGGCGAAGGCGACGATATCGCCCGCCGCCGCGCTCTCCACCTCGATGCGCGTCAAACCGTGAAAACCGAGAATCTGAGTGATGCGCTCGGCACGCTGTTTGCCGTCGCGGCCGACCACGGTGACCCCCATGCCGCGCCGCAAAGTGCCGCGCTTGATGCGGCCGATGCCGATCGCCCCGACATAGCTCGAATAGTCGAGCAAGGTCACCTGCAATTGCAGCGCGCCATCGGCGTCGACGTCCGGCGGCGGGCAATGCGCGACGATCGTTTTGAACAGCGGCTGCATGTCGCCCTCGCGAACCGTCGACTCCAGGCCCGCAAAGCCGCGCAGGGCGGAGGCGTACACGACCGGGAAATCGAGCTGCTCGTCGGTTGCGCCCAGACGATCGAACAAATCGAAGGTCTGGTCGAGAACCCAGCCGGGACGCGCTTCGTCGCGATCGATCTTGTTGATTACGACGATCGGCCGCAGGCCGTGCTTGAAGGCCTTTTGCGTCACGAATCGCGTTTGCGGCATCGGTCCGTCGACCGCGTCGACGAGCAGCAGCACGCTGTCGACCATCGCCAGCACCCGCTCGACCTCACCGCCGAAATCCGCGTGTCCCGGGGTGTCGACGATGTTGATGCGGTACTCGCCCCAGTTGATCGCCGTGTTCTTCGCCAGGATCGTGATGCCGCGCTCGCGCTCCAGCACATTCGAATCCATCACGCGGTCTTCCAGGTCCTTGCGCGCATCGAGCGTGCCGGATTGGCGCAACATCTGGTCGACGAGCGTGGTCTTGCCGTGATCGACGTGGGCGATGATGGCGATATTGCGAAGTTTCTGCGTCACGATGGGGCCCCGGGGAAACCGCCCATTGTAATCCGGAACACCGCTGGCCGCCGCGCTATTTGTGCGCCGGAGCGGCAGCGCCACCCGGGGCTTTTGCTACGGAGCTGCGCTCGCCGGGGCGCCCGGCGACGCGCCTGCGGCATCGCCCGGCGGGATGGCGGCGGCGCTTGCAGCGGCGTCCGGCGCCACCTTAGCGACGCCGCCGACGATGATCGGCACTGAAAACTTGCGCTGCTCGGCGATTGCGTCGTGCCGCAGGGTGACCGCTATGTCCAGTTGCAGCAGCCCGTCGGTCGCCGGCGTGACGCTGATCGTGCGCCGATAGGCCTTGTCCGGCGCGAGCGCCGCGAAGCTAAACGCTTGATCTTGCGCGCCGACCTTGAGGTTGGTCGAATCGGCAACCGCGACGGCGGCGGCATCGACGCCGATCTGCGGCAGGATCGCCAGTTCGATCGGCAGCGGCTGGCCGACCGCCGGACGCTCGGACAACTCGAATTTAAGGCGCACCGGCACCGTCGATGCGGTCTGACTCGCCGCTTCGACCATGCCCTTCGTCTGCTCGGCGAGCGTCGGTCCGGGCGGCGCGGACCGAGCTTTGGGCGCACGCGCGCCGCCGCTCGGGACAGGCGGCGCAGATTTGCCGTGGCAGCCGGCGAGCGCCAAGACGGCGCAAACGGCCGGGATCGCGAGCTTGGACATGCCGATATGATCACCAAATATTGCGCCGATCACAACTCGGGCCGCGCCGATCACGACTCGGGCCGCGCCGATCACGACTCGGGCCGCGCCGATCACAACTCGAGCGGCGGCTGCATGACGGCACCGAGTTGTTCTTGCAGCGCGCGGTAGTGCTCCTCCCAGTAGCGCGCCTCGGCAAACCAGGGGAACGCCTTGGGGAACGCCGGATCGTGCCAACGGCGCGCGAGCCACGCCGCGTAATGCATCATGCGCAGCGCGCGCAATGGCTCGATCAGCACCAGTTCGCGGCGGTCGAAGGCCATGAATTGCTCGTACCCGGCCAGCAGATCGGTCAATTGGCGGCGCATATCCTGCGTATCGCCGGCGAGCAGCATCCATAGATCCTGGATCGCGAGGCCCGACTGGCAGTCGTCCAAATCGACGAAATGCGGTCCGGCGTCCGTCCAGAGGATATTGCCGCGGTGACAATCGCCGTGGATGCGCGCAAACGACGCCCCGCCCCAGTCGCGGGCCGCGCCCTCCACCTGCTCGAGCAATTCCTCGGTCAAATCCGCATATTTGGGCGCAAGATATTCCGGTAGCCACGCGCCCGCGAGCAGAAAATCGCGCGATTTGCGCCCCAGATCCTCCGCGTTCAGCCGCGCCCGATGCTTGAAGGCGCCGGCCCGGCCGAGACGATGGATGCGTCCCAAAAATCGCCCCAGCCACTGCCGATCGTCGCTCGTGCCGAGTTCGGGCCAGCGGCCGCCGCGGCGGGGGAAAATCGCGTAGCGGAAGCCGTTGTGGACGTGCAGAGCCGTGCCGTCCCGGAGCAAGGGCGCGACCACCGGAATTTCCTGCGCGGCGAGCTCCAGCGCAAACGCATGCTCCTCGAGGATGGCCGCGTCGCTCCAGCGCCCCGGTCGATAGAATTTGACGACCAGCGGTTCGCCGGCATCGATACCGATCTGATAAACGCGATTCTCGTAGCTGTTGAGCGCGAGGATGCGCCCGTCGGAGCGGTAGCCGGCCGCTTCCAGGGCGTCGAGCACCGCCTCCGGCGACAACTGCGAATACGGCGTCTCGGATCTCATTTTCGGATTCTACAGGGTCGGCAGCGCCCCACCCGCGGCAATAGCTCGCTGCTAGAATGGCGATCATGCGTATGCCTCGTCCGAAGTCGTTGAGCGGCGTCATGCTGATGGGCTTCACGATCGTCGCCGCGCCGCTGTTGTTCGCGATCGTCAGTGCGGCGGTGCAAATGAATCGCCTGACGAACCACAGCCAGGAACTGGTCATCCACGGAGTGCAGGGAACGCGAAATAATCAACTGCTGTTCGAGGACCTCGGCGTGCTGGAGCGCACCGCGCGGCTCTATCAGATCATCGGCAGCGCCGACCTGCTCGATGCTTACGCCCGCGCCAACGAGCGGCTCACGGCCGCGGCCGGCGCGCTGCTGCGCTTGCCGATCGACGCCGAGTCGCGCAAGGACTTGCGCTCGCTGCAGAGTCAAGCGGGCCACTTGCTGGACGAACTGCGCAGCCTGCCGCCGAATTCGCCGCAAATGACGGAGCTGATCGGCGCCTTCCCGCACCTCTCGGATCTGGCCTCGCGCATCTCCAATCGAACTAATACCGAGATCGACCGTGAATTGACCGCACTGCAGCTCGCGGCCCGCAAGGCCAGGCAAAATCTCCTCTGGCAGAGCCTGTTGCTCGTGCCGATGACCCTCGCCGTGGTCGGCCTGTTCACGTTCCTGCTCGGCCGGCCGATCAGGGCGATCGACCGCGCAATCAGCGAACTCGGCCGCGGCGCATTCTCGCGGCCAATCGCGATTCACGGCCCCAAGGACCTCGAGCGTTTGGCCGAACAGCTCGAATGGCTACGCGCGCGCCTGCTCGATCTGGCGCAGGAGAAAAACCGCTTCCTGCGGCACATGTCGCACGAGTTGAAGACGCCGCTCGCCAACATTCGCGAGGGCACCGAGCTGTTGATGGACGGCGCCGTCGGCGAGCTGCAGAGCGGCCAGCGCGAAGTCACCGCCATCCTGCGTGAAAACGGCCTGAAGCTGCAGCGCTTGATCGAGAACCTGCTGTCGTTCAGCGCTTGGCAGGCGAAGAGCGGCAGTCTCGAGGTCTCCGAATTCAGGCTGCGGCCGCTCGTCAAGACGGTATTGGAGAACCAGCAGTTGACGCTGGTCGCGCAGCGCGTGCGCCTGGAGGTGCGGATCGAGGATCTGACGCCGCTCGCGGACCGCGCCAAGGTGCGCTTGATCCTGGACAATTTGCTGTCCAACGCGATCAAATTCACGCCGCGCGGCGGAACGATTTCCATCCAGGCGCACGCCGAGCGTCACCAATTGGTGCTCGAGGTCATCGACAGCGGCCCCGGAGTGCCCACCGAGGAGCGCGCGCGGATTTTCGAGGCGTTCTACCAGGGCAAGATTCCGCAGGGCGGCTACGTCAAGGGTACCGGCATCGGCTTGTCGGTCGTCACGGAATTCGTCAACGCCCACAACGGCGCGATCGAGATCCTCGACGCCGCAACCGGCGGCGCGCATTTCCGCGTGCGCCTGCCCATGCGCCAACCGAGCGCCGCCGCGGGTGCCAAGGCCCATGCGGCTTAGGCGGCTCGGTCCCGCCACCGGCACTCTCGCCGCCGGCGCGCTCGCCGCTTGCGGCCTCGGCGGCTGCACGTGGATTCAAGGCTTTACCGCGCAGAAACCCCCAGCCGCGGCGCCGCAGCCGCCGCGGGCCAAGACCAGCCCGATCGCGCCGGACCTGAAAATGATCAGCAGCCTCCCGCAGGGCGACCCGGCAAACCAGGCCGAGGTCTTCCAGGCGGCCAAGGACGCGGCGCAACTGACGCCGACGACCACCAACAAGCTGCGCTACGCGCTCGCGCTCGCCACCCCGGGCTACAGCGGCTCCGATCCCGTCGCCGCCGAGCGACAGCTATCGCAGATCCTCGCCAGGCCCGAGACTCTGTTGCCGGAGGAACGCATGCTCGCGATCGTCGAATTGAAGCAAGTCGAACAGCGCCTGATCCTACAAGCGGAGAACACGCGCCTGCAGCGCGAAGCCGCACGAAACGTCCATGATAAGCTCTCCGCCATCAACCGCCGCTTGACGGCGGAAATGGTCGAGAATGTGCGCTTGCGCAAGGCATTGGAGGATGCGCGCGCTAAACTTGAGGCCGTCTCGCACATCGAGCGCGCCATCAATGATCGGGGCGCGGGCGCATCGCCGCCGCGGTAAGCTATGTTCGGAGACACTGTATTGACCGCATATTCAAACGCCGCGACCACGCCATTGGGCCTCGGACTCGGGCCGCGCCCGCGCGACGGCTCCGCGCCGCAACGGCGTAAGCCGCGCATATTGGTCGTCGATGACGACCCGGGCTTGCTGCGGCTGCTGACGATTCGCCTGCGGGCGGAGAATTACGAAGTCGAAGCGGTCGAAAGCGCCGCCGCCGCGCTCTCCGCCTGCGTGCGGTTTCGCCCTGACCTCGTGATCACCGACCTGCGCATGGATCAGATGGACGGCATCGGGCTGCTCAAGGAGCTGCAGAGCCGCTGGCCGGGATTGCGCGTGATCATTCTGACGGCGCACGGCACGATCCCGGACGCCGTGCATGCGACGCAGAGCGGCGCCTTCGGATTCTTGACCAAACCGGTCGACAAGCAGGAACTGCTTGATCACGTGCAAAAAGCGCTGAAGGTATCCGGCTTTGCGCACGTGGATGAGAACTGGCGCGCCAATATCATCACCCGCAGCGCGGCGATGGAGGACAAACTCGCGCAGGCCAACATGGTCGCGGGCACCGATGCGCGCGTCCTGCTGAGCGGCGAAGGCGGCACCGGCAAGGACTTGCTGGCGCGCGCGATTCACGAGGCGAGTCCGCGGCGCAAGCAGCCGTTCATCGCCGTCAACTGCGCGGCGCTGCCCGAAGAGCAGCTGGAATCGGAGCTTTTCGGTTACGAGAAGGGCGCCTTCGCGGGCGCGGCCCGCGCCCACAAGGGCGCGTTCCTGGCGGCCGACGGAGGCACGCTGCTGCTCGACGATGTCGGCGATATGCCGATGCCCCTGCAGATCAAGGTATTGCGCGTACTGCAGGACAATCAGCTCATCCCCCTGGGCGGCGGCGAGGCCGTGGCGACGAACCTGCGCGTGATATCGGCGACCCGCGAGGATTTGCACCAGGCGATGCTGAGCGGGCGGTTCCGCGAAGATCTGTATTACCGCCTCAACGTCGTGCACATCGAAGTGCCGCCGCTCGCCAGGCGCCGCGAGGACATCCCGCTGCTGGTCGCGCATTTTCTCGAGCAATTGGCGAAGGAGAGCGGGCAACGCAGGATCTATGCGCCGGAGGCGCTGGAATTGCTGGCGACCGCGGAATGGCCGGGCAACGTCCGGCAGCTCGCCAATGTGGTGCGCCAGAACGTCGCGCTGTCGCACGGCGCGATCATCACCGCCGAAGCGGTTCAGCAGTCCTTGGGAGGCGGCAGCGCGCGCCTACCGTCGTTCGATGAGGCGCGCGATGAGTTCACGCGCAATTATCTGTCGCAGATATTGCAGATAACCGCCGGCAACGTCAGCCAGGCGGCGCGCTTGGCAAAGCGCAATCGCACCGATTTCTACAAGCTGTTGTCGCGCCATCAGCTGCTGCCGGACGATTTCAAGAAGTCTTGAGCGGACCGCGCCGCCGCCGGTGGCTACGAATAGAACGCGGCGATCGAGGCGACCACGTGCGCGAGCTGCGCCTGCTCCATTTCGGGGTATATCGGCAGCGCCAGAGTTTCGGCGGCGGCGAGCTCGGATTGCGGAAAATCACCGCGACGATAACCCAGGTATTCGAAGCAAGCCTGCAGATGCAGCGGCACCGGATAGTAGATTTCCGTGCCGATCGAGCGTTCCGCGAGAAAGCTCCGCAGTGCGTCCCGATTCGCGGCGCGCACAACGTACTGATTGAAAATGTGGCGATACCCCGGCGTCGCGCGCGGCGTGACTATCCGGCCGCCGGGCCCTGCGAGCCCGGCCTGCATAAACCCGGCATCGTAGGTAGCGGCATTGCGCGCCCGCCCACCGCTCCAGACGTCCAGATGCTTCAGCTTGACGCGCAGCACCGCGGCCTGCAGTTCATCGATGCGGAAATTGCCGCCGATGAACGCGTGGTAATACTTCGGCTTGCCGCCGTGCACGCGCAACACCCGCAGATGCAGGGCGAGCTGCGCATCGTTGGTCGTGCACAAGCCGGCGTCGCCGAAGGCGCCGAGATTCTTGGTCGGGAAGAACGAGAAGCAGCCTATGTCGCCGATCGACCCGGCACGCGCGCCACCCAGGTATTCGCTGCCGATCGCCTGTGCGGCATCCTCGATGACTTTCAGGCCGTAACGGCGCGCCAGCTCCATCAAGGGAGCCATGTCCGCGGATTGGCCATACAAATGCACCGGCAGCAGCGCGCGCACGTCGCCGCCGCTGACGCGGTTGCGCAAACGGCCGTCGCGCAAGACGCAATTGCGGTCGATGAACTCGCGCACCGCGCGCGGCGACAAATTGAAGGTGTCGGCGTCGATGTCGCAGAAAACCGGCCGCGCGCCCGCTCTGGCGATCGCGCCGGCAGTCGCGAAGAAGGTGAACGGGCTGGTGATGACCTCATCGCCCGCGCCAATTTCGAGCGCCATCAGTGCGATCAGCAACGCATCGGTACCCGAAGACACGCCGATCCCGGCCGCGGTCCCGCAGTAGCCGGCGAGCTCCGCTTCCAGGCCGCGGACGTGCTCTCCCAGAATGAACTGCTGGCTCGCGCAAACCTGGTCGATCAGGGGCATGATTTCGGCGCGAATTTGGGCGAATTGCGCCTTGAGATCGAGTAGCGGCACTTGAATCATCGCCCGCCAGCATATCATTTTAGTGTGCGCTGCTTCACGGTCGCAGCCCTGTACGGGACATGCCGCATCGGTGCGTTTGTTCGAACAGTTCACGTCCAGCGCGTTATAGTTCATTGATAATGACGCCGATTATGTCGCCTCGCGCCGCGACGCGTAGAGCGCTGCGGCGAATCGCCGCGTCTTACGGATAGGAAATGGCTCAACCGGTCTTGGTAAAGCAGACTTTTTTGATCGCGCTGCTGACTGCCGTGCAGGTGGTCATGCCCGCCGTCGTCGCGATCGCCTGCCTGTACGCGACCATAGTGCTCTCCGGCGACCTCTTCGACCCGTCGTCGGCCGCGGTCGCGATCGTCTTTTGCCTGATGCTGATTCAGCCGCCGCGCGAGGTCGGCACGCAACTGACGTCGCAGCGCACGGTGGCGGTCGCCGACGTGCTGTTCAGGTGGCTGTTGCTGCTCGCCGCGATGCTCGCCACGGGCTACCTCACCCATTCGCTGAACGCATACCCGCACCGCGTCTTCATTACCTGGGCGGCGGTCACGCCGCTCGCCTTGATCGTCGCGACCATCCTCATGCAGGCGCTCATGCGCAAATTCCTGATGAGCGCCTTCGATAACCGCACCGCCATTTTTGCCGGCTACAACAGCAGCAGCCTCGAGCTTGCCAGGCGCCTGCGGGCCAACCCCGGGATGCGCATCCAGGTCGCCGGATTCTTCGACGACCGCAGCGCCGATCGGCTCGGCATGGCGGCCGATGCTGCGTTGATCGGCTCCCTGGGCGACATTGCCCACTACGTCAACGACCACGGCACCGACGTCATATTCGTCGCATTGCCGATCCGCCACATACAACGCGTCATGAACTTGCTCGACGATCTGCGCGACACCACGGCATCGATTTACTACGTTCCGGATATCTTCGTCTTCGACCTGATCCAAGCGCGTTCCGGCGAAGTGCACGGCATCCCGGTCGTCGCGATGTGCGAAACGCCGTTCTACGGCTACCGCGGCGTGACCAAACGGCTCGTGGACATCCTGCTTTCCGCCTGCATCTTGCTGTTGACGGTGCCGCTGTTCGCGCTGATCGCCGTGCTGGTCAAGGTCACGACTCGCGGGCCGGTCGTCTTCAAGCAACGCCGTTACGGCCTGGACGGCCGCGAGATCGCCGTCTACAAATTCAGAACAATGCGCGTGACCGAAGACGGCGAGCAAATATTCCAGGCGTCGCGCGCCGACCGGCGCATCACGCCGATCGGGCGCCTGCTGCGGCGCTATTCCCTGGATGAGATTCCTCAGCTAATCAACGTCTTGCAGGGTCGCATGAGTCTCGTCGGCCCGCGCCCGCACGCAGTGGCTCACAACGAGCAGTACCGCAAGCTGATCAAAGGCTACATGGTGCGGCACAAGGTGCTGCCCGGCATCACCGGCCTCGCCCAGGTCAACGGCTGCCGCGGCGAGACCTCGCAGCTCGCGGACATGGAAGCGCGCGTCAACTACGACCTGGAGTACCTGCGTCACTGGTCGCTGTTGCTCGACATCAAGATCATTCTGCTTACCGTGATCAAAGTATTCCGCGACGACAAAGCGTACTGAAACGATGAAGAGAGAAACGATTGCGATTCACGGCGGCTTCGACTGCGACCCGGCGACCAAGGCGGTGGCGGTGCCCATTTATCAAACGGTCGCCTATTCCTTCGACAGCGCGGAACACGGCGCGGCGCTGTTCAACCTCGAGCTCGAAGGCTACCGCTACACGCGCATCAGCAATCCGACGACCGACGTTCTCGAGGATCGAGTCGCCCAGCTCGAAGGCGGGGTCGGCGCGCTCAGCGTCAGTTCCGGACAGACCGCACTCTACTACGCGGCGCTGAACGTCGCCGAGATGGGGCGAAACATCGTCTCCGTGCCGCAGCTCTACGGCACCACCCACACCTTGTTCGCACACCTGTTGCCGAAGCTCGGCGTGCAGGTGCGATTCGCGGATTCCGACCGGGCCGCGGATCTCGAGCGCCTCATCGACGCCGATACGCGCGCGGTTTTCTGCGAAACGGTCGGCAACCCGGCGGGCAACGTCTGCGACCTGGAGGCATTCGCCGCGGTCGCGCATCGCCACGGCGTTCCCCTGATCGTCGACAACACCGTGGCGACGCCGCTGCTGGTGCGGCCGATCGAATATGGCGCGGACGTCGTCCTGCATTCGCTGACCAAGTTTCTCGGCGGCCACGGTACGACGCTCGGCGGCATCATCGTCGACGGCGGCACTTTCCCCTGGACTCGGCACGCGGCGCGCTACCCGATGTTCACGCAGCCGGACGAGTCGTACCATGGCCTGGTCTATTGCGAACATTATGGCGCCGCCGCATTCATCGGCCGCTGCCGCAACGTCTACCAAAGAGCGGTCGGCGCGGTGCTCGCGCCGCTGAACGCCTTCCTGCTGCTGCAGGGAATCGAGACGATCGCGGTGCGCCTCGACCGGCACATCGACAACGCGCGCCGGGTCGCCGATTATCTGCGCGCCGATTCGCGCGTCGAGTCGGTGAACTACGCGGGCTTCGCCGACAGCCCGTACCATCATCTGGTGCAGAAATATCTCGGCGGCCGCGCCTGCTCGTTGATGACCTTCGAGGTCCGCGGCGGCCTGCCCGCCGGCGTGCGGTTCTACGACGCCCTCAAGCTCTTCAAACGCCTCGTCAACCTCGGCGACGCAAAATCGCTCGCTTGCCATCCGGCCTCGACGACGCATCGGCAGATGTCTGCGACGCAGCAGCTCGCGGCGGGCGTCGGCCCCGGCACGATCCGCATCAGCGTCGGCATAGAGCACATCGACGACATCATCGAGGATCTGGATCTGGCGCTCGCCGCGGCCGCGGCCGGCTGACGGCGGGCGCGTGGCTGAAGAGTCCATTGCCGGCAGCGTCGCCGCGCTGTTTCCGCCGCCCGAGGAGCGCCGCCGCATCGAGGACGGTTTGAGCGCGGATTTGCTGAGCGCGCTGGCGCGCGCGCAGGCGGGCGCCGTCACGCCGACGATCGATATGGACGCCTTGCGCCGGGAACTGCAATCGTACGATTTTGAACGGCCGCGGCCGCTCGATGAGATTTTGCGCTGGACTCTGCTGCGCATGGAGCACGGCATCGTGCAGTTCGCCAACCCGCGTTATTTCGGGCTTTTCAATCCGGGCGCGAATTTTCCCTCGCAATGCGCGGACCGCATCGTCAACCTGTTCAATCCGCAGCTCGCAAGCTCGGCATCCTCGCCGCTACCGGTGGAGCTCGAGGCGCACGTGATACGCGCCGTGGCACGCCGCGCCGGACTCGCCGAGGGCGCCGGCGGTCATTTCGCGACCGGCGGTTCGGAGGCTAATTACACGGCGCTGCTGGCGGCGTTGACCGCCGCCCATCCCGGCTTCGCGGCCGAGGGGGCGCGCGCCTTCTCCGGGCCGCCCGCGTTCTACACATCGCGCGATTGCCACGTCGCCTGGCTGAAGATCGCGCACCAGGCCGGCATCGGCCGCTCGGCCTTGCGCTTGATCGACACGGACGGCCGTGGCCGGCTCGACCCCGCGGCGCTGCGCCTGGCGATCGCGGCCGACCGCGCCCGCGGCTTGGTGCCCGTCATGGTCGTTGCGACCGCCGGCACGACCGGCGCCGGCATGATCGATCCGCTGGCCGAATGCGCCGAGATCGCGGCGGCGGGGCGGCTCTGGTACCACGTCGACGCGGCCTGGGGCGGCGCCGCGCTCGCCTCCTCGCGCCTGCGGCCCTTGCTCGCGGGAATCGAACGCGCCGATTCGATCACGATCGATGCCCACAAGTGGTTCGCAACGACGATGGGCTGCGCGATGTTCATCACCGGCCGCAGCGCCGTGTTGTCGGAAACGTTTCGCTGCTCGACGCGCTTCATGCCCTCGAGCGTCGCCTCGCTCGACCCCTACCTCAACAGCCTGCAGTGGTCGCGGCGCTTCCTCGGCCTACGCCTGTTTCTCACCCTCGGCGTCGCCGGCTGGGCCGGCCTCGGCGCACATGTCGAGCGCGGCGTCCAGGTCGTCGAACGGGTCAAAGAGCGGCTCACGGCTCGCGGCTGGTCGGTCGCGAACGATTCCGCGCTCGCTGTCCTGAATGTGGTGCCGCCGGCCGACCTCGGCGAGGTCGGCGCGCTCGTACGCCGTGTCGTCGGCTCGGGCCGCGCCTGGGTTGCACCGGCGCTCTTCGAGGGCCGCGAAACGGTGCGCATCTGTGCGACCAACGGCGAAACCTCGCCCGCGGACGTCGATGCGCTGGTCGCCGCGCTCTGCGAGCGCGACTGACGGCGGCTTAAGCGGCCGCGCCCCGCTCGAGCGTGCGCGCGACCAAGGTTTCGATGGCCTCGACGGAATGAAAATTCTCCGGCGTGATGTCGTCCGGCGCAATGGCAATGCCGAACGCCAGTTCCACCGCGAGCATCAGGTTCACCATCTTCAGCGAGCCGACGCCGAGTTCGCTCAACTGCTGTTGCACCGGAAAGGGTTCGGGCACGCGGGCGGACGGTCCGAGAAGCTCCGTGATGAGCCCGACCAGTCGCTCGCGCACTCCTTCCAACTGCTGAACCACCCGCACGCCTCCCCGTTGCAAACGCCGCGGATGATACCGCGGCGCGCCGATGCGCAAATTGCGACAGAATCGCATTGTTGAATTCGACCCCGGCGATCATAATCGCCCCGACCCGTTGGTGCATATCAATTGACTTGGCGGAGCCTTAAAGTAATGGAAGCACAGCGCACTGCAGCCGGATCAGCGCGGGTCGCCGACGGCGGCTCCCTCGACCTGCGCAGCAGAGCGCGCGCGGCATTCGCGGTCGCAGAGGTCCACGCGGCCGCGGTCGACGCGCAAGCACGTTTTCCCACCGAGGCATTTGCGGAAATTCGCAAGAATCGCCTGCTCGGTGTCATGGTGCCGGAAGCGCTGGGCGGGGAAGGCGCGAGCATCGCCGAGATCGTCGATGTCTGCTACCTGATCGGCCAGGCTTGCGGCTCCGCCGGACTGATCTACGCGATGCACCAGATCAAGATGGCCTGCATCGTGCGGCATCTGCATGGCAATTCCGCGCTCGAGCGCATATTGCAGCGCGTTGTCGCCGAACAGCTGCTGCTTGCCTCCTCGACGACGGAAGGCCAGGGCGGCGGCAACGTGCGCTCGAGCGAGGCGGCGATCGTGCGCGAAGGGGATCATGTGACGCTCGCCCGCGAGGCGACCGTGATCTCCTACGGCATACAAGCGGACGGCCTGGTGACGACGGCGCGCCGCGCCGCGGACGCGCCGAGCGGCGATCAAGTGCTGTTGGTGCTGTTGAAGAGCGACTACACGCTGCAGCGGCTGCAGAGCTGGGACACTCTCGGCATGCGCGGCACGTGCAGCGAGGGGTTCACGCTGCGCGCCCGCGCGCGCGCCGAGCAGCTGATTGCGGAGCCGTACGAGAAAATACACGCGCAAACGATGGTGCCGTGCGCGCATTTGATGTGGGGCGCGGTGTGGATGGGCATCGCCGCCGCGGCAATGGGCAAGGCACAGGCGTTCATCCGCAACGCCGTGCGCCAGTCGAGCGGCCGGATGCCGCCCGGGGCCGCGCAATACACGCAAGCCTTGTCCTCGCTGCACACGCTGCGCAGCGTACTGGCCTCTGCCTTGCAGGCCTACGAGGCCGCCATGGCCGATGACAGGATTCTTGCCGGACTCGAATTTCAATCGATGATCACGCTCGCCAAAGTCCAGGCCTCGGAACTCGCGACCGCGACCGTGCTCGGTGCGATGCGCGCCTGCGGCCTGTCCGGCTACCGCAACGACAGCGACTTCACGATAGGCCGGCATCTGCGCGACGTGCTCTCCGGGCTGCTGATGATCAACAACGAGCGCATCCTTGCAAATCTCGTCACGCCGTCGCTGCTGACGCCTCTGCCGTCCACCGTCGGCGATTGAACCCCGCTTGAACAGCGAATCCAAGAAACCGCCCGGCGCCGCCGCCGGCACGCCCGCCGATCCGCTGGCGGCTCTCGGCGCGGCGCTGTTTCACTCCTTGGGGGTCGCGGGCGTCTATGCGCGCAGCGCCGTATACACGGCGGTCTTCGAGAAGCTGACAGCGTACATCTCGCGGCAGCGCGATGCCGCCGCCGAAATCATGCGCTTTCCCCCGGTCATGAGCCGTTCGCAGCTCGAACGCTCCGGTTACTTGAAGAGCTTTCCGAATCTACTCGGCTGTGTGTGCGCTCTGCACGGCTCCGAGGCCGCGATACGGACGGCGGCCGAGCGCCACGAAAGCGGTGGCGATTGGACGGCCGGTTTAAGCCCCTCGGATCTGGTATTGACGCCGGCGGCCTGCTACCCGGTCTATCCGCTCGTTGCCGCGCGCGGTCCGGTGCCGGACGGCGGCCTGGAATTCGATATCGAAGCCGACTGTTTCAGGCACGAACCGTCGGCGCATTTGGACCGGCTGCAATCGTTTCGCATGCGCGAGTTCGTGAAAATCGGCGCGGCCGAAGGCGTCGTCGAATTCCGCGAGCGCTGGCTGGCACGCGCGCCGCAGCTCGCAGCGGAACTTTCGCTGCCTTTTTCGATCGACGTCGCCAACGATCCGTTCTTCGGCCGCGTCGGCAAGGTCATGGCGGTCAGTCAACGCCAGCAGGCGCTGAAGTTCGAATTGCTGATCCCCTACCATCCGGGGGCGGCACCGACGGCCTGCATGAGCTTCAATTATCATCGAGAACATTTCGGCAATGCCTGGGGCATCCGCGACCAGCGCGGCGCGCTCGCACATACGGGCTGCGTCGCGTTCGGCGTCGACCGGCTCGCGGTGGCGCTGTTCGCCGTGCACGGCGTGCAAGTCGAGCGCTGGCCGGCGGCGACGCGCAAGGCCCTGTCGATCTAAACTCGGATCGGACGCCGCATGCCGCCGCTCGATTCGCGAGTAAAACGATTCCTGGACACGCTCGCCGCCGGCAATGCGCAGAGCGGGCCCGAGACGAGCGTCGCCGAGCGCCGCGCGGCGCTCGCCGAGCTTCTAAAGCTGTCGGGCGCCGAGATCGCGGCGACCGTAGAAGAGCGCACGATCCCGGCGGCTCACGCCGCGCTCGGCGTGCGCATCGTCACCCCCGCGGGCGCGGCCGACGCGCTGCTGCCCGGGCTCATTTATTTTCACGGCGGCGGCCTCGTCGCCGGCAGCGTCGCGACGCACGAGTGGATCGCGCGCGCGCTCGCGCAAGCGGGGCGCTGCCGGATCGTCAGCGTCGACTACCGGCTGGCGCCGGAACAGCGCTTTCCGGCCGCGATCGACGACGCCCTGGCCGCGGCGCGTCACATCGGCGCGCACGCCCTGGACTTCGGCATCGACGAGTCGCGCCTCGGCGTTTGCGGCGATTCCGCGGGCGGTACGCTCGCCGCCGCCGTCTGCCACGGCATCGCGCAACACGGCGGACCGCGGCTCGCGCTGCAGGTATTGATCTGCCCGATCCTCGATCATAGCCGCGGCAGTGAATCGCGTCGGCTGTATGCCGCCGGCTATCTGCTGGATCGCGCCACTCTGCAGCACGATCTGCTGCATTATCTGCCGCCCGGCACCGACCTTGCGGATCCGCGCGTCTCGCCGCTGTGCGCCGCGCAGCTTCGCGGCGTGCCGCCGACCATCGTGCACACCGCCGAGTTCGATCCGCTGCGCGACGAAGGCCGACGGTATTTCGAGCGTTTGACTCACGTCGGCGCGGCGGTATCGTACACTTGCCATCCGGGCATGATTCATCTGTTCTATGGATTGGGAGCCGTGATTCCTTATGCACGCACCGCCTTCGATCGCATCGGCACGGATATTCGCGCGATCTGGCGTTGATGTTCGCCCTGCCGCGCAGGCGAAGGGCGCCGCTTGAGCGCGCGCCTCATCCGCCAACTGCACGCGGCGCGCATCGCCGGCGATCTCGGCGCCATGTGCCGACTGTTCGCTGCGAGCGGCCAATTCGAAATCCGCGGCGCGAGCGCCGACAAGCCGATCGCGATCACGGCGACCACGCTCGCCGAGTTCCGGCCGTGGCTCGCGATGATGGTCAAGGTCTTCAGGCTCAGCGATTACGCGTTGACGTCCCTGATCGTGCAGGAGCCGCGCGCGGCCGCGCGCTGGCGTGCCGACATTTACTCCAAGGTGACCGGCGTCACCGTCGCGACGGAACTCGTCGACCTCATCGAGGTACAGGACGACTCGATCGTCAATTACAGTGAATTTTTCGTGCCGCGCTGAGCGCCGCGGTTCCGGCGATGGCCGTCGACCGATCCAAGGTCTCCTGATCCAGAAAGACGGCTACCCGAACGGATACATCGACCATCATTCACACAGTGGATCGCGGCAGTGGCCGTGACCCGAGGCATTTGGACGACACAGCAAAGTCTCCGAGCGGTTTGCGGGGAGCTTCAGAGGTTACCACGCAAGCTATTCGTCTAGATCGCCGTCAATTGAATGAGTTTGATCCTCCTTGGCGTCTCGGCCAGCATCTTTGGAATCACTGATTCCTTTTGCGACCCCTACATTTCGCCGCCGCAACCGCAACCAGTTCTCGCGCGCCTGGCGCCGCATTTCCTCGAGCGACACCGGCTTCAACCGCACATAATCTGTCTCAGATTGCCCCATTGCGAGGTCCGGCTCTGAAATTTTGTCTTGGGGATTGCCGCCGTCGTTTTCCAGATTATTTGTGACGGATGATTCATTCAGAGCAAAAGCCTTCTCGACGGTACTCGCGAATGCTTCCGCCCGCACTACAGTGTCGGCTGCGGTTCTTGCATCGAGTGGCGTTCCCGTATAATCCGCGATCAAACGGAGAGATTCAGCGCGACCAAGCGCGGCAAACAATTTCTGGTCGATGCGACCTGACAGTACCGCGTGCTTCGAAAATAGCCCAATAAGGCCGCTATGGGTTCGGGGCAACTCGTCCTCTCGGACGCCGGCACTCAACAATGCGGCGCGCGCGATATCGAACATCGCATAATAGGATCTGTTGACCGAACCGTCGGGATCGCGGTCCTGCAGTTCGCGCGCAGTGGCCAATGCGCGCTCGGCTTTGAATCTAAGGTCCCGAGCCAGAGGAGAGAGCGTCAAAGGACGATCCCGTCGCGTGCAACATTCCGCAGGAAACCTGGCCTTGGGAAGCGCTCAGGGTTCAACCAATGGCTTAACGAGATGGGCACTGGTTGAACTAGGATGCCACGCTCGAGAAAGACGTCGTAAGCCAACTCCGCCAGGCTGCCGACGAGCTGCCAATCGCCCGCGCCTTCAGCCAGTATCAGCGCAAGATCCGCATCGCTATCAGGTCTGTCCTCGCCTCGCGCGCGCGAGCCATATAGAATGGCACACTCCAGCCGCAGATCAGTCGGAAGGCGGGCGAGGAACGTGCGCACAGCGCTCTCTGTGTCTGGATCCAAGAACTTCATGGTTGGTATTTTGGGCGCAACGCCACCGCCAGGCAAACGCCCAGGAAGTGGCGTCCCCACGGGGATTCGAACCCCGGTTCTCACCGTGAAAGGGTGGTGTCCTAGGCCTCTAGACGATGGGGACTTCAGGCCGAAATCTAAGGTTCCGAGAAGCAAGCCGCAGTGTCGTGAATCTGGTGGAGCCAGGCGGGATCGAACCGCCGACCTCTTGCATGCCATGCAAGCGCTCTCCCAGCTGAGCTATGGCCCCAATGGAGGCGCGGCAACTTACCTGACGGGGCCGGTTTCGTCAAGGAAATGAACGAGCTACGCGCCGTCGAAAGTCCGCCGCGGCAGCGCGCTCGGCGGCGCTCTATGGGGCCGATTGCCACGCGGCCGCGGCGCGCGCCACTCGCGCGAGCGTCTCGTCCTTGCCCAATATCGCGAGCGTCAGATCGATCGGCGGCGACACCGGGCCGCCGCAGACCGCGAGGCGCAAGGGCTGAGCCAGCTTGCCGAGCGCGACGCCGCCCGCGGCGGCGACTGCGCCGATCAAACCGTGAATCGCCGCGGCACTCCAATCGTCCAGCCCTCTGAACCCGCGCAGAGCCTGCGCGATCAAGCTCACGGTCTGCGCCGTGACGTGTTTGCGCACGGCCTTGTCGTCATAAGCCTGCGGCGCCCGATAAAAAAACACGCTGCTCTGCGCCATCTCCCTGAGCGTCTTCGCCCGCTCGCGTTGCGCCACAACGATCCGGCCGAGCTTTTGATCGTCGTCGGCGTCGATCCCCGCCTGCGCGAGTTGCCGGCGCAGCGGCTCGAGCAGGCGGTCCGGCGGCGCCCGCATCATGTGCTGCTGATTCAGCCAGCCGAGTTTTTCGGCATCGAACGCCGACGCGGACTTGTTGACGTCGGCGATGTCGAACAAGCGCACCATCTCGTCCATCGAAAATATCTCCTGGTCGCCGTGCGACCATCCGAGTCGCGCCAGGTAATTCAGCAAAGCCTCCGGCAGGTAGCCTTCGTCGCGGTATTGCAGAACGCTGACCGCGCCGTGGCGCTTGGAGAGCTTGGCGCCGTCGGCGCCGAGAATCATCGGCAGGTGGGCGTACACCGGCGGTCTGCGCCCGAGCGCGAGCAGCATGTTCTGCTGCCGGGGCGTATTCGGCAAATGATCGTCGCCGCGGATGACATGCGTGATGTTCATGTCCATGTCGTCGACGACCACGCAAAAATTATACGTGGGCGTACCGTCCGCGCGCGCAATGATCAAATCGTCGAGTTCGGAATTCTGAAAGACCACACGCCCGTGCACCGCGTCCTCGACGACCGCAGCGCCGGTCAGCGGATTCTTGAAGCGAATGACCGGATCGACGCCGGAGCGTGCGTCGGTACGCTCGCGCCAGCGCCCGTCGTAGCGCGGTTTCTCGCCGCGGGCAACCTGCGCCGCACGCAGCGCCTCGAGCTCCTCTTTGCTGCAATAACAACGGTACGCGTTGCCCTCGGCGAGCAGCCCGTCGATGACCTCCTGGTAGCGCGCGAAACGCTTGCTCTGGTAGAACGGACCCTCGTCGTGATCGAGGCCCGCCCACTGCATGCCGTCGATGATTTGGCGAATCGCCTCCTGCGTCGAGCGCTCGAGATCCGTATCCTCGATGCGCAGGATGAATTTGCCGCCGTGCCGCCGGGCGTAGAGCCAGCAGAACAGCGCGGTCCGCAGGCCGCCGATATGCAAATAACCGGTCGGACTGGGCGCGAATCGCGTGCGAACGGTCATGGGCCGGAATCCCTCGGGAAAAATGGGGCGCAAATATTAACAGACAGCGCCCCCGCCGCGCCGCGCGCACCGCTCGACGGCCGCAGGCTCGCCGCGCGTTGGTTTGTTTTCACCGCGGCGCGATGCCATAATCCGCAGCCTTCCGGCTTCACAAGGGCGGTTAGCTCAGCGGTAGAGCACTGCTTTCACACGGCAGGGGTCACAGGTTCAATCCCTGTACCGCCCACCATC
>Ga0307372_10000497_pt1 | contig 70400 bp, 61 predicted proteins | sample OX1MG_FD_202533 | JGI IMG/M metagenome (GOLD analysis project Ga0307372, IMG submission 202533) | Soil microbial communities from Risofladan, Vaasa, Finland - OX-1 | ecosystem: Environmental > Terrestrial > Soil > Coastal area > Acid sulfate soil | place: Finland: Risofladan, Vaasa | collected... | reverse complement strand
ACCGCCACTTTCGCGTGCCTTCCGTCTCGCCTGGTCCTTTTTCCGCCGTACCCATCAGGCGATCGCTCGTCGCTGTCACTACAAGCGTCGTCTCGCTCTCCTCACCTAATTACCACTGTAGTACTAGGAGCGCAATTGGGTATTCACCTGTCCAGAATGACGTTTCTGTACTCTCTGCATCTCATGCCGACTCCGCCTGTGGGCAAGGTGAAGGCAGTTGGGATTGATGATTTTGCCGAGGATTCGAGGAAAACGTTATGGCACCGTCATCATTGATCTGGAAACTCACGATGTGCTTGACCTGCTGCCCAATCGAGAAGCCGAGAGCGTCAAGCAGTGGCTTTTGGCCCATCCTGAAATTGAGATCGCCAGTCGAGATCGTGCAGGAGCCTATGCTGACGGAGCGGCTCAAGGTGCGCCACAAGCGCAACAAATTGCGGATAGGTGGCATGTCTGCAAAAACTTAGGAGATGCCGTAGAAGACTATCTGAAGCGAAAAAATATACAGATACCTTCTTCTCCATCATCAGATACTGCTCTCCCAGAGGTGCCAACAGGTCCCGCACTGCCACCACCCCCAGCTCCTGTGAAACGCACACGCGCCTCTCTCGCCACAACAGAGCGGAAGCAGAAACTCGTCGATCAGGTGAAAACTATGCATCAGGAGGGAAACAGTATCTACACGATTGCTGCTCAACTCGATCTCGCTCGCAACACCGTTCGTCGGTATCTCCGTTTGGAAGGACCTGTCCAGCCGACGCCGCGCCCACGCCAGTCCTCTCAGCTTGATCCTTTTTATGATTACCTCTGTGAACGCTTCACGGATGGCTGTTCTCACGCCTCTCAGTTGTTTGAGGAACTTCACGAAAAGGGCTATCGTGGAGGAGAAACCACTGTGCGGAGTTTTGTGGCGCGTCTTCGCACGGGATTGTCTGGCATAGCTCGCCCACCCAAGCACGCAAAACAGGGAACACCGGTGTCGGCAGCGTCGCCAAGAGAGCTTCGTTGGCTCCTTGCGAAGCGAGAAGAGGAGCTTACCCCGGAAGAACAACACGAGCTGAAGCACCTGCTGGAGAACTCTCAGGAGGTAAAGGAACTCTATAGTTTGCTCCAGTCGTTTCTTCAGATGCTGCGCCTACGACGGCCAGAGCGGCTCAACGGATGGATGAAGCAAGCTCGTGAAAGTGGCATCAAAGAACTCGGCAGTTTTGTCGCTGGGATTGAGCGCGATTATGATGCAGTCAGAGCCGGACTGACTTTTCCCTGGAGCCAGGGACCTGTTGAAGGCACGGTCAATAAGATCAAAACACAGAAGCGGCTTATGTATGGACGAGCGAGTTTTCCTCTCCTTCGCCAGAAGATGCTCCACCTCTCATGACTCTTTGGAAGGCTTCACCAAAAAGTCGCATGAGCCACTATTCCGTCGGCGTTGACGCCTGGCAAGAGGGCCAGATCGACTTCATCTTCATAGTACAGGTCAATTTCGCCCACCAGAGCCCGCTGTTGCAACTCCTGCAAGCGAGCGAACTTCTGCTCATAGTCCGGGTCGGGACTGCTGACCGAGAGGACTGGACGCCGCACGCTGTATCCCTGTCGGTGCAAGGTGCGACGCACATAGCTTTCGCTCACTGCCAACCCCGTTTGCTCTTTGAGTGAGTGCCAGTGCCAATAGCTCGGCTGTCCACGTCGAGAAAGGATACTGCAAGTCTCTCGGATCACTTTCCACCAGTTCCAGCAGTCGCTTGAGGATTTCTTCCGTGATCTTTGCGGGCCGTCCCACGCGCTCTTGTGGCAAGATCCCTTCCAGGCCAGCTTGATTAAACTCATGGATACAGCGAGCGACCGTATCTTCGCTGCTGAAGAGCAGGGCCGCAATCTGAGGCACACTGTAATGCTGAGTCGAAAGCAAGACGATATGACATCGGCTTTTCAAGCCAACATGCATGGTTTGTTGATACAGCCGATGAACCCATTCGTGTTCTTGAGGCGACAATGGGCGCACATACACTTCGCCTGGTCTACTCATGCTCACTTCCTCTCTACCTATTAAACCGGACTGATGCCATGTTTTTTAGGTGGCCGTGCCCGTGTAATACGTGGCTGACGCCAAACAGTCGCTAAAACATTAGCAAGCAATGAACGGGTTTCACGAGGATCAATTACATCATCAATTCGGACCTCCTGAGCGGCGTGGAGTGGACGCGTGAGTTCGCGAAAATGGGCAACTTGTTGTTGCTTGAAAGCCTTCGCATCCGGGCTATCATTCGCTTGCTTTCCATAGATAATGTTGACAGCCCCTTCTGGCCCCATTGAACTTATCTCGGCACAAGGCCAGGCAACAATCAAATCAGGCTCAAATTCTGCCGCGCCCATGGCATGATACGCAAGGCCATACGCTTTACGAATAATAACCGTCATTCGTGGAACTGTAGCCTGTCCCAACTCGTACAGGGGTTTCATCGCATGACGCACAATACCAGATCTCTCTGTTTTCGCACCAACCATGTATCCTGGTACATCTACCAGAAAGAGGAGCGGCACATTGAAAGCATCACACATGCTGATGAAATGAGCAATCTTATCACTGGCATTCGAGTCGAGCATTCCAGCGAGGACTGCCGGATTGCTAGCTATGACCCCCACAGGATAACCATTAATGTAGGCGAAAGCCGTAATAATGTTGCGTGCAAACGTGGGTTTCAGCTCAAAAAAGAAATCGTGATCTACAATGAGATTGATAACCTCACGCATATCATAGGATTGATAGGAGCTATCTGGAATACAACGCAGTACGCTATCAGGCATGGCGAGGGACTGATCATGACTGCGCTCCAGAGGATATTGTTGCGCATTGCTCGGCAAAAAGGAGAGAAAATCTTTGATCTGCGTAATAATGGCTTCCTCGCTCTCGAGTTCTTCATCGGCCATACCAGTAATAGTCGTATGCAGCGTAGATCCGCCTAACTGTTCGGGTGTCGTTTTTTCGCCGATAGCGGCCTCTACTAAGCGCGGGCCGGCCATGCCCATAGACGCTCCTTTTCGCATTGGTACATAGTCTGAGCAGGCGGCTAAATTCGCGTGACCCGCAAAGCAAGGCCCCATCACCGCCCCAACAATCGGCACCCAACCTGACATCAGCGCCAGATCATAAAATCGGTCATGTCCTTTGGCTGCTTTGGCTCCCATGCGTTCTTGAACTCTTCCGCCGCCGCCTTCCAGGAAGAATACGAGAGGATAGCCATACTCCAGCGCCATTTTTCGGACTCTTGACATCTTCGCGTCATTGACCGTTCCCATTGATCCACCTAACACCGTGAAATCATATGCAGCGCAGCAGACTATTCTACCTCTCACCTGCCCATAACCTACGACGATGCCATCGCCTGCCATTGCTTCTTCGGATAGGCCATGCAAGAGCTCATTGCCGTTTTGATGATGTCCTAATGGTGCAAGCTCAACAAACGTATCCTCATCAAACAAAAGGGCAATGCGCTCTCTCGCTGTCAAATTAGCACGTGCATGTTGATCGGCGGTTGCGTGTGGACGATTTACATCCAGAAGCGTTTGGCGGCGCTGATGCAGAAGCGCACATTCTCGCTCGAGAAAGCTTTGGGAGGAAGATTGTTCAGAAGTCATAGTCTACCTGCTCTCCTGGGCTATTCGAGTAGCAATTTGATGCATCTCGATAAAATTGGTTTCTAACTGTCCGGCAAGAAAGCCAGGATGGTCAATAATAGCACGCAATGCTGGAATATTTGTTTTGATACCTGTAATCTCAGTTGAAGAGAGTGCCTTTTGCATACGCGAGATAGCTTGCTCTCTGTTCTCACCCCAGGTGATGAACTTGCCAATCAGAGGATCATAGTAGGGTGAAACAGTATCTTGCGCTCTGACACCTGTATCTATGCGCAAGCCTTCACCTTCCGGCCAGCAGAGTTTGGTGATCGTACCCGGTGAAGGCAAGAAGCGTTTTGGGTCTTCGGCGTAAATGCGGCATTCTATTGCGTGACCTCGTGGTTCTGCTTGCTTTTGCGTAATAGAAAGAGGCTCTCCAGCAGCTATACGCAATTGCTCCGCGACAATATCGAGACCAACAGTCAATTCAGTCACTGGATGCTCAACCTGTATCCGCGTATTCATCTCCAAAAAGTAGCTGTTGTTCTTTGTATCCATCACGAACTCCATGGTTCCCACATTCACATAGTGGATTGCACAGGCCCCTCGGATTGCGGTTTGCCCTAGCGTATCGCGTAGTTTTGGCGTGACTATGGGAGATGGCGCCTCCTCGATTACCTTTTGATGCCGCCGTTGAATAGAACACTCACGCTCGTTGAGATGGAGGATATGACCCTGCTGGTCTGCCAGCACTTGAATCTCAATATGTCTCGGATGTTCGATATATTTTTCAAGATAAACTTCATCATTCCCAAAATACTGTCGAGCTGCACGACAACACATTTCAAAAGCTGACTCGATATCTTGCTCCTGGTACACTACTTGCATACCAATGCCGCCGCCACCGCCTGAAGCCTTCACGATGACGGGATAGCCAATCGTTTTCGCAGCTTCGCGTACTTCAGATCTGGACAAAGGTTCAAAGACACCAGGCACAACGGGTACTCCTGCTCGCACCATGGCAAGGCGAGCCTCAATTTTAGAACCCATAGCCCGAATTACTGCAGCCGGAGGGCCGATAAACACTACATTAGCTTCCACACAGGCCTGAGCAAAATCGGCATTTTCGGAGAGCAAACCATAACCTGGATGAATGGCTTCTGCGCCGCTTATCCTGGCAACCTCGATAATCTTCTGTATATTCAAGTAACTTTTTGTTACCGGTGCAGGGCCTATCAAATATGACTCATTCGCCTGCTGCACATGTAATGCCCCGCTATCCGCCTCTGAATAAATAGCCACCGTCTCTATGCCAAGCTGCTTACATGTACGAATGATACGACAGGCAATTTCACCACGGTTAGCAACCAGAATTTTGTTAAACATCTCTGTTCTCTCTCCCATAGCCAATTATTTCAGGATCGCTTACCATTCTCTGTGGGCCGCCATCTACACGTAGCGTTGCTCCTGTGACGTAGCGAGCGGCATCTGAGGCCAGGAATAAGCACACAGCTGCAACCTCTTCGGGTTGTCCAACCCGCCCCAGGGGAATAGATTTCTCGACTGCTGATCGCACCCGAGCATCTGCAAACGGTGAGTCTCTGGTTAAAATGGGACCGGGGGCCAGGCAATTTACCCGCACATTGTAGGTTGCCCACTCATGTGCCATAGACATCGTTAGTGCCACAACCCCTGCCTTTGCTGCGCCGTAGTGGGCTTTCAAAGGATGAGCACCAAATGCCGCAATAGAAGCTATATTGACAATTACACCTGCATTTTGCTTTTTGAAACTGGGAAAACATGCCTTTGAACAATAAAAGACGCTGGTCAGGTTTGAATCTAGCACGGCGTGCCAACCATTAGGGCTGATCTCTTCAAGAGGAGCGGAAAAGTTGCCGCCGGCATTATTGACCAGAACATCAATCTGACCAAATTGTTCGACGATCTGCTTTACCATCGCCTGAACTTGCTCCCATTTTCGTACATCTCCTGAGAGGGCTAGCACACTACCTTCATGACTAAGTATCATAGCGGATTGTTTGAGCCTGGCTTCATTGCGCCCATTGATCGCGACTCTGGCTCCGCTTTGTATAAAAGCTTCAGCAATAGCATAGCCAATGCCAGCTGTTCCGCCAGTAACAAAAACCACTTTGTTCAGAAAATTATAGGTGATCTCCCGGCTCGTCTGGTTCATCGCATGAAACTCCTCGTGTTCTAGCAAACATCTCCACAGTTATCTCACTTTTTCTAAAATTGCTCACTTTCCTGGTTGTGCATGAGTGCATACAGGTAACGCTCATATGTCTGCATTCCAGCAAGTGCATAGCCAGCATCTGTCAGTTCATCGTATACGGGTATACCGAGTGCTACTGCCTGCGTCCGCTCAATGCGCTTGAGCGTTTCTGTAGCAGGGTCACCGTCTGTGCGCAACACCAGAAAACAATGAGGCCGGTCTGGATAACGAGACTGCAACTGGTTCACTGCTTGTATGATATTTCCCATCACATCTATCTCTTGATCCGTAAAGCCAAGGATGGTTGCTACATTCAGATGAATTACTAATGCGTCAGGATCGCTCAATGTCAATATGATTTCGAGAATGCGCCCGGCGATATGCCCATCCTCTTGCTTGAGCGCTCCGGCAGGGGTATCAATTGGGTTAGTGATACTTGATCCAGGTGGCAGGTTGAGTTGTTGTAGTGCCTCATAAACCGGCTTTTCGAATGGAGTGACCTCAAGGCCTTGTCGCGCAAAGAAATCTGTAGCAAGGACGCCTGCTCCACCACCATTGCCAAAAAGAACAACTTGCCGGGTCGGTCTTGTCGGGCGCGGCGTCTGAGTTTGAAAGGCCTGTAAGACCGCGAGGAACTGCTCCAGTGTATCAACCAGAACTGCGCCAGTTTGTTTTGCAAGAGCCATCCATATGCGTTCATCTCGCACAAGTGCTCCTGAATGTGATGCCGCCGCTCGTTGTCCTTGCTGTGTGCGACCGCCAATCAAGAGGACAACCGGTTTCGCGCCTCTGGCGTGGTGAAGAAGTTGGAAAAAGCGTCGGCCATCCTTGACATCCTCAAGATAAATACCGATGATCTTTGTCTGGACATCATTAAGGAAAAACTCCAGGAGGTCGGATGGCCCCAGATCGGCACTATTGCCTATGGTAACCACTCCGCTAAATTGCAATCCACGCTGTTGACCTCGGAGAAGTATATCAACACTGAGACCTCCACTTTGAGAGATAATCCCGATTGAGCCGGGGATACTGGATACTCCATCTACGTAAGTCAGCCGTCCACGAGGTGAATAGGTACCCAGACAATTTGGACCAAGCACACGAACACCGGCCTGCCGCGCCACTCGAACCATCGTGTCTTGTAATACTTGTCCTCCCTCGACCTCAGCAAATCCGCTTGTGATTACTTGCGCAATACGCAATCGCCCGCGTGCTTTCGCCAGCACATTCGTCACCTGTGCTGGCGGTACAGCAATATACGCATAATCAATAGGTTCAGGTGTATCTCCCAATGATGGATACGCTGGCAAATCCTCGATCACATTTTGTGATGGATGAATCGGATAGATTGTCCCTTGAAAACCAAAAGCGCGTAAGCGACGAATAAAGATATTGCCATAGGCCAGACGGGTACTTGATGCACCAACAACGGCAATAGTACGTGGCGTAAACAAAGGAGAGAATAACTCTTGCATTGAGCCAGTTTGCCTATTCTCTACCATTTCGTTTCATGCTCCTTTACAGGCACGGTTGTAGGCGCTGTCAAAATAAAACGAGCATCCACAGCAATCGCACGGGTATCAGTAACAATCAAAGGGTTGATGTCAAGTTCTTGAATATCATCACACAGGTCGAGTAAAAGACCATGCTTTCCTCCGACGTGCAATAATACCTCAAGAAGCGCCTCTTTAGAGACAGGACGCTGTCCGCGTATGCCATCTAGAATAGGAGCGGCATGGAGTTCACGGATCATCTCCCAGGCATCATATGCCGTGATCGGACAGAACCGGAATGCTACATCCTTCAAAACCTCAACAAAAATTCCCCCAAGACCGGTCATAATGAGCGGACCAAACCGTGGATCGATCACCCCCCCTACCACCAACTCACAACCACTCGGGGCCATCTCTTCAACAAGAAACCCTTCTACATGATATCCATACGTAGCGACTTTCCGCGCCATTGCCGTTGCAGCCTGGCGAACAGCCTCAGCCGTGATGAGATTGGTTTGCACTCCTCCTATATCGCTTTTATGAACAACATCTGGCGCAATGACTTTAAGCACCACAGGCGATTGTAGCGATGCGAATGCGGCTACAGCTTCATCTGGCGTGCGTGAAACATAGCCTTTAGGAACCTCTATGCCATATTCAGCGAGAATTTGCTTCGCAACTACTTCACTCAAGGTATGACATTGCTTCTGCCGAGCTTCACTTATACAAGCAGAAACTTCCATCAGTCTATTGACTCCTTCTTCGTTAAAGTGTGGACAATGATAGAGAACCTGCTACGATACCTCAAGAATAATTGCGGTATCACCGTCTGAAAGGACCCCACCTTCTTGCGTGAGAATCTCCCTCACAATACCGTCCTGAGGAGCTAACAGGGGAATCTCCATCTTCATGGACTCTACGACCAGCAATACATCGTCTTCACTAACTTGATCCCCTTCTTTAACAACTATCTTCCATACCATTCCAGTAATTTCTGCTTGCACTGATAAACGAGCCACTGGTATTTTCTCCTGCATATCTCTATCTGCTGTTATTGAAATCACAAACCGGGCAATGTATAAGGAGCCAGTCAACAGAACCATCTCCAACACATTTTCCAGGTATTTGCATACACGCAACGCCTCTCAAGTTGTCCCGCCATTTTCAGAAACTGGTCGGCCATGTACGCATGAGGTGTTGCCCAATACCTTTAGTCAAGCGCAACTGATGAATATCGAGCATCCGCGCCAGGTAGGAGCGCGTCTCGCGTGGGTCGAGTACCGTTTGCACGCCATAGACCGCTGCCATATCATAGGCGGAGGTCTCGCGCTCCATCTGTTCAAGCGCCACATGAAAACGCTCCGGGGCTTCTTCCTCTGTGACGCCAGAAACAATGGTGGCTGCCGCTGCCGGGTCCATAAAGCTCACATCCGCCGTCCACCACGCTGCCGCATCGTCAACCATCCCTCCCCCGCCCATGTTTACAAAGGCCTGCCCATAGCTTTTGCGCAGAATGACCATGAGCTTGGGAACGGTACATAACGACAGAGCATTCATCCAGTTAATCACTTTACCAATGATGCGCTCGCGCTCTCCCTCGACGCCGATCAGGAAACCGGGTTGGTCTACCAGGAAGATGAGCGGTATATTGAAGGAGTCGCACAGCACCAGAAAACTGGTAATCTTATCACAGGCACGGGCATCGAGCGCTCCACCTTTGAACAACGGGTTGTTGGCAACTATCCCTACACTGCGTCCCGCGATGCGTGCCAGGGCAGTGACTGCCGTCTTGCCAAAACGCCCCTTCAGTTCAAAGTAGCTGTCGCGGTCAACAATTGTCTGGACGATTTTGCGCACATCGTAGACCTGCGTGCGAACCTGGGGAAGCAACTGCAAAATGTCCTTGCTTGCCTCCTCTGACCCTTCCGGGACCGGCAAGCGTGGAGGCGTTTCCTGGTGGTGACTGGGCAGATAGCTCAGGAACTGTTTGATGGCATCAAGGGCAGCCTCATCGGTCTCCACGACTTGATCGGCAAAGCCGGTGGTCTCGGCATGAAGCTTCCATCCGCCCAGGGCTTCGGGATCCACCTGTCCTCGAGTTGCCATCTCCACCAGGCGCGGACTCGACACAGCCATGATCGCGCCTTTACGCATCACCATAAAATCGGACACACAGGCATGCCAGGCGGCAGAACCATAGGCATGACCAAGTACTGCTGATGTCCAGGGAGTTTCGCGCATTCGGTGAAAACGTGTTGGTCCTCCTAACCCTGCCATTCCCGTTGCACCCATAATATCGGGCATACGGGCACCTGTTGACTCACCCAGAAAAACGAGAGGAAGACCACGTCGCTTTGCCACATCTTTAATGTGCGCTATTTTCTTTTCGTTGGTTGTGCTACTTGAAGAACCTTTCACAGTGAAATCGAAGCTTGCAACGCCAACTTCACGTCCCTGAATGCGCCCAAACCCCGTTACTTTGCCATCAGCAGGAGTTTCATCACGCATTTCCGCTAGAATTGAGGTTCCAAAAAGACCGGTTTCCTCCCAACTCTGTGGGTCAAGCAGATACTCAACCCGCTCCCTCGCATTGAGAATACCCATTGCCCGTCGTCGGGCGAGCTTCTCCGGCCCACCCATCGCCAGCGCTTTGGCCCGTCTCTGTTCATGCTCCTCAATCTGTTTCTCGAAAGCCATGCAATGCTCCTTTAGCAATCTCTAATGACTGAATTTACCCCGGAATGGGAACCCGGGCTACGCAGATAACTCTTCGACTATGTCGAATGCATCCAGTCCAAAAATATTTAATAACTCGTATGCCAACTACTCAAACGATGCTCTCCCACCCCATCAGTCAAGCGCAACTGATGAATATCGAGCATCCGCGCCAGGTAGGAGCGCGTCTTGCGTGGGTCGAGTACCGTTTGCACGCCATAGACCGCTGCCATATCATAGGCGGAGGTCTCGCGCTCCATCTGTTCAAGCACCACATGAAAACGCTCCGGGGCTTCCTCCTCTGTTACGCCAGAAACAATGGTGGCTGCCGCTGCCGGGTCCATAAAGCTCACATCCGCCGTCCACCACGCCGCCCCTTCGTCTGCATTTCCACTTCCCCCCATGTTCAGATAAGCCTGCCCATAGCTTTTGCGCAGAATGACCATGAGCTTGGGAACGGTACATAACGACAGAGCATTCATCCAGTTAATCACTTTACCGATGATGCGCTCGCGCTCTCCCTCGACGCCGATCAGGAAGCCGGGTTGGTCTACCAGGAAGATGAGCGGTATATTGAAGGAGTCGCATAGCACCAGAAAACTGGTAATCTTATCACAGGCACGGGCATCGAGCGCTCCGCCTTTGAACAACGGGTTGTTGGCAACTATCCCTACACTGCGTCCCGCGATGCGTGCCAGGGCTGTGACCGCCGTCTTGCCAAAACGCCCCTTCAGTTCAAAGTAGCTGTCGCGGTCAACAATTGTCTGGACGATTTTGCGCACATCGTAGACCTGCGTGCGAACCTGGGGAAGCAACTGCAAAATGTCCTTGCTTGCCTCCTCTGACCCTTCCGGGACCGGCAAGCGTGGAGGCGTTTCCTGGTGGTGACTGGGCAGATAGCTCAGGAACTGTTTGATGGCATCAAGGGCAGCCTCATCGGTCTCCACGACTTGATCGGCAAAGCCGGTGATCTCGGCATGAAGTTTCCACCCGCCCAGGGCTTCGGGATCCACCTGTCCTCGAGTTGCCATCTCCACCAGGCGCGGACTCGACACAGCCATGATCGCGCCTTTGCGCATCACCATAAAGTCGGACATACAAGCATACCAGGATGAAGAACCATAGGCATGACCAAGAACGGCCGCTGCCCATGGTGTCCCCCTGGTACGTAAATATTGGGCGGGATTAGGGCTGCCTCCGCCTCGATGGGCTCCTACACCCATCCCAATTGCTCCCATGACATCAGGCATACGAGCACCGGTTGACTCACCCAGGAAGACCATTGGCAAGCCATAGCGTGTTGCTATGTTTTTGATGTGTCCGATCTTTTTTCCGTTCGTCGCACTACTGGAGGCACCTAAAACAGTAAAGTCATTCGCTACTACAGCCACTGTACGCCCCTGAATGCGCCCAAACCCCGTTACTTTGCCATCAGTCGGAGTTTTATCGCGCATTTCCGCTAGAATTGAGGTCCCAAAAAGACCGGTTTCCTCCCAACTCTGTGGGTCAAGCAGATACTCAACCCGCTCCCTCACATTGAGGACGCCCATTGCCCGTCGTCGAGCAAGCTTCTCCGGCCCACCCATCGCCAGCGCTTTGGCCCGTCTCTGTTCATGCTCCTCAATCTGTTTCTCGAAAGCCATCCTGTTTCTGCTCCTCTTTAATTGCGCTCATCTTCGCCTGGAAGGCACTTATTGTGCCTCCTGGAGAACCCACCCGCATCTTGTCTGTCTTACCTTTGCACAAAAGCATGATCATGCACTATTCTATGAATACAGTGTTCATATGATGCTGTAAGCATGGTACTCATCAAAGGAGTGCCATCATACTTCACTGACCATGATAGTTGTGACAGATCACTGTACTTCCTCTGATACGGCTTTTGCTGGAAAAGTTGCTGAAACTGGCTCTACCGGGCGAATCCTGTACCAGACAAGCATAAACAAACCAACGACGAGAGGTAATCCACCTCCAATGAGGAAGGCAGTGAAAAAGTTGTGCGTTGCTCCGACGGCAATGCCAATGATCAGAGGGGCAACTATTGCATTGATCGATCCAAAGCCAACAATAAGCTGTGAACCCATATGTGGCTCATATGGATAGATATCAATGGCGGACGCGCCCAGAATGCCATTGGCGGCTTGAGTACCAAATGCGGCCAGTGACATTAACGCGATAATAATTCCGATGGAAGGAATGTAGTTAATAAGGAGAAAAGCGATGCCCGAGACAATGGCACAGGCAGACGGCAGCACGATACGACTCGCAAATAGCCTCTTTTGTGTATGGAGCTTGTCCGACAATGGCCCCATCACGAACCCGCCCAATGCCCCAAAGACGTAAGGTAGCGCAGTAAGCCATCCTACATTTGCATATTGGATATGGCGATCGGTAATCAGGTAGGTGGGTAACCAGGTTAACAGAAAATAGATATCGAAGGAAGTTGCGTAGGAGCCAATCGCGGCCCACCAACCGGACGGACTGGAAAGGATTTCCGACCACCGATATGTCTGCTTCCGACCTTGTTCAGGAATGAACCGATGAGAGGTAATATAGGCTTTCTCCTCGGGACTTACCAGGCGACTTTTCTCAGGGAAATCAGTTACCAGCAGATAGAATACCACTCCAAGCACGATGCCGACCAATCCAAGCAGCAGGAACGGGGTTTGCCATGAGAATGCAATGACCACCGCCACTGCAATCGGCGGGACGATAATACTACTAACGGAGATTCCTGCCCACGCGATGTTGTAAGCCCGCTGAGTTTCATCCTTGGAGTACCAGCGGCTGATCAAGCTTCCCATTGACATCCAATTCGTACCCTCAGAGATGCCAAAGAGGATACGAAAGATAAAAATCTGGGTAGCTGAAGTGGCAAGAGCGATGAGGCCTAAAAAGATAGACCAAAGAATACCCATGCCTGCAATCAAACGACGTGGTTGAGCCCAACGTACTATGATGCCCGAAAAAAATAGTTGCATAACGACATAGCCGAAGCCGAATGCACTTAAGACGAGCCCAAGCTGACCAGGGGAAAGATGATATACCTTAGCTATGATGGGAGCTACTATTCCTAAGACGCCGCGATCACCAAAGTTCACGACAGAGATGAGGAACATCAAGGTACATACAACAACCCAGCGATAATATCCGGTTCGTTGCTTGCCTGGCGATTGACTGGACATAAGTCTACCTCCTGGTTCATGAATAAGACGTTCAACGTATCGGGAATTACTGGAATGACTGGAAATTCCCTGATGCAAGTATATATAATAAACTAACAAGTTCCGTACACATTTTACTAGCCCAGATAAGTTTTATCTATCAGTCAGGAGTTATTGACATGCAACTACGTCAGTTTGAGTACGTCTCATCGATTGTTCAATGGAGAACCATGCATAAAGCAGCACGACACTTATATATCAGTGAGGCCACCATCAGCCAGCAAATCCGCGACCTGGAGGCAGAACTTGGGTTTCCTCTGTTTGAACGGGGTGGACAAACCTTGAAATTGACCGTTGAAGGAAAGAAACTGCTGCCGCGTATTCAGCATATTCTGCAAGCTAAGCACGAACTCGAAGAACAAGTAGCCGAAATCAAAGATCCCACTATCGGTACGATTCGTTTTGGCATCTCCGCTTCCCCGGCGCTAACCATTCTTCCCTCCATTCTCAAAAGCTTCATCAAGCTATATCCGGAGGTGACCTTAGAAGTTCGTGAAGGTGGCTCTTATGAGCTAGCAGCGCAAGTACACGATCACCTTTTGGATGTCGCCGTTATTGCTATTTCGGACGTGGTACCGCTCGATCTAAAAGGCCTGACTATGAAAAAACTCATCGATTCGGAACTTGTAGCCCTGGCGTCACGGCATCATAGATTAGCGTACAAAGAGCAAGTTTCAAAAGAGCAGCTTTCAAGAGAGCGGCTCATTGTGTTTCGTGAAGGGTATCTTGCACGGGATCTGATACTGGGGGTACTGGGTTCAGAAGCTGAGCGCAACATTATTTACTCGACAGATAACAACGAGTCGGCCCGGAGTTTAGCCCAGGCTAATGTCGGTATTCTTTTCCAGCCTCGCTTTGTCGTCTCAGGCCAGCATGTCAAAAGACTTGATGATCTCTGTATCCTCGACCTTGCTGCAGATGTCGTATTCCCCATCAGCCATGCGTGCATCTTTACGGCAAATGGGTATTGCCCACGTTACCTACAGGTGTTCATTGAAATTATTCAAGAGACCTGCCAATTTATGATACATGGCGTTGATAGGTAAAGATTATCAGTATTCGACAGATTCGTTCGAAATTGCCACCATTATCGAGTATACTTCTTGTATGTTGATGTTTTCTGTTGCAAATGCCAGGCACATGTAAAACATTCAGTGCACGGCATACGCTTCTGTACGAGAGCAGGAAACCCCTTCCCAAACGCTATTTTTGCATGTGTGTAGAAAGGAATACAGCGACATGTCAGCAAATGTGAAATCAGTGACCATGATAGACATGGTTCATCATCGAAGCAGTAATCTACTGTGGAACACACTATTTATCGGCGTATTTGGCACGCTGATGATGGTCTTTGCCCGTATTACGATTCTTTTGCCATTTACCCCTGTACCAATTACAGGTCAAACCTTCGGCGTGCTTATCACAGGAGTATTGCTGGGGCGCAAACGAGCAGCCCTCGCAATGCTCCTCTATCTTGCTGAAGGTATAGTTGGATTGCCGGTTTTTGCTGGTGGGTTGAGTGCATGGAGTCCATCAAGTGTTGGCTTACCGGTAATTATTGGACCAACAGCGGGCTATCTCTTTTCCTATCCTCTTGCAGCGTATGTCATAGGCTTCTTTGCCGAAAGAAGTTGGGATCGTAGCTTCTGGAAGGTGCTTATTCCTCTGGTAATTGGAGAGGGCATCATTTATGTGATTGGCGTCACCTGGCTTGCTCTCTACGTCGGTTTCCCATTAGCGCTACCGCTTGGCTTCCTGCCATTCATCCCTGGAGATATCATAAAGCTACTTCTTGTCGCTCTCGTTCTTCCGAGCGGCTGGCGTGGCATTGAGGTACTCAAAAATAGTTGGAGACGATGAGTAGCGGAACAGCCAGAAGTCATCCCGTCGTGACCGAGCATTGAGGATTAAAATTGAGGACGAAGAGGAAGCCACAACACAATTGCAAGAATGCTACGCGATTTTATCGTTTCCCCATTATCGTGGGTACAATGATGTTGTTGGCTTTCCTCTTTCGTATCTCAAATAATATGCTCCTGACAACCACGCCCTTGTTAGTACAAGCTAAATTCCATGTGAGTGCCCAGGGGTTAGGCTTGCTTGCATGTATCTACTTCGGCTCAATGGTTCTGGTAACGTTCGTTGTTGTGAGTCGAGTACGTCCTGACATGATCGAACTCGTCATTTTCCTGGCTTTCCTCTTACTCGCATTTGGCTTACCCCTCTATGCATTACCCGCATCTCCACAGCAACTAGGTGTGCTATACGGGACGAGCGGGCTCGCTTGTGGCATACTACAACCGTTTCTGATCACTCTCGTGACAAAGTATTCATCTGCTAAATATCGGGAGCGTAATCTTGCGCTTTATACCCTGGTACTCAGTGGCAGCCTCATCATTGGGCCACTGATCGAGACGTTCGTCCTCTCCGTGAACAATGATAATTTACGTGAGGTTTATTTACTGTTCACCTCTTTTCCACTTTTGGGCGTTGTCTTGTCTAGTGTCATGCTCCGTCGTAAACAGCAAATAAACCCGCGATGGGATGAAAGTTTGCATGCCCACGCGATAAAGCCTGGTTCTCTCTGGCACAGACTGAATCAATTAGCCCACGATCGTATCTACTTGATAGGCTTTGTCGGCAACATCGCGTACACCATCCCCTACGCAATTATTACCGCTTTTGGCGCAGTCTATATTTACACGAACTTTCACGTTGGCTATGGTACCACCCAGCTTATTTTTGCAGTATTTTTTGGCGCATCATTTCTTGCCCGATGTACGCTTGCTTTGATGGCTCCCATTCCACGTAAAGACCTTGTTATGTGGATTGGCATTGTTGCAACTCTCATCGGCTTATTATTACTCAGTTTCTCCCATACGCTGTTGCTATTCAACATTGGGTTTGCGCTACTTGGAGTACCACATGGAATTCTTTTTCCCACTGCGACAATGATCATTGCTGAAAATGTGGATGTGGTAAATCTTGGGTTCGCCAATTCGATTCTGGGATCTTCGATCAGCGGAGCCGCATTTATTGTTCCTCCACTCATTGGACTTCTGATTCCAAAACTGGGCTATAATATCATATTTTTACTAATGGCAGGTTTAGTTTGCATCTTCACCATTGTGTTCTTTCTGCTTCACCCCTACAGTGTGCGCAGCAATTCCACCTCCTTACCTGAAGGTTAGTATTGAATTGACTTGTTGAAAACAGCCAGGTCGAGCTGATGGAGGCGCTCAGGGTCGGCAACCAGGTCAATTGCGACGATCTTCCCGTGCGTGATCGTGAAGCCGAATACGACTTGCGGACGTCCATGCGTAGCCCACACGAGTCCCACCGCTCCATCCACGAGCGCCAGTTGGGCATCTCGCGCACGCCCCGAGAACTCCTTAGCCACGGCTGGCGCACCACAAACCTCCCTTGACGCACCCACTGCCACGGCTGCACCATCGGCTCGGAGTACAACGTCTAGATCGAGTACCGCGAGCAGCGCGACGAAGTCACCACCACGCGAGGCTGCATAGGCTTAGACCCAACGGCCACAACCAGGGAATGGCGGGGCCAGTCGGCTACTTCCAGGTAAGTGACATTCAGCATAGTCTGCAAGCATTGTTAGACGCTGGCGCACAAACACAGCAAAAGATCATAGATGTCGGTGGTGGTAAGCTGATTGCATCGGTAAAAGACGCAGATGGCAACATCATCGGGCTGATGCAGCAACCTTAATTGCACGAGAGACACATCTATTTTTCCTCCAGAAAAATAGATGTGTCTCTCGTGTTTAGGGCCAGTATACCTATTGGGTTCTCCTCGCTCATGCATGCTCCCTCCTTCACAATGCTACCTCCGGCACAGCGTAAATCGTTCGCTCATGGTCATAAATGACCATGCCGGGGCCGCCGCCTTTCATATGGCGGACGTGGCGCTGGAAGGTGTAGTCAACAGGGGCAGAGGTGCTACCACGAGCCTGACTATAGTAGGCGGCAAGACTGGCAGCCTGCTCTATAGTGCCGCGGGGAATTTCGCGGCCAGCCGCTTTGATGATGACATGTGCGCCTGGAAAGCCGCGTGCGTGCAACCAGATATCGTTGGCTGTGGCTTGATGGAAAGTTACTTCTTCGTTTTGACGACTATTCTTGCCTATCAGCAGCGTAAAATCATCATGGCTTTTCAGATGGAGGGGAACGCCGCCTCCCGGTGGTGTGGCTTTCCCTTTCGCAGATTTGCCGCCCTTGCCCTTTTTCGCAGCTTTCTGTGCTTTTTTGTCTGGTACTTTTGCTCCGCGCATGTAACCAGCCGTCTGCACTTCGGCCTTGACCAGCGCCACCTCCGGCGGATTCTCGGCGAGCATGAGGTCTGCCAGCAGTTGCTCGATAGTAGCGAGTTCCACGGCATTCTGCTCTATCTGGTTGGGAACAAGCGCGGTAGCACGACGCAGTTTGTGATACTTGTTGAACATACGGTTCGCGTTGCCCACGGCGTCAAAGCGTGGGTCAAGCGTAATTGTCACAGCAGATTGCTCGTCCTGTTGCTCTTCATCAACATAAAAGTTATGTAAAGTAACTGTGGATTGCCCTTGATGGATATCGTTCTGATGAGCCAGCAGAAGTTCAGCCTGCAAGCGATAGCGGGCCGCTTCCTCGGCCTGTGCCATTTCTTGCTGGAGCATGCCGGCCTTACGAATGCAGCGGTCGCGCTGTGTCTGCAAAACCTTGCGGATGGGGCTGCGCACACCCTCCATCGCATCGCGCCACTCGATACGTGCATAGTAGTCGTCAAGTATCACGTTCATTGAGGGTGACTGGCGAATTCGCACATCCGGCATTTCGGCGTATTGTTCCAGAACGTAAGGCGCGAAAGCCAGAGGAAGCTTTTGCCCGGCAGAGGATTCTTCTGCAGTTTTTACTTGCTCGACCAATTGTGGTTGCCAGCGCTGCGTATCATAAAGTGCGGCTAACTCGCGTATGTTCCAGGCCAGTTCTTCCCAGATATCCTGTTCGCTTTTGATAGGGGCCTCTGCGTTCGCCGTGGTACGATACACGACTTCACGCGCCATGAGCGGACTGATACCGAGCAAGTGTCTGGTTAAGACTTGCCAGAGCATGCTATCTTGTGGCTTGAGCCGTTTTTTCTTCGATGGGGATATATCTGCTGCTGGACTCTCAACAATTGTTTCACTGGCGGCACACAGAGCCAGTTGTGCGGCAGAAATGGTTGTTGGCTCCAGTTTTGGTAGCGTCTGCCCCAGATAGAGGCGTTGTTGCGGCGGTGGTGGAACATATGGCACGTTGGCGACGATGGTGCGGTAACGATTGACATCGGAACCGACACGTTTCAGGCTACCCAGGATCATACCTTGCTCGTCACAGAAAATGATGTTGCTGAGACGCCCCATGATTTCTATGATGAGCCGAAAATGGATACGCTCATCGCTATCTGGATTGCTGCGATAGCCTGCGACAATTTCGATAATGCGCTCCCAGCGGGGTTGTTGGATGCTTTCGATGCGAGCGCCCTCAAGGTATTTGCGCAGGAGCATGACAAACGGCGGCGGTTCGCTGGCGATTTTGGGCGGTTTGAGAGCAGTGATATGGGCGCGGGCAAATTGTGGGTGAGCGGAGAGATAGAGCCAGCGATTATGTCCTCCTTCGCCCTGCGCACCTAGCGTATAGCATTGTAATGCCAGCGCATGTTCAGTTGGCTGAATAATGGTATCTATACGCGCATTGCGCAGAAGGGTGCGCCATTCGTCGGCGACTACAGCAAGAGTGATAGCATCTACATTGACGTTCATATGTTTTTCTCATCTTCCATTTTCTTCATGATTTTGCTTGATTGCGAGACACCATGCATTACTCTACAACTTTTGTATGTCCATGTTGTACAATAGAGTTACAGATACTTTTTCGCGAAACACTGTTGAAGCGTGGCTGGCTGCATCATACTCACCTACCAAAATGTTGGAAGTGCCAGAGGGAGTGTAGTTTGCCACAATCTCTGCCGCGATGATGAACCAGTATAACATATATCCAGCCGTCAGGCTGAATGATGATTGAAGATCAGGCAAACAGTAGGAAAGAAACAGCATGCAACTTGAGACGGAGCAAACTGTGTCCCAACAGCCCCGCACACCGCTAGCTACGCCTACGCCCAGACAGGGACTCCTCTTCGTGCTTTCAGCACCTTCCGGCACCGGAAAAGATACCGTCATCAATGCCCTCAAACACCGGGTGGATTTTTACCTGGTCGCTTCTATGACCACGAGAAGCCCTCGTGTTGGTGAAAGTGAGGGTAGCCCCTACCATTTTATCAGTAAGCAAGAATTTGAGCAACTTATTGCAACCAATGAATTACTCGAATATGCTAACGTTCATGGGAACTGGTATGGGCAGCCATTGAAACCCATCCGCGACAATTTACGTGCAGGACGTGATGTTTTGCTCAAGATTGATGTACAGGGTGCGGCGACGGTACGCAAGAAAGTACCAGGAGCAATCTTTATTTTTCTCATTCCTGATTCGCTGGAAGAACTGGCGCAACGTCTGACACAGCGCCAGACAGAGACAGAGACAGAGCGCCAGCGGCGACTGGCGGATGCGAAGAACGAGCTGGCTGAAAAGGATTGGTATGATTATGTCATCACCAATCGCCAGGGACACCTGGACGAGGCCGTGGAACTCTTACGAGCCATCATGCTCGCGGAGCATGCCCGCACTCATCCCCGACACGTGACAATCTAGTGACCCATGTTTAAGGAGAAGAACGCACATGTTAGAAGAACGTTTTGAACAATCGCGTACCAGAGAACGCAACCTGGCAATGGAGCTAGTCCGCGTCACCGAGGCGGCAGCGTTGAGTGCCGGGCGCTGGATGGGCAAGGGCAACAAAGAAATGGTTGACCAGGCAGCCGTGGATGCCATGCGCCATTCTCTGGATGGTGTGGATATGAGTGGCGTGGTGGTCATTGGCGAAGGTGAGAAAGACGAGGCACCGATGCTGTATATCGGTGAGCAAGTTGGCAACGGCTCACCGCCGGAAGTCGATGTCGCGGTTGATCCGGTTGATGGCACGCGCCTGCTCGCGTTTGGTCTTTCTGGAGCCTTGACAGTTGTAGCAATTGCTGAACGCGGTTCGATGTTTGCGGCCCCTCCAGGTGTGTATTATATGGAAAAAATAGCGGTTGGCCCCGCCGCACGGCACGTTATAGATATTAACGCGCCCATTGCCACAAACCTGGACCGCATCGCTCGTGTACGCGACTCACATATTGATGATCTCACTGTTGTTGTACTTGACCGTCCACGTCATCAAGAGATGATCCGCCAGATACGCGATGTGGGTGCGCGTATTCGTTTGATCACTGATGGAGACGTGATGGCGGCCATCCTTGCCGCGATGGAAGACTACACCGGTATTGATGTACTGATGGGCATCGGCGGCGCACCGGAAGCAGTGCTGGCGGCGGCGGCGCTGAAATGCACTGGCGGCGAAATCCAGTGCAAAATCTGGCCTCGCTCAAATGAGGAACGCGAGAAATTGAAAGCCGATGGCATTGACATCGAAAAAGTCTACCGCACTGATGATCTGGTACAAAGCGATGATGTCTCGTTTGCCGCGACCGGCATTACCACCGGCGAATTGCTTGAAGGGGTACAATACTTTGGTTGGGGTGCCCGCACGTCCTCAGTGATGATGCGTTCTCGTTCTGGCACAGTACGCTATATCCAGTCCCGTCACAAGTGGAAGAAGGGCAAGAAAGCCTGACGTGACGCGGAAGAAAAGACCATCAACAGGCTTCATTAAGCGATGAAGCCTGTTGATGGTCTTTTCTTCCACGTTGCGCCAGGTATTACAATTTTTGCAATTTCTCGATGACGGCATCAGCAACTTGCGATGTGCCGACGGCGGTGGGATCATCTGAGCGGGGCTTCAAATCGTAGGTCACGTTCTTTCCTTCGGCAATCACCTGCGCAATCGCCTTCTCCAGGCGATTGGCGGCATCGCGCTCACAGAGGTGACGAAGCATTAAAACGCCCGAAAACATCATTGCCATCGGATTAACTTTGTTTTGACCCGCGTATTTAGGGGCGCTGCCATGCACTGGCTCAAATACGGCGTACTGACTGCCGATGTTGGCACCTGGAGCGACACCCAGGCCGCCAATCAGGCCAGCCGAGAGGTCAGAAATAATATCACCGTAGAGATTGGGCAGCACAAGTACATCGTATAACTCCGGCTTCTGTACCAGTTGCATGCACATATTGTCTACGATGCGGTCCTCAAACTGGATGTCGTGATATTCCTTCGCCACTTCCTGAGCAGTTGCCAGGAATAGCCCATCGGAGTAGCGCATGATATTGGCCTTGTGAACCGCTGTGACCTTTCGATGCCCATTGGCACGCGCATACTCAAAGGCAAACTTCACAATGCGCTGCGTCGCCATGACCGTGATATATTTGATGCTGATAGCGGCGTCACTATGCAGACGTGTGCCAGTGGTGCTGGCAATCGTCTCAATAATCTCTTCCTGTTCAGGCGTGCCTTTCTGGAACTCAATACCTGCATATAAGTCTTCGGTGTTTTCGCGTACAATCGTCAGATCAATATGCTCATAACGAGAGCGCAATCCCTGATATGTTTTTGCCGGGCGTAGATTGGCATACAAATCCAGTTTCTTGCGCAGCGCTACATTCGCGCTGCGCATGCCTTTGCCAACCGGGGTCGTAATCGGCCCTTTTAAAGCAACCTTTGTACGTTTTATCGATTCGATGACCTCATCAGGTAAAACGGTGCCATACTTCTCAAACATCTCTAATCCAGCTTGACGGACTTCCCATTCAAACTGGATGCCCGTAGCCTCCAACACTCTGCATGTTGCCTCGGTAATTTCTGGTCCGGTACCATCGCCGGGGATGAGCGTTACCTGATGCGACATGAAGCCCTCCATTTAGCAACTACTTACTCTTTGCGATTCTTGTTCGACTTGTTGCAGAACGTTTCGTCGTCGTTTTAGCGGTTGAGGCCCGCGTCGTAGTTTTCTTCCGCGCCGTGGTGGCTCTTGCCGTTGTCTTCTTCGTCTCACTTGCCCCGTTCAGCGCCGGATCAACCGCCTTCTTGCGTGGTGTACGCACTGTTTTCGCGGGTGTTGTCCCATCAGGTTGCGGCTTATCTTCGCCAGCACGTTGGACTGCGACAACTTCATTATAGCATACGGGGTCCTGCCCCACTTTTGGTACAACCATCAAACCGCCGCAATTGGGGCAGGTCTCAGGTACCGGACGCTCCCAGATAGCAAAATTGCAGGTGGGATAGTTGCTACAGCCATAAAAGAGGCGTTTCTTCGTCTTTGTCTTGCGCTCAACAAGATCGCCGCCGCATTGCGGACAAAACGCACCGGTCTTCGTCAAAAACGAGCGGCTATAGCGACATTCAGGGAAACCCGAACACGAGACAAAGCGCCCGAAGCGACCGGTACGGATAATCAAGTTACGTCCACAGTCCGGGCATAGCTCGTCCATCTCCTCAACAGGCTTCTGGACGCGGTTCATCTCTGCTTCGGCCTTCTCCATCGAGGTTTTGAAATCGCCATAGAAGCCGTGCAAGAAGTCCGTCCAGGATATGCGGCCCCCCTCAACGTCATCCAGTTTGCGCTCCATTTCAGCAGTGAAACCAGCATCAACGATATTGGGGAAATGCTTGTTCATAACCTCGTTGACGGTTTCTCCGAGCCATGTCGGTACAAAACGGCGCTGCTCTTGCTCTACATACCCACGGTCTTGAATAGTACTGATAATTGGCACATAGGTACTTGGACGGCCAATGCCTTGCTCTTCCAACTCTTTGATGAGGCTCGCCTCGGTAAAGCGCGGCGGTGGCTGCGTAAAATGCTGATCGGGTTTCAAGTTGTGCAAATCCAGTACTTCTCTTGTTTGCAGGGAGGGTAAGAGTTTCTCATCCTCCTCGCGAGGCCAGACGGCATAGAAACCTGGGAACTTGAGATTGGAACCATTGGCACGGAAGACGTATTGAGCAACGACGATATCTACGCGCACCGTATCAAAGACGGCAGGAGTCATAAAGCTCGCGACAAAACGACGCCAGATCAAATTGTAGAGTTTGAACTGATCGGGTGTTAGATGAGGTTTCACGCTCTGCGGTGTGAAAGTGACATCGGTTGGGCGAATCGCTTCGTGGGCATCCTGGGTCGTTGCTTTGGCCTTGCCTGTGCGTCCCTGTCCAACGTAGGGCTGCCCATATTCCTGGCCGATGTAATCTTTGACCTTCCCCTGCGCTTCTTCTGAAATGCGCGTCGAGTCGGTACGCATATAGGTGATTAACCCTTGATGACCACGCGCACCCAGTTCAATGCCTTCGTATAACTGTTGAGCAATGCTCATGGTTTTCTTCGGCTTCAGGTAAAGGCGCACCGAGGCATCCTGCTGCAATGTGCTGGTCGTGTAGGGCAGATTGGGCTGGCGACGTTGCTCTTTCTCCTCGACTTTCAGTACGGTGTAAGTGGCACCCTGCAAATCGGCAAGAATGGCATCAGCCTCTTCTTTCGAGGTGATTTTAATGCGTCCCTTTTCCGTTTTCGGAGCCTTCGCCCCATTTTGTCCGGCAGATGCGGCCTGTTCTTCACCTTCGGTACCATTGCTGTTTTCTTCAGTGTTGAACTCGGCAATATCTTTGAGACGAGTAATGAGGTTAGCCTCAAACGTTTCTCGCTGTTGCTGCTTGCTCAGGGTCGCGGTAACACTCCAGTATTCTTCTGGAAGAAAGGCGCGGATTTCCGTCTCGCGGTCGCAGATGAGACGCAAGGCCACCGACTGTACACGCCCGGCGCTGGTGCCAGATTGAATACGTCGCCAGAGCAGAGGGCTAATTTTATAGCCCACGAGACGGTCTAAGACGCGGCGTGCCTGTTGTGCGTTGAAAAGGTCCTCGTTTATCTCACGTGGCTTCCGAATAGCCTCACGCACGGCCCCGCGAGTAATCTCGTTGAAGACCGCACGATGTGGGTTTTGCAAGCCCAATGTATGCTTGAGTGACCAGGCAATAAACTCCCCTTCCCGGTCAGGGTCTGGGGCCAGGTAGACTTCGTCGGCACGCTGTGATGCGGCTTTCAAATCTTCTATCAGCTTATCTTTTTTCTCAATCACCACATAAGCTGGTGCAAAATCTTTGCGCGTGTTGACGCCAAGTCCCTTTTTGGGCAAATCCATGATATGCCCCATCGAGGCTTTGACCTCGTAGTCACGCCCAAGAAATTTTTCAATTGTCTTTGCCTTCGCAGGCGACTCTACAATAACGAGTTTTTTTGCCATTCATTTATACCTGATCTTCAGTATTTACGAAACAACACACAATGCGCTTGAGTTTCCATCTCATTGCATAGGATAGCACATGTTGACAAGCCCCTTTTTAGCCACCCCAACAAAATGGTTACTTCTATCCTACTGTAACGCAAGATTTCCAGAAAAATTCCTTACCACAATATCACATCGTGTCAAAAGGGGTAAATATGCAAGTAACAAAATAATAATGCCATTCACTTGACCTATGTGCGACTGCATGCTATCCTCACAGTATAGATCAGTGAAAAGTGCTGATCTGGAGGAACACTATGCCAAAACAAAAATCACCTCGCCTCGTTTCGAGGGAGAAACGCTCAGGAAAGAGTAACAGACCTCAGAAGCAAAAAGGGAACATGTTCGGTAGCAAGAACAAATCTCAAGCTACACCAACTACAGAAGGTGTACAGCGTTCGAGCCAACATACATCATTACGTGCCGGTTTCGCGGTGATGGGCGGGCGCACGATGGGAGCATTAAGCCGCCGTCTACATCTCGGCGGAGGAACAAGCGTGGTGGGTATTGTCGCACAACGTTTGTATCCTGATATCGTTGGTCACCTTGCCGCGCAACTGGAACATGGCAGCATTATCGTCACCGGTACCAACGGGAAAACAACTACCAGTGGCCTGATTGCCGCTATCCTTAGCGATGCCGGTCTGCGCGTCTGGCGCAACCGGGAAGGATCGAATTTGATGCGCGGTGTCGCCAGTTCGCTGGTCATTCGCGCTTTGCCCAATGGGAATCTGCGCCGCTCTGGTGCCGCCATTTCGATATTTGAAGTGGATGAGGCGGTTGTACCGCAAATGGTCGCGACCATCCCACCACGGGTGGCTGTCTTCACCAACCTGTTTCGTGACCAGCTTGATCGCTATGGTGAAGTGGAGAGTGTTGCAACCCGTTGGATACAAGCGGTGAAAGCGTTGCCGACCGACACAACACTGGTGTTGAACGCTGATGATCCAACAACCGCGCATCTCGGTGAACTCTTTACTGGAAACGTACTCTACTTTGGCATTGATGATCCCGCACTCGACCTGCAATTCCAGCGGTCTGCATCTGAGCGGCATCAGGTGATTGATACACGCACCTGCCCGCAATGTGGCAATGACTATACGTATGAATTGCGTTTCTATAGCCACATGGGTCACTATGTGTGTCCGCAATGTGGACACACACGTCCACCGGCAGATGTACGTGTTACAAAAGTACTATCAGACGATTTCGACCGTTTACGCATACATGTCGTGAGCGCAAATCAGGAGGGTGATATTGTTATTCCCCTGCCCGGCCTGTATAACATCTACAATGCACTGGCGGCTATCACAACCTCACAAGTACTCAATGTAGATTGGGAGCCAATAGTGACCGGCATTGAGCAATTCAAGCCCATGTTTGGACGTGGTGAGCGAGTACAGATCGAGGGACGCACGCTGCGCCTGCTGCTGGCGAAAAACCCGACCGGCTTCAATGAAGTGCTGCGTACACTTTTTAACGAAGAAACGCCGCGCCATGTGTTGTTCATCTTAAATGATAACATTGCAGACGGTCGCGATATTTCCTGGATATGGGATGTAGATTTTGAGCGAGTGGTGAAGCAGACAACCACGCTGGTGGTTGGCGGCACACGCGCTCTCGATTTAGCCCTGCGCCTGAAATATGCCGGCATCGCACAGGATGAAATGACCATTGTGCCAGCAACGCCATTACGTGCCGCCAGACGGGAAAAGGTTGCACATAACCGGATTTCGCGGGACGCAAAGAATATGCATGCAGGCACCGAGAGCATGGTGCAAGAGAAAGAAGTAAAGCCCAACCGCCGTTATGGCATCGTAGAGGCAATCAATAGTGCAGTACAACAGACTCCTGTAGGTGAAACGTTGTTCGTAGTACCAACGTATACTGGATTATTAGAAATACACCGAGAACTGGAACATCGCGGGCTGACGCCGCATTACTGGGAAGGACGGGATGAATGAGCATGAGAGAGAGCAACACTTCAGGTCTGACACTGACGATTGGGCATTTGTACCCGGATCAATTGAATCTATATGGAGACCGAGGGAATATACTGGCGCTGCGCCAACGTTGCCGGTTGCGAGGGATTGAGCTACGAGTGGTGGGATTAGGCGTTGGTGATGCACTGGCACCCGACGAGTACGACATGCTCTTCATTGGTGGCGGCCAGGACAAGGAACAGGCACCCGTTGCGCAAGATTTATATGACGTCAAAGGCATCGGTCTGTGGGCCGCTATCGAAGATGATATGCCTGTACTGGCGGTTTGTGGTGGCTTCCAATTGCTGGCTCAGTATTATCGCCCCGCGGAAGGTGCCGATATGAAGGGATTGGGCGTATTCGATGCCTGGACTATTCACAAAGGGCCACGGGTGCCGCGCTGTACAGGTAATGTGGCAATCAGTTGGAATGGGAGTACACTGGTTGGTTTTGAGAACCATGGTGGACGCACCTATCTCGGCACCGCCAAACCTTTGGGCAAAGTCCTCAAAGGGTATGGCAACAACGCCGAGGATGGAACAGAAGGCGCAATTTACCGCCATGCGTTTGGAACGTATATGCATGGGTCGCTGCTACCCAAAAATCCGCATTTCGCAGATTTTTTGATACAACTGGCGCTTCAGCGCAAATATGGCGCAAACAGTATTAACAGCGCAAACGGTGTAGGTAATTGGACACCGGAAGTGATCGTTCCTGCTGGAGAAAAGCAAAATGGCGCAACGCCGCCTGAACCTTCACAGGCAGCACTATTCACAGAACTGACGCCGCTAGATGATACCCTGGAATGGGAGGCACATGCATTTGTGCTGGAACGCATGGGACTTTATACCGCGGCAACGACCGCATTACAGACACATAGAAGCTCGTAGGTAGTACGTAGACTTTTCACAACGAGGATAACCGACAATGACTGTTGACCGATCAATGGCTCGCTGCTCGTTTTGCGGTCGCCGCCCACCGGAAGTACAACGCATGGTGGCGGGACCGGGGGCCGCTTATATCTGCGATGCTTGCTTACAACTATGCAATGAGATTCTGCATGACTCATCGCCTTTTTCCACCAAAGCGCTGGAACTTGCCTCGCGCCCTCCGGTGGTTATCGCGGCACCACAGGAAGTAACAGGCGGAACAGCACAGGCCCATACACGCGAGCCCCAACGCACCATTATTGTGGAATTAGAGCAAAAGCAGCAAGGCATGGTCTTGATGTTGAACCAGTTGCAACTCTACTCGGATCACTTTGAGCTGCACTACCTGTGGATGAGGCCACCATTTACAGCTGGCTTTGCCTTCGTACCGCGAATTATCTTCTTTGTAATGGATAATACCGGTACGCAATGGATGGGAGACCGTGGGGGCATGCTCTTAATGCGTCCCGAACTGGCAAACGACCCCAACCACGCCGTCTATCAGGGAAGCGCCCGTTTCCGTCCGCTCCCATCGCCTGACGCACGCCTGCTAACGGTACGGGCCGCCGACCCACTTGGGCAGTTTGAGGAATCGCCACCTCGTCCGTGGGAATTTGAGATAACATTACTGCACTGAAAAGCAGAGAATGAGACAGATTTTTCTGTCTCATTCTCTGCTTTTCAGTGCAGTAATGTTATCTCTACCCCAGTTCGGGTATCAGCAATCCATAGCCGCCCTTGCCCAGTTTATACATCACATTGACGCTATTCGTGGCTTCGTTAAAGAAGGGTAAGAACGAGGCACCTGATACCTCCATCTGCGCAATAACCTGTTGATCGTCCATTGGTTTGGTTGGGACGCTACGGATTTCCAGCACTCGCGACCATATCTCTTCATTCTGCTCCTGCTCGACGGGGATGTTGGTATATTCGACATCTAGTTCGTCAACCCCGCTAACACCGTCGTCAGCCTCTCTATTTTCCTCCAATGGAACGATATCCCCAGAGCGCGTGAGAGCAAGCACTTTGACTGGCGGGGTACGATGCCGTACAGGCGAAGTATGACGATCTTTCTGGCGTCCGAGTTGAGCAAGCACTTTGTCCAATGCTAAATCGAGGGCCTCGTTCGCATTCAATCCACTGACTTCACTATGAATGGGCTGTAAACCCCCGACAGGACCAGCAAGCGCCAAATTTACACAGTAACGATCGTGTGCGCTACGGGTCTGCTCTTCAGTCACAGTCACTTCCACTCGTGTCGCGTCGTCAACCAGGCGCGAAAGGCGCTGCACTTTGCGCTCGATATATTGATGCAAACGCGGAGTGACTTCCATCTGCTTCCCTTTGATAATAATGTTCATATTCAAACTTCTCTTTCCGATCTTACAACACAAAAACGAACGGAACAGATGCATCCAAAAATGGGTAAACAGGGTATACATATATTATATCACTCGACACAAAAACCTGCCTGGATGCATCGCGCTTGACGCTCCTTGTGAGCGTCAAGCGCGATGCATCCAGGCAGGTTAATAAAGAGTATCGAGATGGGTCCAGAAATCTTCCGGCTCCGCTGTGGTGCGCCACCACACGGCAATTTCGAGTTTGACATGGCTATTGGCAAATTGTGGCTCTTGTTCCAACACTGTCCAGAAACCAACAATGGTATTGTAAAGGCCAGTGCCGTTAAAATACCAGAGTGAATGGACTACACCGGACGAATCGGTATATACCACGTGTGGAGAAAAAGTATCTTTCAAATTACTGGCGCTGGCATTTATCTGCGACGGTGACAACTGATTGACGGTTTGCTGCGCATCTGCAAATGTGACATCACCGTCAAATACCCAGCCGCCGTTGGCCCAGTGCCATGTATTGCCATAGAGGGGTAGTTCCCAGATAATGTGCGGCAGCATATTCGGCATGGTCTGAAGCGTATAGGCCAAAAGTTGGTTCAGCCAGGCAACACTCGCCGTTGGACCGGGTGTCAAGTAGGATTGATCAACCGCCATAATCACAATGAAATCAGCAGCATGGCCCAGCAAACGCCAGTTCTCAAACGCATTCAAATGGTAGTATGCATCGGCGTCACTCAGCTTGTGAAGCAATGCAATACCATAAGGCTTGTGTAGACGCTGCATTGCCAACCTGACACGCTGGTTATAATTCGCAAAAAGCTGTTGAATATTGGGGTAAGTATGGTCAACGCCCTCTAAATCCATGATTACGCCATCATAATGCCCGCGTATCACTTCATTCACAATGGGAGTAATATAGCGGGAGTTGGTACTGGCATTGTCAATGTAGGTTGCCGCCTGTTGCCATGTCCATGAAACGTCCGTATCCATCGTAATGGTCAAATAAGCCATGCCGCCTTTGCTATGAATCAGCGAGATGACATTATCCATGCTGGAACTGCCGGACATACATTGATTACTTGAACCATTATTCAGACTGCCATCGAGTGGATTGACCCAACCGGTACCAACCAGCGCAGCACTCGGATTCGCGGCGGCGGATTGAAGATACGCCTGGATGCCACTCTGGCAATCACTGCCTTGAATCCAGCTCAGCGAGGCCGTCTTGCCCTTGAGAAAGCCCACCGACTGCTGCGTGGCAGGAGCGGGAGCCTGTGAAATATTGAATTGCTGAAGATAGCCGAGAGCTTCAGGAGCATTAACAAGTGCGCGTCCAGCGAGAATTAACGCAATCAACACCAACAGAGGAATAAGGACACGGGCCTGGCTAAATATGTTACCGCTGGATTTCTTTTTGTGCATAAATAAGTTTTCCTGGAGTAAATAGCCGATGAACAAAAAGTATCCATCACCATCTGAACTACAGAGATAATACCATATTTACGCATAAAATGAAACACAATGGTACAAATGGGTAAGAGTTAAACAGATTGCTAGATTGGATACATAGCTATCTATCAATCTGTTTATGTGCATCATGAAAAAAATGTTATTAAGTGCAAGCGGCGGTGCATTCTCTTTGCCGGAAAATGTGAATATTTTGTAATTATTGCGGGTAATGTTTCATAAAAAGTTCATCAAATGATGGTATGCTCTTAAGAGCATTGACATATGCAGTTGTTTGTGGAAGGGAAAGGTAAAAGGTTTATGACGCAATTACCGGGCGACCAACATATCACCTATCAATTACAGTATCGCAAGTGCGGGAAGGCATCTTGCAGCACTTGCCGCGGCGGTCAAGGGCATGGGCCATACTGGTATGCTTACTGGCGAGAGGGTACGCGCTTACGCTCTGGCTACGTTGGGAAAAAGCAGCCAGATGGCGCAGTTGCACGAAGTATACACACTGATACAGGTGTCCCACTGGCGGTAACAAGGGATGAGGCAACAGCAATTCCTGCGATGGTGTAGTGCAGTATGCAGGTCAAAAAAGATAACCCGGTTATGGTGTAGCCGGGTTATCTTTTTTGACCTGCATACTACAGATATTTGCTGACACCCCAGCCTGAAAGTTGTGGTACAATACTTCTATTACGATTTTTCCAGAAGGGGGCAGCATGAAGTGTCCACATTGTGGTTGGACGGAATCGCGGGTCAAAGACTCACGTGATATAGGCGATGCAATTCATCGCAGACGGGAATGCGAGCATTGCAAGGGACGCTTTAGCACCTATGAGCGTGTTGAACTATTTCACCTGATGGTGATTAAGCGAGATCAACGACGTGAAGACTTTGACCGGCAAAAGCTCTATGTTGGCTTACGTAAAGCGTGCGAAAAACGACCATTGCCGGTCGGCGAAATTGAAAATGCGGTCGCGGAAATCGAGCAGGAACTCTATCAGTTGGGCCGACGAGAGGTGCAAAGCAGTGTGATTGGCGAGCTTGTGATGGAACACTTGCAACGCATGGATAAGATTGCCTACATCCGCTTTGCCAGTGTTTATCGTTCCTTTGCCGATGTTGAAACAATGTTTGAGGAGATACAGAATCTGCTCAATCGAGAGACGCCCATTTCAGATACACAAAAATGAAACAACCTATGGGAGATTGTTTCATTTTTGTGTATCTGAAAGCTATTATTTACTCGTGGCTGCGATTTTCGGCTTTGCGCAGGCGGCGGCTGAGAACAGAAAGCAATTTTAAGGCAATATCGGGGTGATTTTGCAACGTGGTACGGAATTCCCAGATAGGGAGAACCAATGCTGTGACATCATCTACCGCAACAACCGTGGCTGAACGCGGTAAATCATCGAGCAAGGACATTTCACCCAGCACATCACCCGCACTGGCGACAGCAAGTTCTTCTTCCGCACCATCGGGACTTCCAGCGTGCAGAATGCGCACCTTCCCGCTTTTGATAACATACAGCCCCACACCAGAATCACCCTGAGAGAGAAGTGTTGAACCCGCGCTATAATGGCGTTCCTGACAGCCCCGTGAGAGTACCTGTAGTTCCTTTTTATCCAGGTTTGCAAAGAGACCCACCTGAGATAATGTATCTTCGTTCATCGTTGATAACTCCTTATTACTGAAATACTGAGAAATAATGACGGTAGAGGGATTACAGAATCTGGTACCTTCCGTTTCTAGCACCTATTCTACCACAACGGTCGTGCCAATCCTAGCTGTTTTTTGACTTTATCGGTTGCACACATTACAATGAGATGTACATACAAGACAGAAGACATGAAGCTCAACCATTACAGGGTTGTAAGGATAGAGATATTCATCATGGCAACACAAGATACATCTACCGCGGAAAAGCGTCTGCAAGAGGGCATTGACGCTTTTAGCGCGGGCAATTTCGAGACCGCCGCCAACGCTTTCGTCGAGGCGGAAAAGCAGTTCCGGCAGTCCGGCGACTTGAAACGGGCGGGCGATAGTCGCTCGCTACTCGCGGATATGCAGCGTGAGAATAACCTGATCGAGCAGGCGGTGGCAAGCTACCGGCGTGCAATCAATCTGTATAAGGAAGCGGGTCGGCCATTGAGCGAGGCCAACGCCTTCCTTGCCATTGGACATCTGGAACGACAGCAGGCACACATTGATAGAGCGCTAGAAGCATATCAACACGCACAACGCCTCTATACCGGGCAAGCCAATGCAAAAGGACAGGGTAATACGGCCCTGGCACTGGGTCATATGGAATTGCAAAGGGGCAACATCAGTCGCGCCGCTGAGTATTATCAGGAAGCGATGACCTTCTTCCGCACAGCCAACGATACCATTAACGAGGCCGATTCAGCGAGCAGTCTCGCGAATATCCAGCATCTCACTCGCACATTCGCCGAAGCTGAGGCGAACTATGCACGTGCATTGGAAGTATACGAGACGAACAGAGACCCGTATGGCCTTGTTGATACGCTGGTAGGATTGGGGCGAGTCTACCTCGACCAGTACCGGCTCGACGAGGCAGCGGACACGTTCGCGAACGCACTGACGCGATCAAAGCCGATAGAATACGAGTTAGGGGGGGCCGACGCGAACCTCGGCCTGGCGGGAGTCGCGCAGGTGAGTGGTAATATAGAGCAAGCATTGACAAGCGCACAATTGGCACAACAGGTGTATACCGACAAAAACAACCCGCTCGGCGTGGCAAATGCCAGTTACGTATTAAGTGAAATTCATATGCGTCGTGGTCAACTGACCTATGCGAATTCGCTTATGGAGCGGGCGCTGCGCACATACAAAGCCGCTGCATTTCGCCTGGGACAGGTGGAAACAACAGCAGGGCTTGGCGAGATTCAGCGACGGAGGGGATTCTTGTCAACCGCACTGCAAACGTTGGAGGATGCACGCAAGCAGGCGCGTATGCTGCACAATCAGTTCGTCGAGGGACGGACACTGCTCAGTATTGGCGACGTGTACCTTCAACAAGGCAAGTTCTCTCTGGCCGGTATCAATTATCGCGAGGCGCAGGAGCAGATGGCGCAACTTGGTGAGGCATCCTGGGTGGTCAAATCAGAGGCACAACAGGCCAATCTCGCAACATTAAATGGACGACTCGGCGAGGCGCAAGCACAGTTGACAAAGGCGCAAGACACCGCACGCAGCAGTCCTTTCGCCGCGCAACTCACCCCCATATTGCAGGTAAGTGAAGCGCAATTGTTATTGACGCTAGGCGACTACACACAGGCCGAGCAACGTTTTAACGAGGCATATACAGGGGCCACAGCACATCAAGAGCCGTTACTGGCAGCGGATGCGGTGCTTGGATTGGCACGGGTTCACCTGGCACGTGGAGACCTGGAAACCGCAATGACCACATTTATGGAAGGGGGACGACAGTACCAACAGCTAGAAAGTACCAGTGGTGACGGCGATGCAGCCCTCGGTGTTGCGCAAGTATTGATCGGACAGGCACAATTGGATGAAGCCATTCAACGCTGCGAAGAGGCGTTGCTGCGTTTTAATCAGAGTGATGATGCACTCGGCAAAGCAGATGGGCTACTTACGCAAGGACTGGCGCGACGCGGCACAGATGAGATAGAGGAGGCAGAGTCCCTTGTTGCCGGGGCCTTATTGCTCTACCAACAACAACAACAGCCATTGGGCGAAGCCGACGCACATTACGAGCGGGCGGGCATTTTCCTGGCACGATTAGAGCTTGACAATGCTGCCAGAGAATTGCAACAGGCTATTGCGCTTGTCGAACGAGTGATGCATACGCTGAGTACTCCGCAACAATGGAGCGTGTTCTTGCACCAATATGTCGAACTCTATGCACAGGCGGCGATTACCGATGTTCGTCGCAACGCCGACGCGCAAGCACGCCTTCTGCTGCAAAACGTGACCCGCATCGTTGGAACAAAGGAAATCATACAGCATCTTAAAGCGTATGAAGAGACCATTCAAACCAGCGGCGATGATATAACCGATGATGAGATACGCGCCAATAAGGACTTGCTCAAACGAACAGGCCAATTGCGCAAGGGGCTAAAATGAGACGGACACTGAAAATGGCGTACCCTTGTGGTCGCCATTGAGACTTGCCATGAGCAGTAAAACAGCTTATTATTAAGAAGCATGCCGCGGATACTCCCGGAAGAAGACCGGAGGCACGGCCTGTGAGAGAGGAACGTTACTAATGGATTTGCAATTTTTACGTGGAAGTCCACAGACACCTAAAGGACATGTGATTTTTGTGGCACGCAGTAACAGCGACCCGCGAGTTACCCTGTGTACCTATTGTATAGTACCACCGACGCCTTTATCGCTGGCAAAATATCTGCCCTCGTTTCTAGCAGCGCAATTGCCGCAGGAAGATTTACGGGAGGCTACAAATGTCAATGTGATGCCCATTCCGCCAATGTTGGAGGAAGGCAGCACCCTGGAACACCTGCAAATGCTAGCTGAGCGCCGGGATGACGACCTGTGCGACGTCGGTTCCATTAATCCACGAGATGAGGCGGCGCGAATGCAACGTGTGGCTGAAGCATGCCAGGAGTATGGTCAGCTCTACCTCGCGTATTCCCTTACTTTCGACGATTATCCAGCGCTCTCGACAGCCCGTGAATATGAACTTACACCGATGGATGATCTGGACACAGAGGAATTATTGCAGCAGGCCATGACCGACCGCGAACGAATGGCAGAATTGGGCAAGCTGACTGGCATGGCCCGCTATGCGCAGGAAGGACACGATAGTCAGTTGCTTGAGGATACGAAGCGGCGCATGCAGCGTATTGGTAAAAGGTTGCCGGATAAATACCGTAGCGCCGATATGATAGCCGCCGTCGTTGATCCCAGTGAGCGCGGCGCGAAAATCGCGCAACTTTATCTCGAGCGAGGCTTTAAATTGCTTGATGAGGAATACGCCGATATTCCAGGTATCGAGCGAGCCATACGCGAATTACAAGATTAATTGCAACCAGCCTTTAAACGGCTGGATCAGGAGTAAAGAGCATGCCGACAATAGGGATGAATATTACTATTTCATCATTGGAAGATGCAACGATTGCGGGCGATAGCAATCAGATTATTGCTATTGGACGCCATTTATTAGAGGAGGGTGCGCCTGCGGCGGAATTATTAGGGCGTATCGGGCTAGTCGCTGCGCATGGCGATAGCGATGGTCATGCAATCCTTACCCTCAACGCTGCTGGAGCAATGAGCCGGTGGATTACCACGTTGACAAAGATGTTGGGAGAGGATACAGCGAATCACGTGCCCGAACTGCCGCTTCTGGTACAGGCGCTTGTCGCTACCGCCCCAGCAATTCGTGCAGGTACAAACGCGCAGGTTACCTATCCTGAGCCGTTCTTCCCCAGCCAGTTGGGCGAGGGACATACGGTAGACGAGGCCATGCATGAAGCCGTTTACGGCAACGACGAGAACAGGGTTGAACGTCTGTTGTTCGGCCTCTATGGCACAGGTGCGGATTATCGCACAATGGAAGTACGCACTTATGACGGCATTTCCACCACGTTCCAGCATGCCGGACATCCATTGATATCCGCGGTGCGCGGCTACCAGCTCCTCGATGCAGTCGAGTGGGGCGACAAAGCGCCTCCTATCCTCCACTGGCTCGCGCCTCATCTTCCACTCCATACGGAAGAGCCAGCATGGATCAACCCGGTACGCGCCTTTCTTGCCGACCCATCCCATAGTCTCGCGGGTTTGCGCACACGGCTCGCAGCGCCAAAGGATGAGAACGCACTATCATTGCGCACGCTGGTTCTGAGCAAAGCCGATACGACTCAAGTATGCCAGGGTGTTTATGATGCCCTTGTTACCAACGGGGCTTCATCTCGCGGCGTTGGCTCCATCATTGCGCTGGCGGCTACCGATGTCATGCAATCTGTCGGCGACGGCAATCGTGACGCTTTTGTCCAGGCCGCTCACGGGCTGCTCTTCGCGGCGGCTGTACGGCTCGTCTATACTCATGTACAGGATATCGCGGCGCTGCCATTGCTGTTCACCTCGGCAGCCTATATTAATGCGCTCAATACCCACCTCAATCAAGAGTCCAACACGATACCGATGCCCGCCATCCCCATGACCCCTTCAGGCGGCGGTTTAATTGCATCATCGGTATTGGAGTCGCTGAACCAGCAGCTTGAGGCCAAGGACCTGAATGGAGCCTACGCAACGTGCCGCCGCTACCTGCGCCTCGGCAATGATCCACGCGCCCTGTTTGCCACAATCGCGCTTTCAGCAGCACAGGCTGACGCGGCCGCCGATCAAGGTCATACGCTGCAAATTGTGCAGGCGGCTGGCGAAGAATATATGGCATGGCCGGCCGCCCTTGCCGATACCAGCCTTGATGGCTTTCTGCACGTTGCATTGCGAGCAGCCGCTTTCGCGGTGCGCAGCGAACTGGTAACGGATAGATAAAAGATATGGATGGTCTCATGCTATGCGGCATAGCATGAGACCATCCATATCTTTGAAGCCTCCCTTATCTATCCGCTATATAATTTTGCTGTGGTTGCGACGAATTACCTATCCATATCATTCATTCTATTGAACCTTTATTTTTATTGCGAAAACGTAGGAGAACGTGCATATGCTTGTTCGCAAACATTTTTATGTGTATCGTCTATCTCTCTTATTCTGCTTGCTGGCCTTCTTTGTTGCGGCTTGTAATACTGGCAGCAACCCACAGACGAAGCAATGGAAAAAGGCTCCCGCCAGCAAACAGGTATATACAGCACCGTTGGTAGGCATTACAGATATCACGACCCTTGATCCCGCGCTTGTTCTTGCTTCTGATACGCCTTCATTGAATGCTATTCAGATGCTCTATACGGGGCTGGTCGAGTTAAATGATAAGCTTGAAGTCCAGGCACAGCTAGCACAATCGTGGAGTGTTTCTTCCGATGGCCTCAGCTATACTTTCCATTTGCGCCCCAATTTGAAATTTAGCGACGGCACACCAATTACTTCGGCGGATGTCGTGTATAGTATTGACCGGGCATTGCAACCCGCGACCAAATCTCAGACAGCACCCATCTATCTTGACCTTGTGAAGGATTCTGATAAGCTGCTGGGAGGATTTATTCCTACGCTTATCGGCGATAGTCTGTTGACACCCGATAGCCACACAGTCATTATCGAGCTAAAAAGGCCAGCCGCCTATTTTCTATCCATGCTTGCCTATCCCTGCGCTTACGTGGTAGAAAAACGTCTGATTACTACCTATGCAGCCAGCTTTACCGACCACCTGAACGAGGGAGGCAGTAGCGGGCCATTCAAAGTTTCGCAGTATGTTCATGGTCAAAACATAGACTTTGTGCCAAATAGCGATTTTTATGGCCCCGCTCCTCAATTGCACAAAGTGGTTTTCTCTTTCTATGCGCAACCCGACAATGCTTATCATGACTATCTGACGGGACAGCTTGATACCACTGGCGTACCTATCTCGACGTACAGCACAGATGAGAAACGTAAAGATTTTCACCAGATTCCTCTATTGTGGATTAATTATTACGCCATGAATTACCTGACAAAGCCATTCGATAATATTCATATCCGGCAGGCATTCGCGCTGGCAATTAATAAAACAGCGATTGCCAAAACTGTGTGGAAAGGAACGGTTATTCCGACCAATCATATCGTGCCACAGGGTATGCCCGGCTACAATGCTCAACTCACTGGCCCGGATGGTACACAGAACCTCACTGGCGATATGACAAAGGCACGGGCACTGCTGCAACAAGGACTGCATGAAGAGGGCTGGTCAAGTATTACACAGATACCCACCATTAAATTAACCTACGCGACTGGCGTGGACAACGCAGACACCGAGGTCAACGCGCTGATCCAGATGTGGCAAAATGTGCTGGGTATTACAGTGACGGCGAACCCGGTTGACTACAGTACGCTTCTCACACAGGTAACGCAGGCAACAAACAATCCCAACGGGTTACAAATGTGGGGGCTGGCGTGGGTTGGTGAATATCCCGATATGCAGGATTGGCTCACACGCCAGTTTGATCGCGGCGTACCAAATAACAACATGAATTATGGTGAGAACACTAGCAACGACGCGGCCCAGCAACAGGCAATTCAGCAACAATTAGAAGCCGCCGACAGCAATACTCACGCTGCGGCCCGCATGCAAGCGTACCAGCACGCGGAGCAACAACTGGTCAATGATGTGGCATGGCTGCCAATGGAGCAAGTGACGATGCCATTTTTGCGCCAGCCGGGAGTCTTTGGTATGGTTGACAATGCCGAAGGCATGATACCACCCAATGATTGGGCCAACATCTACATTGCTCAGTATGTGTAGCTGTGTCGAGTATGAAAAAAGCCAGTAAAAAACCGGAGCCACGGCTCCGGTTTTTTACTGGCTTTTTTAGAAACATGCTCTTCTATTGGTGAGAAGTACGCAAAATCGGACGTAAATAATATGAGCCATCTTTTTACGGCTACATCAGCGAATACCGAATCACCATTCTACTCGTCTGATGGAGTGCTTTTTCATTACACATACGTTCATGCAAGCGTATACACATCCATACATGAGTACATGCGTATGTGTATCCACACAATGACGCACGGATATTGTTGTTTTAACGATGAATATCCGGTATATCACCTGGTGCCAGAAAGGAAGAGATACGCCAAAAATACCTGCGAAATCGTATGTACAAAGCTGTAACCTTGCCAGCCCACATTAATGGCTATAAAGGTTATCGGCTTCCTTTTTCCGTTGTCTATGGATAGAATAGTATTTCCAAATAAGGAGAAAAGACAGATGGGGTCTCGTAAGAAACTCATCAAAACAACTTTGCCAGCGTTGTTATGCGTGATGGTGTTACTCCTCGCTGCCTGTGGTAGCAGCTCTTCAACCACCACCACAACGAAAGCAGCAGCCAGCAAACAGGTGTTCATCATGCCCGAAGCAGGTGTACCCGATATCGCAACCTTCGACCCAGGACTTTCCACCGATGCTCCTTCTATTGCCGCGATTGACATGGTCTTCACGGGCCTGGTAGAACTGGACGCTAACGGCAATGTCCAGCCTTATCTCGCGCAGTCCTGGACAGAAAGCTCAGATCACCTGACCTACACATTCCACCTGCGTCCCAACCTCAAGTTCAGTGACGGCACGCCGCTCACCTCCGCCGACGTGGCTTATAGTATTGACCGCGCCTTGCAGCCGGCCACCAAGTCCGGCACCGGCCCGTACTACCTGCGCTATGTCAAAGACGCCACCGCACTGGCAAACGGCAAGATCAAGACAATTATTGGCGACAGCATTAAAACCCCTGATGCCAACACCGTCGTCATCACCGCTTCAGCACCAGTACCCTTCTTCCTGGACGCACTGACTTACCCATGTTCGTATGTGCTGGAAAAGAGCCTGGTGGACAAATATGGCAACACTGGCTTTACCGATCACCTCAACGAAGGTGGCGGCGACGGCCCCTTCAAAGTGCAGTCTTACACGCACAGCAAACAAATCGTCTTCGTTCCCAATCCTGATTACTATGGTCCCATTCCGCAGTTGCAGAAGGTCATCTTCCCCTTCTACAAAAATTCGGATACCACCTACAACGCTTACCTCTCCAACCAGTTGTCTCAGGGATCTGTTCCGATCGCGGATTATGATACAGCGAAGACACGTTCGGACTTCCACGCGGTACCACAGTTGTGGATCAGCTACTATGCGATGAACTACAACATCAAACCGTTTGACAACATTGCCATCCGTCAGGCCTTTGAACTGGCGATCAACAAAAATGTCGTCGTGCAAGCCGCCTGGAAAAACTCGCTGGTCGCTACCAACCACATTGTGCCAGAAGGCATGCCGGGCTATAATGCCAGCCTGACCGGCGTGGATGGCGCGGGTACGCAAGGCGACCAGGCCAAAGCCAAAACGTTGTTCGCCACCGGCTTGCAACAAGAAGGCTGGGCAAGCGTGTCGCAAATGCCATCGGTCACCCTGACCTACTCCAGCGCCGGCAACCAGGCTGCCAAAAACGAAGTCTCGATTTTGCAGCAGGACTGGCAGAACGTGCTGGGTGTCAGCGTCAAAGTGGAAGACATTGACTTCAACAAACTGCTGACCGACATCACGAGCAACAACCTGCAGTTCTGGGGTATTGCCTGGATTACCGACTATCCCGATCCGCAGGACTGGTTAACCTTGCAGTTCGACGCCGGGTCCGGCAACAACAACATGAACTACGGGCAGAACCACTCGACTGATGCCGCTGCTCAACAACAAATTCAGAAGCAGTTGGAAGCCGCCGACGTTAACCAGGATCCGACCTCTCGTTTCCAGGCGTACAATCAGGCCGAGCAGTCCCTGGTCAACGATGTGGCATGGCTCCCGATGGAACAAGTCACGGCTACCTACTTACTCAAACCGTGCGTCAATAACCTGGTTATTGATCACCAGGATTTGACCACGCCCAATGACTGGGCCAAGGTCTACATTTCGACCGCGACACCGTGTGCCAACACATAGTAACCAGTCACTAGTTGCACCCGGTAGCATTGGCAAGTAAGCATTGAAACCATAGAACAAAGCAAAGTTACCAAAAATATCGCCACTGGCAGTGTTTTTGGTGACTTTGCATGCCCATTTTCCCAATTTTATAAAATTTGTGTGAGAAGTATGTAAAATCAGACGTAAGTAATATAAGCCATATTTTTCGTGGCAGCGTGAGCGACGCTGAATTGCTCATTCAGATCGCTTGCTGGATTGTTTTCAAATGCATATATGCACGGATATCATTGTTCTAACAATGGATGTCCGTCATATATCCTGGTGTCGAAAGGAGGATATACACCAGAAAACCCCAGAAGAAGCGGGGTGAAGAGGCTATTGCTTGCTAGCTCGCCAAAGGGCTTATGAAGGCCGTGAGCTTCCTTTACCCGTTATCGTTACATCAAATGATTGTTTCTCGAACAAAGGAGAAAAGACAGATGGGGTCTCGTAAGAAACTCATCAAAACTATTTTGCCAGCGATGTTATGCGTCATGGCACTTCTGCTGGCCGCCTGCGGTGGTACGGCTTCAACAACGACCGGCGTCACAAAAGCAGCAGCTAACAAGCAGGTACTCATTTTGCCTGAGGCAGGTGTACCCGATATCGCGACCTTCGACCCAGGACTTTCGACAGACGTCCCTTCTGTGGCCGCGATTGACATGGTCTTCACGGGCCTGGTAGAACTGGACGACAACGGCAATGTCCAGCCTTATCTCGCGCAGTCCTGGACGGTCAGCCCGGATCACCTGACCTACACGTTCCACCTGCGTCCCAACCTCAAGTTCAGCGACGGCACGCCGCTCACCTCCGCCGACGTGGCTTATAGTATTGACCGTGCTCTGCAACCGGCCACCAAGTCCGGTACCGGCCCGTACTACCTGCGCTATGTCAAAGACGCCAGTGCTCTGGCCGCCGGCAAGATCAAGACGATCATTGGCGACAGCATTAAAACCCCTGATGCCAACACCGTCGTTATCACGGCCGCTCTGCCCGCCGCCTTCTTCCTGGATTCGCTGACTTACCCATGTTCGTATGTGCTGGAAAAGAGCCTGGTGGACAAATATGGCAACACCGGCTTTACCGATCACCTCAACGAGGGTGGCGGTGACGGCCCCTTCAAAGTGCAGTCTTACACGCACAGCAAACAAATCGTCTTCGTTCCCAATCCTGATTACTATGGTCCCATTCCGCAGTTGCAGAAGGTCATCTTCCCCTTCTACAAAAATTCGGATACCACCTACAACGCTTACCTCTCCAACCAGTTGTCTCAGGGATCTGTTCCGATCGCGGATTATGATACAGCGAAGACACGTTCGGACTTCCACGCGGTACCACAGTTGTGGATCAGCTACTATGCGATGAACTACAACATCAAACCGTTTGACAACATTGCCATCCGTCAGGCCTTTGAACTGGCGATCAACAAAAATGTCGTCGTGCAAGCCGCCTGGAAAAACTCGCTGGTCGCTACCAACCACATTGTGCCAGAAGGCATGCCGGGCTATAATGCCAGCCTGACCGGCGTGGATGGCGCGGGTACGCAAGGCGACCAGGCCAAAGCCAAAACGTTGTTCGCCACCGGCTTGCAACAAGAAGGCTGGGCAAGCGTGTCGCAAATGCCATCGGTCACCCTGACCTACTCCAGCGCCGGCAACCAGGCTGCCAAAAACGAAGTCTCGATTTTGCAGCAGGACTGGCAGAACGTGCTGGGTGTCAGCGTCAAAGTGGAAGACATTGACTTCAACAAACTGCTGACCGACATCACGGGCAACAACCTGCAGTTCTGGGGTATTGCCTGGGTTACCGACTATCCCGATCCGCAGGACTGGTTAACCTTGCAGTTCGACGCCGGGTCCGGCAACAACAACATGAACTACGGGCAGAACCACTCGACTGATGCCGCTGCTCAACAGCAAATTCAGAAGCAGTTGGAAGCCGCCGACATCAACCAGGATCCGACCTCTCGTTTCCAGGCGTACAATCAGGCCGAGCAGTCCCTGGTCAACGATGTGGCATGGCTCCCGATGGAACAAGTCACGGCTACCTACTTACTCAAACCGTGTGTCGTTGGTTTTGTGGTTGACCACCAGGATTTGACCCCACCAAATGACTGGGGCAATACCTACATCTCGACCGCAACTCCATGTGCCAACACCTAGGAGTAACTAATACTACCGTATGATAGAGGATGTTCAACCATTGCTCTATCAATAGTTGAAGTCCCTGGTAAGGTTTCTCACTTCTGTGAGAAACCTTACCAGGGACTTTCCTTAGCAACAATTGCACAACCGTGCATAAAATTTTGCCGGGAAATGCTTGACAAACGGGCCAGCTTCCATGTACAGTATCTACCATAGATATATCCATAGTGGATAGTCCCTGTCAAAGTTGAGAGGAGTAGACACTACGTGAATCGTGACCCTGAATCGTTGCTACCACTCACGCCGGCAGTGTTTCACATTTTGCTTGCTCTGGCAGGCAGTGAGCGGCATGGTTACGGCATTATGCAGGAGGTTGCACAGTATACCGAAGGGAAATTGCGCCTGGGGGCAGGAACGCTATATCGCTCCATCAAGCACATGTTGGACGAGGGTTTGATTGTAGAATCGGATGAACGACCAGACCCAGTCGTGAACAACGAAAGACGGCGCTACTACCACTTAACAAACTTTGGTAAGGAGGTAGCACAAGCGGAAATAGAGCGTCTGACCCATTTAATGGGTGTAGCGAAGGCGAAGCAACTCCTGCTCAGTCTAGAAATGGCGCTGTGCATCTAGTTTCGGAGTAACATATGGATATACCGGATACATTGTTTTATCGCTGGCTTCTTCAGGTTTCAAACCGCGCATATCACCTGTTACTTGCTGCGTACCCATCAGGGTTTCGCCACATCTATGGTAGACACATGGCACAGGTATTTCGAGATTGTTGTCGTGACGCATATCAACAGGGAGGGAGTATGGGAGTCATGATGCTGTGGCTCGTGACTCTCTATGACCTCGGAACGAATGCGCTGGGAGAACATATCTCGGCACTTGTGCAGGACATTCAGGAGAAAAATGTGATGCATGTGTTGCTCTCTGGCAAGCAGGAGCAAGCAATATTCATGATATCATCTCAACAATTTCCAGATGCAAGTATGTTCCGTTTGCTGGATTGTCCGTGTACGGCTCGTCGAATAGGCAAGCCACAAGCTCTCTAACATTGTATTCCCGGTTTGCTTGACATGAGAATGATAGTCGCATAAAATACGTGCAATCACATCGGTAACGTCCGTTATCAATGTATGTTGAGTACTATTCATAAGCAGGTGCCACTTTATGGATAGAAGATAGGTGCTGATGATGTGACGTGTTGATACACGTTGTATCAGCAGTATCATTGGGAGATTGCCCATAATGGAATCTCATTATTTAATTGCATCCTCGAAAGGGGAGTAAGGGGCAAGACATGGTTCAATTCTTGATCAAACGGTTCATCGGTTTGATCTTTGTGATCATCGGTGTAACCTTCATCACCTTCATCATGGGGTATTTTGCCCCAGGCGACCCGATTCGCGGGTTGCTCGGCAACCACTTCAGTCTCCAACTCTACAATGAACTCCGCCACAGTTATGGCCTGGATGTTCCCTGGTACCAGCAGTACTGGAACTACCTGGTGAATCTGGCCCACTTCAATTTCGGCTATTCCTTCAAACAGCAAGGGTATCCGGTGTGGAACATTCTTGCCGAAGGCGTGCCGGTCTCGGCAGAACTGGGCTTCTGGGCGCTGACTATTCAGGTGGTGGTGGGGGTGCCACTGGGTATCTATTCCGCCTTGAAAGCCAACACCTGGATTGATACCACCAACATGGGTGTCATGTTGATCCTGTTTTCGATCCCCTCGTTTGTGCTGGCTGTATTCTTTCAGGTGTTCATCACCTGGATTGATCAAAGCACCGGGGCGGGCTGGCCGGTAGCGGGCTGGGGCAACAACTGGCAGTACACCTGGACCGACATCCAGTACAAACTGGGTCCCATCCTGGTACTCTCGGCCATCGGCATGGCTACCTTTGCCCGTCTGGCTCGCACGTCGATGCTGGAAGTCTTGCGCCAGGATTATGTGCGCACGGCCCGTGCCAAAGGCATGCGCGAGCAGGTCGTGGTCTACCGGCACGCGCTGCGCAACGCGCTCATTCCCCTGGTCACGGTGATTGGTCTCTCTTTCGGCTTGATTATTACCGGTGCCTTCTTCATTGAGAACATCTTCAACATTCCCGGCATCGCGCAGATTTCGATCTCGTCCATCACTGACCGCGACTATCCGGTCATTCAGGCCACCGTCGTGCTGTTGGCGGTCGCCGTCGTGCTGGGCAACCTGTTATCGGACATCCTCTATACCGTGGTTGACCCACGCATTAAGATCCAATAGGAAGGAAAGAGGGACGTACATGGATACCAAAGACCAAGATTCCCAATCCCAACAGTATGCTTCCGAAGCCATGATGCCCGATAACAGCATGTTTCCTGGGGTGCTGGAGTTAGCCGCACAAGACGTCACCGAGATCATCACCCCCGAAGGCACCGTCATTGAAGCGGCCAAGACGCCACTGAAGAAGTCGCCGACGCCCTTGCAAGACTCGCTGCGGCGCTTGCGCCGCGATAAACGGGCGATGGTCAGTCTGGGCTTCATCATCGCCTTTATTCTCATTCCCATATTCGGCCCCTTCATTTACCAGCATATCGGCGGTCCCTATAACAGCCCGATTAACGGTGTGGTTGGCCCAAGCCTCTATCACAACCCCTTTCACCTGGAATCTACGCGACAAGATGAACTGCCCTCGGCGCAGTACTGGCTGGGAACCGACTCGGTGGGGCGCGACCAACTGGCTCGCTTGATGCAGGGCATGCTCATCTCGCTGACGGTGGCATTGCTGGTCGAGATGGTGGATGTCGGTTTGGGTGTGACGGTCGGCGTGCTAGCCGGCTACTATGGCGGCTGGATTGACCAGTTGCTGGCCCGTTTCACCGACATCATGTTCGCCTTCCCCGGTCTGCTCTTCGCCATTCTCTTGACCGGCATCTTCGGCCAGGAGGTGGATACCTCGCTGGCAAATGTGCCTATTATTGGTCCTAACGGCAACGCCCGTCTGGCGTTGGTCTCGCTGGCGCTGGCCTTTACGGCGTGGCCGTTGATGGCCCGCTATGTGCGTGGGCAAACCCTGCAACTCAAAGAGCAGCAGTTTGTGGAGGCGGCGCGTACCTCCGGCACGAACAATACGCGCATTATTCTCCGGCACATCGTGCCCAACCTGTTCAGCATTGTGGTGGTGGCATCTACCCTCAACATCGCCGGCACGGTGATTGGAGAAGCGGGTCTCAGTCTGCTGGGTCTAGGCGTGCAACAACCGGGGTCGAGCCTGGGCTTGATGATTTCGGATGCCAGCAGTTCGCTCAATGTGCATCCCTTTGAAGTCTTGCTGCCTTCCATTGTCTTAACCATTGTAGTGCTGGCGTTCTCCTTCCTGGGCGACGGCTTACGCGACGCCTTTGACCCTCGATCTAAAGATTAGTAAGCGGAGTGATAAAATAAGATGGCAGAAAATCTGCTGACAGTAAACAATCTGAGAACCTACTTCTTTACTCGTAGCGGAGTAGTGAAAGCGGTTGACGATGTTTCGTTTGTGATGAAACAAGGTCAGACGTTAGGAGTCGTGGGTGAAAGCGGTTGTGGTAAAAGTGTGACGGCACTTTCAGTCATGCGGCTGGTAGCGAACCCACCTGGTAAAATTATCGGCGGCGAGATAACGTTCAACGGCGAGGATATTATGGAGAAAAGCCAGCGCGAACTTACGGATTTGCGCGGCAGTAAAATTTCCATGATCTTCCAGGATCCAATGACCTCGCTCAATCCGGTGTATACCGTAGGATTTCAGATAGCGGAGACGGTCAAACGTCACCGCAAAGATGTGAGCAATGATCAGGCATGGAAGCGTGCAGTGGAGATGCTTGATCTTGTACGTATTCCCGATGCGAAAAGGCGGTCTCGCAACTACCCACATGAATTCAGCGGTGGTATGCGACAACGTGTAATGATCGCCATTGCACTGGCATGTAATCCTCAACTGCTTATCGCGGATGAGCCGACCACGGCACTAGACGTGACCATTCAGGCGCAGGTGCTTGAACTGATGAAGGGGCTGTCAAAGGAATTTGGTACGGCGGTGATGTTGATCACGCACGATCTAGGTGTGGTTGCAGGTACATGCGAATATGTCAATGTTATGTACGCGGGACATGTCGTGGAATCGGCACCGGTGAGTCAAATTTTTGAAACCCCAGCGCACCCATACACGGTCGGTCTATTACGCTCGATCCCACGTTTGAACGAAGCGCGTGGTGCAAAGCTTACGCCAATTGCCGGGCAGCCGCCTGATTTGTCCAAAGAAATCGTTGGATGTCCTTATGCGACTCGTTGTCCAAAGGTGCAAAGCCGGTGCCGGCAAGAGCGCCCCGAATTGATGCCTGTAGGTCGTGGTGAGCAACTCGCGGCTTGCTTCTATCCAGATTAAAGGGGAGTGAAATTTTATGGTACAAGATGCGAATGCTTCGGCACCAGCAGATACAACGCTCATTGATGTCAAAGGACTAAAGGTGCATTTCCCCATCAAAGGAGGGCTATTAGGTCGCACGGTCGCGAACGTGATGGCCGTTGATGGTGTAGATTTGTTTGTGCGTCGCGGTGAGACGTTGGGGCTGGTTGGTGAAAGCGGTTGTGGTAAATCCACTACGGGCCGCGCTATCCTCCAGTTAATTAAACCGACAGCGGGGAGTGTCAAGCTTAATGGCGTTGAATTGACAAAACTTTCGTCCGATCAAGTTCGACAAAAACGTTCAGAGATGCAGATGATCTTCCAGGACCCGTATGGGTCGTTGAGTCCACGCTTTACTGTTGGTCAAATCATCTCTGAGCCGTTAGAGAATTTCAAACGGGGGAACAAAAATGAGATTCGGGCGCAGGTAGAGAACTTGCTTCAGGTTGTCGGTCTCAATCCGTACTATACCAATCGTTTCCCCCACGAGTTTAGTGGTGGTCAACGTCAACGTATTGGTATTGCGCGTGCATTAGCCCTCAACCCTTCGCTGGTTATCGCCGACGAGCCGGTATCGGCACTTGATGTATCCATCCAGGCACAGGTACTGAATTTGTTGAAAGACCTGCAAGGAAAATTCGGCCTCACTTACCTGTTTGTGGCACACAACCTCTCAGTTGTGAAACATATCAGCGACCGTGTGGCTGTGATGTACCTCGGTCGTGTGGCGGAACTGGCGGATAGCGAAGAACTCTACCACTTACCACTTCACCCCTATACGCAAGCGTTGCTTTCCGCTATTCCCGTACCAAATCCAGAAATCGAGGCGAAACGCAAACGTATTATCCTTGAAGGTGATGTTCCCAGCCCGGTCAATCCACCTAGTGGCTGCAACTTTCATCCACGCTGCTGGAAAGCGCAGGCAATTTGCCGTGAGGTCCTTCCTCCACTGGAGGAGAAACAGCCTCATCACTTCGCGGCCTGTCACTTCCCAGGTTAGCCCTTATTCTAGACAAAGAGGAAAAGATGGATGGCTGGCATGATTGTTATGCAACAGGCCAGCCACCCACCTTTTCGCCTTTTATTGCAGTTCGCGGCTGAGTTCGAGACGTTTGATACGAGCAAGTAATTTGATACGTGCCAGCAAATGGTGTGCATCAAACGGTTTTACCACATAATCATCTGCCCCTACGTTAAAACCAGCGATTTTATCTTGCAGCGTGGTACGCGAGGTTAACAACATAATGGGGAGACGACAAAGCGAGGACGAGTTGCGAATGGTCTGGCACAGGTCTAAACCGCTTTCCTGACCAATAAGCACCTCGCTGATAATCACATCGGGAAAGGTGTTTTCCAGAAAGCGCATTGCTTCAGATAACGATGTAGCATGATCTACCACAAAGCCATCATCCAGAGCCTGTAGTATTTTCCCGTATCCGCTTGCATCGTTATCTACAAAAAGAAGATGTAACCTGCGCAATATTTCACACTACTATCGGTCAGATTGCGTTTGTAGCAGGAGATCCATACGCCGTTGACGATCCGCAGGCGTCAAAAGCAATACCCGTTCAATCGTTGCGTTAAGCGCAACAGGCTTGAAAGGTTTCGTGAGATATTCATCAACGCCCGATAAAAAGCCGGTCATCTGGTCTTCGTCGCGGGTCATGGCACTCAATATAATCAAAGGGATGTTGGCAGTACTGGCATCCCCACGCAAGTAGCGTACAAGCTGGTAACCATCCATCCGCGGCATTTTCACATCAATGATGATACAGTCGGGCCGCTCTTTATAGACCTGCTCCAGCCCTTGAATGCCATCGTAAGCAACAACAACATTGTATGCACTTTGTAGGTTTACAGCATACTTAATCAATTCTACAATGGTCGGGTTGTCGTCAATAACCAATACTTTCTTCATCGTGTTCCTATCGCTTACTAGTTGCCTTTCACACAGGGTACTGGTTACAACTTTCACGAAAAGACAGGCTTGCTTTTCTTGCATTGTAACACAGTTCCGCGCTGATGCCAACTCCTATTTTCTTATCAAGTGATATTTGCATCCATAACAGCGAGACAAACATATCTCACTTTTGTTTATCGGCTACAACGGCCTTATTCTGTAGAGGATTCCGTTTTATGTTAAAATACAAAGAATAGAAAAATGTACACTTGTTCAGAACACCTCTGTAATAACAAAAGAAAGCTTTGAGAAATGCCAGAGATACCAGCAATACCAGCAATACCAGCAATACCAGCAATACATACACCTGATCGCTATTCACGACAGACGTTATTTGCTCCCATTGGCAAAGCGGGACAAGAAAGGTTACGAGCATCGTCCGTCACGCTGATTGGCTGTGGTGCGTTGGGAACAGTTCTCGCCAATAATCTCTGTCGCGCTGGCGTAGGCCACCTGGTCATTGCCGACCGGGACTATATTGAGATGAACAACCTGCAACGGCAAATTCTTTTTGACGAAGAGGATGTGGCACGCCACCTGCCCAAAGCGGTCGCCGCCGCCGAGAAGTTGCGTCGCGTCAACAGCGATGTCACGGTTGAGGCCCTGGTTGAAGATATCAATGCCGACGGGATAGAGTCGCTGGTGCGCGAAACAGACCTGATACTTGATGCTACCGACAACTTTGAAACACGCTACTTGCTGAACGATGTTTGTATTAAATATGATCGTCCATGGATATACAGCGGGGTAATTGCGTCTTACGGTGTGACGATGAACATTCTACCGGGCGAAACGCCCTGTCTGCGCTGTGTCTTCCCTGAAATGCCATTGCCAGGGACAACGCCGACCTGTGATACCGCGGGGGTATTGAACGGCATTGTAGGAGCTATTACCGGCGTTGCTTCAACCGAAGCGCTCAAAATCTTGCTGCACAGCGATAAAATCAGTCGCGCCATGTTCTGGATGGATGTCTGGGAAAACACGAGCGAGCGTATCGAACTACCGCGCCAGCCGGAATGCCCTGCCTGTGGGCAACATCATTACGAGTTTCTGGAGATGTTAAGTGGCACAAATAGTACCAGCCTTTGCGGACGTAACGCGGTACAGGTTCGCAGCAGCCAGCGAGGCGTCACACTAAATTTTGCCAATCTGGCAGAACGGTTGCGCCCCGTCGGCGAAGTCAGCTTCAACGAATTTCTACTCCGTTTCGCCATTGACAGCTACGACCTCACCGTTTTCCCCGATGCTCGCGCCATCATCAAGGGAACCGATGATGAGCAAGTCGCTCGTTCGGTCTATGCCCGTTATATTGGAATGTGAGAAACGTTGATTCGTGCTATACCTATGTTATAATAGCGTTGGTTTCTCAGGAACCAACGCTATTTTTGCTGTTTCATCGGACGAATTGTGTGGTCGAATATTCCCCCTCACGCCTCGCTCCATGTATCTATACAAATAAGGGAGACTACGTTTTCATATGAATGAACATATACTGGTATGTGTGGCATGGCCTTATGCCAAAAGCTCAACACATGTTGGGCAAATCGTGGGCGCATATCTACCGGCAGACACCTTTGCACGCTATCACCGGCTGGCAGGCAACAAGGTACTGATGGTCTCCGGCAGCGATGAACATGGCACGCCTATTCTTGTTGACGCCGATCGGGAAGGCATCTCGCCACGCGAGTTTGTAGCACGCTTTCACCGTCAAATCTGCGAAGTCTGGGAGCGACTGGGTATCTCCTGGGATTTGTATACGGAGACCGGTACTGAGAACCACTATCGCATTACACAGGATTTCTTTCTCACGCTCTACAACAATGGCTATATCTTCAAAGACACCATGCAATCGCCCTATTGCCCCACCGACCGCCGCTTCTTACCCGATCGTTATGTTGAAGGCACCTGTCCCCATTGCGGTTATACGTCCGCTCGCGGCGACCAGTGCGACAACTGCGGGCGCGTCCTCGACCCGGTGGACTTGATTTCCCCGCGCTGTCGCCTCTGCGGCAGCAAAGAAAGTACACTGGAGATTCGCGATACTGATCACTTCTTCCTCGACTTACCCAAATTGCAGGAGCCACTGCTGGAGTGGTTATCGCAAGAGAAAGATCACTGGCGGCAAAACGTGCTGAGCTTTGTCCTGAACTGGCTCAAGGAAGGGTTGCACCCACGCGCTATCACTCGCGACCTCGATTGGGGCGTGCCGATTCCATTGGAGGGCTATGCCGACAAGCGCATCTACGTCTGGTTTGACGCCGTTATCGGCTACTTCTCGGCTTCGGTTGAATGGGCTGCCCGGCAAGGGACGCCGGAGGCATGGAAAACTTGGTGGATACCTGGCGAAACGGAGCCACCGGTCAAGTCGTACTACTTTATTGGTAAAGACAACATTCCATTCCACGCCCTCATCTGGCCCGCAATGCTACTGGGCTACGGCAATCGCAATTTACCTTACGACGTACCTGCCAACGAGTTCATGACAATGAGCGGCGCAAAGGCCTCGAGCAGTCGCGGCAACGTGATCTGGACACGCGATGTGCTAGATAAGTATGCTGCCGATACGCTACGCTACTATCTTTCAGTGACGGCACCCGAAGGACGCGATACCGACTTCACCTACGATGAAATGATTCGCCGTAACAACGATGAACTGGTCGCCACTTATGGGAACGCGGTGCATCGCACGCTGACATTCTTGCAGAGCAAATTCGGCGGTGTGGTGCCGCAGCCACTGGCGCTACGCGAGGCTGATCGCGCAATACTGGCGGTGGTAGACGGAGGGTTCAGCGTGGTAGGGCATAATATTGCCAACTGCCATCTCAAAGAAGGTATTAACGCTGCTATGGCCGTGGCGCACGCGGCCAATCGTTACCTGGACGAGCAGGCTCCGTGGAAACAGATCAAAGTTGACCGTGAGGCGGCAGGAACCAGCATTTATGTCATGCTGCAAGTGCTGAGTGGCTTACGAGTTCTCTTCGCACCCTACCTGCCGTTCTCGTCCCAGAAGCTGCATACCTTGCTCGGCTTCGAGGGTGAAATTGGCCCCATTGGCTGGCACACGATGGAGGTACCTGCAGGAACAACCTTACCGATACCGGCACCTTTGTTCCCGAAACTGGAAGAGGTCGCGGTGGTATAACCTGTAGGGGCCGGTTTACCGCGCCCACCGCCGATTCATCGGCCCGCAGGTAGTTTTTTGCCCCATTTCATTGTTCAGCTTCAAAGCAGGAGACAGCACGTGGCGACGGCACAAGAACTTTTTAAAAGTAAAGTCATTGACACTATTAAAGTCAATGCCAATGACAACATATTTACCTACGCAGATTATTTGCAATTGCCCACAGGCCAACGCTCAGACGACGAAGCAGATGTTGTAGATAAGCAGTTCACACAGAAACTGTTAGGTTGGCTGGGCTATGAAGGTGGAGATGATATTTCCGATCGTCGTACTCCTGCTCAACCCGGCAATAGACCAGATTTTGTTGTAAAAATACTTGGCTCTACAGCTTTTGTCGTTGAGGATAAAAGCACAGTTGAGAAGTTCGATGAAAAGTCTATAAAGCAACTGAGACGGTATACGGCTGGCACGGCTGGTTATGCACTATGGACAAATGCAAAAACAATACTTGGCTTGCGTTTTGATCCAGATGGACAGTATCAAACACTGGTCGAGGTACGTGTGGACGGAGCATTTGGTCATGACAGATTGCCCATTCCACAGGATGCCAACTTTGAAATCCTACACCTGCTCTTCCACAGGCAGCGATTTACTGACATAACAGGCCTGATTGCTGCGGTTGCTATAGACGAGGACGCATGGAGGCAACAGGCAAAACCTCTCACTGACGAACAATCCATCCGGGGCTTTATTAACGAGAGTCGTGTTGTCCTCGACCAACTGGTCACGACCATACAGGCTCGGCTGAATACCGTGACTATCGAGCTTGACGAGGCGATACGCGATGCTACCGCCAGTCAGCAACAGTATGCGACCATCGTCAGGCAGTTAATCGAGAAACTCAGAGGCATTATTAAACCAGACGTACTACAACGGTTAGAAGATCACCTGCGCACTTTCGAGCCAGTACTTGCCGATGTGGATATTCTGCAAATTGAACGCCTGAAACCAACAATGGGTGAAGTGGCTGCAACCATCTGGAATAATCGCATCCAGGAAATGACAGGCGTGATATCTTCTTTGCGAGAGCGCGAACTGGCCCGTGTGGAGTCAAGAAGGATACGAGCAGCGTACTTGCTATGGCGGGAACGCTATAAAATCATCGAAGCCGAAGATGGTGGCAGTGAGATTGAGGTGGAAATACGGCGGCAAAGAGCGTTTGCCGAGCAAGTCAGTTATGTCTTTTTTGTGCGATTGCTGCTGACCCGCGTGCTGGAAGACAAAGGTATTATGCCCCATCTTGTCTCAGATGGCGGTTTTCAAAGATGGCATGAGTTTTCAAGCGGCTATGCGCTCGATGGTCTTGATGAAATCGTTGGCACTGCATTCCTACATCTCGTCTATCGCCGTGTGGCAAGCTCCTACCGGCACTTTTTCCAGCAGCCTGTTTTTGACTGGTTCGTACCGGATGACTATTTGCTGGCACTTGTACTGCAACGGCTCAATAGCTATAACTTCAAAGATGTCACCAGCGACCTGCTGGGCTACACATATGAGCATTTTATTGAGCGTATAGCGCGTAACAAGAAGGGACATTTTTTAACGCCGCCATCAGTTGTTGAGTTCATGTTAGACCAGGCAGGCTACAATACGTCCGCTATTATAGGAGAGAGTTTGCTTGATCCGGCCTGTGGGTCTGGGAGTTTTCTTGTGCATGCAGCGCGTCGTCTCAAAAAAGTCCTGGCGGTGGCAATGGCAAACAACAGTCCATTAGAACGCGCCCGTATTTTCATTGAACAGGTGCAAACAAGGCTGGTTGGTCTGGAGATCAACCCATTTTCCTGTTACCTGGCTGAACTCAACCTCTTTATCCAGGTACTTGATGACCTGGCCTTGCTCTGGCAACACGGCGAACACCCGGATATTGAACGCTTCGCCATTTATAACACGAACAGTCTTGAGATGCCGCAAGCAGTCCTCTACTCTGGGCGCAACAACATCGCGACGGTTTTTGAAAACTACATGGCAACGTTAGACGATGCATCCGCCGTCAAAGCGCAAAAAGAGCAATTCAGCTTCGTTATTTGCAATCCACCATACGTCAACCGGGGCATTGTTCTGGGCGCAAAAAGCTATGGAGACTTTCCTTTCTACAGTGACGTGGTAAAAGGAGATGAGAACTTTTATTTACTCTTCTTCCGCCTCGCAACCTACTATGTTGCTCCTGGTGGTACCGTCTGCTTTATTTGCCCGCTCAACCTGCTGGGGGATGAATCCACTATGCGCACACGTGAGATGTTCAGTATGCAAGAATGGAGCATTACGTCGCTCACCCGCTTTTACGCGAGAACTATTTTGTTCCCCGGCGTTTTGCAGGGTGTTTGCGTCGTAAGATTCGACAACACCGCCAGCCAGTTCACCGATATGGTAGAGGTACGAGGAGGTTACAGTGTTGAGGAAGCGGCAAAAACAGCCGTACCTGTGCAACGTTCACGGATCATCTCCAACTACCCTGAAACCACGGCCTGGACAAAGCCCTGGCTGGTGAATGCCAACCCTGAGATATATCATCTGTGGGAAGACGTGCGCAGCCATGCAGACCAATCGCTAGCCGACCTGATGAGCGGAAAAATCAAGGCCGCCAAAGGTGATGCACGTTCAACGTGGGCCAAACCTATGCTCGTTGCTGGACCTAGTAGAAAAACTATCCCGCTTACAAAGGGAAAACATATTGTTGACTGGGGCGATTGGACAGCATCAGCCTACCTTGATCCCTCAGTGCTTATTCCCAATACCGTCAACGATTACACAAGTTGCCTGTGGGTACAGAGGCAAGTTCAGCGTATCGCGAATATCTCACAAGCTGAGACAGCACTTTTTCTCAAAGAGGTTTCAGGTTTGGAAATGAAACGCCCGATAAGGGGAACGCTAGTTCTGCGCGATAGCCACCATCCCGTGGTAGCCGATGAAACAGTTCTCGTTTTGTATACACTGGACAGCGCATATGAAGAACTGGCATATGCCACCTTCGGGCTGATTACCAGCCTTACGTATAACTTCCTCTTCAGTTTATTCTCAACGAATGCGCATGCGAATTTCAAGGAAATTTTACGCTTACCAGTACCGGCCTGGTCGGCTTCTCTGCAACAACAATTGGCGGATATGACAAAAGATACACTGAGCGCATATCGCCAGCTCTATGCCCATGAAAAGGATTTTGGTAGCGGCGAAAATGGAGACGAGAGAACAGTATCGGTTAACGCGGTACTGACATCCTCAAAGTTGCCGACAATGCGCCTGGAAGAACTAGTTCTGCGCGGTGATGTCTCGTTAAGTGGCTCGCTGCAATACACGTTGGAAGTCTTGATCAACAGGGGACAACTTGCTATCAATCCTTCGCTTACCAGCGATGCAGTGCAGGCAATTGAGCGATTAGTACGCGCTAACGGTACGTTGACGTATGCGAAAGGTGGAAAAGATCTTTTATTTCCTAATTTGAGAGTAGCCACCGCCTTTTTATCCATATTACGTACACGAGAGCAGGAGCGCGAAACACTGCTACAAATAGCTATGGAGACACAACACAAACTCGAAAGCGACATTATGGCGGCATACGGCATCACGAAACGCCCGTGGATTGAGGCAATAGAGGCGGGCGTACCCTGGGCGAGAGAATAATGGTATTCTGAATACATACAAATTTTGCGTAAGGTACCGCACCTTTTTTACGACAGGAAAGTAGAAAAGGGAGGACACTATGCCAGATACTATTCTCAATACCGACAATAGATACGCCATAAACAATACAACAAACGGCACACCATTTATTCAGGATGTGAATATTACTATCAGCCACGCGGCGCTGCTTGCGGATATGGAGCAATTATTCACCAAGGCGCGTCCGCGCTTATTGAGGCTGGCCCGTTTGAACGGTATGGCGACCGATGTTGCCGACGATGTGGTGCAGGAAACGATGATGGAAGCGTGGCGACACCTCGATAACTTGCGCGACCCGCAACGTTTTGACGCATGGCTCGATGGAATTTGCCGCAACGTCTGTCGAAGAGAGGCAAAAGACCTCGCCACGACCCTCGCAAGGCACGAACCGCTACCCCACTTGCAGCCTGATGTAGGCGATGATAGTGAGGCTGGAACGCCTGTGGATATTCCCGATCCATTTGCTACTGACCCGGAGGAAGTGTTGAGCAAGCAGGATTTGACGGTTTTGCTTGACCGGGCTATGAGTCACCTGCCGGGCGATACTCGCGCATTGTTGGAAATGTGTTACCTTGCTGAATTGCCACAACGTGAAGCTGCCATGCAGTTAGGCTTGACTATTGGCGCGTTGGAATTGCGCTTGCATCGCGCCCGCAAGCAGTTGCGTCAGGTGCTGAGTGGCACATTACGAGCTGACGCAGAGAGTTTCGGCCTGGCTCTCGGCCCAGTGTTAGCAGAAGATTGTACTGAATGCACAAACGCTCCAAATTATCGCAGTCTTCTCTCAATAAATCGGCCCCTACTTATTTTCAATCTGGAAAGGACTTCATCATGTCTTCATCTATGGATAACGTTATTGAAAATGAGCAACAACAAACGGGCAATGTAGAGGGTACTGCTCTACAACAAGAAGGGATGCAGACACCGGATACACGGGCTCGTGGAAGCTTCTTTTCGCCATTTCAGGTGCGGAATTTCCAGTTGCTGTTCGCGGGCCAGACGATATCCACGCTCGGTGATACTTTTTATGCGGTGGCGCTCCCGTGGCTGGTATTAACCACGGGCGGCAACCCACAGGAACTGGGCATTATATTGACGGCTTACGGACTGCCACGCATTGGCACAGTGCTACTCGGCGGCGTGCTGAGTGATAAGTTGCGACCTCGCCGGGTGATGCTGTTGGCAGATACTGTACGAGCAGTGCTGGTGGGCATGCTCGCTATGCTGGGCATTCTGGGGCATCCGGTTTTCTGGCAATTGCTGGCGGTTGCTATTCCGTTAGGCGCGTTTGAGGGTCTGTTCTTGCCAGCTTCTTTTGCCATACTGCCAGATATATTGGATGATGCTACGCTGCAAGCCGGTAATAGCTTGAACTTTTCGTCAACTCAACTGGCAACCCTTGTTGGTTCCGGCGTTGCAGGTATTATTGTCGGGGCCGTGGGTTCTGGCGTCGCACTGGCTATAGACGCCGGAACGTTCGTTGTATCAGCCGTATCACTGACAGCAATGCGCTTGAAAAAGACTGTTGCGGCAACTTCGACTACCGATATGACGGTAGAGACAACAGCTTCAACAGAAGAGGCCGCCACAGGTGAGAGCGAACCAGCACCAGGTTTCTGGCAAATCTTACGTGGCTCAGCACTTGTACAGGTAGCCTTCGTCGTTGCCGTTATCGCTAATCTTACATTTGGAGGTATGGTAGAAGTTGCCTTGCCTGTCCTCGCGCATAGCTCCCTGAACGCGGGTGCCACAGGTTTTGGTTTGATGCTCTCAGCTTTTGGTGCTGGAGCATTAATCGGCAGTATCGCAACGGGAATGCTCAGTAGATTGCGCCATCGCGGGATAATTTCCTTGCTCGCGGCGCTGGCCCAGGCGCTGGCGGTCGCACTCATTCCGTTCTCCGGTGGTCTCATCGGCGCGATGCTCTGTCTGTTTTTAATGGGCTTCATGAATAGTATTACCAATGTGCTGTTCATTACGCTCATGCAGGAAAATCTGCCTCGCGCTCAATTAGGACGCTTCATGGGCATCATTCTGTTCGCGTCATTCGGCTCGTATCCAATTTCCGTACTACTTGCTGGTATTCTCGTCACGCACACTGGTCCCGCTTTTATGTTTCCCATTAGCGGTGCCTTCCTCGCGCTAGGTGCTGCGTTCGGGCTATCTCAACGGGAAATTAGAAAATTGTAACATCGAGGATGGGTGCAAAGGGAGTGCGGAATCACGATAGATAGCTGCCTGTGGGGCAGCTATCTATCGTGATTCCGCACTCCCTTTGCACCCATTTTGTAATTGAGAATAATTTGCAATTACGAATTTTTTATGTTATGCTTTCCTAAGCGGTATTGATGCCACGATTACCACAAATATCACGAACAACAAGAATACTATGAATACACAGGAACTTTTTAGTAGAGCAATTCCTCTCCTTCAACTCTGGCTAAGGGAGGAAAGCGCTGTTTTCCGGGAGGATTCATGAGCAGCAATTTTGGTTTTGCAGCATTAAGCAACGTGTTTAATGACAGTTCGTCAGACTTGAAGCGCAAAATTATCGGTATTTACATTTTGCTTTTCTCCTTGAATATCATCGCATGGGTTCTCGCCTTTGTTGCCTTCTCCACAAAATATCCTGCACTGCTGGGAACGGCACTCTTAGCCTATACATTTGGTTTGCGCCATGCCGTAGATGCAGACCATATTTCCGCAATTGACAACGTGACTCGCAAGCTGATGCAAGAAAACAAACAGCCCACTACGGTCGGATTTTTCTTTTCGCTTGGACACTCGACTATCGTGGTCTTTTTATCGGTCGCCATCGCAATTGCGGCAGTCTTCGTTAAAAACGTTATTCCATCGCTACAAGGGGCCGGAGGAATTATCGGAACAAGTGTTTCCGCTTTCTTTCTCTATGTGATCGCATTCATCAATCTCCTTGTGCTGTGGGAGATTTTCCAGACGTTCCGCAAGGTTACGCGAGGAGAAAACTACAACAATTCCCAGTTGGAAGATTTTTTGAATCAGCGCGGCCTCATGGCACGCTTCTTCCGACCATTGCTCAAGATGACTGACAAAAGCTGGAAGATGTATCCAATTGGCATTCTGTTTGGACTTGGCTTTGACACCGCGACCGAAGTAGGGCTGCTGGGCATTACAGGAATAGAGGCAAGTCATGGTTTGCCCGTCATCTACATTCTAATTTTCCCGTTGCTCTTCATGGCCGGTATGGTGCTACTTGATACTACTGATGGCATTCTCATGTTGGGTGCCTATGGTTGGGCCTTCGTCAAACCGGTGCGCAAACTGTACTACAATCTGAATATTACGCTAGTTTCGGTGCTGGTCGCCTTCGTAGTGGGAACTATTGAGATATTCTCAATCATTAGTGGACCGTTGGGCCTCAAAGGGGGTCTCTGGGATTACCTGAATAACCTGGACTTCGGAGTGCTTGGTGGGATGATTATCGGCGTCTTTGTATTGAGTTGGGTGGTTTCGACCGTCATTTACAAAGTGAAACGCTATGACCATCTTGATGTACAGGAAACATCTACTGTACCTTCACAATCGGTGGAAGCCGTGTTAGTGAAAGAAGAGGTTATGAGCGGGCGAAGAAAGTAACGCCACAAAGTACCTCCTTGCGGGCGTCCGTCCTCCGATGCTTTCAACAGTAGGTTTTTTGCCACGCCCACCGCCGCCCTGTCATTCTGAGTGCAGCGAAGAATCTCTTGTGGCACGCAGATTCTTCGCTGCACTCAGAATGACAGGGCGGGGAACCAGGCGTAGCAAAAAACCTACTGTTGAAGGGTCCTCCGATGCGGGAATCCTACAGTATTATTATGGTGCCGACCAGAGCCTCTTGCCCATGAAAATAGCAACTTCATGTTCGCTGAGGCCGGGGGGATAGAAGTGACGCTGGATGCTCCATATTTCCAGACCGTTGCGCAGGTAGAATTGGATGGCCGGATAGTTGACGTTTTGCGTCTCTAAGATGATAGCCCAGCAGTTGTGTTTGCGTGCCCAATCGGAGGCGCAACTGAGCAGGAGCGAACCGATACCATAGCGGCGAAATTGGCGGCCGACGAGAAGATCGCCAATACGTGCCACCGAGCGCCACTCCTCCACGTCGAGCAATATCGCTCCCACAACCTGCCCATCGGCAAGCGCGATATAGCCCCCACCTGTATTGCGTAGTCGGGTTTCTACCCCGCTCAGCGTCCCTTCGTACTCCCGGTAATCGTGATAGTGTGGCGGGTCTACATGGGTCTCCACCAGTTCGAATGCGAAGCTTGATTCTTGCGGAATGTTACCCCGCGTGCGCAACTGGTAGATGCGGTCAGTCTCAAAACTATAGTCGAGCGCGTGCAAAGCTGCGGCATCGTCAACGCAGATGGCTCGTACATCTATATGTGGTGTACCTCCATCCATAAAAGCAACTCCTTCTTTGTTGGCTTCTTATGTTCCAACATCTACGCATTTAATTGGTAGAGAAGGTATAGCCTGTGGCCTCTGCACCCAAACACGCAGCTCCGACTACACCTGAGAAATCACCAAGTTTGACGCGAAGAATCTTTGTGTCGTGGGCCGAAGCTGAGAGTGCCGTCACTCGCGCACGGTGGATAGCTCTTTCAAAGAGCAGGTCAATCGCCTCAACGACACCACCACCCAGAATAATGGCCTCGGGATTGTAGAAATTCATGACTGACGCAAGCGCGATACCCAGGTAATCGGCAGCCTCCGTCAGAATTTCGATGGTCAATTCGTCTTTCTGCTCAAGGGCCTTCGCCAGCAGGCCAGAACGGATAATCGTCTCTCCGCCCATCAGTTGCTGCGCGGCTTCCTCCGCTAACCAGGATGAGCGCCCGTGATGAATTTCCGCCATGATCGCTTTAGTGATGGCAGTACGCGATGCATACGCCTCCAGGCAGCCACGACTACCACAACCGCAAATACGCCCATTGGCATCAATCACCATATGCCCAACTTCGCCCGCGGTGCCAGTTGCTCCGGTATACAGGCGCCCATTCTGCACGATACCAGAACCGATGCCTGTGCCGACAAAGACGCAGACAAAGTTGCTAAAGCCTTGTCCCGCACCATAAATGTACTCTCCCAACGCAGCAACTTCAACATCGTTACCTACGGCCACCGGCACGCCGAACTGCTTACTAAGAATATCCCCCAGCGGCATATTTTTGACACCGAGATTGGGCGCATCTACCACAACTCCTGCTTTGCGGTCAATCTGCCCTGCCGCGCCAATGCCGATAGCCGTAATAGGCGTGCCTTCAGGCAACTTCGCGGCATCCAATGCAGCCGTTGCCAGTTCTATGGTGCGCTGCGCGACAAAATCCTGTCCGCGTGCCGCACGAGTGCGTTTCCGCGCCGATGAAATTACCTCGCCGTTCGTTATGTCAACTACAGATGCGAGGGTCTTGGTTCCTCCCAGGTCTATACCCAGGGCATATTCTTTCTTTTTTGGCATGGATTCCTCTCACTTCTTACTTTTTGGTAAAGGGCAGGCTCAAACCGGGGACAACATCGAGATCGAAGTTATGATGCTCGCCCCTGCTTAAATGGAAGAAGGCCGCACTGGCGATCATAGCGGCATTATCGGTGCAAAACTCGACGGGTGGATAGCGAAGACGAATTCTCAGAGGCTGCAATTCTTGCTCTAAACGCTGGCGTAGGCTGATATTCGCGGCGACGCCACCTGCCAGGACAACCTGCTTCACGTGGTATTCTTGAGCGGCAAGGCGCGTTTTGACAGCGAGTACATCTACAATAGCCTCCTGAAAACTGGAAGCCAGTAAAGCGACATTGACGGTGCCGCGCTGCGCTGCCTGTGTACCCATGCGGGTATACTGGCTCACCTGCTCCTGCTTCCCCGGCGTACCGGGAGCAGTGCGGCTAACCTGGCGATTTTCACTTGCGCCCTCAGCGAGATGGAGCATGGCAGTTTTCAGGCCACTGAAGCTGAAGTCATACGTGCCGCGCAACCACGCACGTGGTAGGCGATAGGCGGAACGGGCCACAGCAATCGGCTTATGTTGTTGTTCCAGCACCTCCTCTGCACTTTGCGCTGCCTTCTGAATAGCCGGTCCACCGGGGTAACCAAGACCGAGAATGCGTGATACTTTATCAAAGGCCTCTCCGGCGGCGTCGTCGCGAGTTTGACCCAGCAGTTCGTATTGTCCATGTCCGCGCACCAACACAAGCTCGCTATGCGCACCGGAAATAACGAGACAGATAAGAGGGAAAATCGGGTCGCCCTCCTGGTAATTCGCGTAATCTGGGAGATTGCCGGTAGCGTTCACTATTTCAGGTTCCCCTATTTTATGAAGCCAGTTTGCATAAATATGGGCTTCGAGGTGATTGATGCCAATGAACGGGAGATTACGGGCGAGCGCGAGCGACTTCCCAGCCGTAAGGCCAACGAGCAGCGAGCCAGCAAGTCCTGGGCCATAGGTCGCGGCGATGGCATCAATATCTTCCCATGTACAATGAGCCTCAGCCATGGCTGTTTCAATCACCGGAATGATGGTAGCAAGTTGCTGTCGTGAAGCGACTTCGGGTACCACGCCACCATAGCGATTATGAATCTCCACCTGGGAGGCAACTACATTTGAGAGCAGAGTGCGACCATCTTTGACGAAGGCCGCGCCCGTTTCATCACACGAGCTTTCAATACCTAATACGAGCATATTTCTACCTGATAATAAACGTTAACCAATATATCTCCCACTGTAGGGGCCGGTTGACCGCGCCTCTACAGTTTTATTGCGCTTCCAGTTTCGCCATCAACTCGGCTTTTAAAGCCTGGAATTTTTGTGTATAGCCCGGTGAACGAATTTCATCCGTCCACATGATGAGCGCATCTTCCTGATTGTCGCTGTAATAGCGATGGCGTAGACCTGCCTCGCGGAATCCATACTTGCGATAAAGGGATTGGGCGGGAAAGTTGGAGACACGCACCTCCAATGTAACCCATCTGGCATTAATTGAGTAGGCGATATCAATCAAGCTCACCAACATAAATTCGCCCAACCCCAGCCGACGGTAGTTGGGATGCATAGCGATAGTCGTGACGTGCGCCTCGTCTACCATCAGCCAGAGGCCCGCGAAGCCGATAATAGAAGCCAGGTCGGGCGGTGACATAGTCGTGATAGAGCGACTGGGCAACAGCGAAAGCGGGAAGATGCGACGTTGTTTCTCAGGTTCTGACGCTGGAACAGTCGCAAGTCCTTCAGCAATTCTCTTATCTCGCAGCACAATATAATGCGCCCAGCGGTTGTCCTGCAACTCCTTGCGATACGCGCTCGGAGGCCATGTGGATGGATAAGCTAGACGCTCAATCTCGATGACGCGAGGCACGTCTGACATCGTCATCCGGTCAATGACGTAACGCACCCTCTTCCCTTTCTGTCTGACTTTGACCTGCCGGTCTGTTTAACTTGCCGCCCAGTAGCGGCTGTTTTCGAGTACTGGTTGTTATGGAAGGACGCCGTATGTAGAGTGGTTCGAGTACTAATGGGTCATCCTCCTGTCCCTGTTGTAGCCGCTGCGACGCAAGTATAGCCAGTACTGATGCGTGGCGAGTGGATTCTACAGGATCAACAAAGACACATGTTGTTTGCATAGACATATGTAACGCTTGACGTGATGCGGCACTCATTTCGCCGCAAAAGAGTATGGTCGGCAATTCACGCTCACCCGGTACGCCCAACCACTGCCCTACCTGCTCCTGTAAAAGCGTACTCACTTCCTTCGGCGATTGGATAAGATAATCGCTGAGCCGCCGCAAGTGCCACGGCACAGCAGCGTTTTCAGCGTTTTCATCCTGGCTGCCACTGTCGGGGAGCGTAACCGTGTAGCACGCGGTATACAATTCTGCACGTCCAGCCTCTAGAACGGCACAGATAGGACCGCGCCAGTCACGATGTTGAGCAGCAATGATATCGAGAGTACTTACGCCAACTAACGGTTTCTGCAAAGCAAAAGCCAGCGATTTTGCCGTTGTCAGTGCGACGCGCAACCCGTTGAATGAGCCAGGGCCAGTCGCGACGGCGATGGCATCAAGAGTCTGCATAGCGGTACCACATTCAGCAAAGAGACGCTGAATGCGTTCCAACAATTCTACACTATGATTATTGCCGACCTGCCAGGTGTACTCACCGAGCAATATTTGCTCGGTGCAAAGCGCCACGCTTGCCTGCCGGGTGGAGGTATCAAGAGCCAGTAGTAGCATAGGTATTCTTCTGTAATTGTCGCAACAGGTCACAGTAACGCGCTCCTGTGGCGATAAAGAGTAAGCCGCGTTTCGTCTCGCTCAACATTTTGAGGCGAATGTTCAGGCGTTCAGTGGGCCAGAGCAGGTTGGCTTTGTCGGCCCATTCAACGACGCAGACGCCGGAGCCGTAGAAATAGTCCTCGAAGCCGAGGTCTATAATTTCTTCGGGGTCGTCCAGACGGTAGAGGTCAAAATGGTACAACGCAAGGCCACCGCGTAGTTGCTGCGAAGATAGCGCCGCCTGTCCCTGAACTGGGTCGGGAGAGACGGAACTATGATACTCTTTCAGTAAGGTGAAAGTCGGGCTATTGATAACTTCCGTTATCCCCATGCCCTGAGCCAGTCCCTGTGTCAGGGTAGTCTTGCCCGTTCCCAGTTGTCCATCAAGCAAAATCAATTCTCCGCCGCGCAGCAAATCACCCAGGCGCATGCCCAGACGTTGTGTCTGAGTAAGACTATGGCTGATAATATCCAGCGTCATGCTGGCCGCTTCTTGAGAATTCCTGATCACGCATCCACCTTTGCAACTGATAGCCTAACACCTACAGGGGCGATACTATTAAAATAGAAGGGGACGGACGCCCACAAGGCCCACCCCACTTCAACCCAACCTCCGTCCCTACTATAGACCACACCGGTACATCGCGCATGCTCCTTATTTTCACGGCATTGTCTACAACGGGTGTCGCGTTAACACATACCTGGCATGGTCGCTGAATAAACCCTGCGGTTTCCCTGGTTACGATAACTTATGTATTATAACATGGATTGCCTGTATCAACGCAACTTTGTGCCACATTTCCCACAATAAAGCGAGTTGGTACGCACCATATTACCACACGTAGGACACGCCTTCATACCCGCTCTCGGCGGCGCTGTGGATGTACCTGATGCACCTGATGTACCTGATGCATTCGGGGGCGTATATGGTGTATATGGCGGTGGAGTGTAATCGGTTGTTGAAGCGGGCTGTAACGTCTGGTACGTCTCACTTTTGACTTCCTGAAGCTGTTTATCGCGACTCTCCACGTCATTGTCCAGTTCCAGGATACTGGCACAGACCCGCGAGAGTTGCGGGTCTTGCAAAGCATTCTGGGTATAGAGACTCATCGCAGCCTGTACCAGTTCTTCAAGCAACTGGCGGCGCTGTTCCAACAATTTATCAATTTCGCCTTGTTTGCTGCGCACGCGCATTTGTTTCTGCGCCTCCCAGCCTGTGCGGCTAATAGCTGAGCCGAGCATATTTTTCGCTGATTCCACAAAATCTGCCATGATTTTGCCTCCCTGTCTGGTAATTTTTTATTCTTTATAATGTATAGAACGTTCCTATTCAGGATATCCTGAAAGATTATTCTTCTGCCACAGCATACTGGTAGACACGTATCTCTTCAGGTTTGCCGCCGCCGCTCAACTGGACGGCAACGACATCTATGCGCCATGGCCGCTCCGAACATTGATGGGCATCGAGATAATGGCTGGCAACTTCCCGCAATTTCTGGCGTTTGCGGGCGGTGATAGCCTCTTCCGGCAAGCCATACGCGGCCCCACGACGAGTCTTGACCTCAACAAACACAAGGTCTTGCCCTTCTTCGGCAACCAGATCAATCTCGCCATGACGGCAACGATAATTCTGTTCCAGTATACAATATCCGCGCCTCGTCAGGGCCTCAGCCGCCAGCCGTTCGCCGGTGCGACCCAGGCCCTGTCGTGCAGCTTTCTCTGATTGTTTGGGTTGTTTGGGTTGTTCGACCTTTGTCACACGCTGTTCCACCAGTCGCTTCATAATATATTTACGTAGTTCCCTCACGGCACGTTGTAATTCGCCATCTCTTGTGTTGCTATCATACGCTATTGTTGGGATTTGAGCAACTGGGACATGCCAAACAATTCGTCATTTGGGTACCCGTAGGGACCGATTTATCGCGTCCGCTTTGCCTAATATATTATTTTTCGGCACAAAGCGGACGCGATAAATCGGTCCCTACGGCGCTTTATTCCTTGCCGCGCAACACAAGTTAGCGCAAACCTTCCCACAACATTCGCTCGGCGGAGCGAGGGTCGTCCACAACGTGCGATGTGGTATCGAAACGCATGGTTGCCCGGCGACTGAGGTCGTACTGCGGCCAACCGGGATTGCCACTGGTTGCAAAGGCTACCCAGGCGGCATGCATGATGTCGGCAAGCTGTTGCGGGGGATTGGTTCCCATCAGTGGCACCATCAGCTCATCGTCGAGTGTGTCAAAAACGAAGGAAATTTCCATGGCGTGGCTCGCGCCGAGAAGTCCATTGAACTGCGGCGAACGCCAGGCGAATTCGTACATGTAAGTAGCAGGATTTCTCTTTGCGTGTGCCTCGGCCAGGCGGATAGCGGGAATGCGGTAAAACCAGTCAGTGATGAAGGCAACGAACAGATCACCAGGGCTGGCCTCGGGACGTGTCGCACGATAGGTAGCCAGCGTCGTTTCGACTGGCAGTCCGTATGCGGCGACAGTTCCAGCCAGTGCCTCTTCGGTAATATAGCCAATCACGCCGTTGGGTACCACAAATAGTCGTTGCTCCTCGGCGTTCGTGCCAAACATAACATCAATGTTGGCACCTGCTCCAGCAACGATACTATCAATCGGACGCGCTGGAAGGATTTCACCATCAATGACTGGCTCAAAAGGCATCAGGTTAGCTGCCACCTCTCCCCAGAGCGCCGGATTGGGATTATTGAAAACATCGCCGCTTAACTCTACCTGCGCCTGAAGCAGACGATCGAAAGGAACTGTTGCTATTGCTGCCAAAGTTGGCTCAACTTCGAGTTTTTTCGCAAGGTACTGGCCGATGTTTTGCGCCGTTGCGGGCGAGATAGCATGATGGCCCGCTCCACTCTCGCCAATGGCCCGGTGAAATAACCCCTTTGCGCGAGGCATTGATAGCAGAGTACCGACACTCATACCGCCAGCCGACTCACCAAAGATAGTGACGTTACCAGGATCACCGCCAAAGGCAGCGATATTTTCCTGCACCCACTCGAGGGCAGCTATCTGATCGAGTAATCCCAGGTTGACATGTCCATCGCCGAGATAGAGGAAACCATCTACGCCAAGCCGGTAATTGATGGTTACGCAGACAACACCGTCGCGGGCAAAGCGGCTACCATCATAGACCGCGCCCGTGCCATTGGCAAAAGCTCCACCATGGATCCAGACCATGACGGGCAACTTCGCCTGTCCCAGGTCGGATGACCAGATATTAAGGTTCAAGCAGTCCTCGCCAGGAATGGCAGGCTCCGGTAGAATAGCGTCAAACGGTGGGAAATAGGGCGGTTTGAGTACTGTCGGGCCAAAGGTAAGGGCATCGCGCACACCGCTCCAGGGTGCAACTGGTTGCGGTGGTCGGAAGCGATTCGCGCCAAAAGGAGGCGCGGCATAGGGAATTCCCTTAAAAGAGTTGACTCCTTCAACAACACTGCCACGTACCTCACCACTGCGGGTTTTGACAACTGTGTCCATGCAATATCTCCTTCAAAACGGCAAGCCCAGAGAAAAACTCAGCCTATTGTAAGTATATGCAAAGTATATCACCTGGATTCGAGTAGGGACAGCTTTAGTCCGTCCGTGAGATAGCTCATGCAGACTGACAAATGAAAGCGGTAATCATACAACCTTGTAGGCGTGGGTTGACACGCACCTCCAACAACTATCCTCAATTTGTGAAGGTGTAGTGGGTGTAGCGGGTGTAGTGGGTGTAGCGGGTGTAGTGGGTGTAGCGGGTGTAGTGGGTGTAGCGGGTGTAGTGGGTGTAGCGGGTGTAGTGGGTGTAGCGGGTGTAGTGGGTGTAGCGGGTGTAGTGGGTGTAGCGGGTGTAGCGGGTGTAGTGGGTGTAGCGGGTGTAGTGGGTGTAGCGGGTGTAGTGGGTGTAGCGGGTGTAGTGGGTGTAGTAAGCTTTGGCTTAACGAGTCAATCTGCGCTCGCGTATTTTGACCCAGAGCGGGGTTCGCTCGACGGTAGGCAACATTTTTCGTTCGAAGAGAGCGAGGATGGTGATAATGATTACAGTGAAGCCAGTCAGAAACTGGCGCGTAATGACAGCTTGCGTGATGACATTTTCATACTGCTGATACACCGCAGGCGATACGGAAATATTGGGAGGTGGAAGCAAGGAAGCCACATCATAGTCGCTCAGGGATACAATGAAGGACCAGATACTGATTGCCAGGGGAATGAGGATAAGCGGGAGAAAGCGAAGAGGAAATGGCCGCATCAGAATCAGAGTACGCAACACCAGCAGCGTTTGTATAAATAGCACGAACGCACAGACGGTGAGAATAAAGGACCAGATTTGTAAATCACTCGTAGTCATAACATTTCTCCTATCCCAATTGGGACAGAGGATAGTATCACAACACTATTGCATCTATTCTACGTTGTTTTGAGGCAATTCACAAGTACATTCTGAGCTGTAAAAAAGTTTTGATGGCAGCGTTCATCTACCGACATGGCCTGTTTGCCATGAAGCGTATAACGAAACAGAAAAAAGGAAAGGAAACGGTGTCTGAATTCGGGATGACTCATGTATTTTCGGCTCTCAACCCTACTTTACGCCAGCGGCCAACCACCATGCTCCTCAATCGCCTCGTCAACCTGTTCCATCAGCGTGATTGTTTCGGCCAGTGCGGCTACGATGCGCTGGTAATGTTTGAGATCATCGAAGGTAAGCGTGCGCCCTTTGCGGTCTTTGAGCCATTTGTGGCAAACCTGATAACCACCAACGTGGAAGTTCCACACATCAGACGGCACACCCGCGAAATACTGCGTTTTATTGATGTAGACGCGCCCTTGCTCTGGCTGGTCACGAGGCTCCAGGTACTCAATCTTCTCCACAACGTTATTGCCATTGACGGGATACTTGATGATGGTTGTCCCGAACTTCTCCATTAAATGCAGCCCGACCAGTCGCTCACCCGGTTTGCACAACGCACGAAACAATGCCACATTCGTTGTCAAAGGCAAACGGGGAAAATCTATTTTCAGAAATTCGGCGTAGCGCGTGCGGTACGTCGGAGAATGGAAGACAGCGTACATGTAGTGGAACACATCCTCCGGCCCGAATGTCCGTTGCAAATCACCTTTACCATCGGCCACAAATTGCATTTTGAGCTTGTTGGAGATATCGGTGATGAAGGCAGACGAGAGATTGGGACGACGACCGGTGGGCGATACACTCGGTTCTGTTTCTAAACCTGGAAGTTGTTCTACTTTTGGGTAAAGATACAACGGAAAGGCTGTTGAGCCATCTTTTATTTCTGTGTAAATAGCAGAGGACGGAGAATTCGCGACAAGAGCATGCCGCCATTTTTCTGCCTTTGTTTGCCTTGTCAGGTTCAAACTGTAATTTGCTTGAAGCATATGTTGCCGCAACTCAGCGCGTGGAAAATCCATCACAACTTCATGAAAATAGCAGAAACGGGCATCAAAAGGACGATAAGAACAACGAACAATACGGCTTTCCCATAATGAATCTCTACGAAGAGTTTGACGGGCCTTGTTTAACTGCCAATCTCGATTGTCTGTCAATCCATATTTCTCAGCATAATCCTGATCTGAAAGACTCACATCACGCATTTCGTCAATACGCTTGAGCAATTGTTCTCTAGAGCCTGTTAGGGACTCGACTTCAAAATGTGATACAATGAAGGATGAAAACTAGAACACCTTATCCAACTGATGTCAGCGACGAAGAATGGGCCTTCGTCGTGCCCTACCTGATCTTGTTGC
>Ga0307372_10000496_pt1 | contig 70451 bp, 60 predicted proteins | sample OX1MG_FD_202533 | JGI IMG/M metagenome (GOLD analysis project Ga0307372, IMG submission 202533) | Soil microbial communities from Risofladan, Vaasa, Finland - OX-1 | ecosystem: Environmental > Terrestrial > Soil > Coastal area > Acid sulfate soil | place: Finland: Risofladan, Vaasa | collected... | reverse complement strand
TTTTGATTTACTTGCGGACGTCGCGAAACATGGGGAAAGATCCCTTTCAGATAAAAACGGCCCAGCCGATCGGCGTCGCAGCGGTCGCCTTTGGCTTCGTTCTTGGCCAGCACCTTGATGGCCGGCGGGTGGCCCAAGTGCGGATCGAGGCCGAGTTCCTGGAGCAGATCGGCGACCCACTGCCAGCCAAAGGCGCCTTCCATCGCCACCGGCGTGCCCGCTTCGATCCGGGCCAGCCAGCCGCGCATGGCGTCTCGATCGGCATGCTCCAATCGCTTGCGTTCGATCACGCGGATCTCCCCATCCTCGTTGCGGCGTTGTACACTCACCTGGCTGAACTTGCGGTGCACATCCCAGCCCAATGCTTTCGAGATCATCGCTACCTCCGTCGAGTTGGAACTCAAGGTCGTTGAACAACCCCGAGTCTAACTCGGCGAGGTAGCGTTTCATCCCATTGCAAATCTGAGCGCGGCGCCGACTTGGCTTGGGACGTTACTTAACGCTCATAGCTTGCGAAGGCCGCGTTCGGCTCTCAAACCAGGGCGGGCTCCGTTTCGCGGGCGGCGTCGGCGCCTAGCGTCAGCAGAATCTCTTGCGTCCGGTCCAAATCCGACGCCGTTGAAGCTTGCTTGCGACGCTCCTGTAATTCCGCAGCCAAGGCGTTGAACTCTCCGGCCATTTCTCGCCAAAAATCGTCGTCTCGGAAGGAAAGCGTTTCGACCGGCTCGCCCTGGGCCAGTTGACGCATGGCGCGACGCAGACGCATGATCGGCCCCGCCAGCCGGTTGCTCAGTTGCACCATATCGTAAACGATGACAGGCAACAGCACCAAAGACGCGATGGCGATCGGCCGGCAGAGGCCCCACAAGTCGGCGTACGGAGTTTGCAGGCCCGTGCGTCCGCTGACCAGCTTGAGCAGCGCGGCGACGCCGATCGTCATGACCGTGCAGCCAAACCAGTAAAACGCCGTCCGCGCCGCCAAGGCGCCTTGGACGTCGTAATCGACCAAAAACTTTTTGCGTTTGTAATGAGCCATGTCGGAAGTCTCCCAGGGTAGACGCGAAGCGGATGTCGCTGCAGTCCGTGGCGCCGCTCGGGCCGGAAATTCGCTTGTGAACGCCGTTTGAACTCTAACGTCTGCCGCCGCCGCGTGCCGGGCCATATTTTTCCGATCTTTGGGTTCGCCAGGTCGTTATTTACGCAACCGCCATTGCGAACGGCAGATGCAGCGAGGAAACGGACCGGCCGCTTCCCGCACGGCGCCGCGTTTTCCAACGCATTCAGGCCGCGCAACCCGAGCATTTGACCTGAGCCGAATCCGACCTACGTTTTTCGATAGGCGACAACCGCATTCCCTTCTCAGTGTCGCTCGAAGCAATTCCCGACGCACGCAGCCGCACGGCCTGACAAATCGCGGCAGAGGATCGCATGACTCAAGCAGGCGCCAAAGCGCTGCGAGCAGACGGTTGGCATTTCAATCACACTCTTCTCTACACAGGAGCGAAACCGCAATGAAGTTCAACCTTTTTTCCATTCGTTCGCAGCGGGCGCGATTCTGGCGGCTGGCGTTTGGTCTGGGCGCCATGGTCTGGTTTGCCGGCTTCAATGTTTCGGATGCACAAACGACGCCCGTCGGCACGACGCGAGTCGAAGAGGATTGGGAGTTGGTTGTCGGCGCCCCCGACGACAACGACAACAGTCCGCAAGTCACCTGCGTGATCGCGCCGAGCGATCTTGGCAGCGGTTACGCGGCGCTCGACGTGAACTTCCACAGTCAACCGGATTACGCGGCCGGCGGCGTGCAAATACACGTCTGGAGCCCGGACACCCCGATGCTCGTGGCCAATTCGGACGCGACGGCGACGTTGCAGACTTCGAGCGAGACGATTACCTGGACGACGCGGATGTCGGTGGCGAGCAACGCGCTGACGTTTCAGATCGTCAACGGCAGTTCGTCCACGTGGGGCGACTTCACCGACAACGGCAGCTTGCAATTGACCGTCGGAGCCCTGTTGGCGAACTTGGACGGCTACAGCCCCAGCGTCTCGATCGCCAACTCCGGAATTCCCTATGCCAGCAATCGCGTCACGTCTCTGACGCTGAAGGCCATTCGTTATTATTCGTCCTCCGGGCAGTTGCTCGGCCAAACCACGACCCCGCAAGTCGTCTACCCCAAATAGCCGAACTCGCGACGGGCGAATCCATCCAATCTTCGTCGTCCTTCTCAGGAGCAAGTCATGTCAACTCGTTCTTACCCGCGGGCCCGCGACCGCGCCGGCAACTTGACCATTTTAGCGGCGCTGTTGATGGTTGTGTTCATGGCCGCCGTGGCTTTTTCCGTCGACTTGGGCTATCTGTCCAACAGCATGGCTGAATTGCAACGCACGGCCGACGCCGCTGCTTTGGCTGCGGCTGAAGACCTGGTCTACCAAGGCACGCCCGGCACGCCGGTCAACTTGACCACGAATATCGCCCAGGCGCAAGCCGACGCCGTCAGCTATGCCTCGCGCAATTACGTCTGCAGTGCATCGCCGCTGGTTGGCTCATCGGACGTGGTGGTGGGTTACATCGCCAACCCGCGGCAACCCGGCGCGACGATGGATTTCACCAACCAGAACCAGTTCAACGCGGTGCAGGTGACCGTCAACCGCAACGAGAACGAAAACGGCAAAGTGCCGTACTTCTTCGCCAAGATCTTCGGCCTCAGCGGCCAGTCCGCCTCGGCCCAGGCCACCGCCGCGCTGATCAATAACATCGGCGGGTTTCAGATTCCCTCGGGCTCGTCGGGCTATATGCTGCCGATTCTGCCGTTCGCCGAAGACTCCTCGACGGTCGACAACCTGCTCGCCGGCGATTACGCCGCGTCCGGCCTGACCGACGAGTGGAGCTATAACGCCTCGACGAAAACGGTGTCTCAGGGCTCCGACGGCATCGCGGAATTCAACTTGTTCCCGCAGGGCACCGGTTCGCCGGGCAACCGCGGCACGGTCAAGATCGGCACGTCGAACAACAGCACGTGCACGATCGTACACCAGATCGTCAACGGCATCAGCGCCACGGACCTGTCCTACTATCCCAACGGTCAGTTGGCGCTGAACGATCAGGGCGTGTTGGTGCTGCCCGGCAACCCCGGCATCAGCGCGGGCTTCAAAAGCGCCCTGGCCTCGATCGTCGGCCAGACTCGCGTGATCCCGGTGTTCAGCACGGTCTCCGGCAACGGCAACAACGCCGAGTTCACGATCGTTCAATGGTTCGGCATCCGCGTGATGGCCGTCAACTTGACCGGCTCGATGACCTCCAAGTACTTGATGGTGCAGCCGGCCAACGTGTTCATTCAACAGGGCATCGTGCCCGCTACGTCGGGCAGCCAGACCAGTTACGCGGCATACTCGCCGGTATGGCTCATCAAATAACCGGCGATGGCCGTCCACGTCTTAACGAGGAACCTTCTATGACACGCCAGCGCGACCGGCGGGGCACGTCCGCCGTGGAATTTGCGTTCATCGCTCCGCTGTTTTTCATGCTCGTGATCGGGATGGTCGAATTCGGACGCGCCATGATGGTGCAACAGGTCTTGACCAACGCGTCGCGCGAAGGCGCCCGCCTGGCCAGCCTCGACAGCACCAACAACAGTTCGAGCCCGACCTCCACTGTCACGTCCGATATCAACTCGATTCTCTCCGGATCGAACATCACGGGCGCGACGATCGCGATTTCCCCCGGTTTACCGGTTGCGGCCGGGCAGAACATTTCCGTCACGGTCAGCGTGCCTTACATGAACGTGACCTGGATACCGCATCCCTGGTTTCTGGGAAGCGCCACGCTGTCGGCCAATTGCGTGATGCGCCGCGAGACGACGCAATAGCGATCGCTACGCCAGAATTTCGCGAATCGCCCGGCCGTGATCGAGATCGAGGCGCTTGCGGCCGGGAATTTCCAGCCGGCGGCTGTCGAGCCCGAGTTGCTCGAGCACCGTGGCGTGCAGGTCGGTGACGTAGTGCCGGTCTTCGACGGCGTGGAAACCCACTTCGTCGGTGGCGCCGTGGACGACGCCCCGCTTGAGGCCGCCGCCGGCCATCCATACCGAAAAGCCGTAGGGATGATGATCGCGGCCGTCGGCGCCTTGAGCGCCGGGCGTGCGGCCGAATTCAGTGCCCCAGACCACCAGCGTCTCGTCGAACAGCCCGCGCTGCTTGAGATCTTTGATCAAAGCCGCAATCGGTTGATCCACCTGGCCGCATAGCGCGCTGTGGCCCTTCTTCAGATTGCCGTGGGCGTCCCAGGCGCCGGCGCCGCCGTTGCTGCCGTGAAAGATCTGCACGAACCGCACGCCGCGCTCGACCAGCCGCCGCGCGGCCAGGCACTGCTCGCCAAACGTTTTGGTCGTCGGCTTGTCGAGACCGTAAAGCGCCTGCGTGGCGGCCGTTTCATCGGAGAATTTCAACAACTCCGGCACCGCCATCTGCATGCGGAACGCCAGTTCATAACTTTTGATGCGGGCCGCCAGAGCAGGATCGGCCGGGTACTCCACGCTCGACAAGCGGTTCAACTGGCCAAGCAGCTCGAACTCGCCTTGCTGTTCTTCCCGGAACACGTCGGGGCCCGGCGCCACATAGGGCAGCGGGTTCTTGGGATCGACCTGCAGTTGCACGCCGTTGTGCTCGGGGCCCAGGTAACTGGCGCCGTGGGCGCCCATGCCGCCGCAACAATCGGCGATCGGCGTGCCCATCACGACGAACTGCGGCAGATCGTCGTTGAGCGAACCCAGTCCGTAGTGAACCCAGGAGCCGATCGTGGGAAACTGCCCGTCGAGCGAATGTCGGCCGGTGTGGAACTGCAACTGCGCGCCGTGGTTGTTGTCGGTGGTCCACATCGAGCGGATGATGGCCAGATCGTCGACGCACTCGCCCAGGTGCGGCCACCAATCACTGATCTCGATGCCGCTTTGGCCGCGCTTGCCGTAGCCGATCTGCATCGGGAACAGGGCCGGGTGGACCTTGTGCAGCCCCGGCACGACCTCGCGCAGATTTTCCTTGAGAAACGACGAATCCAGCGCGGCGGCGTAGGGAGTTTCGGCGATCGTCTTGCCGGCGTACTTGTTCAGCGCGGGCTTGGGGTCGAACGACTCCATCTGGCTCGTGCCGCCCACCATGAACATCCAGATCACGCTCTTGGCCTTGCGCGCGAAGTGCGGGGCGCGTATCGGGCCGCCGGCGGGCGCCGCAGTCTCGGCCCGTGCGATGCCGTCGCGCTGGAACATCGAACCCAGCGCCAGCCCGGTCAGCCCCATGCCCGCGTCGGCCAAAAAAGTGCGGCGGTGAACGCCGTTGTTGGGAAAGCGATGGCCGGGATACTCGTGGGACATCTTCAAACATCCTCGCTGTTCTGCTCGACGTACGCGAAGTCGCGTCGGTTCGCCGCCCCGAGCAAACCGCCGGCCTTTATCCTATGTCGGTCGGCCGCTCGCGGGAAGAGAGCCGCAAGCGTCATTTGCTCGGCGCGCCGGAGGCTGCAACATGTCGGCGAGCCGGAGGCGTCAACCTCCGGGTGGTAGCGACTTGCCGGTGCGGAACGAATTGTTGCGAAACGTTCGGCAATTCAACCCGGAGGCTGACGCCTCCGGCTCGCCTTTTCAGAAATTGGCGGCTCCGACTCCGCCAAAAACTTGTTTCGCGCCGGTCGTCCTGCACGCTATGCTCAGCATTCGCCCCCGCCGCCCCTCCGCAGGAGAATCTCATGCCCGGCCTGGCTTACGCTCAACCTGAAGAAATCGGCCTCGATGCCGCCCGACTTCGAATCGCCTTCGATCTGCTCGCACGTCGCAGCGGCGCTGGCATGAAGGAAGAGGAATTCTTTAGCGCATGCCCAGCTTGACTGCGTCCTGGCTCAACAAAAAATCGAGAATCCACGGATGGACCCATGGGTTCCACGCGGGATAGGTCACCGAGAGCACGGAAAAAGCAAGCAGCAGGCAGGCCAAGCCGCGCGACCAGCGATGCGTTGCGGCGGCGTCGGCAGCCGGCAGCATAGCGACCAACCACAACGGCGCAAACCAAAACACCCAGCGGAAGCCGCTGTTCATGCCGCCGTAGTTGCGGTCCTCCAGCGGCCGCAGCAGATAGAACGCGATGCACACGGCCGAGACGGACCCGATCAGCACTCCCAGGGCAATCCAGTGAGGCTCGCGCCGAAAGCAGAGGATGCCGACGCCCAGCACGCTCAACAGCCAGATCGGCGTCAGCGAAAAAATGCCGTGGTGCCCGATGAGGACGTGGAACGCATAGACGGCGCGATCGGGTTCGCCCTGGTCGATCGGGCTGCGCGTTTCGAGTTTCGACCAATAGCTGTCGATGATTCGCTTTTCGCCGCGGCGGTACTGGTAGTCGTACCAGTTGTCGCCGGCGTGAGGATCGAGCCGCTGGGCCAGTGCATTGGTTTTGCCGCGATGGGCATAGGCCGGCAAGACCGAGTGATGGGCCAGATAGTTCGTGCCCACCGAGGCGGCGGCCACCAGCAGCGCGGCCGGCAAATAGGCCAACATCGTCCCCCGCGGCGCCTTCCACAGCAGCCCCACGGTCATGGCGGCGAAAAACGCCAAGGCGGGCAACTCGTTGGCCGCCGTGAACGCCGCAAAAAAACCCGCCAAGGCGAACCAGCGCAGGCGCCGGTCGCCGCCGTGTACGATGTACACCCCCCCCTGCGGTTGCAGATCCATTCGAGTTTTCGAAGGACTTTTCGGGGCATCGCCGTACCAGATCAAAAGCGCCGCGTGCAGCGAGATCGCCGCGCTGACGGCCGCCGTCAAGTGGTTGTTGATGACGACGGCGAACGTGCCCAGAAACGTGCCGAACGCCGCCGCGCCGAACACGAACATCCGGCCCCAGTCGGTCGCTCCGAACCGCTCCACCAGCTTCGCCACGAGCAGGAAGTAGACGATCAAGGGCAAGACGTTGAACGTAATGATGATCGCCCGGCCAATGGTATAGGGATGTTCGCCGAGCGTGGCCCCGGTGAACTTATGGATCAGCCAATATTCGCCGGCCATCAAGGTGGCCAACAGCGGCGGTTTGCTCGAATAGAGATGGCCTTCGTCGGGCCCCGGCGCCGCGGCGCCGAATTCGTCGTGCTTGACCATGTCGATCGTGTCCCAATTCGGCTGGTTCACGATCTCGTCGATGGCATACGTGCCGTGCTCGACCAGCGCCCGCACCGTACACCAGCGGCTGCGGTCGTTGCCGCTCAGGAACGGCCGCTGCTTCTGCCAGTCTTTGCGCCCTTGGCCCTTCAAATAACTTTCCAGGCGGATCGTATCGACGGCGTTGACGGCCAACACGCGGCCCGTGATGCCGCCGATGCCGATCACGGTCAGCAGCAGGTAGACGCTTTGGCGAAGCGGGCGGCGTGGATCGTCAGACGGATGGTTCATGGTGCGAGCCAGCGGCGTCTTGGGAAGTGGCGTGCGGCGGGGTTTCTTCAGCTACCGAGTAAGTATCGCTGTCGCGGCCCGTATAGGCGGTGATCAATTCGGCGAGAAAGCCGATCGACATCAATTGCCCGCCCAAGAGCAGCGCCCCGAGCGAATAAATCAAGGCCGGCCGCTGATGCAGCGGTTTGTGGTCGGGTTGGGGATTGATCTGCCCCATCAACCAGTAGACGGCCAGGTAGAGAAGCCCCGAAATGCCCAGCACGAAGCAGCCCAGCCCGAACGCCCCCAGCGCGTGCTGCGGCCGTTGGCCGAAGCCGGTGAGAAACTTGACCGTCAGCAGATCGAGAAACCCTTTGATGAAGCGGCGGATGCCGTATTTCGAGTGACCGAACCGCCGCGGCCGGTGCGCGATGGCGATCTCGCCGACGCGAAAGCCGCGGGCGGCGGCCAGCACCGGCACGAAGCGGTGCAGTTCGCCGTACAGCCGCACTTCGCGAAAGATCTCGCGGCGGTAGCACTTCATGCCGCAGTTATGGTCGTGCAGCCGCACGCCGGTCAACTGGCTGACCATCCAATTGAACACGCGCGAGGGCCAGACCTTGTGCCAAGGATCATAGCGAACCTGCTTCCAGCCGCTGACCACGTCGAGTTGCCGCTGCATTTCGTCGAGAAATCGTGGAATCTCGTGCGGGTCGTCCTGCAGATCGGCGTCGAGCGTCATCACCAATTCTCCGCGGGCCGCCTGAAAGCCCGCGCTCAAAGCGGCCGCCTTGCCGAAATTGCGGCGAAAGCGAAACCCGCGCACTCGCGGATCGGCGGCGGCCAGCCGGGCGATGACGTCCCAAGAGCCATCGGTCGAACCATCGTCGACAAAGATCAAATCCAGCTCGTAGCCTTCGGCCGCGGCCACCTCGTCCAGCTCGCGGTACAAACACTCCAGGCTCTCCGCCTCGTTGTAAACAGGAATGACCGTAGAGAGCATGAAGGGCGTTTTTCGCAGGGCGGGAGGAACGAAGCCGCGGCTCGTCAGCTCTCGGAGGAGCGTCGTCCACAGAGCGGATATGGGCTGCTAAAAAGCCAATAACTCGCGATGTTAAATTGTTTGCGCAACACAGCTTAATTGAATTTGGTTAGCGGTCGGAAATCGTGCGTCTGACGCCGGCCTCGACGCTCTCGACCTGCCTCGAAGACAACATGAAAAAGTCTACCCCAAAGCCGCGCGCTGGCAAAGGCAGGAAGGCCGCCACGGCCGGTTGGAAGTGTTCGCGGCCTGAGCTATTGCCGCATCTCGATTTCCCTAGCCGATTGGACTAGACGCATTAGCGATCCGCTGGCCGATCGTCGGGCCGCCGGTCAGATGCGGCGCACTCACCGCGCAGGAGAAACCCAATGACGAATTTGGAGGCGTCAATCTCGCTCGCTTGCTGAGGCCGCGTTAGAGAGTTTTTGCCCCGCCGGCTGGCGCGCGCGGGTCGGCGAGGTTGTGATGACGAGCCACTGGTTCTTATCTCTCGCTCGGGCGGATGCGATTGGGCCGACGAAGCGGCGCATCGCTCAGCGTGTGCCTCACAGAAGAGAAGTTGACAAGATAGCTCCCCATTGTCGGCGTGGCCGACTTAGTGGCGGCATTCGCCGACTTGGTGATAGCGAACGACGTCCCTGGCTTGGTCTGAGTCTCAGGCATTTTCCGCTTCTCCCGCCTGCGATGGATCTAACACTAAAAGGCGACGCTCCATTAAAAACTCATCGGCTCCAAAGACCTGTACTCTATATTCTCCCGCATGCGGGAAGACTAAGCCAGTGAAGTGGAAGTCCATTTCAGCAATCATCCGTGGATCTATAAAGTCTACTTCGCCCTCAGCCTCAATCAATGGGCCGTCGTCTTCCTCGATATCCACGACCCTTAATCTCACCCTTGTTTTTCCGTAACCGTCGGTCAGGATACAGTATACCGCTAGGATTCCATGCTGGGCCGGGAACTGTTTTGCAAAAATCGTTGAAAAGGTGCCAAGAATTGTTCGCTTTCCGCTGGAAGGATCGTGCCATATAGCGTCTGCCAGCACGAGACCAAGGCACATCGGAGCTATGCGGGAACCGCTGCTGCTCATCATTTTCCGCCTTTCTGGGCACCCTTCTGGTCAGCTTTTTGCATTTCGTCTCTGACTAGGCCACGCACGGCTTCGGAACCAGCAAACCAAGCCACGGCCAACAATACCGCCGTCGCAAACAGGCTAGCTAGAACACCCTCCCAAAACGTAGCGCGTCGGTAAATCGGCGTTACTGTCGCGCCTGTGTTCGCTAGAGGCGGCAGCCCGCCTTCGTTGGAATCTGAGACCGGATACAAAAAAACCTGTTGTTCACCGCAGGACTTGCAGCCATAAGGGGTCATGTGACCTGGTCTAACGCCGATATCTGTTTCGGCGCTACACCTACCGCATTTCATGATCCAGGCCGTTTTTTGATGAAACGACACATCCCTCCCCTGTGGACCGAAATATGGTGTATCCGCGGCTTGATCGGAATTGCTTCGATAAGCTGTTGGGTGTCATTGACGGTGACATTTTCCGACATTGAACAGCATTTAGGCCAGCATAGCCAGACTGGCAAAAAGATTTTATACGCTGTTTTACGGGTGTCAGCCAATTCCCCTAAATCGTTTCAATTGCAGAGGATATAGGATACCCGAAATCGCCAGCTCGGCCACTAGCAGCACGAGCCGCGAGAGGATAGCCGAGACGAAAGCGCCTTCGGTTCCGAACCAGGGAATCAGCAACTCGAACAGCGCGGCGTCGCGGACGCCGAGCCCGCCCGGCAGAAACGACAAAAAGCCCGCCACCGTCGCAATCGCGCTGGCCGCGATGCAAATCAGGAGCTGATCGACGACGCCGAGCAAACTGCCGTAGCCGCCGGCTGCGAGCGTGGCCCATAGGCTGGCGCCCATGAAAACCCAGGCGCCGGGCAGCGTGAGCCAGGCGAGCCCGAGCGTGCAGTAGCCCAGGCGATCGGCTTCCTCGGCCACGCTCGGGTTGAGCCGTCCGACGCCCGTCAGACGCACGAGCCGGCGGAACACCGGCGGCAGCGTCGGTCCGCCGACAATCGCCGCCAGGCCGAGAGCCGACAGGATCAGCCAGTCGTGGCTGGTAAACCGCACGAGCAGAATCAAAGCCGCTACGCCAGCGCCGACGGCCAGCGTCGAGAGCGTTTCATAGAATACGGCCACGGTGGCCGCCGTAGCGCTGGCGCCGCTGCCGCGAATCAGGGCGGCGCGGATCAGAATCACGGTCGCCTTGCCCGGCACGTATTTTCCCAGATGGCCGATGTAATAGGCCCGCAGCGCTTCGCCCAGCCGCGGTCGCGGGCCGAGCCGGGCGATCACCTGCCGCCAAAACCAGCCCGGGAAGAACTGGCCGATGAGATACAAGACGGCGGCCGCCGCCAGCCAGCCCGGCCGCAGCGAGGCAGGGCTCCAGTGCCGCGCTTCGAGCTGCTCCCAGGCCGCCATCACCGTGCGGTGCAGTCCCCAGGCTACTGCGGCGAGCAAGGCCAGTTTACAGCCCGCGATCAACCATTTCCGCCATGCAATGGACAAGGTTTTCTCGGACATGGCGAATGGCAAAGGGCGAAGTCGTCGGTCAACGGCCGCCATTCTGCCGGTTGCCGCGAGTTCGCACAACCGCGCTGCGGCCGAGGGCCCGCTGGTTTACAATGCCTTCGCCGGTTTTCCAAAGTTTCACAGCCGGAGCCTTTTATGCCGCGCTTGGCGTCGTTCATCACGCTGCTCGTGATCCTACTGGCGATCGCCGCGCTGTTCCTGCGCGTGATGTCCAGCTTTCTGCTGCCCTTGTTTCTGGCGGTGCTGCTGGTGGTGATGTTTCGACCGCTTCACCAGTGGATCCTGGGCCGCTGCCGCGGTCGCGAGCGGATCGCCGCCGGGCTGACGACGCTGGCGATCCTGGCGATCGTGCTCTTGCCGATGTTTTGGGTGCTCATCCAGGCCGGCAGCGAAGCCAAATCGTTGGTCGGAAGCTGGAACACGCAAACGCTGAAGCAGAAGTTCACGCTGCTGCGCGAGAAAATCGGCCTGGCGCTGCCGCCGCAGGAGATTCTCGACGAACTCGACAAGGTTGGAAAACTCCTGGATCAATTGTCGGGCGCCGTCGATACAAAAGCCGAGACCGTGCACGAAACCTGCGACGACCTGGACCGGCAGGTTCACCAACTCCAACGCGACGTCGAAGAACTGGGGGACTTGGATCGGACCCAACCCGCCTACTGGGTTGTGAATCGCGATGCCGACGCGGTGCGCAGCCATCTGCGCCGACTGGACGAGGATATCCATGCGTTCAACGAACCGACGCCCGGCGCCGGCGAATTCATGGCGGCCGTCGCTCGAACGCGCGTCGATTTTGACGTGCTGCGCTATGATTTGTTAGGAAACTCTCTTAAGCAATGGCTCAAGCAGCAGGCCAACCCGGGCGAAGAACAGCTCGCGGCACTGCGGGCCCAGGCCGAAGAATACGCCGATTCGCTGGCCCGCGGCGGCGCCCAGTATGCCGGCAGCGTGTTGCCCGAATTGCTGGTCGGCGTCGGCGTGCTGATCATCTCGCTGTACTACTTCCTGGCCGACGGTCCGGCGATGCTTAAGACCTTCATGCGGCTCTCGCCGCTCGACGACCGCTACGAGGAGGAACTGCTCAAGGAATTCACCACGGTCAGCCGCGCCGTTGTGGTCGCCACTTTGCTTTCGGCCGTGGTGCAAGGCTTGCTGGCGGGCGCCGGCTACTTTTTCGCCGGCCTCGAATCGGTCGCCTTGCTGACGATGCTGACGATGCTCTTCGCCTTGATTCCCTTCGTCGGCGGCACGGTGGTTTGGCTGCCCTGCTGCCTATGGCTGTTCGTCGAAGGGCGGACGATGGCCGCGGTCGCCCTATTCTTGTATTGCCTGGTCTTCGTCGCGATGTCGGACAACGTCGTCAAGCCTTGGGTGCTGCAAGGGCAATCGAACCTGCACCCGCTATTGGCCTTGCTCAGCGTGCTCGGCGGCGTCAAGGCGATGGGGCCGATCGGCATCCTCGTCGGCCCAATGGTGGTGGCCTTCTTGCAGGCGCTTCTGAAAATGTTCCAAACGGAACTTTTCGCGATGGGTCAAAAACCGGCCGCGGAACAGTGAAAGGCCTGAACTTGCGGCGTTCTTAGAAAGGGGATAGGGGGATACGGAGGAGATATGGGGGTAGAAGAATCGATTCAAAAACCATCCCTAAGCATCTCCTCATCATCCCCCTATCTCCTTTAAAAAGAGATTCCTTAGTTGGACAGCGACACTTTTCACACTGGGTAAAGACGTTTGCCGTAAGTCCTTGGGCGAACGTGATGCCAGTTTGCCTAGCTTCTAAAGTGGCGCTGTCCAATTAGCGAACGCCCCCGACCGCCAGGGCCTGCTTGACCAGCCCGATGAACTCGGCCCGATAACCTTCTTCGTCGGCGCCGCGGCTGGCCGAAGCCAACTCAAGGACGGCGGCGAACGTGAGATCACCTTTGAACTCGCTGTCGCGAAGCAAGAGCCCGAAGCCAGCGACCGAGGCGGCGAATTGGAAATCGGCGTCGGCCTGGGCGAAGCTGCGGCCGGCGTCCTTGACGACGCTCTCGATCAGCTTGCTCTCGGCGCCGTCGGGCTCCTTGTAACGCAGCTTCAAGATCAGCACTTCGTCGCTGGCGGCGGCTTCGGACGGCTCGACCGTCTGCTGGTACTTGAGCGGATCGACCGGCGCCGCGGGCGAATCGTCGCCGGCGGGCACAAGCTCGTAAAAAGCCGTCACCGTGTGCCCGGCGCCGATTTCGCCGGCGTCTTTCGCGTCGTCGTTGAAATCTTCGTTTCGCAACATGCGGTTTTCGTAGCCGACCAGGCGATACGCCGCGACCCGGCGGGGATTGAACTCCAGTTGCAGCTTGACGTCCTTGGCGATCGTCACCAGCGTGCCGCCGGCCTGCTCGACGAGCACCTTGTGGGCCTCGTTCAAATTGTCGATATAGGCGTAGTTGCCGTTGCCGCGATCGGCCAGGCTTTCCATCGCGGCGTCTTTGTAGTTCCCGTCGCCGAAGCCCAGCACGCTCAAGAAGACGTCGCTTTTGGCCTCGGTTTCGATCAGCCGCGTCAGGGCGCCCTGGTCGGTGGCGCCGACGTTGAAATCGCCGTCGGTGCAAAGGATCACGCGGTTCACGCCGCCGCGAATGAAATTCTGCCGGGCCGTCTCGTAGGCCAGTTGGATGCCCGACGCGCCGTTGGTCGAGCCGCCGGCCTGCAACTGCTCGAGCGCCCCGGCGATCACGGCCTGGCGGTCGCCGGTGGTCGATGGCAACACCAGGCCCGACGAGCCGGCGTAGACGACCATCGCGATCCGGTCGTTCTCGCTCAGGCGGTCGATGAGTAGCCGCAGCGCCGCCTTCAACAGCGGCAGCTTATTGGGCTGGTCCATCGAGCCCGAGACATCGATCAAAAACACCAGGTTGCTGGCCGGGCGGTTGTTGAAATCGATCTCGCGACCCTTCAGCGCCACCCGCAGCAGCCGGTGTTTCGGCGCCCACGGACAGCCGGCGATCTCGGCATGCACGGCGAACGGGGCGTCGTCGGCCGGCGGGGCATAGTCGTACTTGAAGTAGTTGACCAGTTCTTCGATCCGCACCGCGTCTTTCGGCGGCAACGCATGCTGGTTCAAGAATCGCCGCACGTTGGCATACGACGCGGTATCGACGTCGATCGAAAAGGTCGAGAGCGGGTTCTGGCGGACTTCGAGGAACGGGTTTTCGACGATGCGGGAATAGCCTTCGGTGTTGAAGGCAATGTAGCCGCGCGCTTTCGAGCGGTCGAGCAGACCATCGCGGCCCTCGGATAACTCGCCTTGCCGGCCGCCAAGACGATTGCCAACGCGGCCGCCGTTCGCGGCTAAATCCAACTCGTAAGGATCATCGACCGAACCATTGACGCTTGGACCGTAGGCTGCCGCACGGCTTTTGGTTTCATAAACCGGCTTATTTATCGTGTATGGTACGCGATGTGAATTCTTCTCGGCCGGGATTCCGGGGGGAAATTCGGCGAGTTCAGCGGCCGAGCCGTGCATCGTTCTCAATGGAAGATCCAAGCCGCTCGATTTCGATTTCTTGCCAGTTGCAAACGCCTTTTGGGGAGGCGTATGAGCCTTCATCGCGTTGTGAAAGTCCGACTTGAACTGGCTAGCCTCGCCTACGACGTTATCGCTCTCATCAGTGGCCGCCTCGGAAAAATGGGCGATGCCCTCTAACGTCGATACAGTTCTATTGCCACGCGGCAAATACAATGAGCTGACGATGGCAAGCGCCAGGCAAGCAGCCATCGCGGCGGCGAGCGGACGGCGGAATCTTCGCATCCGCGAAAGCGGCAACGTAGCGGCGGGTACTTCATTCGCAGCGATTTTCTCTTCGATCCGCTCGCGATTCGCCGCCGACAACGCTCCGGCCGGCTCGGTCGCTAGCGCAGCCGTCATCAACTCGACCGAACGGCGGATTTCCGCCTCGGTCGCTCGGGCGGCCTCCGATTCGGCCAATTCCCGCTCGATGCCTTCCCGTTCCGCCGCGTGTTCTTCGCCGCTGAGCTCGCCCAATACGTAAGCCGTCAGCCGAGCCTCGTCGATTTCCTGGCGGCCGTTCGGCGAAGAATGTTCCGCGCCGTCGGCGGGCATTTGAGTGTGCTGGTCGCGATTCATGAGTGATCTCCGGCAGAGGCGCCGGGCGTGCTGGCGCCCGACGTGGAGTTGACGTGGAGTTGTTGGCGAACGGTTTTCAAGGCGACGTGCAGCAGGTAGCCGACGTTCGAGACGCTCAGCCCGGTGACGCCGCTGATCTCGCGGTAGCTCAGCCCGCTTTGGAATTTCAGCCGCACGACCTCTTGCTGGTTTTCCGGCAGGCCGGCCAGCAGGGCCAGCACCGCCTGGTGCAGTTCCTGCTGTTCGGCGACGTCGGCCTGGCCGTTTCGCGAGTCGCTCGCTAGATCGAGTCGCTCGGGGATGGTGGCTTGCATGCGATGTTCCTTTCTGCGCACGTCCAACGCCCGGCGGCGGCAGACGGTATAGAGCCATTGGGCCAGCCGCCCGTCGAGCTCGGCCCGGTCCTGCTCGCAAAGCCGCAAGAACGTGTCCTGCACGACGTCGCGAGCCCGCTCGGCGTCGCCGGTGATGCGCGCGGCATACCGCACGAGTGATCCTTCGTAGCGAGCTACGACCGATCGCAGCCAATCTCTCGGCGTTTCGGGCGAGTTCTCGGTCATCCGTCTCTCAAACCGCGCGACAGGCAGCCCGCTTATTTAACGCACGACAAGCCGGTTTATTAGACAGAAACTCTCGCGATTTCGTGCCGCGAATTCTTTATTTGATTGACGCCGCCGACCGAGTTGGAGGTATATACTTGAGTTGCCATGTTCATCCGCAAAGGCAATCCGCTGGATTCGGCGGGCATTTTGCTGAAAGGAATGCCTCGCGGCAAGACGCTCCGCGCCGCCCGCTCGGCGATGCAACTCGAATTAACGTCTGCTGCAACTGCATTCGTAGCAGACAATCGCGCAGAGGATGGCGATCAAGGTCAGCGGATGCTCGGCGGGAGAATCGTTCGATGCGGCAGGGATCGCCAACGCCGCCAACAGGAAAACGACCGTGCCGAAAAAGCCCCAACGTGCCATGAGTCGGCTGCTTTCCCTATCGCTAATCAAGCTCGGAAGCCCCGTTTTCCCCGACACAAGCGCGCCGCCGGAATTATTGCAGTCGCGACGTCGAGTCAACCCTACCTCACCGATGGCGTTTGCGGCCGGGAAAAGATTTTTCCCGCCCGAGGAAAGGGCGCGTGACCAGCGCAGCCTTCATGTTTTCTCCGCGGCGCTTCAAACAACGAGCGACAAGAACCTGCCGTATGCATCTTCCCAGGCCGCGGCGTGTTGCGGCTCGAATTCTTCCACGGGAAAACTGAGACGCACGATCTCGCGGGCTTGGGCAATCGAGCCGATGGCGCCGCTGGCCAGGGCCTGGGCCATGCAGTTGCCGATGGCCGTCGCTTCGATGGGCCCGGCGACGACGCGGCGCTGGCAAGCGTCGGCCGTGGCCTGGCAAAGCTGTCGATTGCGGGCGCCGCCGCCGACGACGTGGATCGTCTCCAAACGGCCGCCGGCGAGTCGTTCCAGCCCTTCGAGCACCCAGCGGCTTTTCAGCGCCACGCCTTCCAGCGCCGCGCGAATCACCGCGCCTTCGTCGCTTGGAACGGTTTGCCCGGTGCGCTGGCAGTAGGCGCGGATGGCCTCGGGCATGTCGCCTGGCGCCTGAAACGCCGGGTCGTCAGGATTGACGAGCGAGGCCAGGCGGGGCGCCGCGGCCGAAAGTTCCAACAGCCCCTCCCAGCTATAGTCGCGGCCCGCCTTCCTCCAGATGCGGCGGCATTCCTGCACCAGCCATAGCCCGGTGATATTCTTCAACAGCCGGATCGTACCGCCGACGCCTCCCTCGTTCGTAAAGTTCAACCGCAGGCACTCGTCGTTGATCACCGGGCGGGGCATTTCCACGCCCATTAAGGCCCAGGTGCCCGAGCTGAGGTAGCACCAATCAGGCCGCTGACCCGGCGTACACTTGGCCGGAACGGCGAGCACGGCGCTGGCCGTGTCGTGCGTGCCAGGGAGCACGACGCTCGCCCCGGCCAGGCCTGTCTCGGCGGCAACCTCGCGGCGGAGCGGCCCCAGATTCGTGCCCGGCGGAACGACCGGCCGCAGCAATCGCGCGGGCAGCCCGAGCTTTTCGAGCAGTTCGACCGCCCACTGGCCGCGCGTGGGATTGAAGAACTGCGTGGTCGTCGCATTAGTGAACTCGTTGGTCTTTTCGCCGGTGAGCAGCCAATGGAAGAGATCTGGGATCAACAGCAGCGACTCGGCCATGTCCAGCAACGGCGACTGATGGATCCGCAGCGATAAGAACTGGTAGAGGGTGTTGATCGGCATGAACTGCAAGCCCGTCTGGGCGAAGATTTCTTCGCGACCGACCGTCGTCAGGGCCCGCTGGAGCATGCCTTCGCTGCGAGGGTCGCGGTAGCAGTGCGGATTGCCGAGCAGCACGTCCCCCTTGCCGAGCAGGGCGAAATCGACCCCCCAAGCATCGACCCCCACGCTGCGAACGCTGCAGCCCAAACGCGAGGCGCCGATCCGCAGCCCTTCGGTGATTTGGCTCCACAACCTGAGCACGTCCCAGTACAGGCTGCCAGCGGCCGGAACCGGTCCATTTTCGAAGCGGTGCAGTTCCTCGAGCCCGAGCAACTGGCCATCGAACCGGCCCGCGAGCACTCGCCCCCCCGAGGCGCCCAAATCTACCGCCAAATAGGCTTCATCCGCCATGAGTATGCACCGGTTGAGTCCTTGCCTTGCCGACCCGCCGCTCCGCTACGCTAGGTCTATGTTTGAGGCTGGAACCAGATCGTGACGCACCGTGCGGCGACCGTCAAGCCGCTTGGCAGGCACGGACTTGCAGCAACTCCGGCCCGGACGGCGCCGCCGTTTCCTGCCAGCATCCGCCAGCGGCAAATTCGCTACAGGTTGAAGAATTGAGCCGTTGAGAGACGATATCAAATGCAAATGCCTGATAGTTGACTTTGATAAGTAACATGCATAGGATTGGCTCACTTCAGGACCAACAAGCCGAGCACGCCATGCTGCTGCGCACGATGCCGCCCAACGCGCAAACCTCTGAAACCTCCCCTTCCAGGGGGATGCTTCCCGCCGGGAACTCGCCTGCCCCTGCGCCGGCGGTTCGACAGGAAGTCGACCTGGAGCAGTTGGCGGAGCACAGCCGCCGTCTGGAAACTGCATCACCGCAACAGATCATCGCTTGGGCCGTGGAGAACTACTTTCCCAAGCTGACGATGGCCACGGCCTTCGGCCCGGAAGGTTGCTTGATTTTGCACTGGCTGGCGGAGATCGAGCCCCGCACGCCAGTGTTCAACCTGGACACGGGCTATCAGTTCAAGGAGACGCTCGAATTGCGAGACCGGATCGCCGAGCGGTACGGCATCGAGGTCGAGTTGAAACGGCCCGAGTTGTCGGTGGAAGAGTACGAAGCCAAGCACGGCGGCCCGCTTTATAAGACGAACCCCGACCAATGCTGCCGCGATCGGAAATTGAAGGTGCTGGCCGAGGCCGCCGTGGGAATGGACGCCTGGATGAGCGGCATCCGTCGCGACCAGAGCCCCGACCGGGCCAAGGCGCCGATCGTCGGCTGGGACAAGAAATTCGGCCTGGTCAAAATCAGCCCGCTGGCCAACTGGACCAAAAACCAGGTCTGGAAGCTGATCGTCGACGAGAACATTCCCTACAACCCGCTGCACGATCAAGGTTATACGAGCATCGGCTGCTGGCCCTGCACGCGGGCGTTGATGTTCGGCGAAGACGAACGCGCCGGCCGCTGGAGCGGCACGGGCAAGGTCGAATGCGGCTTGCACTCGCTCGAAGAAAAATAACGCGTGAGAATCTCCGCCAAGACCGAATACGCCTGCATCGCGATGCTGGAACTGGCCGCCAGCTACGGCTCGGGCGAGCCAGTGCGAATTCGCTCGATCGCCGACGAGCACGGCATCCCTTCGCGGTTTCTGGTGCAGATTCTCTTGCAACTCAAAGGCGCCGGCTTCGTCACCAGCACCCGCGGCGCCGCCGGCGGCTACCAACTGGTCAAGCCGCCCGAAGAAATCTCGCTGGCCGACGTGATGCAGGTCATCGAAGGCGCCGAAGAGCCGATTCTTTCCAGCGCCTCGCCCGACTCTCCGGCCGGCAAAGTGCTCCGCGCCGCCTGGCAGGACGTGGCCGACGTCGAGCAGGAGATGCTCCGCTCGCTCACCTTCGCCGAGCTGATCGAACGCTCGCGGAAGCAGGCCGAGAATATGTATTACATCTGATCGGGCAGGGCGGAGCCGCTAGTTGATCAGCCGCGTCAACCAGTGCATGACGTTCAACGCCATCTGCCGATTGTCGCAGCCGGGCACGTTCATGCCCATCGCGTGCGGCGGCAGTCCATAGACTTGGGCCGAAAGTTGGCCCGCCTCGCCAAAAACGACCACGCGGCCTTTGCCAAAGCCGAATGCGATGCCTTGGGACCAACCGGCCGCCGACGTCTGCGTTTCGCGGTCGAACTGGATCGCCGTGTCCGCAAGCTTGAGAAACGCGACGCTGCCGGGCGGGCCCTTCAAGCACTGCCCTGTAAAAGTCAACACACGGTTGACCCGCTCCGACTCGTCGCGCCCATTGGTGATCGGATGGTCGGCAATCAACGCCTTGTCGCGAGAGAAGAGCAGCCCGTCTTTGGTCGAGTTGGCCGGATCGTTCGCCACTTTGGCGCTCATCTCGACGCCAAATCGGCTCGCCAACTCTTGCGAGGCCGAGCCGAAGGGTTCGTGATCGGTAATCAAGAGCAGCGAGCCGCCGCTTTCGACCCAGGCTTGGACGGCGTCGCATTCGCTTGCCGTGAAGGCCGACTTCGCACCGTCGCCGGGCGCCCTTTCCGCGGTGGCATTGGCGATGATCAGCACGTCGTGGCCGGCGAGCACGTCCTTGCTGAATGCCCGACGGTTGGGCGTCACCCGATAGCCGTCGTTGGCGATCAGGTCGGCAAACGCCTTGTACCGGCCGCCGGCCGTATGGAAGTTGTGATGAGCTTCGTCGAACAGCGCCGACGGATGCCGCTCGGAATAGGCCGGGTGCGCGACGCTGACGTCGAAGTCGGGATCGGCCCGCTGTCCGGTGAGCCCCAGGCCAGCCGCCACTCGGGCGACATTGCTATCTTCTTCGTCGTCGCCTAGCAGCTTCTCTAACTCGAAGGGAGCGCCAAGCAGCTTGAGGTAGTCGGCACGCTGCTCGTCGTTTAACTGCTTTTCGATCTCTTGTACCGCCGCTTGCCAGCGCTCCAGCACCGCGGCTGTCGCCTTGACTTTCGCGGCTCGAAACTCCTGCGATTTGACGAACTGACGGACCGACTCCAATGTCGCCAGCCCCTTCGCGTCGGCGGGCAGCGCAACCAAAGTAGCCCCGATCGCGGCTTCTCGCCCCTCCTTGGCGATCGCACGGACTTTGGTCAGTTGCTCGTCCGCGAGGTGCAAACGCTCTGGGAGATCGTCCAACAAAAATGCACTCGCTCCTTGAGCCTGAAGCTGGATCTGATCGAGTCGAGTCTGCTGCGACGGTTCAAGATTCTCCGTCAGCCCGGCTTCCAGTTCCTGCCGCGCCGCCTGCCAGGCGGCTCGATAGGCTTTCTGATCGCGCTGTTCGCGGGCGGCGGCCAGTTTCTCTTCGAACCGCTGAACAATCTGCGTTTGCCGCTGCTTTTGGGATTCGGTCAGATGCAATTCTTGCTGAACCGCTGCTGTTTGGAGCAGGGCCGGCTTCTGCGCGCCGAACAGGATGCCAGTAAAAACAGCCCGATAGACGGCGGGTTCGGCGCTGGTTGCCGGCGGCTGGGCTGCTGCCGCGGCGGCGATCAACGCCCAGAGAACCGCGAAACTGGCCACTTGCACGCGACGCCAGGTTCCCATATACGCCTCGCAATAGTTCTGGGAGACGCGATCGAAGTGACGTTTCCGCGAGCTTGCGGAAGACGCCCCGAACCGCCGCATTGTAGCACGGCGGACAGGCGCCGCCTACCAATTTGCCGGCGCCGCGCTTCCGCGCCGCCGCAAATCAGCTCGCCAATGCGCCATGCGAGGTGCAATGCGAACGTCGATCAATCGCATCCGTGTTTCGCTGCCGGGCGCCGCGGCCAGAGTCACCGCGGAGCGACGTACGCGCAACCAAGACATTTCTCTTTCAAGCGAATCAAACTGCGGGTTATGCTGGCGCAGCCAACTTTTGCACTCCATGCTTAAGCGAATCCACATGGAACCGACGCCTCTGCCGCCTAATACGGGCAATCCATTTCAACCACCCGCTCCGCCGCTCGCCGGAGACGTGATCGGCGACGCCCGCGTCGGCAGCCCGTTCGCCGCCCCGAGCGGCTTCGGCAACCAAATCAGCAGGGCGTTCAATTGCTACCTTGCGCAGTAGTCAGCCTGGCTTGTGCCGCTTGTGTTGTGCGGTTTGATTGCGATCATTAGCTATCTGACTTGCGTCTTGCCGTTCTTGCTGGCCCAGGGCCCGTTGGCCTGCGGGCTGTACATGTGCGCGTTTCGCAATCTGCGCGGCTGGCCGGTCGACAGTTCGGCCTTGAATCGCGGCTGGGAAATGCTCGGTTCGGCGATGCTGGCCGGCTCGAGACCATTACGTCTCGACTCGTTTCTTGCGGGTTGTCCGCTTGGCCGCGGCGCTTTGTTTCTTTCGCCCCGCGCTCTGTTTGGCCGCGGGCTTGCCGGCCGCAACTTTTCTCTTCGAAGTCGCCGCCGAGCGACGAGACGAACCGCTCGCTTTTCCGGCTTTCGTTGCCGAGCGGCTGTCGCGCGCCGATTTTCGCTTGCGCGGATTGGCGGAACTGCCGTCGCCAGGCGAAGCGGAGTCGAGATCGATGCCAAACATCGCACCGAGGTCTTCTCCGGCCAGCGCCTCGCCCGATTCGCCGAGCGCGCCGCTGAGGTTTTCGGCCGACACGGCCTGGCTGACCAGTTCGTTGTGATCCACGTTGCGCAGTAGGAACAATAACTGCGGCTGTTCGTCGAGCCTGGCGCCAACTCCATAAAGCACGGCGGCGACGTGCTTGCAAAGCACGGCCCAGTCAGGGCAACTGCACGCCATGCGAATCTGTTTCGGCTGGGGGAACAAGCCGTCCGCCGGGCGAGTCAATCGCTGCATCACGCCGTCGGAAAATCGACCGGCCAGCAGATCGAGCAATGAGTCGATCGAAGCCGAGCACTCGGACTTGATCCGCTTCCACGCGGCGGCCTGAACCTGATCGATCTCGATTTTCACCTCGTAGATTTCCGAGCCGCTGACGTAGGCTTTGACGCAGCCCGGTTCGATTTGCAGATCGACCACCGAACCGTTGCGCACGTAGGTCCGCCCGCGAGGGAGCCGATTGGCGAAATCGCTGTAGCTTTCCAGGTTGTCGCACCAGGCCTTTCCCCAGAAGGTGCGGGCGATAGCCTGGCCGCCGATCTTTACCGGTTGCAGTTGGCGGCCTTCTTTCTTCGCCAAGCGCTGAGCGAAGCCGGCGGCTTGAGCCCGGCGCGTTGCGACAGGAACGTAGGGTCTCCATCCCCAAGACATGCTTCGTACTCCCTGGGTTTGCGCGGCTGGCGACGGCGCGTGGCATGCGTCGCCGATCGCGACCGCGGATCAAAGCAAGATAACCTAGCCTCGCATACGAGCCAAGTGATGCAAGATATTTAGTCCGAGCCGACATGAGAACGCGGCGCTGCACGACCGATAATCACGCGGCGCCTAAAAACCGGGCAAATGCGAGCGAGCGACATTTTCTGAAAATCGGCCTAAGTCCATTGTAAATCGGTAATTCTGCGCTATGATGCTGCTTCAGCTCAGCCGAATGGCACTCGGCTTGCTAGCAACTGCCGGCTTGTTTTGGCGGAAGTCTGACGGCGGTCTTGCGCGCCGACGCGCCTGCAGTTCACGTCACGACAAAGCGTAGCGACACCTTCTGGAAACCTAGATTGCCTAATACTGTATTGGAGAGGGACCTGTGAAACCCAAAGAGGTCTTGGCGTTGTGCCGAGAAAAGGACGTTAAGGCGGTTGACCTGCGATTCATGGATTTTCCTGGAATCTGGCAGCACTTCACGATTCCGGCGAACAAATTGGATGAAGACGTGTTCGAAGACGGGCTGGGCTTCGACGGTTCGAGCATCCGCGGCTGGCAGGCGATCAACGAAAGCGACATGATCCTGGTGCCGCAGCCCGATACGGCGGTGCTCGATCCGTTCACGACGCTGCCGACGATCACGATGATCTGCAACATCCAGGACCCGATCACGCGCGAGGACTATAGCCGCGATCCGCGGAACGTGGCCCGCAAGGCCGTCAATTATCTGAAGAGCACCGGCATCGCCGACACATGCTACATCGGCCCTGAGGCCGAGTTTTTCGTGTTCGACGATATTCGCTTCGATCAGCGTGCGCACGAAGGCTACTACCACATCGACAGCATCGAAGGCGAGTGGAACCGCGGCCGCGTCGAGAGCCCAAACCTCGGCTACAAGCTGCGCCACAAGGAAGGCTACTTCCCGGTGCCGCCGGCGGATCAGTTGATGGATCTCCGCAACGAGATGATGCAGACGATGATCGACAGCGGGCTGGACGTCGAAGCCCAGCACCACGAAGTGGCGACGGCCGGTCAGTGCGAAATCGACCTGAAGTTTTTGGAATTGGTGAAGATGGCCGACGCGATGTGCTTGTACAAGTACATCATCAAGAACGTCGCCAGGAAGTACAACAAGACCGTTACCTTCATGCCCAAACCGCTGTACGGCGACAACGGCTCGGGCATGCACACGCACATCTCGCTGTGGAAGGGGAGCGAACCGTTGTTCGCCGGCAGCGGTTATGCGGGGCTGAGCGAAACGGCCTTGCACGCGATCGGCGGCATCTTGAAGCACGCGCCCTCGATTCTGGCCTTCTCCAACCCGACGACCAACAGCTACAAACGCTTGGTGCCGGGCTACGAAGCGCCGGTGAACCTGGCCTACTCGCAGCGGAACCGTTCGGCCTCGTGCCGCATTCCGATGTACAGCGCCAGCCCCAAGGCGAAGCGCGTCGAATTCCGCTGCCCCGACCCGAGTTGCAACCCCTATCTGGCGTTCTCGGCGCTGCTGATGGCCGTCATCGACGGCATTCAGAACAAGATCCATCCCGGCGACCCGCTCGACAAGGACATCTACGATCTGGCGCCGGAAGAATTGGCCGAGGTGCCCAAGACGCCCGGATCGCTCGACGAAGCGCTCGACGCTTTGGAAAAGAACCACGAGTTCATGCTCCGCGGAGACGTGTTCACCGCCGACGTGATCTCGACCTGGATCAAGTACAAGCGCGAGAAGGAGGTCGACGCCATGCGGCTGCGGCCGCATCCGTACGAGTTCTGCTTGTACTACGACATTTGAGGAAGAGCCGTCTGTAGGGAACGCCCTCCGTGGCGTTCCCCGTGAAGTGCGTTGGAGCCACGGCTAGCGTCTCGCGGCACGCCACAGAGGGCGTGCCCTACAGAACCAAAGTGCGAGCGTGGCTTGAGGCTGAGTCGCACCAAACCTTGACACCCCGAGCCGGGCTGGTAGCTTGTTTACCAGCCCGGCTTTTTCTATTCCGACCTCCGACTTCCGACCTGCCCCATGCTCACTCCCGACACGCTCGCCAAGCTCGCTCAATACGACACGCCGACAATCTGCAACATCATCGAACTGTTCGACTACTGCCCGCGCAACCGCGGCTACATGGACGGCCGGATCAAGGCGAATTTCGCGCACCTGCCGCCGATGGTCGGCTTCGCCAGCACGGCCTGCTTCCGTAGCGACGCTCCGCCGTCGACCGGCGACGCCTACGGCAGCATGGACAACCAAGTCGCCGGCTTCGCCGAGTTGCCCGGACCGGCCGTCGTCGTGTTTCAGGACCTCGACGATCCTGCGGTGGCGGCCACGTTCGGCGAGGTGATGTGCTCGGTCTACAAGGCCTTCGGCTCGGTCGGGCTGATCACCTCGGGCGGCGGCCGCGATTTGGAGCAGGTCCGGGCGCTCAATTATCCCGTGTTCACCGGTACGACGATCTGTTCGCACGCCTATTGCCACATTCTGCACATCGGCTTGCCGGTCCGCGTCGGGGGCCTGGTCGTGCGGCAGGGCGATTTGTTGCACGGCGACGCCAACGGCGTGACCAGCGTGCCGATCCACCTGGCCGATCAGATCGTCGACATCGCCGACGAGTTCGTGGCGTCCGAAAAGATCGTGCTCGATTACGTCAACGGATCGGGGCCCAAAACGCCCGCCGGTTTGGCCGAAGCGCGCAAGGAGTTTTCGGCCGTCGTGCAGAAGCTCTGCCAGCGCGCCGGCGCCTCGCGCGGCGAGCAGCTCTGGAAACCGTAGTAGGTCAGGCTTTCCAGCCTGACACCGCGTCAGACTGGAAAGCCTGACCTACTTTGCTGCCGGATAGTCGCTGCGGTATGCGGTGGATGCCTGCTACTGAGCCTCGGGTTCCGGCACGGGCAACGTGCTGAAGTAGCCGATCATCATCTCGTCCCAAGTCTGGTCGCCCCAGCGCACCGCCGTGGTCGGATCGGGATTGGCCAGGTTGTCGGCCGAGTTGTCGAAATGAGCCGTGCAAAAAAGCGTCGTTCCCTTGGGCAGCACTTTGGGTACGGCTAATTGATAACGCAGTTGCCAGTTGAAGTCGTAATGCGGAATGTCGAGCAGCACTTCGCGCCGGCCGTCGGGATATTCGGCCTCGTAGCGGAACGACTTGCCGCGCAAGTGCATGTGCGGCGTCAGGTTCAATAGCAGTACGTCTTTGTTGAACTGGTGCTTCGAGGCGACTTCGTAATTGTCGTCGCCAGGCGGAATCTCGAAAAACCGGTTGGGCGCCATGCCCCCGCCCACGCGCTGCTTGACCTCCGCCGGGTCGGCGAAAATTAGTCCCACGCTGCTGCGGTCTTTTTGCGGAGAGCCGTTGGGCGTGTAGTGCAACTGGAAAATGAGCTGCGAGCCGGCCGGAACCAGCATCGCGACGCCTTCCGGAAACCGCGTCGGAGGCATGCCCGGCGCGTAGCCGATCATCGCCCCGCGCTGGCCTCCGCCTAACTTGGCGCCGGGCGGAACGAAGAACGCCACGATGTGGTGCACGACGCCGCGGTTGTCGGGCCGCGCTTCGGCCGCCTTGATCCAGCGATCTTCCTCGAAGCCGGGGTCGACCTTGAAATACTGATAGGCCACCACGCCCTCGGCCGGCACTTCGTAAGGTTCGTCGCGAATGTAGATTACCTGGTCGGGTTCGGGGATTTGCCAGCCAACGGCGAACTTCCGCGGTTCGGGCAGATCGGCCGGGTCGCCTTCGGGCGAGCCGCCGTCGAGCCAGTTGCAGATCAATTGCTTTTCCGCGTCGCTCAGCCGGGCGTCGTTGACGAAGTGGCCAAACTCGGGGTTGGCGAACCAGGGCGGCATTCGCCCCTGCTCGACCACCTCGCGAATCGTCTCTCCCCAGCCGACCACTTCCTCGTAGCTGGTCAGCGGAAAGGGCGCGATTTCGCCGGCTCGATGGCACTCGACGCACCGCTTCTCGAGCAGCCGCGCAATCTGGTTCGAATAAGTCACGTCGCCGTGCGGCGCTTGCTTCGGAACTCGCCCGATATAACAGCCGATGGCGGCCGTCTCCGCTACGCTGGGCGACTTGCCGGCCAGCAATTCTTCCAGGACCAGCTTCAAGTCTTCGCGTGTCGGCGCCGGACGCTGCCGGCCGACTACGTACTGATCGTCGATCCGCCCCCAGTAGCGAACCGTTCGCTCGCGGTCGAGCACGAAGACTTCGGGCGTCCGCACGGCGCCCATTTGGTCGGCCACCGCGTTGCCGGCGTCTTTGAGCACCGGAAACGGCATCTTGTGCGCCTGGGCGTAGGCCGCCAATTCGGCGAGCGAATCCTGGCTGTTGGCGTCGATGGCTACGAACGCGATGCCTCGCGGGCCGAATTCTTCAGCCAGCTCGACCAATCGCGGGGCGTAGAGCTTTGCCAGCGGACATTCGCAGCCAATGAAGGCCGCCACCACCAGCTCATTTTCCGCAAAGTCCGTCAGTTCGTGGACTTTGCCGCGGTAGTCGCGGAGCGAAAAGTTCTCGACCTTGCGGCCGACGGGGCCTGTGGCTTCTCCGGCCGACAAGCCGCCCGCGATCGATGAAATCACCAGTAGAGGGGCCAAAAAACGTCGTAACACGAATCCCTTCCTTTATTTCGAGCCTTTTATGGCGCCCCGCTTCGGGCGCGGACTTACCAGTGGAAACAAGCCGAGCCTGTCGACCAATGATACCCGTTGAACCGGCCCCGGGTTTCACCTCGGCCAGATCAAGGCTTCGCTGCCAGCGCAGAGCCCTGCGTCTCCGCAACGCCCGGCACTGCGGATTTCAACCGCGTTGGTTATCATGTCACACCATGAGCGATTCCTCAAAGCCGTCCGCCGACGATCTAAACAAGCGGTTGGTCGACCAGTACACCGAGATCGCGAGGCTGGCCGGCGGCTTGGCGCACGAGATCAAAAACCCGCTGTCGACCATCAAGCTGAACATGGAGCTGCTGGCCGAAGACTTGCAGCAGGAGGAATCTCCGCGACATCGCCGGGCGCTGGCCAAGATCGCCGTCGTGCAGCGAGAATGCCAACGGCTGCAAGACTTGCTCGATGAATTCTTGAACTTCGCCAAGGTCCGTCAGTTGCGGCTCGAGCCGAGCGATTTGAACCAGCAGGTGCGCGAACTGCTGGAGTTCTTCGCTCCCAAGGCCGACGAATCCGGCATCGAGCTGCTGCCCTACCTGCAGTCCGATCTGCCCAGCGTGATGCTCGATCGCGAAGCGTTTCGCGGCGTGCTGTTGAACCTGCTGCTCAACGCCCAGCAAGCGATGCCCGAGGGGGGGCAGTTGGTGCTCGCCACCGAGGCCACGGCGCTGAGCGTGGTGTTGCACCTGATCGACAACGGCTGCGGCATGGACGAAGAGACTCAGTCGCACATCTTCGAAGCGTTTTATTCGACCAAGCCCGGCGGTTCGGGCCTGGGCCTGCCTACGGCCCGCAAGATCGTCGAAGCCCACGGCGGCCGGATTGCCGTGCAGAGCAAGCTGGGCCGCGGCACGCACTTCGTCATCGAGCTGCCGATACCGCGGCGCCTGGCAGAGTACGACTTAGAGCTTCCGCACGACCCCCACGACCACGCCTAGCACGCGGGCGTCGGTCACGTAAATCGGAGCCATCGAGGAATTGGCCGGCTCCAGCCGGATGCGCTTCCCCTCGGGGAACCAACGTTTCAGCGTGGCCTCGTTTTCGTCGGTCAAGGCGACCACGGTTTGCCCGCGCTGCGCGGTGGCTTGCTTGCGAATCACGACATAGTCGCCGTCGGCAATCTGATCTTCGATCATCGAGTCGCCTTTGACTTTCAACACGAACAGATCGTCGGCCTGAAACATCTGGCCGAAGTCGATCCGCTCGTCTTGAGCCACGGCCTCGTGCAACACGCCCGCAGCGATCTGTCCGGCCAGGGGCAAGCCGCCGCTGCCGTCGGGGTTTTCGGTGGCCAGCATGATCGCCCGCGACATATTCGGCTCGCGCGTGATCAGCCCCTTCTTTTCCAGCGCCTTCAAATGGCACATCACGCCGTTGGGCGAGCTGATCTCGAAGTGCGCGCCGATTTCGCGCACCGTCGGACCATAGCCGCGATGCCGAATCTTTTCGCGAATGAATTCGTAGACGGCCTTTTGCTTTTCCGTAAGTCGTTCCAAGTTGGCCATGGCCTGATTCGTCCTTCGAGTGAAGCTCGCGAGATCGTAACCGCGCGGCGTGCCGCCGCGAGAGGCGGCCTCCGCCGTTCGGCGCCGCGATCGCAGCCTTGATGATAATATAATATACGTGTGTACAGAGTCAATAGCGCATGTACACTATTCGTATCTCGGCTTGCGGTAGGCGTTTAGGAGAGGATGCAGGCGACAGGAGAATAGGTGAAAGGGAGCAGCATTAAGCCACACCCTTCCCCGGCCCGTCATCCACAAGCTACTTGCTACAGTTCCAGCTTGATTCGGCGGCCTTGGCAGTGGCTGCCGCGAGCCTCGAGCACGATCGCCAACGCGCGATAGGCGTCGTCGAGGCCGGAAGGAATGTGGACCAGGCTGGTCACCGCGCGATGAAATTGGCTGAGCAGTTGTTCGCCGACTGGGCGTTCGCTATCGAGCGATTCTTGATGTCGACCGGCTTCGTCGAACCAGACCAGCGTGGTTGGCAAGTCGACGAAAGCGATGCCGCGTTGGCACGCCACCTGCAAGGCCGCTGGCGGACGATAAGCCACGGCTTCGAGCCAAGTGGCGGGCATATAGCGGCCGCAGCTAATCTGCGCGGTAGGCCCGTCGCCGATCTCGCCCGATTGCGAGAAATCGAGATTCATCCATTGATAATCGTCCGTGTCGTCCCGACCGGCGTGCTCCAGGCCAAGCACGGAACTCGGTCGCCTGCCGACCACATAGCAGCACCAGTCGACCAATTCAATCAAGTCGCCCGTCGGCGAGGTTGCACTGGGTCGCGAAGGAGTGCTGGGAGCGTCTTCGGCCGGCCGCCGCATGTGACAAAACAGCAGCCGAGGTTCGCCGAGCCGCGTGGCGATCAGTTCTTTCAGCCGCAACGTGGCTGGCGACTGGCGCCGCGGGAACTCGCTCATGAAGGCGATGCCCGCTTCTTCTACTCGTTGCTTGACTCGCCGCGCTTCCTCCAGATCGATCTCCAAGCTGGTGGCGCAATACACGGCCTTGCCAGCATCGCAGGCGGCGAGGATTGGCAAGTAGCCGTACCATTGCGGCGCCAGCATCAAGATCGCGTCGACGTCGGGCCGTTGAGCCAGCGCGCGGAAGCCGTCGACCGGCTGGGCGCCGAAATCGCGCGCGGCATGCTCTGCGCGCATCGCAATTTGCTCGCAGACCGCGGTCACTTCGAAACGGTCGCCCAGGGCTCGTAAGGCGGGGCGGTGGCGCTGTTCCCAGTTCTGTCCCAGGCCGATGAGGCCGACGCGAAGCTTCATGGACTTTGATCGAGCCGAGGCCCTGACCGGCGGTGATGGTGGATCGCGGCAGAATTATAGTCTTACGACGCGTCTTGTCTCAACCTATCAGGGTGGAAGTGCAAGAAATTTTAGAACTTACGCTTTCGCACGGCAAAGTTTATGCATTTTACGGTTGCATCTACATCTTGCCCGATTACACTAGCAGCGTCTGCCGGTGGTTGCCCCGTGCAGCTTGATGGTTACTGAATCAGGGAGGGATATCAACCACCGCCGCCGCTGCTGCCTGCGACTACGGTTTGTCGGAAAACCGTTTCTGCCAGGCTTGGATGACCAACCCTTGGGCGCTTATTCGGTCTGCGCCCGATGCGGAATCCAGCCGCTTTTCCAGCAGTCTTCGCCCGTCCATCGACGCGATGGGCCGCTTTAGCCTCTGTTGACAAGGAGATTCTTGTAGCCATGACGAGCTTTGCCCTCTCGGCCGTTTTACAACTTTCGCTGCTTTCCCCCGGCGCCAATACCTACGCCGAAGCCCATAAGGTTCATTCCGAAACGGGGCGTCCGATGGTCATTCTGGTGGGCGCCGAGTGGTGCCCGGCCTGCGTGCAGATGAAGAACTCGGTGATTCCTCAAGTCGCCCGCCGCGGCCTGTTGCAGAAGGTGGCCTATGCGACGGTCAACACCGACCAGCAACGGACGCTGGCGCAAAAGCTGATGAAAGGCGGCTCGATTCCCCAACTCATCATGTATCGCCGCAGCGCCAACGGCTGGAAGCGTCATTTGCTCGTCGGCAAGCAAAGCCCCGAGCAGATCGAGGCGTTTATCAACCAGGGACTGGCCGCCGACGAGCCCGCCAATCCGGCGGTCACTCCCGTCAGCCAGCCCATGACCGGCGGCCCCATGACCGGCGGCGAGGCGAAACAAACCGCCCAACAAGACCAGGCGGCCGGTTCCGGCGGCTGATCGCCCGCCGCGCCAATACTGAAGTTCATTGGGTGGCGTCGGGCAAGAGTTCACCAAGGCAATTCTTGTCCGATGCCCTGCTGCTTGGCCAGTTCCAGCAGCTTACCCCCCAGAGCGACGTCTTCGATCGCCAAGCCGACGCTTTTGAACAGCGTGATGCTTTCCGGTCGGCTGCGGCCGACTGAGCGGCCGGCAACGACGTCAGCCAGTTCGACCGCTCGCGACCAATCAAATACGCCTTTCTCCAGGCCTTCGGCAAAATCCCCCGCCTCGTGCCGACAGGCCTCGATGCTGTCGCAAACAATATTGTCGGCGCGGCGTATGGTTTTGATGTCGATCTCCGCCCGCTTCAGCCAGTTCGAGCCGACGGCCGCCACGAAGGCGCCTTCGGCCAGCCAACTGCCGTCGAAAACCGGCTCGGGACTGTTCGTGGCCGTGACGACGATCGGCAGCTCTTCGGCGGCCTCTTGCGGTCGATCGACCGGCGCGACGTCGATCGCCAGCCGGGCCGACATCCGCTCGGCAAATGCCACCCGCTGTTCCTCGTTGCGACTATAGACGAACGCTTGCTTGATCGGGCGAGCGGCGGCTACGGCCTCCAATTGCGTTTCGGCTTGATGCCCGGCGCCGAACAGCCCGAGTTCCGCGGCCTCGAGCGGGGCCATCCACTGGGCGGCCACGGCCGTCGCTGCGCCGGTGCGGAGCTGCCCCAGCCGATCGGCTTCGACGAGCGCCACGAGCGCGCCGGTAGCGGCATCGTACAGCCCGACCAAGAAACGCGCGCCATGCTGCGTGGTCGTATAGCACTTCCAGCCGGCCAAGCCTAGCCAGGGCGCCGTAGCGCTCATCGTGTGCAGCACGATGCCCGGCGATTGCGCCCGCTGTCGAGGCACATTGCACGCCTCGCCTGCGGCCAGTTTGCGAAATGCTTCTTCGACGGCATCGATCGCGGTCGGCATATCGAGCAGTCGTGCGACGTCGTCTTCGGTCAAGTAGCGCGCGGTCATCTTTGTTTTTCCAAGTTGGCGATGGTTTCGAAATCGCGCTCCAACGAGCGGTAGAGTTGCTGATACTCGGGAAAAGCCCGGTCGTAGCATTTCTGCGCAGCGCGGTTGGGCGCCGTTTCTTTCACGACTTTGATCGTGGCCTGGCAGGCTTCGCGAATATCTTCAAAGGCGCCGGCGCCGACCGCGGCCAGCAGGGCGACTCCGTAGCCCGGGCCTTCTTCCGCGTTCAGCGTGACGACCTTTTGCCCGAACACGGCGGCTTGAATTTGCCGCCACAGCGGACTCCGCGAGCCGCCGCCCGAGGCCCGGATTTGTTTCACGGGGATTCCCAGGCCGCGGATGATCTCCAAGCTGTCGCGCAGCGAGTAGGTCACGCCCTCCATGATCGAACGCACCAGGTGGCCCCGGCCGTGAGCCAACGTCAGGCCAATGAAGCAGCCGCGAGCATGCGGGTTGGCGTGCGGAGTGCGCTCGCCCGACAAGTACGGCAGAAAAAACAAGCCCGCGCTGCCCGGCGGGACGGCTTCGGCTTCGGCGCCGAGGATTTCATAGGGCTCGCGTTTGGCCTTTAGGGCCTGGGCCAGTTCCGCCTGGCAAAGTTGATTGCGAAACCATTGCAGCGAGCCGCCCGCCGAAAGCGTCACGCCCATCATGTGCCACTTGCCGCGAACCGCGTGGCAGAACGTATGAATCCGGCCTTCGGGGTCGAACTTGACCTCCTCGCTGTGGACGAACATCACGCCCGAAGTGCCGATCGAAGTCGACAATGCGCCTTGATTGACGATGCCGTTGCCCACGGCGCCCGCTGCGCAATCGCCGGCGCCGCCGACGACGACGCAATCGGTCGACAAGCCGAGTTCCGCGGCGACTTCGCGCGTCAATTGGCCGGTGACCTCCTCCGATTCGTAACAGCGGGCCAACAAACTGGGGTCGAGTTCGAGCTTTGCCAACAGCGGCTTCGACCAATTGCGCTTGGCCACGTCCAGCAACAACATGCCGCTGGCGTCGCTGACCTCGGTGGCGAACTCGCCGGTCAGGCGGCGGCGGATTTCGTCTTTCGGCAGCAGCACTTTCCGCAAGGCTTCGAAATGGCGCGGTTCGTGATTCCGCAGCCAAAGGATTTTCGGCGCCGTGAACCCGGTGAGCGCGGGGTTCGCGACCATTTTAATGAGCTTTCGCCGGCCGCCGGCCCGCTGTTCGATCTCGGCGCACTCGGCGGCCGTGCGCTGGTCGTTCCAGAGCAAGGCCCGGCGAATGACCCGGTTGCGGGCATCCAAAAAGACCGAGCCGTGCATTTGGCCCGACAGCCCGATCGACTTCACATCGGCCGCCTTGAGCCGGGCTTTCTTCACGACCGCGCGCACGGTGGCGACCGTGGCCTTCCACCAATCCTCCGGATCCTGCTCGCTCCACAGCGGTTGGGGATGATGACAGGGATAGGTCTCGGTGGCTTCGGCCAAGATTCTGCCTTGTTCGTCGATCGCCAACGTCTTCGTGCCCGAGGTGCCGACGTCGATGCCTAGAAAAACGCTCATGTCGTCCGAATTCCTGTTGCTCGCTCGCGGAATGGATAGTCTGGAGGACCGGGCGCCCGGCCCTCCTACTGGGCGTGATTGCCGGGCGAGGGCGCCCGGCCCTTCTGGCGCCAAATGGCGGGATTGTAACCCCGCGATCTCTAGACGGGCAACCAAGGGAATTCTCATTTGACGATCGACGCCCGCGCGCTTTACCATTGCTCGTTCGTAGTATCCAATAGAAGCTCGGGCCGGTGGAAAGCGACGACCAAAGGTTCCTCTCCCGTTGGGAGAGAGAAGCGATCACATCTATGAGTTCTTTGAGTTCCCCGCAATCGGCGTTCCGCCGGGCAAAATCTTGGCGCCCTGCTTGGCTGCTGGCTGTGGTCGCAAGCGCGGCCGGCTGCACATCGGCCGGCTGCACATCGGCCGGCTGCACATCGGCCGGCTGCACATCGGCCAACGATTCGGCGTCGCCGGAAGCTTCCACCGGCGAAGCCGCTTCGCTGAGCGGAGTCGAGTTGAAGCTCGTCGTCGTCGACGACCCTGGGCTGGCCGAAGCGGTCCGCCTGCTCCGCGGCGAGTGGCAAGGCAGCACCGGGGCGAAGTTGGAAATCGTCGAACAAACGTCAGGCGAATTGCTCGGCGCCGCTGAATTGACGGCCGACGCATTGATTTATCCGGCCGAATGCTTGGGCGAATTGGCCGAGCGAAACTGGCTGGCGCCGATTCCCAAGGCCACGCTCGACGACCCGCAGTTGGCTTGGCCGGAGATTTTCGAAGCCGATAAATCGCGACTGGCCACTTGGGGAACCGAGGCTTACGCCATCCCCTTCGGATCGCCCGTCCTGACGTGCTGCTACCGAGCCGATTTGCTCAAGAAACTCGACCGCAAGCCGCCTGAAACTTGGGCCGAATACCAGGCGCTGGCGGAGTTTTTGGCCGATCGCAGCAACCTGGGCGATGCCGCGCCGGCGGATGGCGAGCCATGGTTCGCGGCTGCCGAGCCTCTGGCCGAAGGCTGGGCCGGCTTGACCCTTTTGGCCCGCGCGGCCCCTTATGCCAAGCACCGCAACCATTACTCGACGCTATTCGACATGGAGAGCATGGAGCCGCTCATCGCCAAGCCGCCCTTTGTCAAGGCGCTCGACGAGTTGCTTGCGGCTGCAAAGTTCGGCGCGACGAGCAAACTCGATTTCGGCCCCGAACAGGCGAGGCAGGCGCTCGCCCGCGGCCAGTGCGCCTTGGCTCTGACCTGGCCCGCTCCAGCCCGTTCGCAGGAACTCGCTCAAAACGGCAAATCGGCGGGTGGCGTCGAAGCGCCTCTGGATCTCGGCTTCGTCGAACTGCCGGGCGCCGGCGAGGTCTATAATCTCGGTTCCCAAGCCTGGGACAAGCGACGCCCGGAAGACAATCCGCACGTTCCGCTGTTGGGCGTCTCGGGCCGTCTTGGCTCCATCTCTCGGAATTCGACCAAGTCCGAAGCCGCCGGGCACTTGCTGGCTTGGCTCTCCGGGCCGCAATGGGGCCAGCGCGTCGCCACGGCCTCGAAAGCGACAACGCTCTTTCGCGAGTCGCAGCTTGCCGCGCCGGCCGAATGGCTCGACCTGAACGTGGAAGAGCCTGCCGCATTACAATACGCCGAGGCGGTCCAGCGCTCGATTTCGCAGGAAGAATCGCTCACCGTGCTGCGCATTCCCGCTCGCCAGCGATACATGGCGGCCCTCGACCAGGCCGTTCGCCAGGCCGTGTCGGGCGAGTTGGAGAGCCAGGCGGCATTGGATCAGGCGGCCGAGACGTGGCGCACGATCACCGCCGAACTTGGGCTGGAGGCCCAACGCCAAGCTTACCATAGGGATTTGGGTCTGCGATGACGCTGCCGCTGCGCGTGGCCATGCTGGGTACGGGCGCCATCGCCCGCAGTCAACACCTGCCCGCCTGGTCGAAATTGCCCGAGTTCCAGATCGCGGCCCTGGCCGACGCCTCGCCGGTTTCGCTGGCGGCCGTGCCGGCCGAGTTTCAAATCGAGCGGCGCGTGGCCGATTACCGCGAGCTGCTCGACGACCCGACGATCGACGTCGTCGACATCTGCGTGCCCAGCGCCCTGCACGCCGAAGTAGCCATCGCCGCGCTCGAGGCCGGCAAGCACGTGCTCTGCGAAAAGCCCATGGCGACTTCGCGAGCCGAGGCCGCGGCCATGCTCGATGCCTGGCGCGCCAGCGGCAAAAAGCTGATGGTCGCCCAGCACATGCGGTTCGAGCCCAGCGTGATGCAATTGCGAACGTATCTCGAACACAATCCGCCGGGCGACGTTTACTACACGCGCGCTCAATGGCTGCGTCGCCGCCGCTTGCCGGCCCGGCCCGGCTTCACCGACAAGCGGCTCAGCGGCGGCGGCGCCTTGTATGATCTGGGCGTTCACTTGCTCGATCTGTCGTGGTGGTTGATCGGCTGCCCCAGGCCGATCAGCGTCTCGGGCGTGACGTTCGATCGCTTAGGCCGGCGGCGCGACATCGGCAGCGAATGGGGCACCTGGGAGCCGACCACGATCGACGTGGAGGATTTCGCATCGGGGCTGGTTCGGCTTGCGGGCGGCGCCGCCATCTCGCTTGAAGTGAGCTGGCTCGGTTTCCAGCCGGAAGGCGAGTTCTGGCGGCTGCAAATGTACGGCACGCGTTCGGGCGTCACCTGGCCCGAGAGCGTGGTCGTGGGCGAGGACAATTTCATCCCCTGGGATCTCAAGCTCGCCGAGGCAAAGGGCGAGAAAGCCCATCATCACGTGATTCGCCAGTTCGCTCGGGCGATTGTCGACGATACGCCGGTTCCCGTTCCGCCGGAACAATCGGCCAACGTGATCGCCATGCTCGACGCCCTCTACGCATCGAGCGTCAGGGGTTGCGAGGCGGAGATCGAGTCGTTCGAGCCGAACTCGCAGCGGCTTTGACAAGTTGGCCCGGCGCTCCTAGAATGTGTTGCTCGACGGGACTTAAACGAAGTCCCTAATAACTTCGGGGCGGTAGCTCAGTTGGGAGAGCGTCGCGTTCGCAATGCGAAGGTCGAGGGTTCGACTCCCTTCCGCTCCACTTCAAGACGCCCGTTGGCAGCAATTGCCAGCGGGTGTTTTGCGTTGATGCTCGGCAGATGCCTAACAATGTCTTTTCTTTTCTGAAACGAGCAGCGACTTCGACCCCGCAATTCGCCGTTACGGCTCCTGTTCATCGGCCAAAGAGGCCAGTTCAGCCTCGATAGCTTCGTCGTTGAAGCCTTCGTAGGCGGGCAGCATTTTCAGCGCGGCGACGGTTGGCAAAAGCCGGCCGCCGGGCGGCGCAGGTTCGCCGGGCTTGATCTTGCCGACGAGCTTCAACAGACCGGCTTCGGCAAGCCGACCGAGCGCGGCATTGAACTGGCCCGGCGTCTTCGAGAGACATTGCGCCGTTTTGCCCACCGTCAAACGGTAACTGGCGTCGCGATCGTCGAGGTGCAGCGCAGCCACCTCCAATACGAAGGTCAGCACTTCGCTTTCCAGCCGGCTCAGATGTGCGGCGCCTTCCCCGCCTTTCGAATGATCCGTCGAATCATCCTGCGAATCGCTTGTCTCCCAACACGATGGGCAGAGCTTCGGTTCGGCTTGAGCTTGTTCGACGGCCCAGGCGGTCAAGGCCTCGCGTTCGAGCGCGCAGGCCTTCATGTGCCGGCCGGTCGTCCAGTGCGTTCGTTTGCCGGCCGACGCCTTGATCTCCGGGCACGTTGCTCGATGCAGCACCAGCCGGCTCTTCGTCGGCTTGCGATAGCAATCCAGCACGAACCCGGCACGGTGATGGGCGATCCAATGCAAGTAGGTCCGTTCTTCATCGAGAAACAAGATCATCTCGCTACGGCCTCGGGCGCGCCCGAGGGAACCGCGGCGGCTGGTTCTGAAGAATGCGCCAGAGCATGGTTCTGCACGGTCGCGACTTCGGACAGGAAGTTCTTGGCCTCCTCCGGCAAGACCGTGTTGATCGACATCCCGCTGCCCAGTTCGAAGCCGGCCGGCGTCGTCAATCGCGGCAGGATGCGGAGATGCCACATAAAGTATTCTTTGCTCTCGTCGCCGCGAGACACGCTATCGATCGTCAGGTTGAAGCTCGGGTTGTCGAGCGCCGTGTGGAGCTTCAACAGAATCACCTGCAAGATTTCGGCCAGCGGTCTCAACAGCGCCGCGTCGACCGTGGCGAACGACGCCTGCCGTACGAGCGGTACGATCCACGTCTCGAACGGCACGTGCGACGCATAGGGCAAAAGCGCCACGTATTGCTCGTTTTTGGCCAGAATCCGCCGGCCATCGGCCAGCTCCTCGCGCAAATCGACGCAGTACAGGCACTCGCCCGTGCGGTCGAAATACTCTTCGGCCACCACCAGCTTTTGGCGCAACAGCCGCGGCACGACGGGCGTGGCGATCAATTGCCAGTGGGGATGTTCCAGCGAAGTGCCGGCCGTCGAGCCGTAGTTCTTGAAGGCGATGACCGCCTGAAACCGGCGATCGCACATCAGATCTTGATGCCGAAGCTGCAAGGTTCGCAGCACGAGTTCGATCTGGTCGACCGGCTGTTGGCCGAGAAAAGTTTTGTGGTCGGGCGACTCGACGATCACCTCGTGCGCGCCGCAGCCGCCCATGTAGCTGAACGCCGGGCGTTCTTCGATCCGGCGCGTGTCTTCCTCGATTCGCAAGGCCGGAAACTTATTAGGCACGACCCGCACGCGCCAATTGCTGGGTGAATAGGCCCCAGGACCGCGGACGACGTAGATCTCCGGCGGCGTGAACGCCTCGTTGCCGGGGCAAAAAGGGCACGGCGCATGAGGCGTCGCCGGGACGGGCGCGACCGGCGGGACATGATGCGGTCGCAGGGCCCGCGAGGGAGAAAAGATGACCCAATCGGTGGTCGTGACGTCGAATCGTAAGTGAGACATAACGGCGTATTTTCGCTTCCTGTTGGGGGTTGCCGCCTCTCGCGCGCTTTCTCTGTAGCAACTGACGCGCCGCTCGCTTTTCCGGCCGATGATTTCCGCTCGGGGCTGCCATAATTTCGGCTTTTCGAACGAAACGATCGAAACCGGCAAGCTTCGCCGGTGTGCGAGAACGCACGCCTTACACACTTTTGCACACTTCGCCTGCCGAATCAGGGCCATTCCCGCCTGTGGACGCTTGAATTCCGCTTGAAAATGCGACTTTCGTCGCACGGCACGGGCGTTGCATTGGAAAAGGCGGCGAAAGTGCAGACCTCGGATTCGAACAGATCATGGAAAACATCGACCTGCTGATCGTGGACGACGACGAAGAATATCGCTCGACCGTCGTGCGCCGTTTTTCGCGACGCGGCTATCGCATCCAGGAGGCCCCGGATGGCGAGACAGCGCTTGAACTTGCCGCGCGACGCCAGTTTCACGTGGCAGTCGTCGACCTGGTAATGCCCGGACTGTCCGGGTTAGAACTGCTGGCAAAACTCAAGGCCGGCAGTCCCGATTGCGAGGTGGTGATGCTCACCGGGCAGGGAACCATCGAAACGGCCGTCGAGGCGATGAAACGCGGCGCTTTCGACTTTCTCACCAAGCCCTTTCCGTTGTCGGAACTGGAATTGGTGGTTCACAAGGCCTTCGAGCAGCGGCAGTTGCGCCAGGAGAACCGGCAGCTCAAGGCGGTGCTCGAGCGCAGCCAGCCTTCCTCCGAAATGGTAGGCCGCTCGGCGGCCATCAAAGAAGTCTTTCGCCTCATCGAGCGCGCGGGGCCGACCGACAAGGCGATTCTGATTCAGGGCGAAAGCGGCACGGGCAAGGAACTGGTGGCTCGGGCGCTGCACCGCGCAAGCCGCCGGGCCGACAAGCCGATGGTGGTGATCAATTGCGCGGCTCTGCCCGAGACGCTGTTGGAAAGCGAACTCTTTGGTCACGAGAAAGGCTCGTTCACCGGCGCGGTCAGTGCCAAACAAGGACTCTTCGAACTGGCCGACGGCGGCACGCTGATGATCGACGAAATCGGCGAAATGCCGGGCGCGTTGCAAGCCAAGCTGCTGCGCGTGCTGGAAGACGGCTCGTTCCGCCGGGTGGGTTCGCTCAAGGAATGCCGCGTCGACGTTCGTCTGCTGGCGGCGACCAACCGCGACCTGGCCCAGGAAGTCTCGTCCGGACGGTTCCGCGAAGACCTGTATTACCGCATCAACGTGATGTCGTTGGAATTGCCCCCCTTGCGCCAGCGCACGGGCGATATTCCGTTGCTGGTGGCCAAGTTTCTGGGGCCGCAATGGGAGATCGAACCGCAGGCGATGCACGCCATGGAAAACTACGCGTGGCCGGGCAATATCCGCCAGCTCATCAACGTGGTCGATCGGGCCAAGATTCTCGCCGAAGACATGCGCGTGCGCTGGCAAGACCTGCCCTCTGAAGTGCGGATGCCGATCCACGAAAAGCACGGGCTCAACGGCGACACCGACAAGCTCGCAGAGATCGAGCGGGCCCACGTCATCGACGTGCTCGAACGCGAAAAAGGCAACAAGGCCCGCGCCGCTCGCGCGCTGGGCATCAACCGCCGCAGCCTTTATCGGCTGCTGGAAAAATACGGCATGGCCTGAGCCCGGCCCAAACGCTGCCAAGGAAATCGCCGCCGCGCCTTTACAGGATATGAATATCCATATATCGTTATATAGACCGAGAGAGGATCTTGCCCGAACACACAACGACAACAGCGACTAACCGCCGACGCCGCTGCACCGGGCTGGCGGCCGACGATGCCGTTTCCCGGCGCCGCCGCTCGACGCGCCGAAACTCAATCGCCAGACGGCAAACGGCCTTTCGTTCGGCTTGCCCTTGCAGCGCGTCGCGGGCACGCTTTTTGCGAACGAATCCGCCACCTTCTCCGAGACGCTGAATTCGTTCGACCGGACGCACTCCTTTCCCCTGAGAGTAGATCGGTTATCTCCAATCATTTGCAAGGAAGGCTAGACAAGGAAACTAGGCATGAAATACGCAAAGCTCTGGCTGAGTCTCGGCGCGGTCATCGCCGGTTCGTTCGCGGTATTGGGTTATTTCGGTCGCGAAATCTACCGCCAAGCGCCGCCGATTCCCCAACGGGTTGTCGCCGAAGACGGCCGCGTACTGTTCACCGGCGAGCAGATCAAAGACGGCCAGAACGTCTGGCAATCGCTCGGCGGGCAAGAGGTCGGTTCGGTCTGGGGGCACGGCGCCTACGTCGCACCCGACTGGTCGGCCGACTTTCTGCACCGCGAAGCGACCTGGATGCTCGATCGCTGGGCGCATGACGAACATCAGACCGACTACGCCCAGCTCGACGTCGAAACACAAGCCGCCTTGCGCGCTCGCTTGCAGCAGCAACTGCGCCGGAACTCCTACGACCCCGAAAGCGGCGATTTGACCGTTTCCGCGCTGCGAGCGGACGCCCTTGCAGCCGTCGGCCGCCATTACGCCGGACTGTTCGGCGACGCGCCCGAATTGGACTCGCTGCGCGACGCCTACGCCATTCCGCCCCGCGCCGTCAAAACCGCCGAACGCCAGCAGATGCTCAACAGCTTCTTCTTCTGGACCTCCTGGGCCTGCGTCACGAATCGGCCCGGCAGCGATGTCAGTTACACGCAGAACTGGCCGGCCGAACCGCTGGTGGGCAATCAGCCGACCGGTTCGATCGTGGTCTGGTCGGTGCTGAGTTTCGTGTTTCTGCTGGCGGGCATCGGGGCGCTGGCCTGGTACTTTGCCGTCCAGCGTCGCGGACAGCAAGACGACACGAACGGCCTGCCCGAACAGGATCCCCTGTTGGCTCTCTCGCCCACTCCTTCGATGCGCGCCACGCTCAAATATTTCTGGGTCGTCGCGCTGCTGATGGTCTTGCAGGTCGGCCTGGGCGCCGTCACGGCGCATTACGGCGTCGAGGGTTCGGGCTTCTACGGCATTCCCCTGGCCCAGTACCTGCCCTACGCCGTCACGCGCACATGGCACACGCAATTGGGCATCTTCTGGATCGCCACCGCCTGGCTGGCTACCGGCTTGTTCATGGCGCCGGCCGTTTCGGGTTATGAACCGAAGTTCCAGCGCTTCGGCGTCAATTTTTTGTTTGTCTGTTTGCTGGTCATCGTGGCCGGGTCGATGGCCGGCCAGTGGCTTGGCGTACAGCAGCGTCTGGGCCTGGAAGCGAATTTCTGGTTCGGGCACCAAGGCTATGAATACGTCGATCTGGGCCGCTTCTGGCAAGCCTTTCTGTTCATCGGGCTCGTGCTGTGGCTGCTGTTGATGGCGCGGGCCATGTGGCCGGCCTTCCGCCAAAAGAACGAAGGCCGGCATTTGCTCGGGTTGTTTTTGATCTCGTCGCTGGCCATCGCTTTGTTCTATGGCGCCGGGCTGATGTGGGGACGCCGCACCAACCTGGCCATCGCCGAATACTGGCGCTGGTGGGTCGTCCACCTGTGGGTCGAAGGCTTTTTCGAAGTCTTCGCCACCGTGGTCATCGCCTTTCTGTTCACCCGCATGGGGTTGCTGCGAGCCGCGAGCGCCACCTCCGCCGTGCTGTTTTCGACCACGATCTTCCTTTCGGGCGGCATCATCGGCACGTTCCACCACCTGTACTTCACCGGCACTCCGACCGCCGTGCTGGCCTTGGGGGCGACCTTCAGCGCGATGGAAGTCGTGCCGCTGGTGCTGATGGGGTTCGAGGCTTACGAGAACCTGACCCTGAGCCGCGTGCGGCCTTGGGTCTCGGCCTACAAATGGCCGATTTACTTCTTCGTGGCCGTCGCCTTCTGGAACCTGGTCGGCGCCGGCTTGTTCGGCTTCCTCATCAATCCACCGATCGCGCTCTACTACATGCAAGGTTTGAACACCACGCCCGTCCATGGCCATACGGCCTTGTTCGGCGTCTATGGCATGCTGGGCATCGGATTGATGCTGTTCTGCCTGAAGGGCCTGGCCACGCATCACGTCTGGAAGACCCGTTTGCTCGGCTTCTGCTTCTGGGCGATTAACGTTGGCTTGGCGTTGATGGTGCTTATCAGCCTGTTGCCAGTCGGCATGATGCAAGCCTGGGCGAGCGTGACGCACGGAATGTGGTACGCCCGAAGCGCCGAGTTCCTGCAGACCGACCTGATGGATCGCCTGCGCTGGCTGCGCGTGATCGGCGATACGATCTTTGCCATCGGCATTATGGGTTTAGGCTGGTTCGTGCTCGGCTTGAAGACCGGTTGGTCCGTGCTCGCGGAACACGAGGGGGCAGGCGCTGCGAGCCCAACGAGCGGTTTGCATCGCGCCGAATCTCTATCGTAATCCGCCGGAAGCGATCGACGGACGGTCGCGCTGGCCTGGGCCGCAATCCGCCCGGCGCCGCTCGTCGATCGAACCGCGGCTCGGGGCCGCCGCGCCTGCCGCGCGGCGGCCCCGCGGTGAGCCTGCGGTTTCTGGCTTAGCCTCGCGCCTTGACGCGATGCGACGCAAAGTGACTGTGGGCGCCCGCCTTGGGCGCGCCGGCGCTGGCGCCGGGGGCCGGAGCGGCGGGCGGTTCCGGAGCCGGTGCGACTTCGCCGCCGTTTCCGCTCTCGCAAGCGTCGCACGGATCGCAGCAGTCATTGCAGCAGGCATAGTTGCCACAGCAACCATGACGCATCCTTCGCCGACCGTGGCAGAATCGGCCATAACAATGGCAGCCTGCGCAGTCGCAGCCGTAACAGCCCGCACAAGAACAGCCGCGATGGCCGGCTTGCGCCACGTTGCCGTCGGACATCAAGGCAATTCCCACCACCGCCGAGAACAAAACCACAGCCAGCAAAAACGGTCGATTCATCATAACACCCTCTCTGATCGTGAAGCTTTAGTTCGTGCATCACTCGCGGCGCCGGCTTGCCAACAAGGCGGCCGGCGCCGGTCGGTTGCGCTGTCTTGCTGCACGTCCTTGGCCGCGACGCAGCGACGAATCCTGGAGGTCAGCACCCTCACCCCGCCACCGCGGCGGGACGCCTGGGCCAAACCTTGCAAGGCACGTGCCGCGCGGCGTTCCTGGGGCAAAGCAAGCCAAATTGGCAAACGCCGCGGGAAGACCGTCGAGATCCGCGTCCCGCACCCCCTCTGCGCGAGGGCGCCGGCAACCGGGCGCCGCGTCCGCATCGAGGCAGGGCGGCCCCTATGCTGAAGATCGCTTGCCGGGCCGTTTGCAAAATGTCCGGAGTCGAGACTCGCCGCCCGACTGGTTCGCATTTTGCACGCTGGCATGGTGGCGCTAATTAATCTCACAACGTTTCGAGAGGAAAATCCGATGACAGCGAAAACCGGCAGCGGGCTTCAAGAGCGAGACGTGGAAGTGCGTGCAGACCGCAGAAAGCTCCGCGGAATCCTCGGCGTTCCGACCGAAGCGCAAGGAATCGTGGTCTTTGCCCACGGCAGCGGCAGCGGCCGGCTCAGTCTGCGCAACCAATTCGTGGCCCGTACGTTGCAGCAGGCTGGCCTGGCGACCTTACTAATCGACTTGCTCGAAGAGGACGAGGCCGACGATCGCCGCTACGTGTTCGACGTCGAATTATTGGCCGGACGTTTGGAACACGCGGCCCATTGGCTCAAGGAGCAGCCCGAGGCGCGCACCCTGCGCTTGGGCTATTTTGGAGCAAGCACCGGCGCGGCGGCGGCGCTGATCGCCGCCGCGCGACAAACCGCCGAGGTCGGCGCCGTGGTTTCGCGCGGCGGGCGTCCCGATCTGGCGTTCGATTTTCTCCCGGCCCTGCAGGCCCCCACGCTGTTGATCGTCGGCGGCGCCGACGACGTCGTGCTGGAACTGAACAAACAGGCGATCGGCCTGCTGCACTGCCGGAAGGAATTGATCGTCATACCCGACGCGACGCACCTCTTTCCGGAACCCGGGGCGTTGGAGCAGGCGGCGCAACACGCCGAGCGCTGGTTCAAACGCTATCTGGCGCCCGAAGCGGCGTCGCCGCAAGCCCCGCTCCCCAAGAAGCCCAAATGAACGAAAGCCCGCAGTGAGGAGCGCTCTCATTTGTTATGGGCGTCGCCGCACAGCGGGAGCATTTTCGCACGGCGCGCCTTTGCATAGCTCGGTCATTCATATTCCCTTCTTCGTAAGAACGCGCCGCCCTCTATCGCAGTCGCGACTTGGCATGAAACGTGCCTTACAAGGTCAAGCGTGCGAAGCGAGTCGCAAGGCGATTTTCAGCATGTTGGCGAACCTGTAAGCAGCTAAAGGAGTATTCGTCATGAGTCACAAGCACTTGCTCTTCCGCACCGAAGCGCGGGAAAAGGTGCTGCGAGGCGCGACGGCGCTGGTCGACGCGCTGCGGGTTACGTTGGGCCCGAAATCGAAGTGCGTGCTGATCGAGAAGAAGTGGGGCAAGCCGATCGTCTGCAACGACGGCGTAACGATCGCCAAGGAAATCGATCTGAAGGACCCCGAAGAGAACCTCGGCGCCCGCATGATTCGCGAAGCGGCGGAGCGCACGAGCGACGCCGTCGGCGACGGCACGAGCACTTCGACCATTCTGGCGCACGCCATTTTCGCCGACGGGTTGCGAAACGTCGCGGCCGGCGCCAGCGCCATCGATCTTAAACGCGGGCTCGACCGCGGCCTGCGCGTAGCGGTCGAGGTCATTCGCAATCTCTCTCGTCCGGTGGCCAGCCGGCGGGAAAAGTCGCAAGTGGCCACGATCTCCGCCCATAACGACGCCACGCTCGGCGAGCTCGTCGCCGATGCCATGGAAAAGGTCGGCGCCGAAGGGGTCGTCTCGGTCGAAGAGGGCAAAGGCGCCGAGACCGCACTGGAGGTGGTCGAAGGAATGCAGTTCGACCGCGGCTTCCTGTCGCCTTACTTCATCACCGATCCCGAGAAGATGCAGGCCGTGCTCGACGAGCCGGTGATTCTGCTGTTCGAGAAAAAGATCAGCAGCGTCAAAGATCTGTTGCCGCTGTTGGAGCAGTTCGTGCAGGTGCGAAAGCCGCTGTTGATCGTGGCCGAAGACGTCGACGGCGAGGCGCTCGCCACGCTGGTGGTCAACAAGCTGCGCGGCGTGCTGGCCTCGGTGGCGGTCAAGGCGCCGGGCTACGGCGATCGCCGCAAGGCCATGATGCAAGACATGGCCATTCTGACCTGCGGCCAGTTCATCGCCGAAGAACTCGGGCTGAAGCTGGAGAAAATCACCGTCGCCGATCTCGGCAAGGCGCAGCGCGTGGTGATCGACAAAGACAACACCACGATCATCGGCGGCGCCGGCAAGAAAGAGGCCATCCAAGGCCGTTGCCAGGAAATCCGCAAGCAAATCGAAAAGACCACCTCCGACTACGATCGCGAGAAGCTCGAAGAGCGGCTTGCCAAGCTGGCCGGCGGGGTGGCCGTAGTTCGCGTCGGCGCTCCGTCCGAAGCGGAAATGAAGAGCCGCAAGGAAGCTCTGGAAGACGCGATCAGCGCCACCAAGGCGGCCATCGCCGAAGGCATCGTGCCCGGCGGCGGGCTCACCTTGTTGCGGGCCATCGACGCGGTCGAGCGAGAAGAAGCGGCGTGCGATGGCGACGAACGCACGGGGCTGCGAATCCTCAAGCGGGCCTTGGAGGCGCCGACCCGGCAGATCGCCGAGAACTCGTCGGTCGACGGCGGCGTGGTCGTCGGGCAGATGCGCAGCGGAACTGGCAATTACGGCTTCGACGCCGCGCGCGGCAAATACGTCGACATGGTCGAAGCCGGCATCATCGATCCGGCGAAAGTCGTTCGCCTGGCGTTGGAGAACGCCGTCTCCGTCGCCGGCGTGCTGTTGTTGACCGAAGCCACGCTGACCGAGGCGCCCGAGCCGAAGGGCGAAGCCGCCCACGCCGGCGGATTGCCCGAGGAATAAAGCCAGGAAAGGCGGACCGCGATGCCCTTCGCAACGATCGTCAAATCGCCCAACGACCGCAGGGTCGCGCCGAACCTGCGCGATTACGCGCAGGCCCGCCAGGATTTCTCTTGGGATGAAGCGCGCCGTGAACTCGACGGCTTGCCGGGCGGCGGCCTGAACATTGCCCATGAAGCAATCGATCGCCACGCGGCCGGGACGTTGGCCGACAAGGTCGCCATCCGCTGGATGAGCCTGGACGGCAAGCTCGAAGATTTCAGCTACGCCCGGCTGCGCGAGTTGACCAATCGCTTCGCTGGCGCGCTCAAATCGGTCGGCGTCGGCAAGGGCGACCGCGTCTGCGTGCTGGCCGGGCGAATTCCGGAACTGTACGTGGCGGCGCTCGGCGCGCTGAAGAACCGCAGCGTGTTTTGCCCGCTGTTTTCCGCCTTCGGGCCGGAACCGATCCGGGCGCGGCTAACAATCGCCCAGGCCAAAGTGCTGGTCGCCACGACCTCGCTCTACCGGCGGAAAGCGGCCTCCTTGCGAGCCGAACTGCCGTTTCTCGAACATGTGATCCTGATCGGCGACGAGCCTCTGCCCGCCGACGTACGCGGCGCGCACAGCTACCGCCAACTGATGGACGCGGCCAGCGACCGCTTCACGATCGAGCCGACCGCCCCCGATGACATGGCGCTGTTGCACTTCACCAGCGGCACGACCGGCATGCCGAAAGGCGCGATCCACGTCCACGAGGCGGTCGTCGCCCACCACATCACGGGCAAACTGGCGCTCGACCTGCACCCGGACGACGTGTTCTGGTGTACGGCCGATCCGGGCTGGGTGACCGGAACTTCGTACGGCATCATCGCCCCGCTGACCATCGGCGTAACGAGCATCATCGACGAAGGCGATTTCGACGCCGACCGCTGGTACGGGATCGTGCAAAAAGAACAGGTTTCGGTTTGGTACACCGCGCCCACGGCGATCCGCATGATGATGCGGGCCGGCCTCGAGGTCGTTCGCAACTACGATCTCGCGAGCCTGCGATTTCTGGCCAGCGTCGGCGAGCCGCTCAATCCCGAGGCGGTGGTGTGGGGCCAAGAGGCGTTCGGCATGCCGTTTCACGACAACTGGTGGCAGACCGAAACGGGCGGCATCATGGTCGCCAACTACGCCTCGATGGACGTCCGGCCGGGTTCGATGGGCCGGCCGCTGCCCGGCATCGAGGCGGCCGTCGTTCGCCAACTCGACGACGGGCGCGTCGAGGAAATCGAACAGCCCGGCGAGCAAGGCGAGTTGGCCTTGCGCCCCGGCTGGCCGTCGATGTTCCGCGGCTACTTGAACGAACCCGAGCGATACCAGAAGTGCTTCGCCGGCGGCTACTACCTGACCGGCGATTTGGCCAAGCGCGACGCCGACGGCTATTTTTGGTTCGTCGGCCGCAAGGACGACGTGATCAAGACGTCCGGGCATTTGATCGGTCCGTTCGAGGTCGAGAGCATCTTGCTGGAACATCCGGCCGTGGCCGAAGCGGGCGTGATCGGCAAGCCCGATCCCGTGGCCTTGGAGATCGTCAAGGCGTTCGTGGCGCTCAAGCCCGGCTACGAAGCGGGCGACGCATTGGCTCGCGAATTGCTAGCCTTCGCCCGCGTGCGGCTGGGCGCCGCGGTGGCGCCGAAGGAATTGAGTTTCGTGGCCTCCGTGCCGAAGAACCGCGCCGGAAAAATCATGCGGCGGCTGCTCAAGGCGCGCGAACTGGGTCTGCCCGAAGGAGACACGTCGACGCTGGAGGCGAGCGCCGCGTCGTAGGCGGATGCGCCGGGCAAAGCGCTCGCGTCGCTTTTCAGCGAGATCGTGAAGGAAGGTTAGGGTCATCCGAGTAAGCACTCTCAAGCAGGAAACGAGGTTTGTCATGTCCAACGTATTGAACCACGCTGAAATGCACAGCGATCATCGTCAATGGGCCAGCGAGGATGCGCTGTGGGAAGACGACGTCCATCTCTGGCAAGGAGAACTCGACCAGACTGCGGCCGAGATGAAGAAGATCGAAGCGGCCCTGGCCGAACATCGCCGCTCGCTCGAGTCGCACGCCGAAGCGGTCCGCGACTTTCGCGAAGAGGAAGACCGCCACGAACATTCGCTGGCCGAGTACGAACGCGGCGAAAGCGGCGAAGATCTGGTCGTCATGGCGCAGAAACACAATGCCGAGGCCGAGAAGCAGCGGCAGCGCCGCAAAACGCACGAGCGCATCAAGCGGCATCATCACACGATGATCGCCCACTGGCGATTGTTGTGCAAAGCGATCTGCAAAGAGATGTAATCGTTTTCCCGAAGCTCCTTTGAGGTGACGCAATGTCCGGCGCAATCTCCGACGAAACGGCGGTGCAAACGACGACCGCTCCGCGACGGGCGGCCGAGCGCGACGAGCTGCTCTCGCGGCTGGCACAAATGCTGCTCATCCGAAGGTTCGAGGAAAAGGCGGCCGAGCTGTACAGCCTGGGCAAGATCCACGGCTTCCTGCACCTGTATATCGGCGAGGAAGCCGTGGCGGTCGGCGCCATTCCAGCCTTGAGGCCGGACGACGCGATCGTCTCGACTTATCGGGAACACGGCCATGCGCTGGTGCGCGGCATCCCGCCTGGCGCGATCATGGCCGAGATGTACGGCAAAGCCAACGGCTGCAGCCGGGGCCGCGGCGGTTCGATGCACCTGTTCGACGTTTCGCGCCGCTTTTACGGCGGCAACGCCATCGTGGGCGGCGGCCTGCCGTTGGCCGTCGGCCTGGGCCTGGCCGACAAGCTGCAGAAGCGCGACCGCGTGACGGCGTGCCTGTTCGGCGATGGGGCCGTGGCCGAAGGCGAGTTTCACGAATCGCTGAATCTGGCGGCGCTGTGGAAACTGCCGGTGTTGTTCCTGTGCGAAAACAATCGCTACGCGATGGGCACGGCCCTCGAACGGCACCAGTCGCAGATCGACATCAGCGCTAAGGCGGCCGCCTACAACGTGCCCTCCGATGCGGCCGATGGGATGGACTTGCTGGCGGTCGAACGAGCGATGCACAAGGCGCTGGCCGCGGTGCGCGAAGGCGGCGGGCCGTATCTGCTCGAAGCCCGCACCTACCGCTTCCGCGCACACTCCATGTACGACGCCGAGCTGTACCGCGGCAGGGACGAAGTCGAACAATGGAAAAAACGCGACCCGATCTCGCTGTTCACCGCCCGGCTGCGCGAGCAGGGCCTTCTGGCGGACGTCGATCTGGCAGAGCTCGAGGTCCATGCCGCCGAGCAAGTGGCGGCGGCAGTGGAGTTCGCCGAAGCTGGCTCCTGGGAGCCGGTCGAAGATCTGACCAAGGACGTTTACACCCCGGTGACGCCATGAAGACGACCTATCGCGACGCCGTGCGGCTCGGCCTGCGAGAGGCGCTCACTCGCGATCCTCGCGTGTTTCTGATGGGCGAGGACGTCGGCCGCTACGGCGGCGCCTATGCATGTAGCCGCGGCTTACTGGAAGAGTTCGGCCCCGAGCGGATTCGCGACACACCGCTTTCGGAATCGACGTTCGTCGGCGCGGGCATCGGCGCGGCGTTGGGCGGGATGCGGCCGATCGTCGAAGTCATGACCGTGAACTTCAGCCTGTTGGCCCTCGACCAGATCGTCAACAACGCCGCCGCGCTGCGCCACATGTCGGGCGGACAGCTCAGCGTGCCGGTCGTCGTGCGGATGGCGACCGGCGGAGGACGCCAACTTGCCGCGCAGCACTCGCACAGCCTGGAGGTCTATTACGCCCACATTCCCGGCATCAAGGTCGTGGCGCCGGCCACCGTTCCCGACGCCCGCGGGATGTTGCTGGCCGCGCTCGACGAGCCCGACCCAGTCGTGATCTTCGAGCATGCCATGCTGTATGGAGTCGAAGGCGAACTCGACGAGACCGACGGCGCCGTCACGCTCGATCGGGCCGCTATCCGCCGGCCAGGAAGCGACGCCACGGTCATTACCTATGGCGGCTCGCTCGGCAAGACGCTGGCCGCGGCCGAACAATTGGCGAGCGAAGGCATCCAGGCGGAAGTCATCGATCTGCGTTCGTTGCGGCCGCTCGATATGCCGACCATTTTGGATTCCGTGGCCCGCACTCGCCGGGCGTTGATCGTCGACGAGGGCTGGCGCACGTGCAGCCTGGCTGCCGAGGTCAGCGCGCAAATCATGGAACGGGGCTTTTTCGATCTCGATGCGCCGGTGGCCCGTGTGTGCAGCGTCGAAACGCCCATGCCTTACGCCGCGCATTTGGAACAGGCCGCGCTGCCGCAAGCCGACAAGATCGCGGCCGCCGTCAGGGAGCTCGTCGATCGCCATGACTGACTTCGTGATGCCTAAACTCGGCGCCGATATGGAATCGGGCGTGCTGGTCGCATGGCACAAGCAGCCGGGCGATACGGTCGCGCGCGGCGATATTATGGCCGATATCGACACGGCCAAGGGCGTGATCGAGGTCGAGTCGTTTGCCAGCGGCACGCTGGAGACGTTCGTCGCGCGGCCGGGCGAGCGCTACCCGGTCGGCGCCGTGCTGGCTTTGATTCGTGAGGACGGCGCACCGCCGACGGCCTCGGCCGCGCCGGCGCCCGCGAAGCCGGCCGCCGCGAAACCAGCAGCAGTCGCCGAGCCGCCCGCGCCGAGACCAACCGCCGTTGCTGCAGCGCCCGTGCGCGAGCGACCAAAAATCGGCGCCTCTCGGCTGCGGATTTCGCCAGCCGCGCGGCGGTTGGCTCGCGAGTTGGGCGTCGACCCTGCAACCGTCGTCGGCAGCGGGCGCGGCGGCGCGATTATGAGCGAAGACATCGAGCATGCCGTAGCGGCCCGGACGGCGCCGAAGCCGGCCCCGCCGCCGCCCACGCCTGCGCCCGCCGCAACGCTCGCCGAGCGTGCCGCGGCGATGCGGCAGGCGATCGCCGCCGCCATGAGCCGCTCGAAGCGCGAGATACCGCACTACTACCTGAGCACGACCATCGACTTGCACCGCGCCATGACCTGGTTGGGACAGGAAAACGCCAAGCGCCCCATCACCAACCGCTTGCTTTATGGCGCGCTATTGCTGAAGGCCGTGGCCTTGGCGCTGCACGAGACTCCGGAACTCAATGCGCTCTGGGAAGGCGATCACGCCGAGCGGAAGCCGGCCATTCATCTGGGCGTGGCGATCTCGTTGCGGCAGGGCGGCCTGGTGGCGCCGGCGCTGCACGACACCGATCAGTTGAGCCTGGATGAGTTGATGACGAAGCTGCTCGATCTGGTCAGCCGGGCTCGGGCAGGCAAGTTGCGGGGCTCGGAGATGTCCGATCCCACGATCACCGTGACCAGCCTGGGCGAACAAGGCGTGGAGGCGGTGTTCGGCGTCATTTATCCGCCGCAGGTGGCGCTGGTCGGTTTCGGCAAAGTGGTCGAGCGGCCGTGGGCCGTGGACGGTCAAATCAAGGTGCGGCCGGTCGTGACGGCGACGCTCTCGGCCGACCATCGCGTCAGCGACGGTCATCGCGGCGCCATCTTTCTGGCGGCCGTCGACCGCTTGCTGCAGGAGCCGGAAAAACTATGACTCTCGAAGAAATCCGCTCGACGGTGATCGAGGCCTTGTGCCAGGTAGCGCCCGAGGCCGATCCGACTCAACTTCGCCCCGACGTCAGCTTTCGCCAGCAGTTGGACATCGACTCGATGGACTTCCTGCGATTCGTGATCGCCCTGCACGAAAAGACGCAGCGCGAGATTCCCGAAAAGGATTACCCCAAGCTGACGACGCTCGACGGCTGCGTCGCCTATCTGGCATCGTTCGAACCGGCCGCGCAGCCGCGGTCGCGCTAGTGCCTCATCAAGTCTGGCTTGACAGCGGGGCGCCTGGCGGCAGAGCGAAGCGATGCCCCAGCGAACCGGGCTTCGCTAAGGCTCAGCCACGAGCCACCCAACTGTCAAAATGGCTTTGAAGAGGCGCCTAGCCTTCAATGTGTGCCGACATGCACACCTGTGCTCTTTTCGCTCGATCGCTCCTTATCGGTTTTGCAATCCGTGAACTCGCCAAACTGCAAGGCGCCCGCAACTTGGGTCTCCGGATAGCGAATCGACGCGGCGGCACAGCCTTTGCAATTTATTAAACCTGCGGGGCAGCAAGCCCCGCGAAATGGAGGATGGGCCTCACCCGAGCCATTAAGGAACGTTGTATGAAACTCCCCGTGCAAATCAGCTTCCATAACCTGCCCCATTCCGACGAAATCGAAGACATCGTTTACGAGAACGCAGCGCGGCTCGACAGCTTTTGCGAACAGATCATGAGCTGCCGCGTGGTCGTCGACGTGCCGCACCTGCACCGCAGGCAGGGCAATCTTTATCAGGTGCGGATCGATATCACTGTGCCGGGCGAAGAAATCGCCGTGAATCGCGAGGCCGGCCAGCACACGGCCTACAAGGACCTGCGGGTCGCCATCGACGATGCGTTCAACACCGCGGCCCGACTGCTGGAAGACTACGCGCGGCGGCATCGCCAAGACGTCAAAACGCTCCGCGGCCAGGCCCACGCGAGGGTCGCCAAGATCTTCCCCGAAGCCGGCTACGGCTTCCTGAAAACACTCGAAGGCCGCGAGGTTTATTTCCACCGCAACAGCCTGCTGGGCTCCGAGTTCGACCAATTGGAACCGGGAACCGAAGTCATGTACGCCGAAGAACAAGGCGAAAAGGGGCCGCAAGCCAGCTCCGTGAAAGTCGTCGGCCGCCATCATCACGTATAGCGGCTCGATCGCGAATCGCGGCGCCGGCGAGGCAAGTAATCGCATGGAGTTGACCCATGCCAAGACTCAAGGGACGACGATCGATGAACGCGAAACAATTGGAGTTTTACAAGCGGCGGCTGGTCGAGATGCGGGCGCGACTGGTCGACGAGGTCGAACAGTTGCTGGAAAAGGTTCCCGACGACCTGCGGGCCCCAGGCGCGCTCTCGCACGTGCCGACGCACCCGGCCGATCAGGCTACCGAAGGCATCGACAAGGAAGTGTTTTTGATTCGCAACGAGCAGCAATTGCAGGCATCCGTACACGCGGCGCTGGAGCGGATCGACGACGGCACGTTCGGCCGCTGCCAGCAGTGCGGCGAGGAAATCTCCGAACAACGCCTCTCGGCGATTCCCTACGCCTTATACTGCTTCGCCTGCGCCAAGAGCATGCAACCCTCGTAACGGCCCGCACGCTGCGTCCGCGTAGGTTTGCCGGTCGGCTGGTCGCACCAAGAGCATGCAACCCTCGTAACGGCCCGCACTGCGCGCCGTTCTGCCGCCTATCGGGAACGCCCTCCCCGGCGTTCATCGATCGAGCCGATCCGGTCGTGTGGCCGGGGGCCGATGGTCCGCGCGATTGCGCTGAGTTGCAGGGCTTTCCCGAGCGCGGGTTCCGCTTCGTCGACCAACTATTCAGCGAAGCGGAAATTGACGAACTGGCGCGCGAAGCCCAGCAGCTTGCGCAAACCGTCGACCCGCGGGCGCCGGGCGTTTCGCCTCGAACCGGCGATGAAAACGACGCGGCCCAAATAGCCGCGCAGCCCAAAATCGCAAGTATTCGTCGCGGCCTGAACATGCTCGCGAGTCCCTTCGCTCCTGCTCGAGTTTTGGCGCGCGGCCCGACAGCCGGTCGTTAACGCGGCGCCGACGGCTACGCGTTTTGCACAAACTGCCGCGACTCGCAGTTCGCCGTCGCTCGCGCTAGCCCGGATTATTCACAGCCCGGCTATTACTTGACAAAACGCTCGATACCAACCCGAAGCGCAAGCGAGGTAAGTGCGTTGTTCCACCTCGCTTGCGCTTCGGGTTGGTGTGGGCTGATGAATAATCCGCGCTAGGGCCACGACTTCGCAAGTTTCGTCCGGCAGAACAAGGTCACTTGCGACCGGCCCTATCGAGGGAGCTTAGCGCCCGCCACGGTTTCGCTCGCGACGCAGCGCAGCATCTGGTTCAGCCGCTGATGTGGTCGTAGAGAATCGCCTTGCAGCGGGCGAAGTGTTGGGCCTGCCGTGCGTCGTACTTGGCGTCGCGAAGATCGACCAGGTAGAAGTCGGCGCCTTCGACAGTCGCCCCGCGCAAATCGGCGCCGCGTAGATTAGCTTTGCGAATCTCCTCGGGCGATTTGAAGCCCTGCTCCTCGAAGTCGTCGGTGTAAAACCCGGTGCGGCTGCCTTCGCAAGCGATCGGGCTGCCAACGAGGCCGCTGCGCGACGAGCCGAGATGAAACGACGCATTCGTAAAATCGGCGTCGCGCAAGTCGGCGAATTCCCACTGGACGTCGGCCAATCCCGCCTGCTGCAAGTCGGCCCCGCGCAGTTTGGCCCTGGGCAAGTGACTTCCAGTCAAGTTCGCTCGGATGAGCTTGGCATCCTCCAAACGGGCGTCGGCGAGTGCGAGGAATTCCAGGTCGGCTTCGGTCAGGTCGGCGCCTTCGAGGCAAGCGTCGTCGAGCACGGTCTCGGAAAGCCGCACGCGGTGCAGTCGTGAGTCCGAGAGGTCGGCCGAGGAAAGATTGGCCCGCGAGAGAATGGCGCCGTCGAGCCGCGCCTCGTTCAGCCAGGCGCCCGTCAAGTTGGCGCCCGTGAAATCGGCCTGCGTCAGATCGGCATTGCGGAAATCGGCGTGCGACAGGTTCGCGCGCTGCAAATGGGCGTGCTTCCAAACGCTGTGGGCGGCCTTCGCTTGCGACAAATCGCCCCCCGCCGCATTGGCTTCATATAGATCGGCGTATTCCAGATTCGCGCCGGCCAGCTTGGCCCCGCTGAGCACAATCTGCTCGGCGCCGGCGCCTTTGAGCGAGGCGCGGCTCAGATCGGCGCCCGAAAAATCGGTTAGCCTAAGACTACCGCCAGACAAGTCGATGCCGGGCCAAATCGCGCCGGTGAACACGGCGCCCGCCAAGCGGGCGCTCGTGCCTGGTTGTGGCCGCCAATCGCAGTCGGCAGCGTGGAGCAGACTTGCCGCCACTCGATGATAGTGTACAAGCGGCCGGCCAAGGATTTTCTCTAAGCTGCGTCTTGCTGCGGGCCGCTTGGCCAGCCGGCGCCCAGTTTCAGCGAGTAGATCGTGGGGCCAAGGGCCGGCTAGAAAACCCATCTGCTCGTCGTCCGCCTCGATCGCTTGCGGGAAATACCAGGCCGCCAGCAGCGTCTGCACGATGCGATGCCGCAGCCAGCCAAGCGCTTCGCATCCCGAACGCGTTGCGGCCAATACGGAGCGAAAACTTACCGCCGCACCTTCCCACCCGAGCAAGGCAGCCAGCGCGTACGTCGCTTCACGCGGCGTCAACCTTGCGGCGAGCTGCTGCGTGATGATCTCGCGAAAGTCGTCCTGGCGCTCGTCGCGCGCCAGTTCGTCGAGCACCAGTCGCCAAACTTGCGGCGAGCCGTGCAGGCGGCGCCGCTCCGGCATGGCGCGAACGCGGGCCATAACCGACGCACACTCGCTCGGATGTACGGCCAGCACATATTCCAGCAGTTCGTCGTCGGACCACGAGGCCAACTGCCGCGACGCCGAAGCGCCTGCCAAAGGTTGCGACGTCGTGTAGATCAATCGCCCCTGTAAGCCGGCAGCCAAGGTTTCGACCCTCGAGGGTTCGTCGAGGAATTGCACGCCGCCTCGCCCCAGTGCGGCCGCCAACAGGGCCAACGAGGTCGATTTGCCCGCGCCCGGTCCGCCGACGATTTCAAAGGCGCCGCGGTCGTTCGCTTCGAGCCAGTCGGCGGCTTCGTCTTCGAGCAGCAGCAAATCGCCGGTCTCGGGCGAGATAACGCGAGGTCGAACGGGAGCTTGAAAGGTTGGCGTCATAGGGCCTCGGGCAGCCGGCCTGGCCGCCGCTGAACGCTCGAACGGCTGGTCCCTTTGATCGTGCGTACATTCTACCGTCGCGGCGAAAGGAGATGCTACCGTTATGCGGCGCAGAATGGCGGGCGAGGGCGCCCGCTGCTCAAGGTTGGTGTGACGGGCGAGGGCGCCCGTCCCTCCATGACGGGCGATCGGGCGGGCGAGGCGCTTGACCCACCTCGGTTGCCGAGAGAGTCCCGCCGCGGCGTGACGAGGTTATCGCCGCCTGCCTCATGTTGTCATGGGCCGTGTCTGGCCTTAGGATATGGGCTTGATCGCCGGGGGAAGCGCCCTCGTCAAATTATCTTGCTTCATCGATTTTCTGCTGTGAAAGGGACCGCGATGCTCCGCGCTTGCATCTTTGTGCCTGTGCTGCTCGTCCTCGCCGTTCAGGGCGAACTGCCTTCGCCGGAAAGCCCCGATCCGAATTCGCCCCGGCCGATCGAAGCCTTCGACACGGTGTTTACCGAAGAAATGACCTGGATGGAGATCCGCGACGCTCTGGCCGCGGGAAAGACGACGGCGATCGTGGCCACGGGCGGAATCGAGCAGAACGGCCCCTATCTGGCCACCGGCAAACACAACTACGTGTTGCGGGCCACGACGCAGGCCATCGCCCGCAAGCTGGGCGATGCGTTGGTGGCGCCGATCGTGCCGTTCGTGCCCGAGGGCGATATTTCGCCGCCCACCGGCCACATGCGCTATCCCGGCACGATCAGTCTCACGGAAAAGACCTACGCAGCGCTGTTGACCGACATTTGCGCCAGCCTGAAGACGAGCGGCTTCGAAGAAATCGTGTTGATCGGCGACAGCGGCGGCAACCAGGCGGGGATGAAACGCGTGGCCGAGCAATTGAACGCCGCCTGGGCCGACAGCGGCGTGCGCTTGCTCTACATTCCCGAGTATTACGACTACGCGGGCGTGAACAAGTGGCTAGAGGAAGAGGGCGTCAAGCAAACGCCCGAAGGATTGCACGACGACTTCGCCATCACGGCGATGATGATGACGGTCGATCCCAACACGGTGCGGATGAAAGAGCGCGGTGCGGCAGGCAAGTTCAGCATCAACGGCGTCGACCTGGCGCCAGCCCCCAAGACGATCGAATGGGGCAAGAGAATCATCGAGTTCCGGGCCAACGCCACCGTGAAGTCGATCAAGCAAGCTCGCGGAACTTGATCGAACGCTGGAAAGCTTCCATGCAGGCAGCGTATCGCTCGGGAGGGCGATATTCAATGTTTCTTCAGCAGGGTGCGACGTTCGCCGCCGAATACGGCTCAGAACGCCCGGTCGTCGGCCCGGCTCAACAATTCGTCTGCGCGCCGCAGCAGATCGAGTCCTGAATCGGAAAGCGATGCGCGAGGGCTTTCCGGGTCGTAGGCCAGGAAACGCCCGTGGCAGTGCATGCACGCCACCTGGCGCCCCAGGTACTCGACCCGCACGCGCAATGCGCGGCCGCAGGTGGGGCACTGCTGAATGTAGTGTGTCGAGACGCTCATGCAAAACTCTCCTGGAACTCCTCCCTGCGCCGGCGGCCAAGGGCCCTGCCGCCGACAAACCGGCTAGTCGCCGGTTGCCGAATCCAACTTGAAAACTTGTTGCGCCAGTTCGGCCTCGCCGGCCTCTTGGTCGTAAAACTGCTCGCAAAAGTTTTCGAAGGTCATTTCCGCCAATTTCCACGTCTGTTCCCAACGGCCGCGCGCCACGTCGAGATCGCACTGGTCGATCAAGCGGCTGAGCTCTTCGAACAGCACCTTGTGCTCCGCCTTGATCGCGCCGATTCGCCGGCCGAGGGGCGCCGCCGTTTTCGCCGCGTGGTCCAAGTAGCCGTCGTGCTCTTTCAAGGCGAACATCATCCCCAGGTGCTCTCGCAATTCGTCGAGAGCGTCCATCAGCCGCGCGGCGCCAAGCGCCCGTTTCGTCCGATGCTCGTGAAACATCTCGCAGACTTGCATCAACAACGCCTCGAGTTCCTGGTGCTCTCGCAACACGTCCTCTTCGACGACGAATTCCCTTGATACTTTCGACATCTTGACGACTCCTTGGACTCACGGATGAGTCCGCCACTGACCTCGCGCGCCGACCTTCGATCTTGATGCGATCTTAGGGGCGGTTGTTATCGAAAGGCGTCGGGACATAAATGACGCGAATCGCGGCTTTGCCGGCGCCTAACGTCGAATAAGCTTTTTCCAAGCCGATATGAACCTGTCTTTCGCAAACAGATCAATGGTTTACTTTAGGAATTTGCCTGGGGCGGCGTCAACCATTCAAACCGCGTGCCAAGCCCGCTTTTTCGCCGTTCTTGTGCAGATGGCGACCTCGCGGGCCTGCCCGACTCGAACGCTGGCCAACTTTGCGCCAGGCGCTGAAAGACAATTAGCCCGGATTATTCATCAGCCCACACCAACCCGAAGCGCAAGCGAGGCGGAGCAACGCACTTACCTCGCTGGCGCTTCGGGTTTGCATGGAGCGCTTTGTCAAGTAATAGCTGGGCTGATGAATAATCCGGGTTAGTCGACGAGGACAAAACCTGCCCTGCGCGAGGCCGGAAAGCAAACGGCGCCAATGAGTTTCCCAAACGCCGCGCAGCGGAATCGCGGCTTTGCAAGCCTGCTCGCGGCTGGTACAGTTTTGCCAGATCCATGAACAACTACCTTGACTATCTGACTTTGTGCGCTGCCGCTGCAGCGGGGGGGGCGATCAATTCGATCGCAGGCGGCGGGACCTTGCTGACTTTTCCTGCCTTGTTCGCCGCCTTAGGCGCCTCCGACGACGCATCGGTGATCGCCAACGCGACCAGCACCGTAGCGCTGTTTCCCGGCTCGCTGGCCAGCATGGCGGGCTATCGCCGCGAGCTGGCCGAGGCGCCCCGCTGGTCGCTGTGGCTGATCCTTCCTTGTTTGCTGGGCGGTTACTGCGGCTCGCGGCTGGTGATTTGGCTGCCGTCGGCCACCTTCAAGACGCTCGTGCCGTGGCTGATTCTCGTGGCGGCGCTGTTGTTTTGGCTGCAGCCGCAGATCGGCAAGCGGCTCGGCATCGGCCGCGAACATGCTCCGGCCACGCGCCGCTCGATCGCCGGCACCATGGTCTTTCAGTTGCTGGTGGCCGTGTACGGCGGGTACTTTGGAGCGGGCATTGGTATTTTGATGCTCAGCGCGCTGGCCATGATGGGTTTGGGCGATATTCACCGCATGAACGCACTGAAGACGCTCTTGGGATCGTGCATCAACGGCGTGGCCGTCGTCGTGTTCGTCGCGGGGGGCAAAGTGAATTGGCGCTACGCCCTGGTGATGGCGGCCGCGGCCATCGTCGGCGGCTATTTCGGCGCCCATTTCGCCCGGCGGCTCGATCGCAACCTGGTCCGCCGCACGGTGGTGAGCATCGGCTTCGTGCTGGCCGCCTATTATTTTTACGGTCAGTTGAAGCCGCTCCTTTCGCCGAGCGAGCAGCCGCCGGCAACGGCCAGCGCGTCTCAACCGCCTGGAGCGGCCAGTTTGATTTAGCCGCCAGGGGCGGCCAGTGCGCGCTGCGCTTCGTCGCGAGTCGGGTAGATGTCCCAGATCGTGTCGAGCTTGCTGGCGTGCAGCACCTCGCCGCAAAGTTCGTTCACGTGACAAAGCGCCATGCGGCCCTCTCGATCGCGAAGCCGCTTCCAGGCGCGAACCAGGACGCCCAAAAAGCTCGAACCGATGAAAGTCGTATCGCTCAGGTCGAGCAGGAGCACCGGCGGATCGGCCCGCTCGACGGCGCCGGTCAGCAAAGCGGAGAACTCGCTCACTTTGCGATCGTCGAGCGAATCGAATTGGGGATCGACGTTGAAAATCGTTACGCCATCGACCTGCGACACGTGGGGCATGATCGGGTTCTCTTTTCGTCGGCGTGCTTTGGGAACGGGTTAGCGCCCGCTTTTCTTGACCATCGTAATCTCGTTGCCGCTCGGATTGTAGCGCACCTCGTCCATGAACGTGCGAATCAAGAGCAAGCCGCGACCGCTCAGTTTCTCCAGGTTTTCCGGATCGGCGGGGTTGGGCAGCGCCGACGGATCGAAGCCCGAGCCGGAATCGCGCACCACGAAGGTCGCCTCGTGCCGAGACATCGCGGCGTCGATGTGAACGACGCGGCTGCGATAGGGCTCTTCCTGCCTGCGTTCTTCGGCGAGCGCGTAATAAACGTCGATGTCCGATTCGCGCAATTCCGAGCTGAGTTCCAGATTGCCGTGATAAACGGCGTTGACCAACGCTTCTTCCAACGCGATTCCCACGCGGATGCGCTCCGTCTCGTCGCAGACGCCGAGCCGGACGACGTGTTCCTGCAAGTGGTCGACGACGGCCGCGATCAGACTGGGGTCGTTGTCGATCACGAACGAGTAGTGCGTGCGCGAGATGCAATCCATCAGCCGGGCGTGGCGCCGGTGCGCTCGGGCCGTGGCCAGCACGCTCTGGACGGTCGATTCGAGTTCTCGCGCCAAGCGGGCCTTCGGCACGTAACTGGCGGCGCCGCTGGCCAGGGCCTGTACGGCGATCTCTTCGCTGCCCTGCGCCGTCATCAAGATCACGGGCACCAAGGGGTGCTTTTCCCGCACGGCCTTGACCAACTCCAGGCCGTTCATCTCGGGCATTTGCAGGTCGGTCAGCACCAGATCGGGCGGCGAGACTTTGAGCTGTTCGACCGCCTCCTTGCCGTTGGCGGCGTACATGAAGCTCAGCCCAGGGCATTTCTCCAACAGGCCTTGGGCCAGCCGCCGATCGACGGCCGAGTCGTCTACAATCAGGATCGTCGTCATGCTGCCGCTCTCTTCACATGATTGCCGCGACGCCCGAGGCTCGTGTTGCAAGTGCAACTCGCCGACCGCCCCAGATGTGTGCTTGCGAGGCTTCCATTCTATCGCACGTTGCGCGCGAACTTCAACTCGCTATTTCACGGCGAACGTGCGCTCGTGCCCGCGGGCCGGGATCGAAACCGTGTAGCTGCCGGCCGCAGGATCGACGGCGAGCCTGATGTAATTGGCCTGGCACTCTTTTTCCAGGTTGGCAATGTATTCGTCGGCCACGTTATTTTGCGAATCGGACCGCAAGTTGCGGTGCATCTGATAAACGGCCTCGACCGAAGGCTCGCGCTGCAAGGCCGCAAACACGTCGGGCTCGCAGCCCTTGGTGACGCCGTTGTTGAACACGGCCACTTTCGGCTTCAGACTGCGAATGACCAGCGGGTTGTTGCTGGCGTCGAGCCCGTGGTGCGTGGTTTGATAGACGTCGACCTCGCCGACCAGGTTCTTGGGGCAGACCAGCTTTTGCTCCATGTTCCAGGTCAAGTCGCCGCCGTCGAAGAATTGAAACTCGCCCAGCGACAACAACAGCACGATACTGTTGGCGTTGTCCGAACCGTCGCGGGCCTTGGCGCGAGCGTCTTGGCAAATCGCCGCGTTCTCGTCCGCATCGTCGGGCGCCGCCGCGAATTGCTGCCGCGCCGCCAGGCAACGCAGCGACAGCCTCGGCGCCGACTTGTCGGGCGATTGCTTGAGCGGAATCTCCTGGCCTGGCTCGATCACCGCGCGACGCTGGGCCGCAAAGCTCAGATAATCCTGATCGGGGCGTTCCACGCCTCCTTCGAATTCGCCATTGTCGTAGACCACGCCGATCGGCAGCAGGGCGGCCAGCGTCGCCGCGCCGCCGAAGTGATCGCGATGAAAGTGCGTGGTGACGAGATAGTCGATCTTGCGCAAGCCGGCGACTTTGGCCGCCACGTCGAAAATGCGCTGCGGATCGCGGCGGCCGGGATTGCCCGTGTCGACCAGCACCGACTCGCCCCGCGGCGTGACCATCAACGTCGCCGCGCCTCCTTCGACGTCGATCCAGTAGATCTCCAACTGCCCATCGGCCGAACCGGCCGCCGCCGCTTGTGTCCGGCAGACCAGCCACGCAATGCACAACGCAAAACCGGCCGCTCGCCAGCCGGCGAACATCCAACGACTTGTCATCGGGCAATTCTCCTTGGTTGGCGCCGCCGCGCGACTTCACTCGGTCGTCCGGCCGCCGCGAAGCAGTCTACTTCCGAGGCCGGGCGATCTCAACTATTCGACGCGACGGACCCGGAATGTTGTGAGCAGCCCTCACGTAACCACCCGTAGGGCTGGCATTCCAGCCTGACGCCCGTCAGGCTATATCGCCGTCCGCGATTCTCGAGCGCGAGGGGGCAAAGTTTGGCGTTGGGTGGCATGGGTGGCTGGCATGCCACGCAAGAATCGATCGCGACCGTTTCGACGATAGTGCAGCCGCGCCGGGCGAGGGCGCCCGGAACTACATGGCGACCAAATTCCTGGCGAGGGCGCCCGGAGCTATATGGATATCGGGCGAGGGCGCCCGGACCTCCAGGGGACTAAACCAACTCCGCGATCGGCTGGGCTTCGTCGGGCAGCAGGTATTGCGGGCGGCCGGCCTGGTCGAGGATCTGCACGCGGGGGTCGATGCCGAGCACGTGGAAGACGGTGGCCATCAGGTTTTTGGGCAAAATCGGCGTGCTTTTGGGCACTTCGGCCTTGGCCGAAGATTCGCCGACGACTTGGCCCATCTTCAACCCGCCGCCGGCCAGGGCCAGCGTGCAGAGCGGGCCCCAATGGTCGCGGCCGGCGTTGCCGTTGATCCTCGGCGTGCGGCCGAACTCGCCGGTGATGACCAGCAAGATTTTTTCCGACAGCCCGCGCTCGGCCAGGTCTTCGAGGAACACGGAGATCGCCCGATCCAACGGCGGGCAGGCCTGTTGCATCTGCGGCACGATCTTCTCGTGCATGTCCCAGGACTGGTAGGAGTTCGTGTAGTTCAAGGTCACGAAGCCGGCGCCCGCCTCGCACAGCCGGCGAGCCAGGAGCAACTGATCGCCCAGCGACGTGCCGGCCGACTTGTACCAATCGCGCACGCGCGGATCTTCCAGGTTCAGGTCGAAGGCGGCCTTGGCCTTGCCCAAAATCAGGTCGAAGGCCTGGCCTTCGAACTGGTCGAGCCCGGCCATCAGCCCGCTGCGGTCGACCTGGCGATTGAGCCGGTCGAGTCCGGTGAGCAACTGCCGGCGGTCGCCGACCCGGTTGAGGTCGACGCTCAGGTTCATGTTGTTGCGCGCCTGTCCGCCGGTGTCGAACGGGGCGAAAGTGGCGCCCAGCCAGGCCGGGCCATCGGCGTACACGCCCGAGAGCCGCACGTAGTTCGGCATGCCCGAGACCGGGTTGTTCGTGCCGCGCAACCGGGCCACGACCGAACCGAACGAAGGCTTGATCGGCGGCATGCCGGCATCGGCTGGCGGATAGTCGGTTCCGGTCATGACATAGTGCGTGCCGCCGGCGTGGCCCGAATTGCCGTGAGCGAACGAGCGGACGAAGGCCATCCGCTGGGCCGACTTGGCCATTTCGGGCAGCAGCCCGCCAATCCGCACGCCGGGGATGGCTGTTTCCACCTCGCCGACGGCGCTGCGGAACTCGACCGGCGCGTCCATTTTGGGGTCGAATGTCTCAATGTGGGTCGGCCCGCCCGCCAGCCAGAGCCAGACCACAGAAGTATCTTTGACGGTATGCCCGGCGGCGGCCGCATGGGCCCGAGCCTGCATCAGCCCCGGCAGGGTCAGCCCCGAGAGGGCCAGCGACCCGACCTTCAGAAAACTCCGCCGATGGACGCCCTCGCAATCGCTGCCGCACCCTCGACCCCACAAGTTCAACATGGGTGTACTCCTTGAATCGGGCTGATGGCTGATCGGACGTTGAATGTCTGACTCCCGGTCATCATCTGTCTTTCGCGGAAACGAGTCAATAATAAATATCAAAATTTGCTGATGCGTTGATAGGTCGGGGCGGCTTTGCAGTCCGGCGAGGGCGGGGTAGCATTGAACCGTATGGCGAATGCAAAGAACGACACGCCGTACCCGTCCCCGAGAGGGGTGCAATGATTTTCGGCCGTCTGCGTAACTCAGCGGTCCCAGGCATAAATGCCTGGCTACTTAAAAGTCGCCCGGCAAATTCAAGGGGGTTCTAGCCTTGTCGACTGAAGCCGCCGCCCCCGATTTCCACGGCCTTCGCGTGGCAGCGTTCGAAAGCCGTCGGGCCGCCGACATGGTGCGGCTGATCGAGCGATTCAATGGCATCCCGGCCGTTAGCCCTTCGATGCGCGAGGCGCCGCTCGACGACCCGCGCGAGGCGATCGATTTCGCCAACCGGCTAATCAGCGGCCAGATCGACGTGGTGATTCTGCAAACCGGCGTCGGCACTCGGCAATTGGTCGCCCAACTCGAGCGGCACGTCGACAAGGCCCGCTTCCTGACCGCCTTGACCGATGCCACGACCATCGCCCGCGGTCCCAAGCCGGTCGCGGCGCTGAAGGAGCTCGATATCCGGCCAAGTTATGTGGCGCCCGAGCCAAATACTTGGCGCGAAGTGTTGCAGACGATCGATCTCTACGTGCCGGTGGCCAACCTGACGGTCGCCGTGCAGGAATACGGCAAGGCGAACGTCAGCCTGGTGGCCGGGCTCGAAGCCCGCGGCGCCCGCCTGCTCTCCGTCAAGGTTTACAGCTACGACCTGCCGGAAAACGCCGCGCCGCTGGAGGCCAACATCCGCGCGATCGCTGCCGGCAAAATCGACGTGGCGATGTTCACCTCGGCCCATCAGGCGACCAACCTGTTGCGGATGGCCCGGCAACTCGGTCTGCTCGACGAGTTGCGGCAGGGTTTTCGTAAGACGGTCGTGGCCTCGATCGGACCGACGACTTCCGAGATGTTGCAGGAGTGCGAGTTGCCGATCGACCTGGAGCCCGAGCATCCGAAAATGGGCCACTTGGTGAGCGAAACGGCCGCCGCCAGCGGGATGCTGGTCGCGCGAAAGCGCGGCAATCCGACTTCGGGAGCAGCGCGGATTGCGCCAGTATCGAGCGGCGCCGCAAATGAACAGCAACCGGCCTGGCACGACGGCCCCTTCATGAAGGCCTGCCGGCGCGAGCCGTGCGACCGCACGCCGATCTGGCTGATGCGGCAAGCCGGGCGCTATATGGCCGAGTATCGCCAGGTCCGCTCGCAGACGACGTTTCTCGAACTGTGCAAGAACCCGGCGCTCTGCGCCGAGGTGATGATTACGGCGGTCAACCGGCTGGGCGTCGATGCGGCGATCATTTTTTCCGATCTGCTGCCGATGCTCGAACCGATGGGCATCGACCTTGAATTCGCGCACGGCGAAGGCCCGGTGATCCACAACCCGGTGCGCGAGGCGGCCGACGTCGATCGCGTGCTGGAACTGGAAGGCCTCGATGCGCTCCATTTCGTGATGGAAACCGTGCGGCAAACGCGGGCCGGGCTTGATGAAGCGATCCCGCTCATCGGCTTCGCCGGGGCGCCGTTCACGCTGGTCAGCTACGTGATCGAAGGCGGCGCCAGCCGCAGTTACCTGCACACCAAGACGCTGATGTACCGCGACGAGGCGGCCTGGCACGAACTGATGGGCCGGTTGGCTCGTTCGGTCACGCGGTATCTCAACGCGCAGCTCGCCGCCGGGGCGCAGGCCGTGCAACTGTTCGATAGTTGGGTCGGCTGCCTGGGGCCCGACGACTATCGCCGTTACGTGCTGCCCCACACGCGTGCGATCATCGAGGGGCTTTCGCCCGGCGCCCCGGCGATCAATTTCGCCACCGGCAACCCGGCGCTGTTGCCGCTGTTGGCCGAAGCGGGCGGGGCGGTGATCGGCGTCGATTGGCGAATTCGTCTCGACGATGCTTGGCGCACGATCGGCTACGACAAGGGCGTGCAAGGCAATCTCGATCCGCTGGTGCTGCTGGCCGATCGCGACGAAATCCGCCGCCGCGCGAAAGAGATTCTGGCGCAAGCCGCCGGGCGACCGGGGCATATCTTCAATCTCGGCCACGGCGTGTTGCAGCAAACGCCGGTCGAAAACGCCATCGCCTTGGTCGAGGCGGTGCATGAGTTCGGTCCGCAGAAGGGAGATTAGGAGCCTGGGGCTCGTGTGCTACGGAAGGAGTTCACCACGGAGGCACGGAGTGTACAGAGAAGAAACGGGGAAAGTGAGCGCCGAAAGCGGTGAATTCCACGGGCTTATGAGAACGAATCCGATTGGCTCTGTTTGTAGTTGTCTGGTCGCGTTGTGGTTCGCGATTGCATCGCAAGCTGCGGAAACTGGCGTCATGGTTTCTGCCGCAGAGAAAGACGAGCATGGCTTTCTCGTGCATGTGGTGAAGTCGGAGTTCCAAGCGGGCGAAACGCAAATCCGCGTGCTCGCGCCGGACAAGCTCGAAGTGGGGCGAACCTATCCGGCCGTTTATGTGCTGCCGGTCGAAGCGGGCCTCGAACATCGCTATGGCGACGGCCTCGCGGAGATCCTGCAGCAAGATCTGCATAACAAGCATCAGGCGATCTTCGTCGCGGCGATATTTTCTCGCCTGCCCTGGTACGCCGACCATCCGACCGATCCGGCGATCCGCCAGGAAAGCTATTTTCTCGAAGTCGTCGTCCCGTTCGTCGACAAAAACTATCCGGTGGTCGACCGGAGCGAGGGGCGTTACCTGCTCGGCTTCAGCAAGTCGGGCTGGGGCGCCTGGAGTTTGCTGCTGCGGCGCCCCGAGATGTTTTCCAAAGCCGCAGCCTGGGATGCGCCGCTGCTGATGGACCGCTTGGGCCTCTATGGCACGACGCCGATTTTCGCCACGCAAGAGCGCTTCGACGAATATCGCATCGACCGCTCGTTGCCCGAAGCGGCCGACAAGCTGCGCGATCGCCCGCGATTGATCCTCACCGGTTACGGCAATTTTCGCGAGCATCACCAGCAGGCGCATCGGTTGCTGCTTGATCTGAAGATTCCCCACGAATACCGCGACGGCCCCCAGCGCAAGCACGACTGGCACAGCGGCTGGGTCGAAGAGGCGGTGGAGTTGCTGCTGGGGCATGCCCAATAGCCAATGCCGCGTGGACGAAAGGTGTCGGAGCTTCTGCTAAAATGAAAGCCGCCGATATTCCCTTGCAGATGCGCCTGGACCTGTCATGAGCTCGACCGTTCCGCTGACGCTCGAACGATACGAGCAGCTTATCGAAGCCTACGCCTTCCATCCACGCAGCACGGCGAGGGTCGAGTTGATTTATGGGCAGATGCTCGCCACCGGCTGCGTCGAGTTGGAAGTGGAAAATGCGATTTGCTGCCTGTACAACCGTTGGCTCCGAACTTTATCGCTGCCGACGAATGTTTGGATTCAAGTCAAGTCGCCCGTGGCGATGCCAGATCAACAGAGCATGCCCGAGCCGAACATGACTTGGATCGCCAAGCAAGATGGCCCGATACGGCGTCCGGTCGCCAGCGACGTGTTTTTGCTTATTGAAGTCGCGCTGGGCAGCTTATCCTTTGACCGCGGCGAAAAGGCCGACCTTTACGCCGCGGCGGGCATCAAGGATTACTGGATCGTCAACCTTGTCGATCAGTGCGTCGAAGTGCGGCGCGAGCCGCGCGACGGGCGTTACCAAAGCGTCGAAAGCTTCGCCGCCGGCGCCGAGGTCCGCCCGCTGGCGTTCCCCGAGCTTGCCTTGCCGGTGGCGTTGCTGTTCCCAGGGCAATAAAATCGTGGTTTGTCGCATGCCGTGCCGTGTAGATGCGGCATCCTGCCGCGTTCGGTTAGCAACTCAGCTTCGAGCCACTCCATGACCGAGTCGGGGCAATTGCCTGTAGCGCCGCACTCCGGCCGATTCCGCTTTTCGTTGCGAGCGCTGTTCTTCTTCGTGCTCGTCGCAGGAGTGACTTTCTCGCACATCGTCACGTCTTGGCGGCTGAAACAGGTCGATACCGAATTGGCCGATTCACACGAAGAGTTAGATAGCGTAAAAGATGAGTTAGGACGAATGACATCCGAATATGAGGAAATCCAAGTCCGGCTCGGGAAGGTGATCGGCGACGCGAATCAGCTTCGTGTCGTTGTGTCCCCATTTATCGGCTTTGGGAATCAAAGATGGCGCTGGCAAGTCGTCGCTCCAGATTCGAATTACCGGCTGTGTGTAGCCTTTAAGGATATTCCAGAAGAAGGCGTACCCTTTCATAACGCGGAAGTGTTGGTTCCGCGGCTGCCCACGGGCGAGTGTTCGATCGAGGCCACGCTGCGGCGCATTCGTCCGGGCGAGTGGCGGCTTCATGCCGTATGCATAAGTGTCGACTCGCGATCCCCCGCGTTCGATTCGGTTGAAAGCAGCATTGAAATTCCCAAGTCGCTCGCTGATTCGTTGGACCGAGGCGGCCGTCTGTCGATTAGTCACACGTCGAACAGTTTGAATCCCGATGACGGTCCTGTCGAGCTGCTGCGGCCTCTCCCATTTCAACAGGATTTGCAAGTCGGGAAATCTACTGCACAAAAGCTCGGCGAAGGCATTATCCTATGGATTGAAAAAGACCGACCAGCGCCCGATTCAACCTTGCCTCCCGCCCCGCCGTGACCGACTCACTCTCGACCTCTCCGCCTCCAAGTTCCCCTCGCCGCTTCGCCGTCATTGGCGGCGGCATTTCCGGCCTTGCGGCTGCGCATCGATTGACGGAGCTCGATCCGGCGGCCGAAATCGCGCTGTTCGAAGCCGGGGAAAAGCTGGGCGGCGTGCTGCAAACGTCGCGCTGCGACGGATACCTGCTCGACCATAGCGCCGATAACTTTATAACCAACGTCCCTTGGGCGCTCGATCTGTGCCGGCGGATCGGGCTGGAGAACGAGCTTGTGCCGACTCGCGCGACGAGCCGCCGGGCGTTCGTCGTGCGCGGCGGCAAGCTGTACCAGGTGCCCGAGGGCTTTTCGCTGATGGCCGCGGCCAAGATTTGGCCGGTGCTGGCGACGCCGATTCTTGGGCCTTGGGGCAAGCTGCGGCTGGCGCTGGAGTATTTCGTTTCGCGGCGGACCGACGAGAGCGATGAAAGCCTGGCTTCGTTTGCCCGGCGGCGGCTGGGCAAGCAGGTCTTCGAGCGGTTGGTGCAGCCGCTGGTGGCGGGCATCTATACGGCCGACGCCGAACGGCTGAGCCTGGCCGCCGCCTTGCCCCGCTTCCGCGAGATGGAGCGCCAACACGGCAGCCTGATCCGCGCCGCGCATTTCGAGGCCAAGCGCGGCGCCAAGGCCGATGCTCAGGCCAGCGGGGCGCGATACAGCCTGTTCGTCGCCCCGCGAGAAGGTTTGGCGAGCCTGGTGGATGCGATCGCCCGGCGCTTGCCGGCCGGCTGCGTGCGGCTCAACTCGCCGGTCGAGCGATTGAGGCAACGGCCCGAAGGCGGCTGGGACGTGACCGTCGCTGGCCAGCACGAGCCCGAGCGATTCTCGGCCGTCATTGTCGCCGCGCCGGCGCCGGCGGCTGCGAAGTTGTTAAAAGGCGTCGACGACGAATTGGCCGCCGATTTAGCCGAGATTCCTTACGCTGGCTCGGCGATCGCATTGGCGGGCTATCGCCGCGAGCAGATTGCCCACGCCTTGGACGGTTTTGGCTTCGTCGTGCCGGAGCTCGAGCATCGCAAGATTCTCGCGGCGAGTTTCAGCAGCATCAAATTCGACGGCCGCGCCCCGGAAGGACGAGTGTTGATTCGCGTATTTTTCGGGGGCGCCGGGCATCCGGAGATGGTCGATTTGCCCGACGACGAACTGAAAAAAATCGTCGGCCGCGAACTGGCCGAATTGCTCGGGGCGAAGTGCGAGCCGGAGTTGTTCCAAGTTTGCCGCTGGGGCGCGAAGATGCCCCAATACCACGTCGGGCACGTCGAGTTGGTGCGCTGTATTGAAGAGCGCGCCCGCGCGCTGCCTGATTTCGCGCTGGCCGGCAACGCCTATCACGGCGTCGGCGTGCCCCAATGCATCCACAGCGGCGAGCAAGCCGCGGAGCGCATGGCTCGCGGCTTATGAAAGAACCGCCGAGTTGCGGCTAGAAGATTCGTGGCGCCGACTGTCAATTAATCACGAAAACGCGAACGCACGAAAGGAAGGGCCTGGATCAGGCGATGAATGGCCGCTTATCGGTTTTTGCCCATGCCTCTCAATTTATACGTCACGCGGCCAAGAATGAGGCCGGGTTGAAGGTCTGGAAATTATGGGTCATCAGGGATTGCAGTTGCTCTCGGTGCTCGGTGGGAATCTTTGCCAAGCAACCATCAATGGCCGCTTGG
>Ga0307372_10000495_pt1 | contig 70503 bp, 84 predicted proteins | sample OX1MG_FD_202533 | JGI IMG/M metagenome (GOLD analysis project Ga0307372, IMG submission 202533) | Soil microbial communities from Risofladan, Vaasa, Finland - OX-1 | ecosystem: Environmental > Terrestrial > Soil > Coastal area > Acid sulfate soil | place: Finland: Risofladan, Vaasa | collected... | reverse complement strand
GAGGATATTCCACTAGATTCTCTTTTTGCAAGAATGAAACCCGATACATCTCAGATGTATGCAAAATACTTGAATCTATGGGAATAAACTATTACATTACAACACAAAATAACGTAACTCATGTTGGAGTAAAATCAACACCACTCTCACTGTTTATTGCAGATGTCCTAGGTTGTGGAAGGGGAGCAAAGACCAAGAGTCTTCCAGAGTTTATCTATTTTACATCAAGACGAATGAAAGAAGAGTTTCTATGTGGATACTTTAGAGGTGATGGCTCTTTTATGCCGGATATTGGAATGGTTCAAGCTGGTACGTCTTCAAGATTGTTAGTAGCTGGTCTTGATATGTTGTTACTCTCAATGGGATACGTCATGACGCTAGTTGAGAATATTCATTCTTCTAGCATAATAGAGGGAAGAACAATAACAGGTGGATTGCTGTACTCGCTGGTATCGAAGAAGAAAACCCAATACAATGGCCTTGCATCTGTTGCAGGTTTTTCAGAGTCCCAAATTACGAGAAATCATAGTAAGAATCTGTGGCATGTTGTAAATGACAATCTGTATATGATTAGAACCACAAAGACCGTACACCAGGAATCAGAACAGGAAGTCTATTCAATTGACACAAAAAATCACCTCTTTGTATCAACTGGAGGTCGTGTGATCCACAACTGTGTAATACCTAATCTTGATCTAATGAGCAACGATATGCTTGATATCATCGGCGAAATCAACTCTGATTATGCAAAAATTCTAAAAAAGAGACAATCACAGGGAAAAAAGTACTAGCTACCTCCTGTACTGCATCTGATTATTATTTGAGAAAAATTCCATCTCAATCTTTGACTTGTGTTCTATCATTTGAATGATATATAGCATAGATGTTGAAAACGGATGATATGGATACACAGATTCACTCTAGTCTAAGAACTGTAGAATGGAAAGATAATTCTGTAATAATGATTGACCAGACCAAATTGCCAAATGAACTAGTTTACGTAAAATATACTGATTACAATGATGTTGCAGATGCCATAAGAAATCTCGTGGTAAGGGGTGCTCCTGCCATCGGAGTATCTGGCGCCTTTGGCCTTGCCTTGGCTGGTCTGCAAAGCAAAGCGCAAGACAAGGAAAGTCTTCTCAAAGATCTGGAACATGCAAAAAAAATTCTTTTTGAGACAAGGCCAACTGCAATCAATCTTGCGTGGGGGCTAGGAAGAATAATGGATCTTGCAAGATCGGGAAAAGATGCTGCTGAAATTCGAGATGCGATTGTCAAAGAAGCAAAGATCATGGCAGAAGAAGACATTGACATAAACAAACGCATGGGCAAAAACGGCTCGTATCTTTTTGATGATAACGATACAATAATGACTCATTGTAATGCAGGTGCCCTTGCTACGGTAGCTTATGGTACAGCTCTTGGAGTGATAAGGGCTACAAAAGATAGTGGAAAAAAGATCAAGGTGATAGCAACTGAGACAAGACCAGTCATGCAGGGCTCTAGGCTTACTGTGTTTGAGCTAAAGCACGATGGAATTGATGTCAGCCTGATACCTGATACTGCTGTAGGATATTCAATGGCAAACGGACTAGTCTCCAAAGTAATTGTAGGAGCTGACAGGATACTTTCTACTGGACACGTGTACAACAAAATAGGAACATACCAAGTTGCACTGATTGCAAAGCAACATGGTATACCGTTCTATGTAGCAGCACCGCTTTCCACATTTGACATGAAAAGCGTACCAAAGGATGTCATAATAGAGCAGAGAAAAGCAAGCGAGGTAACTGGAGTGGCGGGTAGAAAGACTGCGCCTGATGATATTAACGTGATAAACCCAGCCTTTGATATGACTCCACCAGAACTCATAACGGGTATCATAACAGAAGCTGGTGTGGCCCAGCCCCCATTTGAAGCATCAATCAAAAAATTATTTGAATCCAAGTTGTAAAGTATTTATTCTATTGTGGAAACAAACCCATTCATGGCAACTGTTACTTCTCAACAAATACTAGAGTCATTAAAGCAGTGTATGGACCCTGAGATTCCAATCAGTGTGGTAGATATGGGATTAATTTACGGTGTGAACATAAATGCAGACAATAAAGTAGACATCAAAATGACAATGACAACACGTGGCTGTCCATTGCATGATACATTGGTTACCGATGTAAAACGATATGTAACCAAGGTTCCTGGCGTGTCTGATGTTCATGTTGAAATTGTGTGGGAGCCAGCATGGACTCCAGAAAAAATGTCTGAAGAAGGTAAAAAAATGATAAACTATGGAAAACAAAAAACTGTTGCTCCGATAAATTATGATGTTGCCATGCCGCAGGGTATTGGCTCACTAGTAAAGCAGGAAGACGGTTCCATTGTCTTGATGAATGAAAACCAGCAGGGGTTCATGGTAAATCAGGCTATAGTGGAATTTTGGAAACTATGCAATGGTCAAAGAAAGATAACTGAACTGGTTGATGAATTTGCAAAGCAGGTTGGCCTGCAACGAGGCCAAATGGAAAAAGAGGTTCTACAATTAATCCAGCAACTGCGAGATGGTGGATTGATAATAATAAAAGAACCAGAAGTATCTAACGTACAATTTAGAAAATAAGATCTAGATCTCTTTAATCTCTGTTATCGTACCCTGGACAGAATCCATCTTTACAATTGCCCTTTTCTCTCCAAACCCAAGTGCCACATACCAGTCTCCGCTGTCTACATCAAATTTTGTCTCTAGTGTCTTGATGTTATCTGACTTGACGTCATACTTTGATATAATTCCTGAAACTGCAACTGGTATTGCTTCCTTTTCTGTTGGAAGTCTCCGCTTCATCAATCCTATGCCTGGGCTCATGGTACCATTTCTTGTTATTACTGGTATAATAGTCATTTCTAAATGATGTCAGTAAAATGTTGGCAAGCCGTACAAATTAAAACCAATAAAACCAGATGATAAAAATTTTATAACAACATTCTATATAGACAGATCATTTCAGAGTTTGAGTATGACAATATACAAAATGATTTCAGAATCTTTTCTATCAAGACAAAATGATATACTATTTCTAGTGTCAGTTTTGGCAGTCTTGGGCACTTTTGTAGTATTACTTGGAGGAATATGGGATTCTGCGTCACATGCTCTTAAAATTCCTGATAGTTTTTGGACCATTCAACATGTAACAGTGTATGCTGGAGTTAGTCTAGTCGCACTTGCTGCTATATTTGGAACTATGATATCTATGAAAAACAGGAAGATAATCACAGGAATAACCATACTGCTGATTGGATCTGTATTGCAACTTGGAGGAGGCTATGTAGATTATAATTTTCATGAAAAATATGGCATTGACGGGTTGGTAACATCTTCTCATCTTACTATAGAGTCTGGATTGTTGTTGATTTCGATTGGCGGTTTTCTGACACTCTCAAAATTTGGTTACAGTAAAACAAAAAAACTTGTTCCCTTTTCAATTGTAAATGTATTATTTTCTGCAACCTGGATAGGATTCAACTTGTCATTACTGGTTGGCGCAACAATGTTGTGCATACCTGTCTATGACTTGTTTTCATCTGGTTGCTCTGTAATGTAGTTTTTTAGCCTTCTATATCCTGAAAACACCAAAACTAAGGCGCCAAAGAATATCAATACTGCAGGAAAAGTGATCTCTTGAACTCTAGTATCTCCTATTGTAGTTGACAGTTCAACAGGTTTGTCTGAAAGATTAGTTATCTCTAATGTGACTTGGTCGTTGTGCTCAAAATGAAAGTAATCCACTGTCACTTTGTTTGTTATCTTTCTGATATCCAGAAAGTTTCCATGTGAGTCAACCGCTTTTGCAAGAAGGCTGTTTTGATAACTTTCAGACGATATCAAGTAAAAACCAATCCCATCCCCCTTGACTTTTACTGGTATGCTGTTGGTACCAAAACCATCCAACAAAAAGCTAGTTGTATTTTTGCTGGCCTCTGATAAAATAATCCCAGCTCCAATTGATCCTGTGATAATCAGCAATATTCCAACATAAAACAAGGAAATCTGAAATCGCATATTGGTGTATTCTGGAGCTTCTATTTATTATCAAAGGAGAATATCAACATGTATTTACTAGGTTTTCTAGTGAAAAGCATACCGAAAGAATGTAACGAAATTTAAATAATTACAAAGAATATTCACCGTTATATGTCTGTCAAAATAAAAGATATCAAAACCAAAGTAATAAGAGAAGACGATGGTTCTTACTCTATTGCATGTTCTGCATTATGTGTTTACAGTACGGGCGCAAACCTACAAGATGCCAAAAAACTATCTAAAAGCGGTCAAACTTCATTTGTCAGTATTGAGGAAAAAAGCTACAGAATCAATTGTGATTTGAAAAGACTTTCACCTATTCAAGGAAAAGAATTAATCAAAATTCTTTGTAACAAATTTAGCTTAAGTAATAAGACAAAAAGTCATGTCACGATAACAAATGGTACCATATACGTTACCGTACCACTGAAGGAAATTCACATAGTATTGCTTGGAGTCATTTTAAGGGATTGTAGCATAACGAGGGAAAAATTTTCCAAAGAGGTTTTAATGAATTCAGAAATATTCCAATCGGAATAAATTTTATTGTAATTTTGCTCTTTTTATATAATTCAGATGGATGCAAAACTTTGAATCAATTTATGGCCTTGTTTATTATCAAGGGCCCGGTGGGATTCGAACCCACGACCTGGTGGTCCGAAGCCACCCGCACTATCCTGGCTATGCAACGGGTCCAATCAATTAAGAATTTAACGGGGCTATAATGTTATGTCGAAGTATGACTGCAGAACTATGTATTACCTCCTGGAAAATATCTCAATCGGTTTTACCCTATGGACAGTTCACCGGGGCTAAATATCTGTCCAGATAATTGGAAGTATGTTAAATTCTAGTTTTGAAAGTATTATACTGGGCTAAATATTTGTCTAAATAATTGAAGATTTCACAACGGGTAGCAGGAGTAGAATATGCAATACGCGATATTGCACTGGAGGCAAGAAAACTTCAGAAGCAAGGCAAAAAAATTACATATCTTAACATCGGTGACCCACTCCAATATGGGTTCCAGCCCCCTGACAGAGTCAAAGAAGCATTAATCAAAGCAGTACGAGAGGGCCAGAATTATTATGCGTCTTCAGAGGGCCTGCCAGAGTTACGACAAGCTATAGCAAAAAAAGAAGCAGCAAAGGGTCTCCAAGTTTTAGAAGATGATGTTCTAGTAACAAACGGTGTATCAGAAGGTCTTGAGATGGTAATGGCGTCTATCGTAGAGGCAGGTGACGAGGTTCTGATACCAGGTCCATACTATCCACCATATGCATCATATGTGAGATTATTTGGAGGAAAGCCTATAGAATTTCTGGTAGACCTGCACAACTCAACTCCTGACTTGGATGACATTAGATCAAAAATTACGTCAAAGACAGTTGCAATATGTCTTATCAGCCCTAACAATCCCACAGGTGTAGTGTTTAGTGAAAAGTCACTCAAAGATTTGGTTGACCTTGCAAATGAACATGATCTGTACATCATTTGCGATGAAATCTATGATCAAATCGTATTTGACGAAAAATTTACAGGTATAGGAAAAGTTAGTGGTGATTCACCTGTTATCTTGTTAAACGGTTTCTCCAAAGTTCACCTAATGTCTGGCTGGAGAGTGGGATACATTACATTTAATCAATCAAAAAAACTAGAGTTACTTCGAGAAAATGTACCCAAGTTATCTAGAGTAAGGATTGCCACCAATCTGCCAGTCCAATACGCTGCTCTGGAATCACTCAACGGACCACAAGATTATATAGCAAAATTTGTCTCTGAGCTCAAAAAAAGACGAGACTATACCATCAAGAGACTAAATGACATGCATGGCATCAGTTGTTCAAACCCAAAAGGAGCTTTCTATGCATTTCCAAAAATTGAGGACAACAAGTATGGTTCTGATAAAGAGTTTGTAACCGAACTATTGAAAACAACCGGCATCCTTACAGTTCATGGTTCTGGATTTGGAACCCAGTATGGTACGGGTCACTTTAGAATGGTTTTCTTGCCTGAAATATCTATACTCGAAGAGGCTCTGAATAAAATTGAAAAATTTGTTGCCTAATATTTCCAATCTGTAATTCTTTTTGGTATTATTTCAATAACACAATCAGTCTGATCCAATAGTTGTTGTGCTGATTTATTTTTTAGACTCTTAAAATATCGAAGCAGGATTTTTCTTGCAAGTGATTCAACCATACTTGTCTTCAAAATTAGTCTGGCTCTTCCAATTCCCATGACTCCCACAATACCTGGTGACCTTATTCCAATATCTACACAAAATGATACCTTGGAGTTTTTTTTGATGTTTTTTGCCTTTCGTGTCTTTGTGTTTGTTCCTACGTACAATCTACCATTTGTATACCTATACCAGACAGGAACAATATGTGGATCTCCTGAAGAGTCTATTGTAGCAAGTCGTAAGATTTTCTGTGATTTGAGAAACTTTTCATTCTTCATAGTTTTCTCCTCGCAACCCCAAAATAATGAGAAATCCTGCTATGCCAAACATGCCTACGGATATCTTTTCACTTGTAATATCAGAAGACGTAAAAAAGTCTGACGTAAACTCTGGTCCCCATATGAGCAAATCCCGTATAATGGCAATACATGCTACAACGATAAACAGTACACCCATTGCAGTAAACCAATTTTTTCTTCCTACGTGACCCATGTTAATTACTGGTATCGTGACTAGATTATCTTTATGCCTGGATTCTTAATCTTGTTTTTTATCATTGCGTTGAGAAGAATCGGCGTTGCCACTTCTGCAAGATATGATAAGGAACCAGATCCCAATAATATTGGTCTGAGATTCTTTATCTCAATTATCAGCTGACACACTAGATTTATCGAGTCCTCAGCATCTCCGCACACAAATATGTCAGAGTCAAGTAAGAGTTTTGGATCAACTAGTTTTTTCTCTGATATTGTATGAAATGCGGAAACTAGCCTAGATTTGTTCTTCATGTATTTGTGAACCAATTCAAATGCAGACGGTTTCTTGTCCTTAAACGAAATGAACTCAAAACCAAGATCAGTCTTAGTCAGTGGTACTATGGGGGATATTACTGTACAGTCATCTCTTACATTAGGTAAAAGCTGGGAACATATCGTATCTATGTTTTCATATGGAATTGACAAAACCAGAACATCGCTTTCTTTTGCAACTGTAGTGTTGTCTTTTCCAGTTATCTTTCCTTTGAATGAAACGTATTCTTTTTGTGCGAGACTTGAATATTCTTTGGCAGCTTCTTCTGCCTTGGAAGCTTCTCTGGACCCAATGATGATGTCATGATTTTCACACCATCGCAAAGCAAACCCCTTACCCATTCCGCCAGTTCCACCAATTATTCCAATCTTCATGAAATCAAACACAGGCAATGTTATTATTATCTTTATTCAATAACTGTGATCGTTATTGCCACTATTTCTTTTTCTAAGACACGGTCAGGCCAAAAATAATGTTGAACGAATTTTAGCTGGGCGCACCAAGGGATTTCCACTAACCGAATTGGGTATTCAACAAGCTGAACAAATAGGGACTTTTCTCAAGCCTTTCAATATATCTAAAATATATTGTAGTCCTATAGAGAGGGCAGAGCACACTGCTAAAATAGTTGCCAACAATATAGGCCTGTCCTGTACAGTTGATGAGCGACTAACAGAGATAGACATGGGATCATTTTCAGGAATGCATTATGATGAAATGTTCAAAAAACATGGAAATGTTTTCTTGAAATTCTACCAGGGTCATCCAATAGTTGAGACAAATGGCATCGAGACATTTACAAATGTGAAGAAAAGGATCTTGGACATGGTTGATCATTGTTTGAAAAAACATGTTGGACAAACCGTTTTACTTGTTACACACATGGACCCTATCAAATCAATGATCTCTACAATCCTCCAACCTAAACCTGAGTTACTATATGAGATGATAATAAGAAATGCTTCTCTTACAATATTGAAAAATGAACAATCAAGTTTTTCCATGGTTGCAATAAACTCTATGAATTCTGAACGATATTCTGATGAATGATCTTTTGCTAATCAATCTGCGCAGAAATAGCAGAACCAATATCTATGGGTTAGCAAAATCATCTTTAGATTGAAACTATTGATACTTGCATTACTAGTTCTTGTTGTTGCAAGTAATTTCCTGACTGAGGCCTTTGCTTTGCAATTATCCACTGATAGAAATGTTTACTCTAAAGGTCAACCACTTCTTGTTTATGGCCAAGCTCTTCCAAGTGAACCGCTGATAATTAGATTATTTGCCCCAGATGGTACAATAGCACAATTCAATCAGATAAATGCAGACGATGCTGGCGCCTTTAGTCATATACTGATAAGATGGCCTAACGCCACGACTACCTATTCATATGGAACATATTCTGTAGAGGTAATTGCTACAAAGGAACAAGGAATATCAAAAACAATTAATGTAAAATTTCTGGCAAATTCATCATTGGTACAAGTACCACAACAACCAATTGTTCTAGTTTCTGTATTTGCTCCACAGAGTGCAGCTATTAATCAAACATTCCGAGTCTTTATTCAGGTTACAAGTGATGGCTTGCTTGTTGCAGGAAATCCTTCCATTGTACTTAGTTCATCGCATGTTCACATGCCTGATGGCAGTGTGGTTGGTCTTTCTGATTCACTAAAAACTCTACACCAAGGATTATTTTATGTAGACTTTACACCCACCCAAGAGGGTACGTATATCTTTCACATAACTGCAAATAGCAAGGGTACGGTCGCTAATGGATCTGTTGCTACCCTGGTCTTAAAACAAAATATTGAAGGAATCTCTAACCAGATACTGCAACTAAATACCGTCTTGAATTCTACCTCCAAAGAGCTTGACAAGTTAAAGTCGGAAATCCAAGTATTTGGAACCGTACTAAACGGCAGCCAGCAATCCATTGCTCAGGCAAACCAAAACTTGAACAAGAGCGTAACCAAAATGTCTGATTCTGTTGCAAATATTGACCAAGCATCTACCCAATTAAATTCATTGTTTCTTCCTGTCGTAGCTCTGATAGCAATAATTATCGCACTACAAATAACAATTCTTGCTAGGCGACGATAGTTTCTATGGTAAAGAAAGAAAACACCACGCTAACAATAGGATTTTTTTTAATATTCATCTTGTTACTTTCACTTTTTCCTAAAACAGCAATGGGATCATATGACGTAGATCTCCCAAAAAATAACATAAACATCAAAACAAATCAAGTGTCCGATCTCATAAATTTTCAACCATCTTCATATCAAGACGTCATTAAAAGATACATTGTATTTGGTTCTGGTTCTGTATCTGATATAGTGTCACGGGCTAGTAATGTTATCTATGGGATAAATTCAGATCACGGTTCGCTTGCTATGGGTTTTTTCAATCAAGACGAGGTCTCAAATTTAAAATTAAATGGATATGATGTAATTGAGGACTTGCCGTTAGAGTTTGATTCAGTAAAGCCAGATCTACCGGTAACCCAAGTCTCGACAATTGATAATATTCTTGGTTCTAACAAAGTCATTCACAAGTATGGGTACACAGGAAATGGTATAAAGATAGGAATAGTGGATACGGGAACAGACTTTACAAATCCTGATGTAAAAGATTCTGTAGCCCGTGACAAAAATAATGTTCCAGTGATGATCGATGCTGATGGACAGGGTATAGTATTAACCAATACTACGTTTATTGCAAATATCAACAGTAAAGGAGTAATACAAAATTATACAAATGTCATACCGAAAAATGTCACATCTTCTGTCTATGTAACTTCAAAAGGAGTATTTCTTGATCTACACAAAAATGGCAAGGGAACATATGTTCAAGTTTATAATTCACTATATCCAAAAGGCGGCAATCCAGTTCTAAACGGAACAGTATCAAATGACTATAAAATAGGGAAAGATCCAAAACACTTCATCCTCTCCAAAAGTGGCATGTATCACTTTGGTATGATATATGAAAGCGTCTCACAAGGTCAATATTATAGACTACAAATAGTGCCAGTTCTTGTAGTTGATTCGAACATTGCAGGTTTGTACGATACCATAATTGCAGACATGCCTGATTCTTGGAAAGATTATCAAAAATTTGGTAGTTCTATCATACCTAAATATGATTTTGATTTTACTGATGAAACCACAATTACACTTGGAGGCGGTAATGAAAATCTTGTCTATGATTCAAATCATGATGGGAATGCTGACTATGGTGCGGGAACAGTTGGTGCACGCGTACTCGATGTATATGGCGTAATTGCAAAACCATCTCTAGTTGACCAAAAACTAGGTGCACTAAATGGCACACTTCTTCCTCCTCTTGATCCTCACGGAAATTTTTTTGGAGTAATGTATGATTTTGGAGGTCATGGAACAGAAACTGCTAGCTCGATAACATCTACTGGAAAACAAAGTTATAGTATTTACGCAAACTCTACAAAATATCACATAAAAGGCATTGCTCCTGGCGCAAAAATAGTTCCTATCAAAGCTCTTTGGTTAGGCGACGCAATTTATGGCTGGCTCTGGGCTGCTGGGTTTGATCAAGAAAAAAACCAATGGAAATACAGCGGAAATACTAGAGTTGACATTATATCCAATAGTTGGGGAATCTCGACTTTTCCTGCTCTAAAGTCAGTTCCAGGACTTGATGTGCAATCGCTTTTGCTTGGTGCACTCTGTGTTCCTCATTCTCTTGACGTAAACTATCCGGGAGTCTTGATAGTTAGCAGTTCGGGAAATGCAGGGCCTGGTTATGGAACCATAGGGACCCCTAATGCTGCACCATTTGGAATTACAGTGGGAGCAGTGACTGATAATGTCTTTGTGGGTTATGGTCCATTTAAGGATCAACCACGATTTGGTAACAGTACGTCTCATTATGGGGAGGTGTCAGGATTTTCTAGCAAGGGTCCATCTTTGATTGGAGATCCTAAACCTGATCTTATGGCAGTAGGGGAATATAGCTATGTTCCTACATCTATAATGCAAACCAGTAAAAACAATACAAACCAGTATGGTCTATTTGGAGGAACCAGTTTGGCTGCGCCTCTGGTAGCAGGTTCTGCAGCAGTTCTTATGGAAAGTCTAAAAGATAAAAATATTCCATACAACTCTTTTACCATAAAAGATATTCTAATGTCAACTGCAACTGATTTGGGAAATGATCCGTTTTCTCAAGGTGCGGGATTAATCAATGTAACAAGGGCAATTGATTTTGTGTTAGGAAATGACGGTGTATTTGAAGTCTATAATGACGCATCATATCATAACACCAAGAAAATTTTAGATGCTGCTTTAGAAACAACGAACTCATCTTCAGTTGGTTTGACAAAAATAAAATTTACCAACTCTTTCTTGCCTGAAACATCTTGGTTTGGAGGGAGATTGTATCCTGGAGACCGAACATCGGCTACTTTTACAATAGTAAATCCTACTAATGATACATTGGAAATTAACATCAAACCACAAAAACTTGGATTGATAAAAACTGATACATATAATGGAACTACCCAGGTACGGTTACAGGATCCACTGATAAACAAATCAGGAATCTATAGACCAAATTATGTTCCATTGCAAGAAATAAAAAACTATACTGGATTGGCATCGTTCTTTGAAAATACAAAGCCCATCCCTGACGATGCTTCTCTACTGGTTCTCAACCTCGAATTTCCATTTTCACAATTCATGAACTCGTCTGCAAAAACGTATGCGGATGACATGAAAATCTCGTCGTTATATCTGTATGATTGGGACAAGAAAAATAACGCATCTGTTCCTGTATCTCAAGATCTCTCTCTGATTAATAGAGGTGGTGTATGGGGAACTGTACAAGAACTTAGGGTCTCTGAACCTGCTACGACAATAAAACATATTCCTCTAGTTGGGGTATATCCTGTACCTACAAGATATTCATACTGGACGGGTGATACTGGGAAAAATTCTACATCATCAGACTATACCCTGACTGCAAGTTATTACAAAAAAGTATCCTGGAATGAGATTTGGTTAAATTCAAAAAATATTCAAGTCAAGCCTCATGAATCTGCCAAAGTAATAGCTACTCTGATTGTTCCTCAGGACCAAACTCCTGGATTGTATCAAGCCTTTCTCACATTTGAAGGAAAATCACATACTGTAAATGTTCCAGTTTCATATGCTGTAGTGAAAAAACTCCAACCCAAAGACCTACCCACTGTGATACAGGGACAACAAGGTGACACATTATATGGAAATGGTTACATCGGAGGAGGATTTGACATGGCAAACAGGTATAACGCAGGAGACTGGCGTCAATATTATTTTGATGTCACTGACAAGACAATAAACTCAATTGCGATGGTTCTTTCTTGGGAAGATCCTGACACAAATCTATCTGTCTTTGTAATAGATCCACAAGGAAAAATTATTCAAACAAATACTCCGCCTGGTGTACTTGGACAGTTTCAAGGATGGCCTACTGGAGACTGGCTTGGTCCAAGTGCTCCATTTAGTGAAGGAGGAGGATTCTATCCAATAAAGAACAAGGATGCAACATCTACTGTATTGTATGCATCAATAAACCAGACCGGTGTATATTCTGTATTGATACATGCTCCACTGTTTGGAGGAAGATCAATTGCAGAACCTATAACAATTGCTACAAAATTCTCTACCATATTGCCAATAGAGTCTCAACCTCAAATGATAGTAGACATTCCACTTTTTATTAACAATAATTATACAATTACTCCAAAAATAATTGGGCAAGACATTGAAGATGAGCAATACTATCTTGATAATGCAGAACCAAAGATAATCAATCAAACTAGACTGGCAGAAGATGTACGAAATCTTTCTGAAGGAGAACATGACATTAAATTTGTCATAACTGATACTGTAGGGCATGATGTCTCAAAAGAATTCAAATTCATAATAGATAATACTGCACCACAGATTATAATAAACTCACCAAAGAACAACTCCAAAGTTTCTGGAGTGGTTAACATTGATCTAGATGTAAATGAGTTGAACCTAGCACAAAAAGACTGGTTGACGGTACAAACTCCCAAGCAGATTTCACACGATGTTAAAAATATTCAATTTAATACAACCGACCTTGCCAATGGAAATTATGTAATAAACGCCACTGCAAAAGATAGGGCAGGAAATGTAGGGGTTACAAATATTGTACTTACTGTGGATAATTCTGGTCCTGCTGTAATCTTTAACTCCAAAGGCGATCAAGGTCTTGTAACTTGGATTGAAGTATTGATTGGAACTGGAATCGCATCTGCACTCACCGTTATCACTTTAAAAAAATTAAGAATTTCAAAAAGTTAGAAGATCGACAATATCAATATGGTCCAAGATGTAATGGAGGATCAAACTCTGTCAAGTTTGTGGCTTGTGATTTACCAAACAGATTATCATAGTTATTACAAAATAACATTCTGAATTATTAGATGATATCAGTAGAACTTCTACTTGTTCGCATACAAAACAATAAGACAGCAGTTTACGCCAACCACGGAACTTTGTGATATCATGGAAACATTTCAACAAATGGTAAACGAATGCATCGGAATGGGTCTTGATAGTGACATATCAACATCGTCAACGTGGCACAATGGTTGTAAGAGAACAATGGGCAAAGACTAGCAGCTGCTATGAACATATCTTATAAGGGGTCGCAAAAGTTCTGCAATCCTATGGGCTTTCAGAAGGAGCAAGAGGGGAACTTGGGTGATATCGTACCAATAATCCTACGAGTGAATGAATGCAAGTTAGGTTTGAATGCATGAGCCGTAAGCCTGATAGAACCGACAAGATTTATATGCAAATTTTCAAGAACGGAGCGTTGGATGTCTGAGCAAGATTCTGCCAAAGATGCTCTGTCTCGACGTGATTTTCTCAAGTTACTTGGTGCTGCAGGCGTTGCTTTAACATTTACACCGTTTATTCCATGGGGCAAATTCATGCCAAATCCGTCAAATGCCTCTCTGGAGAGGGCGCAAGTTATTCTACCTGATGGAACGCAGGCAAACGTCAAGACTTTTCCAAAGAATCATTCAGAGGTTATCACTTATCCAAAAACAGGAGATACTGTACTTGATCAAGAGGCATTCAAAAAATGGCAGTTTATCAGATTGCCAGAAGAACTTGGTGGTAATAAAGACGATATTACTGCTTTTCGTGCTTTTAGTATGGTTTGTTTACACCTGTGGTGTCTGTGGAAATACTGGCCACAAGAAGGTAGAAAAAGAGGCGAATGTCCATGTCATGGAAGTATGTACAATCCATTGAATGGAAAGGCATTTGCGGGACCTGCTTCGCTTCAAGCCGCACCATCAAATGTGTTGGCAACCCTTTATTTTGAAACTGATAATGATGGAAATTTGTGGATTAAACCAGCTGTATGGAATGTAAATGCAAATGGAGTTGTAGGATATGGTCGTTTCCTTAAAACGTAGAAACGGTCTAGTAGATTTCTTCTACTGGATATGGGATGGACTAGAACGAACTGTTTTCATTGGAACCAAGTTCTCATTCCCTGCAAGATTTGTAAGCCCATTTGGGTTCTTGGGAATGCTTACATTTGTAATATTTATAATTCTCGGAATTTCTGGCGCATTGCTGATGTTCTACTATCAGCCAATATTAGACAGGGCGTGGGACAGTGTTCAAAAAATTAATGATACTGTTCCTTATGGATTTATGATACGAAACATTCACTATCATGCATCAAACGCAATGGTTCTTCTTGCGGTACTTCACATGTACTATCAATACTTTAGTGGAAGATACAAGATAAGAAATGAAATCATTTGGGTTACAGGTGTAGTACTTGGTACTGTAACTATTTTGGAGGCATTTACTGGTTATGATATCATATTTAGTGAACGTGCTGAACTTGCAATCAGTATAGCTGCATCTCTTACTAATTCTATGCCCGTAGTTGGACCAACGATCCGTGATGCTATGTTTGGTTCTGGCTTTGCCGACTTTATCCTTAGGTTTTACACCATGCACGTATTTCTCTTACCAATAGTAATGCTGGGACTGATGGCAGTTCACATGCCAAGATTCTTGGTCTTTGATGTTCCTATGGTGATGGCAATTTCTGGTGCGATATTTATAACAGGCGGGGTCTTCCCGGTAGATCTTGGTTCCAAGTTTGAACCTACGGTACCGCCCGGAATTACGGTACCTGAATGGTATCTTACTGGTATCTATGCATTCTTGAGAACCCAGTATGACAAATTTGTGACAGGTGTATTATGGCCTGGCATATTTATTGTAGCGATAGCTATGACACCATTCATAGATAGGTACAAAAAATTCTCATGGAAAGATAGGCCATTAGTAACTGCATTTGGTATAACCGGTATCACGCAGGTCATGGTGACAACATACTGGGGCTTTTACATTACGCCCGATGTCACAAAACCACTAGTTGCCCGACTTGTAATTGATCCGATATTCTTCTACTCGATAATGTTGTTATTGGTTCCGATAGGATTTGGGTTCTCATACATGATGATATTGCTTGCAAAAGAATCGGAAAGAAAGGCAAAGTTGGCAGCTTCCAAAGGTCCGCATAAATCATCACCGATTAATCTATCTGGAAAATGGATTAATTGGTTAATTATAGGACTTTTGGCATTCCAAGTATATCTTAACATTGCAGCATACAATGCAGCCCTGAGTGGAATGAAGAACTTTGCTCTGTTCCTAACTGGACTGATTCTTATGGTATTTGCTGGGCTCTTCCATCTGTACAGACATGGACTCAATGAAGCAAAGAAGATTCCTATTCAGCCACAGGCAGAACCAGAATCTCCCAAGCCACTTGATAGTAAAGAATCATCTGCAAGTCTGCCCTCCTAGATTTAACTATTTAATCCAAATCTGATCTTTGCATTTTCCATATTTCTACAAGAACCAAATCTAGCGTTTATTAGCATAAAATTATTTTTGTATAGCTTTATAAGACTAAAAACAAGATTGGCAAATAGTTGAGTCTTCCATCCTCTAGTCATGCGTATGGAATAGGATTAATTGCAGTAATTGTAGGTGCTGCCATTGGAGTTTCTTATTATCAGCTTTATTTTATTCCAGAACTTAACGCAAAACCAATAGTACCTGATAAAATTCTCCACCCGGGTGGTACAACTAGCATAATTATCGTACCTGGTGCAGAAAACCAAGCACAAATACAGAATTTTGTACCAAAAAAAATTGAAGCCCAACTTGGCAGAAATAATTTAGTTATTTGGAAGAATACCAGCCCTGATACCGGTCATACTGTCACACCGGATCAAAATAGCTTATTCACTGATAGCTATAGCGGTAAGTTTGGTTCTCCTGGTATAATTAAACCGGGAAAAACATATCAATTTCTATTTACACAAGAAGCTACAATAAAGTATCATTGTGATCCTCATCCTTGGATGACTGGTGAAATCGACGTAGTACACGGCGCTCTAACGTCATAGTGAAAAATAACGTTAGGGTATTAATTTTCCAAAAACAACATCGCTTTCAATCTCTTTATGTTCTTGGATTATTGATGCTCTGAATTTGATCTCATGAACTTCTTTTGGCTCAAATTCTATTGAAGCTGTAAATTCAACTAAATTTTGTTGCATGTCATTTTTGTTGATAAACAATCTTGAGAGATTCTGTGATATGGATTTGTTGTTGTATGATCTGTAGACTATGAGTTGATTGGAACCTAGAATCTGAGCATTTACTACTACTCCGTCATATCTTCCAGAGTAATTTACTTGGATCTTTCCTTTGATTATTTCACTACGTTTGAATGTCAAATTCTCTATCTTTATCTCAATGTCTTTCATATTGTACTGATCTTTAAATGAAGATAATTAAATTATTGGAACTTGGGTACTGTCAAGTTATGGGGACAGATCATAATTATGGTGCACTAGAATGTGTTGCATCTAAACTAAAACAATACAAAAAGACGCTCAAGAAAAAACCTCATGCAAAAAAGCCCTACATGTCAATAAATCACATCATAATAGACAATCAATAATATGGAATTAAACATGATACAATCCGAATTACCACAGATCCTGCAAAATACATCTTCATTAGATTAGCCAAATATGTTTGTGATATCATCAAGGGCACAAAGCTTGGTCTGCCGGTAAATTATGTCAAGACATGGGGGAACAAGCTCAAGGTGTGTGATGGCAGAACCTGATAGTCAGAAACAAGTGATCTGTAGAGCCGATGCGGTCAAGTGATGGGATTTGTGTCCCGATAACTTGACAGTATCTGACAAAATATTAATCTGCTTTGAACAAGATCTTAAACATAACGGATTGAATATCCACTACGAGTTATTTTACTATCAATACTGGAATCTTTGATTTGTGAACCACTGCATGCGATACACTACCAAGAAAGACTTCTTTTACGCTGCCAAGACCTCTTGCTCCTATAACTATGATATCGAATTTATTTTTTGCAGCAAAATCAATTATCTCAGACGATTCTTTTCCAATTATGGTTTTTCCAACAAAGACTATGCCGTTTTGAGCAGAGAGTTTTTTTGCATTATCCATGAACTCCTTGACAGCTTTTGTAATGTACTTCTTATCATATGTTATTGGCATAAACGATTGTGGGTAGATCGGCATAACAAACAATCCTGTAAGTGTAGCCCCACACTGTCTTGCAAGATATATTGCAGTATCTAGTCCTCTAAACGAGTTCTTTGAGCCATCTATGGGAACCAGGATCTTCCTGACTTGGTATTTTGCCATTGTTGTGGGTATGTTTTAAGATTATAAAATTGATTGCTAACAGGCTGATTGTCTGAAATGAAGAAGAAATTAACTTTTGTCTACAACAGTCTTTAGGAAATTCACTATTACCTCAAATTATAGGCATATTTAGTCCTGTAAGACTCGTTACAAAACTCATTTCCTTAATTTTTTATTTCGATTAAAAGAAGATTATTACAAAATTTGTTTAAAAGTGAAACGTATGATTTATCAGCATGATCTAAATACTATTATTGAAAAATCATATCAGTTGGAACTGTCACCAAGATACAAAATTCGTTTTTGGTCTTAAGTTCCAATCTTTAAAATCTTTTATTATCAAACTCTGAATGTTATAAGGGCTATAATCTGTCAAGACCCTGATTATTTTGATTTTTTGTTAACTTATAGAGGATTTGTTAACAGGTGTAAAAATTCACACTCAAGTCTAAATCCTTTCAGACTCGGATCTGTCAAGACTAGAACTATTTGTCCAAAAGCATTGATGCAAATATCCTGCCATTCTCAGTCAAACCAAAATTAATTTTGTTATCTTTAATTGTTGATTTAACAAAACCTTTTTTCTCTAGCCATACAATATGGTTTGCAAGTCTGGCATAATTTAGATTGGTACTAAGTGATAACGCGGTCTTTGCCTCAGGACCACTATCTACCATGATTTTCAGTATACGTGATAAAGTTTTCATGCTTGGTTCAAAGCTACCTGCTAATTTTTTGCTCTTTATAATTTCAGTTATTTTCCTTAGTCTAATTGCCAACAGTTTGATTTGTTGGGCTTCACGACTTGAGTGGGTGTCTTTCATCGAAAGTCCTTCATTTTGTTTTTTTATTTTCAAACTGTAGTATGTGATTCAAGAGAACATCTGGATCTATTGGTTTTTTCAAACATGAATGAACTCCTTTGCTTTTCAGCGTTGATTCTACATCCTCGCTTAATATGGATGCCGTTAATGTTATTATATTTTGATTTGTTATTTTTCCGCTTTTACATAATTGATCTATAACATCACTACCTGAAAATTTAGGCATTGCAATGTCAAGTATTACTACATCAAATGTCTGATTCTCCATGAGGTTAAGACCACTTTGACCATCATTGGCAACAGAACATGAGTGACCTTTAATCGTCATATACTTGTGAAGCATTTTTGTAATATCTTCATTATCGTCAACGAGTAGAATTTTCATAATCTGATTTCATGTATATCGGTAATGTCATATAAAGGACATTGTATACCATGCAAATTTCGTTATATCTTATTTGCAATCATAATGGAAATTTCATATAAAAAGTAGTTCCTGTTTTTCCATCACTTTCAACCGAGATAGTGCCACCAAGTCTCTCTACTATGCCTTTTGAGATTGCAAGACCGAGTCCTGTTCCACCGGCAGATCTTCTTTCCGTGGTATCAATTTGATAGAATTTTTGGAAAAGTTCTTTTTGTTTTTCTGGTGATATTCCAATCCCATTGTCTTTTACATATAAAACAAGGTTGTTGTTTTCTTTCGTGTAACCAGCCTCAATCTTTCCATTATTCTCTGGGATAAACTTTATTGAATTGCTTATTAGGTTATCAAAAACTTGTCTCAATCTTAATTTGTCTGTTTTGATGATTATGTTCTTGGTATACTGATGTGTTGTAAACTGACATTTTTTATTTTCTAAGATCTTTTTATAGTTAGAATCAAGATTGGAGAAAAACTCATCCAGAGATAGAGCATCTATTTTGAATCTCAGCTTGTCAAGATCAAGCTTTCTTACATCCATGATATCAGCTATTAGACTTTCAAGTCTTTTGGCATTTTTTTCTATTATTTCAATTGCTTCTAACTGTTCTAGGTTAATCTTACCGAGCATTGATACTTTTAACATCTTGCAGTATCCTAGTATTGGTACCAGAGGTGTGTTTAATTCATGGGTTATCATGGCAGAAAACTCATCTTTTGCAACTTCCCTTAATTTTTCTGACACTTCTTTTGCATCAGTTTTTTCTGCTTGCAGTCTTTCTTTTTCATCAGTAAATTCTAATTGTTTCTTTTCTTTTTCATCAGTAAATTCTAATTGTTTCTTTTCTTTTTCATCAGTTTTTTCTGCCTGTAGTTTCTGATCTCTCGTTAATTCACCTATAGTTTTGGCGTGTTTCTGTCTAGTTCTGATCAGTAATATTGTAACTATGATTGCCCATGTAATTATCAGATATGATATTACATCATTTCCCTCTACTATCATGAGTTGTATCTATTATTGCCGTACTTAATCATACTCCACAAATCTGACTGCACTAAAGGTTTGAGTTCTATAAGACTTCAGTTAAACTGGATTTCGCTTGGGCACAAGGTCATCTTTTTTGAGTTCTTCTAGAGATATCAGCAATGACCTTTGCCTATCATAGTGTTCTGGCCCGGTTGCAATCTAAGACGTACTCAAAGGCTTTTTCAATATCAAGTGGTTTGTTTTCAAACTCTTTTATTTTTTGGTTTTTCTCATCTACGAGAGATTCGAGGCGTTCTATCTCGCTAGAATAGTCAATTAACATAGACACAATATCATCTGCCGTATAGGAATATCTTTGATTATCAGATCCAATCTCTAGAATCTTACCATTGATGTAGTTTATGTTTCGCTCGTCTTCTAGTATTATACTATTTACATTGCTAGGTTTATCATTCATGGAATCATCAAATAGTCTTTCAATGGCGTCTTTAAGGCAGTCATTTATGGTAATACCGGGGAAAGATAGCACATGACTTTCGTGTATTCTTTATGAGTTACAAGGGAAACATGGAAGCCAAGTACATAACCAGCAAGGAATTCTTCCGCCACAACTTGTCAGCGAGATGAGGGATGCATTTAGCAGAAGTGAAGAATTTCTTGATCTGGAAAAAGGCAATGTTCCAAAGATTGATCAAAAAGAAATTCTGCAAGAGACATTTCAAAATCTGACACGAAGAAAATGCATTGTTGCAAAATCTTTTACAGAAATTGGGAAATGCGAAATCAGTACAACCGACAACGACAAACGCATAAAATCCGAGGTACTTTCGCAAAAAAGGTTTCGTCATGAAGTTACGCATGGAAAAAGTGTCAAAAAAACACGACGCGTTATATCTGATTTAACGGGCCCGAAGGGCTTCGATCCCTTGACCACTGGATTAGAAGTCCAGCACTCTATCCAAGCTGAGCTACAGGCCCAAATACCGGGCAATTAGTAGCAGTATTAAGGGTTTTTACAACCAACTTTTTTTATTAAGATCTCTTTCCATCTTGAAGAGAAACTGTTGTGAATATCCTGCATATGGACCGAAATATTCTACAATCTCTTCATGAAGTTTTTCATATTTTTTTTCCGTCACAGGTTTTTCTGTTACATTGTTAAAAAATTTCTTGTAATATTTTAACAAAATTCTTTGTGTCCATCTGTCAATTGGAAAAGCTTCCATCTTGTCAAGAGAAAATAATGCAATACAATCTGCTACCTTGTTACCTATTCCAAGAATTTTTTTCAGTGATTCTATGGTAGTACGATAGTCTGTTTTTTTTAGCCATGTGAAATCAATCTTGCCCAAATTAACTGCCTGAGCTGCCTCTTTGACATATTTTGCTCGAAATCCCAGCCTACAATCAATAAGATCTTTCATAGATGCATTTGCAAGGGTCTCTACTTTCGGGAATGTGTGTAATTCGTGCCCCTCAAACTCTTGCTTGGTACCAAACTTTATGCACAAGTTTTCTAGCATTGATTTAATGTTTTGTATGGATGAATTTGATGAGCAAATAAACGATATATAACATTGAAATGGATCTTGTCTTATTAACCTCAAACCCGGTGACTTTTTTACTGCATTTCCTACAATCTTATCTCTGCTAATACCTACTAATATTTTTTTTAGGTTGTCGTCTGATCTGAGAAAATTATCTGTGTTACCAGATGATGATCTAACACTAAAAGGAGACTGCTTTAGTATGAAAAGATCCTGACCGTCTACTCCTATCCACTGGTCTTCAATTTTATTCCAGAGAAAAACTTGACCGCTGTTAATTGTAGTTTCTATGTTTATCGTATTTATTTTCTGCATGTTATACGGTTATTGTTTCACCAGCTTCTGGTGCGTGGGCGTCAAATCCAAATTTTTCATGTATCTCATTTGCAAATTTTGTACAGGAATCGCTGTCACCATGAATGGTAAGAACTTTGGGATTACCACTCATTTTTCTCATCATCTCAAAAAGGGAATCTCTGTCTGCATGTCCAGAAAATTCAAACTGCCTTACCTCTGCCTCACACTTGAACTCTTTTCCTCTAGTACTGACACGACCGGTGTCCAAAAGTTTTCTTCCTGGTGTTCCTTCCCCTTGATATGAAACCAATGCAATACCGTTTCTCTTATCTGCTGCCAAGTTCTGCAAATAAAATACCGCCGAGCCACCTACTAACATGCCTGCAGGTGAAATTATGACAGCTGGTTCATCTAATGCACTCTTTCTCTCTTTTTCTCCTTTTATCCAAACTGCTTGATGGACAGCATCTGCAAAAACTTTTGGATCGCGTAGATATTCTGGATAATTCAACATTATCTCATTTACTTTGACAGCCATGCCGTCCATTATTACTTTGTGTTTGAATCCCGCATTCTTCAAAACACATGCAATCTCCTGTGATCTCTCAACTGAGAAGGCAGGTACAAAGAGAGAACCTTTTCTATCTAATACCTCATATGCAAACTCCATGAATTTTTCTTCAGATTCATTTCGAGGCATTTGATTTGTCTGAGAATAGGTGCTTTCTGTAATGACCAAGTCAACCTCTCCAAAATCAAGATCTGCGTCCCTTAACATTCTCGATCCTCTTGGATTGATATCGGCAGTGTAAAACAGTCTCTTATTTTCAGATTCAACTAGAACTGACGCACCACCTAAAACATGGCCTGATTCGAGTAGTTGAAAAGAAGCATTTCCGCGCTCCACCTTTTCTTTATATTTTATCTCTTTTGAGTGCATCATCATTTTTGAGATACTGGCAAAATCATATGGTAGCTGACTTTTTTGAATTCTGAGCATGTCTTCAATCAATAATCTTGAAAGATCAAATGTTGGGGGAGTTGCATATACATCAGTACTGCCGTTTACAAATAATGATGGCATGTTTCCTGAATGGTCTAGGTGGGCATGAGTTATGATGGCTGCAGTAATTTCATGTGGGTTGACTGCAATTGGGTATAATGATTCCTTTTTTAGTTCTACTCCATAGTCTAGTAGAAAACTGGCTCCGTCACAATTGACTTGAAAAGCTGATCTGCCTACTTCCTTGGCCGCACCCAGAACTCTTACTTGCAAGAATTCAAAACTTTTTCAAAGTACTTTTAAATCTTTAGCACTTGGCCTTGACCTGATCTGTTATGCTGCTTGCACAATTTGCAAAAGACTTAATTAGATCAAAAAAAAATGATCCGAGTATGGGTAGAACTTTTGAACAATGGTGGAGTACAATCCCAAAAGACCTCAGAGATAAAGTTCGAAGAGGCGATGAAGGAAACAAACCATTATTGAATCAAATAAACTGGATTTGGGTTCACAATATGATGAATCAGAAAGGAGATCTAAATCCTACATCTGCGGAATTGCTTGACTGGGTAACATCAGGCCAGATTGAAGCAATGCGCCAAATAAAGAAGTAAAAATATCATTTATACTTTCTTTTTGTTTTTCTTTTCTTTTTAAAATTGAAATAATTCTATAACTCCGTTATAGATTTTGCAGATCATTTAAATAGCAAACGATGAAAGATCAAAAACAGAATGCCAATCGCAATTCTTCCAGACGTTGATGAGCAGAGATGTATAGGTTGTGCACTATGTGTAGAAATCTGTACTTCTCTTGGCCCAGACGTTCTTCGTGTAAAACCAGTAGATGGTTGGAAGAGAGGTAAAGCATTTGTATTTTATCCAGAAAGATGCATCTCAGACGGAGCATGCATTGGAGTTTGCCCAACAAAAGCAATCTTCTGGATGAGACCAATGACTTACACTCCAGGCCAACCAGTACCTCTACACAAGAATGGTATATTCGTAAAAGGCTGGGCAGAAGACGCCGCACTATAAAAGCGGAATCTATCTTCTTTTTTATTATTTTTTGATATTGAAAAATTTGGTCTTTATTTTCAAGCCTTTGGAATGGTATTTTAAAAATTCATTCTTTATTGTATAGATGTCCTTGAATTTGTTGTGTGCAAGAAATATGTTCCAAGTTTTATTGAATTCTGGAAATTCATCTTGATTATAGTCTGTGTCAGATATGACATAATGCGCAGCAGGATACATGTCTGACAGTTCCAATGGAATTATTCCAAGATATCGATTGTATTGACAAAACTGTATGTCATCCATCTTTGAAGAAAATTTCTTTTTTAGGCTGTTATACTCTGATGAAGCATAAAATGGTCTTACTCCACCATCTGGTATGATCACTAGTGTTTTTTTCTTTGTCCTAAAGTTACGTACAAGCAAATGAAATCTCAAAATTTCAGGCCTGAATTGATCTTCTTTGGAAAAAAGAAATACTGCATTATCCTTGTATCGCGGAGTTGTTTCTATGAAAAATGATGCATTCTTGGTAAAAATAGATATGCTTTCAAACAACTTGGGATGTGCCCTTGCTTTTCTTATAGTGTATTCCCATAATCGCCCCTCATGAATGGCCTCCTTTACTCTGTCTACTTCGGCCTTTATGGCATACAAATTATGGAGTGCTATCTTGTTGGTTCTTTCCTCTTTGTCTAGAGATGACATCTCTTTTGGCTTTATTTTGGTACAGACTTCACAATTGCAGGAAAAATAAGCTACCTCAGAAATATGTGCAGTACCATCTTCCATGATGTATCTGTCATGTTTTGCATATAACATGTAAGATGCAGAATCAAAGGTATCACAACCAAGAGATACTGCAAGAGGTATAGTAAGTGGGTGCCCCGCTCCAAACAGGTGAAGCGGAATAGAATCTGGAATGTTTTTCTTTGCAGTTATTATCATTTTAGCAAGCAGATTGTATTCATATGATTCCATGAATTCAACTGGACTGCCTAATGCTAACATCTGAAAACCTGAATCAACAAGTGCTTTTGTTGATTTTGTAACCAGATCTGAATGTTCACTTCCTTGAATTGGCCCCACCCATATCTGACCATTGTCGTCTCTGGCATCAAGAGTCTCCTTTGAGACTCTGAGTGTATGTTGTACGTATTCTATTGCCTTCTTTCTTGATAGTCCAAGTCCTGTTGGACGGTCTAAAGGAATTGCAATGTCTGTCTTTATGCCTTTTTCAAAATCTGCAATTTTTTTATAATCTACATCAATGTCGCCATATTCCAAGACTTGGTATCCTCCGGAATCTGTCATGATTGCACCATCATAGTCGATTATCTTGTGGATGCCTTGCTCTATTGCCTCATCTCCATATCTCTTCAGTGTGATGTATGCATTTGTTATTACAAGATCAAATCCCATTTCTCTTAATTTTTTAGCAGGAATTTTTTGCTTGACTGGGTGAATTACTGGAACAAATGCAGGAGTCTCAATTTTACCATGGTTTGTATGAAGTATTCCTATCCTCCCAGCAAGATCTGATTTTTTTATCTCAAACATTTTACATTATGACCTCATATGGCGTAATTTGAACCTAGTATGGAAAGAATTTCTGCATGTCTCCTTTTTTGAGAATCATCTGCAGCCAATCTACTTTATCGTCCTTTGTTCTAGTTCTCTTGAAGATTGATTCTACCTTCTTTGCCGTATCAGAAATTGATCTATTACTTGTATCAATTTGAAAGGTCTTTTTCTGTCCAAATTCATGTATCGTGTCATAATATGTGATACCCAGTATTTCACTGCCCAGATTTTCAAGTGATTTTTTGCTGGAGTACTTTCTTCTTTTGTATATGTGTTGAAGTTTGTATGGACTTTTTCTTAATACTGCTGAGACTTCAACATTTCTTGAGGATATCACATATGGTGCAAGATGTCCTACTAGTATGGAATTCTTTTGTGCCTTTTTGTCTATCATCTTCTTCAATTTGTTTACATCCACATTGAGAGTTCCATTATTTTTTTTGACTAGTCCTTGTTCTATTGCAATTCTATTGATATCAACCATCTCAAGGTTTAGCTTTTCTGAAATCAATTTTGCTATAGTATGTTTGCCTGTTCCAGGATTTCCAGTTATTATTTTCAATAAATATCCTGAAATGGATTGAAATTAAACACTTTTGGAATACTAATAAGAGCATACCTCGGACTCTTTTGCATGCAAATTGGCCTACTGGGGAAAACCAATGTTGGGAAATCTACGTTTTTTTCAGCTGCCACTCAAACTACTGCGCAAATTGGTAATTACCCATTCACAACTATTGAACCAAATATGGGAATTGCTTATGTGAAAACTGATTGTGCATGCAAGCATTTTGCCATAGAACATAATCATCCATTGTGCATTAGTGGAACCAGGTATGTGGCAATCAAGTTAATCGATGTCGCAGGTCTTGTACCAGGAGCTCATGAAGGCAAAGGCCTTGGTAACAAATTTCTGGATGATGCCAGAATATCTGAAGTTTTAATTCATGTAATAGACGCATCTGGTTCTACTGATATACAGGGACAATCTGTTCCAACAGGATCTCATAACCCGCTTGAAGATGTTAAATTTGTTGAGGAGGAATTTGATCAATGGATGAAACAGATACTTCAACGAGAATGGCAAAAACTTACTAGGGAATTAGAAAGCAAAAGCGGCAAGGTAATTCAGGCTATTGCACAACGATTTAGTGGACTTGGAATAGATGAATATGATGTAGAATATGTACTGCATAACTTGAATTTACAATCAAAGAAACCATATGATTGGAGTGAAGATGATCTCTCATCATTTGTTAAAACACTTAGAAAACGAACAAAACCCATTATGATAGCTGCAAATAAATCAGATCTCTGTCATGATCTTAGCATCTTGGATGAGTTTAACGAAATACATCCAACTATTGCATGTAGTGCAGAAACTGAACTTCTTCTCAGGAAAGCCGCAAAGAACGGAATCATAGAATATCTGCCAGGTGCAAAGTCCTTCAAGATAAAAAATGAAATAAATCTGAATCCTCAACAGCGAAAGGCATTAGAGTTGGCAGAAAAAGTCATGTCAAAATTAGGTGGAACTGGAATCCAACAGGCTCTTGATTGTGCATGTTTTGATCTTCTAAAATTGATTACTGTATTTCCAGTAGAAGATGAAACAAAACTATCTAACAAAAATGGAGAAGTGCTGCCAGATGCAAAGCTCTTACGTATGGGTGCTACCGCAAGAGACTTGGCAAAGTCCATACATCAAGACCTTGCAAAAGGATTTCTTTTTGCTATTGATGCAAAAACAAAACAAAGAGTGGGCGCAGAATATCAACTCAAAAATGGAGATGTCTTGAAAATTGTATCAACTTTGAGTAGGGGATAAAATGCTCTGTCTTGGAATAGAAAGTACTGCCCATACATTTTCTTGTGCAGTAGTAGAAAGAAAAGGAAAGCAAGGAAAAATTCTCTCTGATGTAAGAAAGATCTACAGGCCTCCAGTTGGAGAAGGAATTCATCCTAGGGAGGCATCACGTCATCATGCAGAGAATTCTCCGGGGGTTCTTTCAGAGTGTCTTAAAAAAGCGAATGTAAAGATTGGTGATATTGATATGATATCCTATGCTGCAGGCCCTGGGCTTGGACCCTGTCTGAGAATTGGTGCAGTTGTAGCTAGGTCTCTATCTTCGTATTATGATATTCCCATATATCCTGTAAACCATGCATTGGGTCATATTGAACTAGGGAAAATGTTGACTGGAGCAAAAGATCCACTTGTATTGCTCGTTTCGGGGGGCCATACAATGATCTTGGCATTTCTTTCAAAGAAATGGAGAGTTTTTGGTGAAACACTGGATATTACTGTGGGTCAATTACTTGATCAAATCGGAAGATATGCTGGATTTGCATCACCTTGTGGTCCAAAGATCGAAGAACTTGCATCACAATCAACAGAGTATGTATCATTACCTTATGTTGTAAAGGGAAATGATGTATCATTTTCCGGTCTCTTGTCTGCAACAAAAAGAGTGATTCCACAGGGAATCGAGGCGGCATGTTTCTCACTGCAAGAAACTGCGTTCTCTATGATGGGGGAAGCCACGGAAAGAGCACTCTCATTTACGGGAAAAAAGGAACTCTTGGTTGTTGGCGGAGTTGCTGCAAACAAGAGGTTGTCCAACATACTTTCAAGTATATGTGCAAGACATGATTGCAAGTTTTTTGTAGCACCGAAGGAATATTCTGGAGATTGTGGTTCACAAATATCTTGGATAGGGCTGTTAGAATCATCAAAGAAATCTGGAATAACTATAGAAGATACTTTTGTAAAACAATCATGGCGTCTAGATACTGTTGAAATTCTTTACTAGGAAGAGTATTTGGAAATAGCTTCTTTTATGTCCTTTTCCCATTTACCTGTACTGTATACTCCAAATTTGTAGGTTTTTTCACTTTCTTCTGTCTTTATCTTTATTCTCACTTTTTTTATTAGCCAACCTTCTTTTGCTACCTCTGTTATCTGGTTGAGATTAGCTTCAAGAACTGTTTTTCCAAACTTCTTTGAGAAATCAATTATTCTCCCTGCTGTTTTGTCAAAGGCAATCCTCTTGTTTGTTAATGTGAGAACGCCAGGACCTAACGAGTCTTCGGAACAATCCTCTTGCGTTATCCGTTCCTCATCTGATTCCATGTCACTTGTCTTGCATCCTATGTTATAATTGTATATTTGGAAAATTATTATTTTAAAAAACTAATTCTATGACACTACATAATTGTAACTTAAATTATGTCAAGACTTTTTGATCTTTCATTGAAACTTGTCAAAAAAGGTGCAGAGGCAGACATCTATCTTACATCTTGGAATGGTCATGACGCTATCTTAAAAATCAGAAAAAAGAAAGACTACCGTGTTCATTCACTTGATATCCGTATACGGACTCTGAGAACAATAAGGGAAGCAAAAATGATCTCCGAGGCTAAATCTTTTGGAGTAACTACACCTCTTGTTTATTTTGTAGATGAGAAGAAATGTGAAATATACTTCCAGTTTGTACCTGGTAAACTAGTTAGAGACCTACCTGCCACACAAATTGTAAAAATATGTAAGGAAATAGGAAGAATAGTTGGAATTCTTCACCAGAACTGTATCATGCATGGAGACCTGACCACCTCAAATTTTATTCTCTCTCAGCGAGGGCTGGTAATACTTGACTTTGGGCTTTCACAAAAAACTGACAAGGTTGATGATTATGCAATTGATCTTCGTTTATTCAAGGAAGTTCTAAATAGCGCACATGCTAAAATTGTAGATAATGCTTGGGTCTCATTTATACGGGGATACCAAGAGATACTGGGAAGCCTTCTCACAGATAAAGTCATCAATCAAGTTTTAGTAATAGAAAAAAGGGGTAGGTATGCAAATGTCATCTGATATATTTTTTACAAGCTCAAACAAAAACAAGTTTGAAGAGGCAAAAAATATTGCATTAGAATTTGGCCTAAAACTGAAATTTCTAAAATCACATCTCCAAGAAATTCAAGCAGATACTTTAGAAGAAATTGCAACACACAAAGCTATGCAAGCATTTTCTATCTATTCAAGACCCGTGCTCGTTGAAGACGCAGGTCTTTTTATACAATCCCTAAATGGATTTCCAGGACCATATTCGTCATTTGTATTTGATACTATTGGTAACAAAGGGATTCTAAGACTTGTGTCTGTGAAACGTGATGCAATATTTAGATCCGTTATTGCATATTGTGAAAAACATGGTGATGTGTATTTGTTCAGTGCTGATGTAAATGGAACCATATCAAAAAAAGAACAGGGTAAACGATGGGGTTTTGATCCTATTTTTATCCCATCCGGGAAAAATAAAACATATTCTCAACTTGCAGAAAAAAACAAAATCTCTCATAGATATATGGCTTTGAAATTTTTTTCTAATTGGTATCTAAATAAGAAGAAATCCAGCGATCTATGAATCGTCTTTGATTTTGAAGAACAACAATTCTTGACATGTCACTTTCATCCATGATTGAATAGATCTCACTCTGTTTTGCAAGCTCATTTGCAAAATGTCTTATTTCGGATATATCTGGAGAATTTGAATATTCTAGCCTGTTAGTTGATCTTCCTACGTGCATGTATGATTTTATTTCTATAAAGTGTGCATCAGAACGTGTTATCATGTCTACATATTCTGGAATCAACTTTTCATCGGCATTATAGCCTTTAATTAAAGTGAACCGTAGTACTGTTCTTGTATCAAGATCTGAAAGCATTTCAAGACTTGTGTTCCATCTCTCCCATGCATCTTTGTACTTGGGTCTGTTTACCAGTGTAAATATCTCGGGGTTTGGGGCATTTGTTGAGAGGTACAACTGTGTTGGCAATGCATCCTCATCCCTTAACCTCTCTATCATTTCAGGTTCCTGACCATTGGTTACAAGGAAAATTGACTTTGTATTGTGCAGATTCTTTAGATATTTTATTAGATCTGGCAACTGTGGATACATGGTGGGCTCACCTGATAATGAGATTGCATAATGGCTGGGAAGCAATGATTCGTCAAGCTTTTCTTTGTTACTTTTTGGATCTCCATAATGACCCATGATCAACTTTCTCCGCTCTTCCATCAAGTTAGTCATGATGACCTCTGGAGGCGCAACCTTTTCTACTGGCATTTTTAGGGCACTGTAAAACTCCATTGGTCTCCAGCAGTACACGCATCTATTTTCACAAAACATTCCAGCTGGTGAAAATTCCATACATCTGTGAGTTGAAATGCCATAGAACTTGTGTTTGTAACACTGACCATCATCTTTGAATGATTTTTTTGTCCAGTGGCATAATTCTACAGTTGCATGATCTGCAATTCCATACTTTGCCTTTTTTAATTGATCTAGAATTAATGGTTTGATCTGAATGAACTCATTCTCAGTTTCAACAGTCTCTCCAGAACAACTCATGACTAGGTTTTTGTACTGGTTTAAATAAATCTAGGGTGACCTATTTCAAGAACGCTACGCATGGAGCATTTTCCATTGGAACACAGAGAACTGTACCTAGATATAACATGGCATAAAAGACCACTCCTGCGGCGATTCCCATGGAAACCCACCACATTCTTATCTTCATATTTTCGATTAGTTTTTCTGTTGCTAATAAACCTAACCTTGATTTTCAGAAAATAATTGGTAAAATGTGTTACAACCTAATCTAAAGATCTTTGCTGGGTTACTTGATCTGATATTCTGTCCACAAAACTATCTTATATGACAAGTTGATAATCTCGATACATGAATGCTGCAAGAATAGTCAAAGTAAAAGAACCTCTTGAAATTCAATCTCTTGAAACTCCCAAACCTCGTGGTTCCCAGGTTCTCATTAAAGTAGAATCTGCTGGTGTATGTCATAGCGATATACACTTGTGGGATGGTGGATACGAGGGTCCTGCCGGTTCATTCATGAAAACAACTGATAGGGGTGTAAAGTATCCATTGACTCCTGGACATGAGGTAGCTGGGATAGTGGAAAGTGTGGGAGATGAAGTAGAGGGATTTACAAAGAATGAAAAAATTTTGGTGTTTCCTTGGATAGGTGAAGGTCTATGTCCATCTTGCAGAGTGGGTGAGGAAAACCTTTGTGACAAGCCTAGGTCTTTGGGTGTTTACAATGATGGTGGTTATGCAGAATATGTTCTTGTTCCACACTACAAATATCTGGCAAAAATAAATGACATGGATACAGATGTATGTGCTCCTCTGTCTTGTTCTGCTCTTACTGCTTATGGCGCAATCAAGACTGCCAAGTTAAACCCAAATGATAATGTGGTAATTGTAGGTGCGGGAGGTCTTGGATTGATGGGTATACAGTTGGCTAAAGCAATCAGTGGCGCAAGAATAATTTCCTTGGATGTTAATGATGATAAATTAAAAATTGCAAAACAAAGTGGGGCAGACATTACTATAAATTCTGCCAAGGAGGATCCTGTAAAAGCCATAATGGAATTAACAGGTAACTTGGGAGCTGATGCTGTAATTGATTTTGTTAATGCTACAAAATCAGTAGAAACTGATATGCAAGTACTCAGGCGTAGAGCACGTGTTGTTCTTGTAGGACTATTTGGGGGTTCTTTGCAATTAAATCTTGTAACGATGCCTACTAGGGCATACAAGATCATGGGTTCATACACCGGTTCTATGACAGATATGATAGAATTAATTTCGCTTGCTCGCAGAGAAATAATAAAACCGGTGATCTCAAATAGATTCAAACTCAATCAAGCAACAGAGGCACTAACAATGCTAAAAGAAGGAAAGATAATAGGCAGGGGAATAATTAACCCATAGACTCTCTGATTGTAGCAAAAAGTAATGTAGACATACTAAAAGTTGGCATTTGCCCAGTTGAGTTAAGATTAATACTGGATTGAAAAGATTTTCTTTATGTGGCCCTTGTAGTACAGTGGCGAGTATAGGGGACTGTGGATCCCCGGACAGGGGTTCGATTCCCCTCAAGGGCCTTTTTCTATTCTGTTGATTCCCCATTCACGAAAAACGGGAATTTTCTTTCTACTTTTAATTTTCAAGGAGGGTATTAGATAACATGGAGAATGATATCTATAATTCTGTAGGGAGAATAGAAGCAAGAAAGAAAAATCTTGAACCTTTTAACAATGGAAAGTGTGCAATAGAGTTCTTAGATAAAATGCTCCTCATGGGGTTATCTCCAATTAGAGTCGCATCAATTGCATTTCATGTACTCTCGATTCTCAGAATTAAGGATGGCATTGAAGTCAAAAATTGGATAAAGTCTGATGTTGAATTCGTAATACGAGAGTTTCAAAAGAAAGATTGGCAATCTGAAACTAGAGAGCGATTCGTATTTGTTTTAAAGAGGTTTGTAAGCTATGCAAAACAGGGAATAATAGTAGAAAAGAAAAATGATGAAGATTATAGTCCTGAAGTAGCGTGGCTTCACCCAAAAAAATATCGTAGAAAGAATGATGATTCTATACTTGAAAACCGGAAAGGATTTTCTGAACCTGAAGTCTTGAAGATTTTATCCGTCATACCAGATGTCTCGATTAGTTATGATCGTGACCATCTCTTTATCATTGTAGGCTATGAAGCGGGTCTTAGAGTTGCAGAGTTGATTCTACTCAAGCTAAAAGATATTGAGTTCGATCAAAAAAATAATATTGCATACATCATAGTAAAATCAGGTAAAAGTTCAGCAAGAAAGATACCTTTGATTATTTCATTTAGGAAATTAGCAGATTTTATTGCAAATCATCCGTTGAAGACAAATCCAGAAAGCTATCTATTTTACTCAAAACATGCAAAAGATAATAGGATTTCTTACAATTATGCAGTTGAATTAATCCGTAAAGCTTGTGACAAAGCAAGCATACCAAGAAAAAATCTCTACAAGTTAAGGCATTCTAGAATCACTAACCTACTTTTATCACGAACACCACTACCTATAGTCCAAAAAATATCAGGTCATAAGAGATTAGAGACTGTTAGGACCTATTCGAGTATAATTCAATCTGATGTTGTTGATGCTGTTATGATTGACAGAGGTCTAAAGCCTGAGAAAAATAATGACGATGAAAAAATACAGGTGAAAAAATGTATCAAATGTAACAGAATCGAAGATCCTACTGCCATACGATGTTCTGCATGTGGTTCTTTCCTGGATATATCCACTGCACTCAAATTTGGGCAAGCCAAAGAGAGTTATTCACACAAGAATGACAAGAAAACAAGAAAAGAGATCGAGGAATTACGTGATATGGTATTACAGCAACAAAAAATGATACAGGAATTTATCAGCAACCAACAAAAAAACTAAAGAAAGCTCTCCTGTTTTTTGGTTTTAGCCTCTCTGAAATCTTTTCAAGCTTGTCTGAAATTATTTTGTTATTTTCAGCCAGCTTGAGCAAAACTTGCTTTGGAATTGTTATTGTTTCTTCACTCATATACTATATTACAGTACAACAAAATTAAAAGAGATTTTTCTATGATGCCAGAAGAACAATTTTGTGTTCTACATGAAATCATGTTTTTAATTTTGTTTTTTGTGACTATCATTGTGTCATATGCAAAACAAGATTTCCTTCCAACGTTTAATTTCTCAATTAAAAAAATCACAAAAGCCCAAAATTAAAAAAGCATTTTGTACCAAATCACAAAAATCATCTTATTTCTTGCCTATCTTTCTCTGCTGCAAAATGCATGACTTCCATCTTCCTGTCTCGTCTTTGTGTCTTGCTACCATGCGTGATACAATGTCGATTCTTCCTTTTTTTGTAATCTCAACTTGCGAATATCTCTGGATTATTGCATCACTTACATTACAGTTGGTGCACTGACCTCTCTCTTTATTTTTACTCACTGATTTCTCTTTTGCAGCAGAGCAATCAATACTGACACCTTCCAAGCTCGCAGATCGTCTCACATACTGGTTCTTCTTGTCGATATATTGATGGTATGCAACGTTAAGATGATTTTCCGCGTGATGCTTTCTTACTTTGTAATTTGGTATCTCGATACTACACAGGTTACAGTACTCGATCCTTCCCTCCTTTCTGTTCTTACCTATCTGGTTGCCGCGCCCTGAGATGTTTCGCGGCTGTTCTCTTTGGTACCGTATCTTGATACGCACCAGACCAAGATTGAAATGCTCTTTTAGCTCAGGATTCTTTCCAAGCTTGACGCGAAGAAACTTACGGATTATCCTCATCAAATCAAGTTCTGACTGCCTCTCTCCTGTTGCCTCTACCATGTTCTTGGCGCGCTGCTTGATAATCTCAAGATCCACCTTCTTCAGACCGTCGTCATACATGGGAGATACCATGATATCATAAAGCTCGGACATGCGTGATACGGCGGCTTGTTCACGTTTGCGCTGTTCCCTGTCATACTTTGAGGCAACCATGAGGTCTGACCTGATCCTGCTTGATATCCAGTTTCCTGCGTAATCTTTGAGGGCAAACCTTCTGTCAGAGCCTAGCCTACATGCATCGATATTCAGTGATTTATTCTTACTTGAATAGACTGGCTCTGGCCCTGTCAGGGGCAAGACAAGACCGCATCCCTTGCAGATCCGTTCCCTGTTTATAGGATCCTCTATCAGCCTGTCAATGCAGCAGCCTGGGCAGATGGTATCAGAATTAGGGAATGCCATACTTTTCGTAATGTCATATACATGTATATTCTATATAAGAATTAATATACATGTATATTGTAAGATATTTGTGGAGAAGGCCGTACAGATCCTAATCGAGTGCCATAATGGAAGAAAACAGGACATGATCTCGCGCAGTCTTGGGTGGAAGGAGGGAGCAACAGGCACCGCAATCAGACGCCTGATGGAAAAAGGCTTGCTAGAAAAAACAGAGCGAGGAACCTACAGGACCACAGAGAAGGGCAATGATTACGTTACACAATACATGAAAGACTATGAGGAGCGAGAATCAAGGCGTATTGACTTTATAGTCTATAACACATACCGCTTTCCTGAGAGTGTACTGCAAAGCTCAGCTCCATACATATCGATGTTCAAAGGAATAATAGATCTGTTATATGTTGACAAAAAGATACGGGCAATACTTGGAAACATAAAAAAGATCTACATGAATTCGGTTGATACACATCTAAGAGACGAGCTGGTAATAGCTGCCATGTGGGCAGATCACACTGAACCTGTCTGTAACTACCACAAGTTCAACTATGTGAAAAGTTATGATGCCTATGCGTCAGAGAAGGTGAAAAGTTTCTGCAGCAGGGAAGATCTATTTACAATATTGCATCGATATTCGAGGGTAAGCATGTCACTGAAACGGTACTGGATTAAAAAATAGACTGGCATGATGAAAAATTCAAAACTATGTTATACAATCTCGGGAGTCGGGCATGCCAGATCTGCCTGAACTTCCATATGGATTCAGGTACATCGAATATACTGACACTACAAAAGATCTCAGGTCTTTTGTTCCGGAGATGGACATGTATACACTTTTAGATTATTACCAATGGAGTCTTGAATCCAACTCTCTTGTAATAATAAGAGAGGTTGAAGAAAAGATATCTGCAGTGGCCCATGTGACTATACATGAGGATCATGTGATGCTTGAGATGCTGGTAAGAAACAAACTTCATTCATACCAAGGGTCTGCAGGTGACCTAGTGGTACTTGTTGAAAAACTGATAGCTCCGCACTATGAAAAAAAGCAAGTATGCCTTGAAGCCATGGAACACATTGTCAAGTATTATTCTGGCAGAGGATACAAGATTTACAGCAAACCATATCGTGATGTTACTTGGGGAGATCTAACACCTATGAAGAAACGGCTAGACTCTTCTTAGAGTCTTTGAGACGCTTGGGGTTTACTGCATAGACTCCTGCATCGGGCTCGGTCCTTATCTCATTGACATACTTGATTATTACAGGATGCTCCTTGAGGTATGTCTCTATCTGTCTTGATACGCTTGTACCGTTATCGAGTGAGGCCCGTATCAGTGCAGAATGCAGCTCAGGCGAGATGGAGATACTTATTTTTTCCATACTCTAGTATGACTCTGGTAGGATATAAAAGTAGGGATGGTTGTCAAAGATCAATCTGGAACCAGAACAAAGATGCGGTTTTCAGAGACATGAAAGTATTGATACCAATTTTTTGGATGCAGATAATTTCTTCTCTGTTGTTACCTAGACAAGTTACTGTTACCTTTGTTTTCAAAACGGGCGACGATGTTAGAATCTTACAATTGTTTTCTCTTTTAATTTCTTACAATCTGTTTTTAGATCAAGGATATCATGTACTTTATCAGGAAGATAAAAATGACAAAAAAGAAACTTGACAAGAGCTCCTTTATCATATCTTTACCAAAAAAGCTACAGAGAAAGATTGAATCTCAAAATAAAGAAATAGAAAATAGACTTGCAAATTTTTCAAGGTTTCGTTATTTCTATGATGTTACAGAAGGGTCACGATGCTTTCTGTTGAGCATATGGAATAATGAGCTGCCACCAAACTCGGTACATGATAAAACAGTTACAACAACAATACAGAAAAGCGGCAGGTCCAGCAGGTATGTGCTGATACCAAGGAAGGTGTGCAACAGGTATGGATGGGGTGCGGGTACAGAGCTTATGATCGGGTTTGACTATCAGCTAGACGAGTTTGTGCATGGTACCATATACAAAAATAATGACTTTGTAACAGACAAGAAGCAACCACAGGCCTGTGTCATAAAATTTCAAAGGTACCAGAACATGAAAGAGATCTACAAGATAGGACTAGCAAAGAAAAAGGAAGAGCTTGCAAGGCAAGAGAGTGATGCATACTGGAATACACGCAACAGATCTTTCAACTATGATGTTATCATGGACAGGATAAACTATGCAAGAAAGCACATACACAGGCTGGTCTGGAACCGTCTGTTGCAGATGAACCTTGTTGCGGTATCGTACAACGATTTTGTAAAAATTCGAGCAGAGAAAGAAAGAGAGAGAAAGAAAAAGAGACGCCAGTTCCTGCAAAAAAGATACGGCAACAGAACAACGTGGAGTTACAGAAAAGATTTTGTCAAGCGTGGCAGGAAATACGGATACGATTATGATTCATACTATGAGAACAAGCTTGATGATCCAGATTCATATCTGGAGAATAGACTAGACAATCCAGATTCATACCGCGAGGACAAGCTTGACAACCCAGACAACTGATTTTTTTTAATTTTGTACTATTCTATGGTATCATGATGGCATGTGAAACCAACAATAACGTAATAGCAATAGATGCAGGGACAGGCTTTGTCAAGTGTGTCTCATCCCATCTACGAGTATCATTTCCATCAATCTACGCATCAAGAAGACTAACCAAGTGGGAGGATCCAAAGGAAGGTATCGTAGAGGCAGTGGGATACGCGGCTGTAAAGATGTCAATCTATCCTGACACTGTACTTGTAAGGGCAGTACTTGAGGGAAAGATAGCAGAGGAGAGGGCCTTTGTAGCTATAATCAGGGAGGCGGTAAGAGAGATTGGATGCGAGAGGGAACTTGAATCACTTCTGACTGTGATGGGTCTTCCATATGGTGCAGCATTACAGAAACAGCAACTTGAAAAACTTGTAGAGAGAAGCTTGAAGCCAAAGAAAATATTTGTAATACCACAATCGATTGGTACCTTACTTTCCGAGGATGCAAGAACTGGTATGGTATTATCAATTGGGCAGGGAACCACAGAGCTTGTGCTCTTTGAGAATCTCAAGCCAGTTACCGGAGTATCAATTCCTCAGGCTTGTGACTATCTGTATGATAGTGATGACCTTGCCTATATGGAATATGAAAAAAATATCATAGACAAAAAGAAGATAGATGCATTAACTAGCATTCTTGCAAACAAACTGGCATCTTTTAAGACCAGACTAAACAAGCAATACGAGATCTATGTGTCAGGTGGAGGAGTTCTTGTAGCTGGACTGTGCGAGTCCTTGCAGGCAAAGATATCAGACAGTCTTAGAATAGTAAAAGATCCTGTGTATTCTAACGCAACAGGGCTCTACAAGCTTGGTCAGATTATATCATCTAGTACTGGAGTTCCGCAAGTGACACATCATCCACAATGACCTCTTCCTTTTTGTTACCGTTTTCTTTTGTTATTGGATTTGTAGATTCAATTGTTGTAATGGTATGATTGTAGTTGCTTGTCATACCATCAAGAGACTTGATGTCTTTTGATACGACAAACCTGTTCTCTTCAAGTTTGAAATAGAGTCTTGTACCTTTCTCTATCTGTAACTTCTCACAGATTTTCTTGGGTATTGTGACTGTCAACGAGTGTTCAGGCTCGCGGCCCATTTTCATTACGATTCTTTCAAAAATTTTCTGTACCATGATATGTAACAGTATGAAACCATGAAAAATTAAAACCAGAAAAACTATAGGGTTTTCGAATTGAAAACTATATAGTTTTCTTGATTGGTACTATGTCACTGCACTAGGTTTTGGAACCGATTGCACAAAGAAACGTGCAAAAACAGTAAGGAAATTTGACATCAATGAACAAGCCATGCCTAAAAATTTCCTTGTTTCTGGCCAAAAAGTGACCTTTCGCCATATTATACGTATTATAATTTTTATTTTGTTGTCTTGTTGTTTTCTTTTTGTAGTTTCAGCATCTTACTTTCTATCTAGTTTCCTGTTCCTTGAAAACCCTATAGTTCCTAGATTATCATTTTCTGTTGGTTTTAACATTTGAATTTATTGTGATCTTGCTCATCTTTATCATAACTTTCAATTCACTTACTACATTCTTGATCTTCATTTGAATTATTTTTCTAGTTTTAGAATTTGACTTTTGTAGATCCTCTTGTCTTTTCTTTTTCTAATCTTGTACAATCTAAAATCTTGTTCATTGTAGTATAATTATTTTTTAATCGTCAATATCCTGATAACCACATCAGTCATGTTGTAGAGTTCTTTAATGTTGGATATGTCATAATTCTCAGAAAGTACGGAAACAACTGCCCTCCCAAGTATTTCGTCATCTGGATCTGTAACTGAACCATCCGGATTTTTTGATAGCTCAATTACATGCTTTACCTTTTGAAATGCCTTGGTCCTAAATGAATCAGTCAGGCTAATCTGGTCCCTGTCTTCCAGATATAATATTCCTAACATGACGCCAGTATCTATAGCAAGGCAGGTATTGCATGTGCAATCATCTGAGTGATTTATCTCTGTCAAACTCTTTATCCTCTAGTGAAGATTATCGTGCGTTCAAGCTTGAATAATTGCAATCTCGTTTCCGTCAATTTCAAGTCTTTTCATGTTACTTAATTAATATCAAATATCTGGAGGACTGGCATTTATATAAAATGATTTTTGTGTATGTCATTACAGTCTCAATCCTGATTTAGAACCACGTCAAAGATGACCTCGTCATCCAGCATCTGCAAGCTTGATTTGCTACAGAACCTCTCCAAGATAACCCTGTTGTACTCTGATAGAAACATAGACCACTTTATTCCATAGGTATGTTGGAATGATAGCCTGAGCCTCTTTCTTCCTGTAATCATATACTTGAACGTAAACCATCCCGAATACTTGCTAAACCTTTCATAGAATTTCTCTATTACGGAATTAAAGTCGCTGTTATTTCCGGAAAGCAGGGACAGTATACCATCAAAGTTTCTCTCTGCCTCGTTTCTTGCTATTTCTTTGATGTCATGTTCTGAGAGACACTCTATAATACTAAAAAATTCTGGTAGTGGGCTCTCTACAGTATCAATTTTTGACAGGGGAATGTCAAATTTTACTGCTCTTGTTATGATGTGCTCCAAGAGCTTGTCTGGTGCAACGCCACTTTTTTCTGCCTCCTCTTCTAAAAGCTCGACAACATCATCAGACAGTGTAATATATCTTCTAGACCCTTCTTGATCGTAAGACAATGTGTACCATATATCTCAAGTCAAACTAGATAAGATAATCGCATATTTCTTTCTGTATTGATATGTCACAACACAAAATCGTGGTAGAAAGATTGAAAATATATTCCATGGTTGCATTGTATGTGACAATGGAAAATATGCGTCAACCTTAAGTAGAATGTATCCGGTACATGATCAAAATTTGGAGATATGATTTGGCAAGACCTGAGAACAAATTCTATCAGTCACTGTGTGATACTCTCGCCTCTAGTTTCAATATAGGAATAGTGTTGAGAATGCTCTCTATTCTCAGAGAAGATGGTCGATACCAATAGAACAAAGTTGGCAGGAAAATCAGGCCTCAATTACAATAGGTGTGTCAAATACATCAACATACTCATGATGTTTGGATGGATCAAAATAGTTTTTGATGATGACAATTACTTGGCAATAACTGACAAGGGTCTTGAGATCATAAATAGACTATCTGTAGTGTAAAACGGTTTGTTATGCGTCTGTTTGTTGTCCATTACTTAACGGTAAGTACTGGACAATACTTACCAAGTGATACTTACCAGATCGTACTGACTGATCAGTAAGCAAGTCTTATTAGCAAGTACCGTACATGTATCTAATAATGATTTTAATAAACATGAAAAATAAAGCGGATGATAAAAGAAAATGGTAGTCTATTCCGCAGTCATCTACAAGGCTTTCCCTGATTCTACAGGTGTATATGGTTTTAAAGCAACTTGGGTTGGACCAAATGGCATACAAAGGGTTTCTGACAACATTCCTGGAACTGGAGACAAATGGGCTACTGCAGGGAATATTGTTGGATTCTTAACTGGAGGTGGATATGTTGAAGCAAGTATTACTTATGTTACGAGTATCAGTGGTCTATCGGCAGGTTGGTACTTCTGGTGTGGTTATAATGGTAGCGGAGCATATCAATCACTTTCACATCCTCCTCCAAACAAGTCACTAGGTTTGACACTGAAGAAAGTAGGAAGTTCTTGGCATGCAATTTACAATAATTGGACTGATAATGAAATGTATGATGTTACTATTTCTGGTGCACCAAATCAAACACTCGCTACTTCATCGACGACTGACAAAAATGCTCTAAAACATGAAACAGCCGTGAACACCAACTATTGCACGTATTATGACCAGTTTGTTGATATTGATTTCAACAATGTAAAATATTTAGATTCTAGCGGCAACCCCACTTCGCAAATCCCAGCTGCTAATGGCAAATATGTAATAAGCGCGTTACAGACTTGTCTAGCAGTAGATGAAACTAATGAGAAAATATATCATTTGTAACGTGAAAATAATCTTTACTAATTTTTTTATAAATAATTTACTAAAATTTATTAGAGTTTCAGTTATGAAGAAAGTATGACAAGGCAAATATATCCTATATTGTTAATGAGTTTTTTAGTTATTGCATTTTTTTCTTCAAATAATTATTCCTCTTTTGCTGAGACAACAAAGGCTCCAATTCTAATTCCAGATTCCCCTCTCAAGCAGATTAAAGCAGGAATATTATCTGAAAATATAATGTGTATGGATGGTCTTGCACGTATAATAAAATTAGAAGATGGTTCTCCTGCGTGTGTAAAGCCTTCAACACTACTTAGATTAACTGAGATTAAATGGGGATATATTCAAAGTCCATATATTACAAATGTAGATCTTTTAAACAGTACAATCACGAATGGTGGTAAAATACTTGAATTCAAATTCGATTGGGCTGCATCAAGTATTTTAATTACGATGCAAACAACAGATGATGGAACTCTAACAATCACTATACCAAAAGTCTTGACTGATTTCATGTCATGGGATGATCATCACAAAAGTCATGGATTGTTAATCAATGGCAAAATGGCTGAACTACATGAGACTAGTACATCCAAAGGTACCATAATTACAACGCCTTTTCATAACGGTACCAAAATAATAGAAATTATTGCTACTAATTAGGATATGAGGTAGCTCAGATATAATATGCAAAATTGCATATGTATGCAGGTTTGCATATTAGACTCAAAATGGAACAATATGATACTGCTTTACTTGGGTTTCTACGAATCATAGCGATTTTTCTTGATACAGTCATTCTGTTTTCTTGCATGCAAGTAGAAAATCAAGAAATGTGCTGTTGTTGATGCTATGGTCCATAATTTTGGCTTATGTTTTTCCTTCAAGAATCTTTGAAATGTTTCAGCCTTTACTGTTATTGTACCGTATCCTTTTCGTGGCAACAATTCACGTTGTATATAGTAGTTGATAAATTATTTGTAAAAACCTTGGAAAGTTATATCACTAGTTTGTAATCTATTTTTCTAACACTAACATTCTCTCTTACGATTTAATCATTCTATTAAAATATTTGTGCTCACTTGTGCTCACAATGAATCACTTGTCTCCACTTTAATCCTACCATCTTATTAATGATATTCACAGAGTACCGTACATGCTTTACCATAACCGCGATATGCTGTGTGAATATACAGGTATGATCAATCATGGACACTGGCCATAAATTACAGGTGAAAATCAATTAAAACTTGTTCTTATGGGTCGCTAATGTTTTATGGTAAATATCATACGTCAGCCTTAAATAGAAAGTGTCCCGTACGTGATCAAATGTTTGGACCTCTCTTGAACCATACAGATGCTAACGGCAGTGAATGACTGGATGGCAAAGTCTTGATGGAAGAATCTAAACACAGATCGGTGCGCAGGTCGTACAGCTTGCCAGAGGATATGACTGCATCATTTGATACAGAGGCTTCAAACCTAGATGTGTCTCCTAGCGCATTACTTGCTAGGCTCATGAGAAAGTGGCTAACATTTGATCTTCCTTTACAAACAATTGGAACTGTCACAATAACAGAACCATGTTTTCAATCAATTTTGAACAAAACTAGTCCTGATATACTTCATGAGATAGCACTAGAGCAGTCAACTAAAAATTTTGGTACCATATTATCACTTTTTGGTGGAAAAGCAGAGTTCAATGATGTCATCGAATCGTACTACAAAAAGTTTGGTAGATACTCTGGATGGTACTCTTTTAAGCATACAGTTGACGGCAAACACAAGATGATCTTGCATCACAACAGAGGAATAAAATGGTCTAGATTTCTTGCTGATTACAATATAACAGTTCTTGAGAAGATATCAGAAAAAGTAGATTACAACATTGACAACAACCTTGTCATGTTTAACGTAATGCCGAAGAAGCAAGCTATTGTAAGATACTAGATCCCGATTTTCCAGATATTTCAATCCAGTCAATACTGATTATGGTAGATTTTTTGTTTGCATAAGTTTGCAAATGATTGCAAATTCGGAATTTTTCGGAATTCTTCACCTCAAAGGTTATCTATTATTTCTTGTACCGTTCATTCAATAACATGAAAATACAAAATAACAAGACAAAAATCAGTGGCACAATAATTACTACACTAGTCATAGCAATGCTAATTGCATCTCCGACAGTACTTCTACCACAATTGAGTTGGGCTACTAGTAATCCCAATCCATCATTGCGAGTTCCAGATTACATACAAAAAGCGCAAGCACCACCTGCTGATCCTACTCTATCAGATACAGATAAGAAAGACATAGCAAATGCCGTACTAAACGTACCTGGAGTCAAGGAGTGGTCTAACCAATGGCAAGTTGCTGGTATGGGATACCTTGGAACAAAATCTGGAGATTCTGTTACCTGGAATGATGCGATAGTAGTCCTACGATTACCAAATAGTGCACCTACACCAGTTTCGTGTAATGTTGGATGGACAGCATGGGCAAAAGTTGATCTTAGTACGAAACAAGTACTAGAAGCGACTTATCCTACTCTATCCTCAAATCAATGTGATGCGAATGAGTTAGGAACATCGCATCTAAATGGGAAGAAACTTGCCAATGACCCACCCGGATTTTCAATCGGAACACAGAATGATGTGAATGGTACAAACTGGTACGGGAACTATGCCGTTATCGAGACTCCCTCCTATAGCTCAACAATATTCCAGGACATATATCCCACATTAATTGCGCAGATAGACAATGCATTGTGGAATACATCACTATGTAGTGGAGGATGTTTTACGCAAGCTGGTTGGGAAATAATAGACACTGCATGCAGTAGTTGTGGTATCAGTGCAAATTCAACTGACATTGTATATGTTGACCAATCTTCAACGGGTACAAAGCAAGGGTACAACACTGGAATTTCATGGTCTAGCGGTACCACCGAGACAACTCAAATCAGTTGTCCCTCAGGTAGCTCTGACTATAAAATCCACATATCATATGGTGCTAGTACATTCAATTGGACAACAAAGGTACCCTGTGGAACAGCACAACTACAAAGCGATACTATAGACAACTCAGTATTCTTTGAAAATCATTATACTGGAAGCACGTCAAATTGGTCAGGAGATGTGACAGGGTCTGTTCTTGGAACAAGCGCTGAAGAATATGACAATACGAACACGGCCTATTACTGGTCCACCTCTCATAATGTCGATCAGGATTGTAGCAGTAATGATTACCAGTCCACCGTTATGACTGGAAGTTTGGCCTCAGATCAGAATGCCTACTGGACATACTTATCTAATGTAGCTCATGCGTGCTAGTTAGATTTCCTTTTTATTTTTTAATTATAATTTGAATTACACATAAATATTTTCTAGTGAACCACGGTTACGTCAAATTTTTAACTATGATAAACAATATGTCATCATTATGAAAATTTTTCATCTTTCGATAATTTTCATGTTGTTATTAGTTCCTTCAATGACCTTCCATTCAGTAAAGGCAATATGCCTGTCAAATTCTGACTGGCCATCTGCTCCATGTTACGGTTGTGCTCGTTGCACACCAGATAAGGAGAGACAGCGTGAAGATTGGAATCCCTATTATCAATACAAGGGTACCGCATGGATGGAAATGATGAAGACTCAAATGAATAGCGCTATACAAAATGGTACTCTACAGGAATGGGTGGGCCATGATCAAGCAAACTATAATGTTTGGCGTTATTACTATCTAAATGATCAGGCGCCCTTATTTGGAACTTCAGCAGTTCCAGAATTTTCATTTGCAATTCCAATCTTATTGATCAGTGTTACATTGCTAATCGTCTTTTATAGGGTGAAATGTAACATATCTGCAAAATCTAATAATTTGAAATAATATTCATCCAATCATATTCCAGCTGCCTTAATGCGGTATCATTCCAGCATTGATTATATTGACATTGAAGGCTTTCTTGATCTCGTCTGAAAAAACAATGAAATCATGATCAAAGGTAAGAATCTCCACATCATATCGCTCTGCTAATTTTGCAGCAGTTGCAAGTATTACCAAGTCGTTGCCAGTCGGTGGACCGTCCTTTAGATGCCTCTTCTTGATGAACTCCCAAGTCTTCTTCTTGGAATCTTTTGATGTATCCTTCCAGATATCGATGTAAAACAGGCAAGCATCAGGAATCAACTCATAATAACTAGGCGATATGATATCGTACAGACTGTAAAACCTTGAAAATGACGGTACCATTAGACTCTTTCTGGTTCTTACCAAAAGTCCTGCCCTGCGTACTGCATCCCTGAGTACTTTATCCATCATTCTGCGCGTCTCAAGCTCTATTGCTTTTATTACATAGATTGATCTCTTTGGTATCTCAGAAGCAAGATAGTACTCGACTGCTTCAGAATATGCAGTGCGTACATGAACCGTCTTTTTGTTAGGTGTTCTGTACTTGTGGTTTACAGAATATGCAAGGCATACGTTTGCATCTGGAATTACTATATGCCTCTTTGAATTTGTGTCCATAGTTTACTCCTAATTCTCTTGCTGATCATTTCCTGTTTTAAAACTAGAGATATAGTTTGATTAACGGTTGAAATTGATGCCAAAAAGAAATCTACAGTTGATCTTTGTAAATCAAAAACCACTTCCATATAACTATCTTGTTGGCTGTGTAGAAACCATCCGTATTACAAAACAATTACTAGTGATTCTGTAGCAATTGTACGCAATTATTCTGTACATCGTCTCTCTGTTTTGCGTCACAATATTCCTTGACATGATGTATTCACCAAGCATCTTTTTTATGACAGAAAATATGGTCTCGACCTTGCTTCTCTGATGGTATACATCCCAGTCAAAATGACGCTTCATCATCTTTCTGTGGTCATGTTCTAACAATGGAACAAAATCCATGCTGTCATGGCGCGCCTTCTGTGCCGTATTTTTATGCTACACACTATCTGCCGTTTCATGTCTGCACAGATTGATATTTTGAGAAATTTCCTTCTCAGTTTGGCGCGTTTTGTATAGTAATAGGAAGCTTGACCATAAGACAATCCTGTTGAATCGATCCCTGCAAACATTTTTCGAATTCTGGAATGCATCACAAATGATTCAAGCATGCTCAGCAGGATACCGTGTCTTAATCAGGAAGCTGCCTTTTGCAGTGTTGTATAGTGTGGAATTTTAGACAATCCCAAATATTCCACCACACCAAAAGCTTCTTGTAGGAAATCTGCAAACCTACGGTAACTCTTGCACTAGTATTGACGCAGTGGAATTACCACCTCGCAGATGGAACTGTTCACTCCATTACTGCCATTCCAGGAGTTCCTTCATCATCTTTAACGGCTGTAGATGGAGTAACTACCGCTGCAAATGAGGGTCAATTCCCAATATTGCTAGAAAGTGCTGACACAACATCGTCTGACTTTAATAGTTTCGAGATCGATATGTATGGTTCGGAAATAAAGTCAAGTGGAAGTTGGGTTCTAGCAGGCAGTGGCTGTTGTACAGTTAACATTCCTGCATACAGTTACTATTCAAATTATGCACAGGCTGCAACTGGTTTACACCTGGGTGATCTTGTAGGAGGTAGCTTGGTTGCACCTACTAGCGTAGGATTTGAAGGCCATAATGAGAATAGTGTATACGGTCCAGGCATAAACATCTCAAAAAGTGGTTACGACAACTATTGGATTTGTCCTGTCTCATGTGGAAGTCCACCGCCCATAAAAGTTCAGGTAACATCACCTGGCTCTGGCTACGGACCATATGCTGGATACGACCTCTGGTAGTTCCTACCTCTTCTTTTCTTTTTTCAAGATTATTTCTATCTCAATCTTTTAATTCGTTAATAGTCTTAAGAAAACAATGAATTCTAAAAAAATATTAATCTACATTGCAGTTGCTTGCGTGATAGCTATTAGTCTTATCGCTATTCTTCTAGTTTATTCTTCTAAATATGACATCATGAATACAGATTCTAAAAAAATAACCAAGATTTCAGCTGAAATGTATCCACAAACAGTGTTTGGCGATCTTGAGGATTTATCTTTAAAAGGTTATCTGACAACCCCTGATAATACTGGTATAACGAATAGTAAAATACAAATTATTTTGCAACAGATCCTCATAAACAATAATCAAACCATAGAAAAGAATCTAGCTATGGGTAACAGTACAACTGATCAAAATGGATGTTTCTATTTCAATAGTTGGAATAATGATCTGCTGAAAAGAACAATGGGTATAATTTCACAACAATCTAATTTCGTTAACACATTGTCATTCAAGATTAACTTTGTTGGAACCGATGAATTTTCATCTTCGTCGAATGTTACTGATGTAATATATTCATCAACTGTACCGTCGGTAATGAGACCCGCAATAGGTCTAGACTTAGCAAATAGTACCAGTTTGGTTCAAGATATGTATCTGAAACATGGACAATCGTATGATTTAGACTTACTTGTTTTCCGGGGAACAGGTCACTTTAGTACAGAAGAAAAAATGTTGAAACTCGATATCAAGGGATTACCATGTGGAATCACTGGAACCTTTGATAACAATATGGCAAATCTTACAGAGGATTACAACACAACGACTCATCTGAAAATATCAGTAGACAAAAATGCACAGATGGGAGAATACCATTATTTCATAAAGGCAAATGACTGGATGTTGAGAGAGGCAAAGCTGTTTGTTAACTAAACCTTAGTGAAATTCAAAATAAAAAATTAGAATAGATACTTGTAAGAACAGACAATAAAATATCAAGTCAAACCTTTGTAGGAAATGAGAATCCCCCAGTGATAATCACTCAGGTGGATCTTAACAGTGCGTTTGTATTCCTTCCTGACAGCTAGACATGCTATGACAAGCCAGGTTTTTCTAGTACCTATACTTGCCCAATGAGCATAGTTCCAGAGTACAAGATACAATGTGCGTATTTCATTGGAAGATAATGTACTGTTCGAAGACATTGAGAAAGTTCACATCCAAGGATAATAAAAGAAATGGTATAACCACCAATCCATGTATCAAAGTAGTTCATATGGTAATAGGCAAAGATTTGCATAAGATAACATATTACAACTCTCAATATTTCAAAATACATCAATCATCTGAGAATCAGGCAATAATTAATTTCAGGTTCTACAAATAAATTCAAAAGAAGACAGGTAATTCAGTGACAAAAGATAGTAGAAAGATTTTTAAAAAAAGAAAACTAACAGAATGTAATGAGCCTCATTCATGGGGTCTCAACGAATGATGAAAATGCCCCTCAAGGGCCCTCTTATCTTGTCCCAAGACCACATTCACGAAATCAGGGGATTTTTCTTTTCTCTTTTAATTTTCAGGAGGGTGATAGATAGTATGCGTGATGACATCTACAACTCTGCAGGACGGTTAGAACAAAGAAAGAAAACTCTTACAGTCTTCAAAAACGGAAGGTGTGCAATAGAGTTATTGGACAATATGATCCTAATCCCATCGGATTCGAACTTTTTTATTGCTGAGAGAACTAAATTAGTGATTAATTCCACCAATGTTATAGAACTTTTACTAGGTATGCTTGGTCATGTCCATTCCTTTTTAAACTGGAAGAAATCTAAGCCATTTTTAAATAAAGGATCTAATGTAATTTCCGTATCTATATCGTAATTTAAAAAGTTAATTAGTCAATCCTTTGATATTTCACAATCATGAAATCAAAGTTGAAAGGTAATTCAAAAAATAAAAATCAAGACCTTGGAAAAATTTTTGATAAACACGTCAAACACGAGTTTGAAGACAAAGATGTCAAAGCTACAATGACTACAATGGTGGATGAACCATATGTACATAATGTGCCTACTATGACTGGAGGAATGGGATATGATGGAGTTTACGATTTCTATATGCATCATTTTGTTGGAAAGATGCCCAAGGATACAGAGATCATACCCATATCTCGTACAGTAGGAAAAGATCAAGTGGTTGATGAGCTGATTCTAAAATTTACCCACGATATACCGATTGATTACATGCTTCCAGGAATTCCACCAACTGGAAAACACGTTGAGCTTGCTCATGTAGTAGTAATGAAGTTCAAAGGTAACAAGATTGCACATGAACACATTTACTGGGATCAGGGATCACTTTTAGCTCAAATAGGGATGCTTGATTCAAAACTGTTGCCCGTGGTTGGTCTCAAGCAAGCAAGAAAACTCCTCGAATTATCAAAGAAATAACACTACATCTTTCCAGTTTTAAAGAAGGGAACTAAACTAGATGATGAACAAAATCCTCAAGGGCAGGTCTAATACTTTTTTGATGGAATTTTGGAAAAAGAGAATTAAACTAACTGAACAATTCCCCTAAAGTCTGGAAATCATTCTCATAATGACACAAGTCTTACAGACTCTTCTAGTACTGTCATGGACAACCCATCTTGTGCAAGAAAGAAGAATCATACCAAAGTCTTAAATTGTTATGACGTGGATCTTTGCATGTGGTTAACTACAAGCTAAAAAGTATTTTACTCATTTCTATTCTGGTTCTTGGTTTTTCTGGTAATGGTGACATCTTTGAGAAATCTGACAAGTCCATTTCAAATATTTTTCACGCTAAATCTATCATACCTATTCAACTAGCGTTTGCTGAATCTGATGGTGAAAAAGACAGTGGTTCATCTGACAAGTCTTCTGAACAAGACAATTCAAACAATATCGCTGGTAATAAATCACCATCTGGTAATGAACATCAATCAGAAAATAATGGATTACAATTTAACGAAAGCAATCAAACACAAACTATGCATACAGAAGAAAACAAGACAACTAGTGAACATCAACAAGAAAGTGAAAACAAGACAACTAGTGAACATCAACAAGAAAGTGAAAACAAGACAACTAGTGAACATCAACAAGAAAGTGAAAACAAGACAACTAGTGAACATCAACAAGAACTAGATCACGCATCTGAAATTGAGAATGAAAATAATAACATCAATGCTACACACAAAGTGACGGAACAGGATCTCTCTTCCATTGAGGGCGCAAAAACAAACGAGACCATAGCTGCAGAAGTTAATGTAGGAATAGGAAATGTTGACCACAAATCCATTGATAGCAACGTTACTGTAAAAACAGAAAACTTTACCAATGATTCGGTTGCCATAACAGTTAACGCCTCAAGTGGAACAGGTCCCAAAGTGATACTTATCAACCTAAACAGTACCACAATAGATGTAGCCAATGTAAAATATCTGCATGTGATGTATGACGGTCACCTAATAACGCCTGCTGCAAATGTAGATGAGATACTGCATGCGACAAGCTCAGACCAACCTCATTACGCAATACTGATTACCCAAAGCGGAGCACAGATACTGGTATCAATTCCACACTTTTCAACGCATACCATAACACTCAGTTCCATTTCCAAAGTAATGCCGACAGTTCCAGAATTTCCATTATCTGTAATTGTAGTCTTTGCTCTAATGACTACTGCTACAATAGCCATTACAAGAAAAAGATTGAATTTATTTAGTTGAATAGCAAGTATTGTATAAATTCCTCCTAGTATTATTTGAAAAGTGTATGTAACGAGATGCTCTCATTCTAGTGGACCAGACCACCTGTCTTAATATCTTATTTTTACTGCCTGTGCAACTTCTATGAACTTTTGCATTTCTTGGAAAAACTGTATCCCCTTTTCAGTAATAATGTATGTACGATTTCTCTTATCGTTTGTAGACTCCATCAATCCAAAATCTACTAACTTTTGGCATTTTTCAACTGCTGTATAATGTGACATATTCGCTCTTCTAGATATGGAAGATATTATGGTACCTTGTCTCCCACAATCCATTGCCACATGTAAAATGTCTGAGATTATTCCCATCTCTGACCTGTATTGTTGCTTTAACATGTTGTTTAATTCCAAAGTTTGTATATTATACTTCAGGGACACTTGACTAAGTATCATAAGGTAAAAGTGACAAGCCTAGCATAATAAAGAGCGAGTAGACGAATTATTTTTTAGTAACTTCTGTGGTTTTTATTATTTTTAATAAAATTCCTATTTCTTTTTCACTATTGCTACAAAGAATAACGAAAGTATGATGAATCCAATAATTGATAATAAAATTTCCATGTTTGTCGACAGATCTAGATCAGGAAGAAAAATATCCATTCTGGGTAATATCGCTCTGAACGCATATAGACCAAAAGCAGCACTAACAAATAACATCCTTTTGAGATTGGTACGCCTGTAAACTATTAATGACATTACAAACAATACCGCGGCAAATATTCCTGTTGCAAAATCCAGTGATTCTGAAATGCCAGGCACTGGGTCGTTTACTTCCTTTCTGCTATTGGTTAGAAACAGAATATGTTCTAGCATCTACTAACCGCTCTCCTCGTTTTTTGTTTCAGAAGATATCTGTAAGAAGAGATCTGCAAATCTACTCAACATTTTATCCCAAACATTAGGATGACAAGTCTTAAGGGCAGCTGTTATGCGATGCATATTCGTTATCGCATACCTTATTGTTCTGCCCTCTTTTATAGAACTGACTAAACCTGCTTCCTCGAGTCTTGCTATGTGCCAGATTATGGCGGGTGCGGAAAAGCCTTTGAAATTTATGATATCGCTTTGTGTCGATCTAGGATGCTCCATGAGGTATGTGGGAATACCCATATCTGTTTCTTGTCTCAAGAAGGCAAGTATGCCATGTTCTGCTTCCAGTACTTCAACTGCGTAATAATGTTTATGGATGTTAATTCTCTTGGATTTTACTTTACCAAATCTCTCCAAAATATCTAAATGATGCTGAGTTGCACCCACGCCTAATTCTCTTGTAATCATTCTTAGGTGTGCACTTGGATTTTTTTTAATGTAATCGTATATGCGTTTTCTATTTTCAGAGTCATCTTCATTTTTTTCATTTCGTAACTGTTTCCTCCTTCTACCACTAGAAACTTGATATGATAAAGAGTAATGAGAATATAGGTACAATCGACTAAGTGTTCATACTTTCATGCTTACTTTCATGTTATCATATTTGATGAAAGTTAGTTAGATGTTCCTCAATTATAATATGCAAAATTTGATACCTGTATTTTTGAGGTGAAACGATACAACATGAAAAATGCAAAAACACTCTTGACAATACTGCCACTAGTAACAATAGCAGCAATAGCTATTGGGGTAGGAATGTCAAGCAATGTATTTGCTCAGCCAACCACACCAACAGCTGACCAAAAAGATGGCCCAAACGATGTACCAGGGTTTTTAATAGCTCGTAATGTGACAAGTAAATTGTAAAAATCTAAGGAAGCATCAAAATATTCCGAATTTGCTTGATTCCATCTCTTCCTTGATGGCTAGTTTGACCTTCAGATTCTTTTGGCTAACCTTTTCACTTAACCAAGTCAAAAACTTGTGTTCTAATCCTTTTCCTTTAATCTTTTCAAAATCTGGTCCCATTTGGTCTGACAGTCTTTTTACAAGAGACTTGTTGACACAAACCACGTAAAAATGCCATCCAAAGGCAAACTCTGAATCAGTTACTACAAAGTCATTTTCTCCATGGACCATCTTTTCTACATTGCTAAGTGTTGATATGATTGCCTTACTGGTATTTTCGTAATCTATAGCTGATACGTTGATGTTGATCCTTTCCTGCATCATGTAGACTAGCAACATTTGTAAATAAAAACATGACTGATAATTTGGTCTACTGGTCAAGCAAATGTTCGACTTCTATGTTGAAAAAAGTCTTGAGAATTCCTATATAGCTCTTTACTGGCTCAGGTATCTCCTCTCCACACGCAATTCCAAGATTCTTTGCATTTATCCATATTACAAGCGTCTGAAGTATTGTAAGAAATCTGTCATTTTCCAAATTTCTTGAACCAATAGCTTTGGAATATCTATCTGAATATTCCCATGCAACAGCAAAATCAATACAATCTGTATCAAATATGGCAAGCATCTGATCTCGTAATGATTCTGCTTTCTTGAATGGTGTCACATTTAGGATATATGGAAAGTCTACTTTGTTTGGCATGTATCCCATAAGAGGTCCCCATATGGTTATTATTTTGCATCCAGGTCTCAGACTCTGAAACTTTGAAATCATTTTTTCAATTATTTTCTCATCTGAAAACCAAAAAAGTATCACACTGACATCACTAATATCAGCATCTGTGATATCTTGATGTCTAAGTGATCCATTTGTGATATGCTTCTCCTCAAGTAGTTTTTTTCCTTGCAATATCTTTTCCATGTTGTTGTCTATGCCAATGGATCTCTTTACTCTAAATTCTTGTGAAGCGATTGCAATACTGTTGCCACTCCCGCATCCTAGGTGACAGAAAACATCGTTTTCTGTCATTTCTGCAAATCTAAATATCTCTCTTAATGCATCATCTGACAGTTCCACATCCTCTCCACTTATTATGGACCTTGGAAGCGATGATAGGTATTCTTCGATTTTCACTAAATAATTACAGTTGGCACTAAATTTATTCTCTTATTCTCTCAAGGGCAGAAACTGCCTGCCACAGTGTAACTCTGACATATGACGGCATGTTGGGGTCTTGGGATATGTCATCAAGAAGGCTTATGGCGTTTGCGGCTCTTACAGAAACAGGAGAATCTTGTTTTTTTAAGTTTACAACAAGGTCAGTCAAATCTTTCTTGATGTTTCTTGGGGTAGAAGGGTTTGATGCAATTTCAGCTAGCGTGTTGATGGCCATGTTCAAAGTGTCAATATTTGGATCCTTTTTCTCAACCATTGTACCATTCAAGCTTATGCTAATTGAGCTTATTTTATAAAGTTTGCACTATACTTCAACAAAGATATTTTCTGATTCCACTATTACTTTATACGAATTCAAGTCTTTTATCTTGACAGGAAAGGCGAAAAGCTTGCCTGTTTTACAATCAAATTTTGCTCCATGCCAACCACATGTTATAACTGATCCATCCAAACTTCCTTCAGAAAGACTTGCTCCAGCATGTGTGCATGTGTCGTTGACTACATAGTAGTCTCCATCTATGTTTGCAACAAGAACATCTTTACCGTCTATTGTAACTTTGTGTATTTTACCCGGAATAAAGTCACTGACTTTGCCTACAATTATCTTTCCCATGACAAGTGGAAAACTTTGACTCTTAATAATTTTAATGTCTAGAACGCCAAAATTCTAAATTAAACAAATCTCACTGTATTTTGTATTTTGCCTAAATTCTCTATCTCCATCTCTATCTTGTCACCATCCTTCAGGAATACGGCATCTGGCTTGTTTAGCATGACTCCAGCGGGTGTTCCGGTAGATATGATATCTCCTTTTTCTAAGGTCATTGCTTTACTTAACAGTGATACAATGGAATAGACCTTTAGATGCATGTTTGATGTCGAAGAGTTTTGTCTAACATCTCCATTTACTTTGGTTATCATTTTGAGATTTTGCGGTTCTGGTATTTCGTCTGCAGACGTTATCCAAGGACCACAGGGTGCAAAAGTATCAAAGCCTTTTGCTCTGGTGAATTGTTTATCCTTAGCTTGTATGTCTCGTGCAGAAGCATCGTTTAAGATCATGTATCCAAAAACTGCATCCTTTGCATCTTTTTCTGATATGTTCTTACAATCTTTGCCAATTATCACTGCAAGTTCAATTTCATAATCAAGCTTTGAGACAAAAGATGGACAAACTATGTCTGATGTCGCTCCGTTGAGTGTTGTTCTGGGTTTTATTACTATTGCTGGCTCATCAGGTGGGATCAAGTTTTGCTCTTTTGCATGATCCTTGTAATTAAAAGCCAAACAAATTATCTTGGATGGATTTGGAATGGGTGGGAGAAACTTGAAATCGGATAAATTTTCATTATAACTCAGATTTTTCACATTACTTTTTATCTCGTCATACCATCCATCAAACAAGAAATCTTTGATGCTCTGAGGTATGGGAATTCCAGTCTGCGATGTCATACTCTCTCTTGTCAAAACCTTTTCTCCGTTGACAAAAGCATATGTTTCCATATTTTGTCTCAGCAATCTTGCAATTTTCATTTTCTTCACTTGTGTGTATATATCGCTTGATTTGCAGAATCTTTTCTACAATATCCGAATCTTACGAACTGGATTTCTGCTCCCACATTTAACTCTAAGTAGTACTGTTCTGTTATAGCTTGCTTGATTTGTAAACTGTTCTCATTAAACTGGTCATTTATGAATAGCACATCTGATGTCAAAACCTCTATGTTTACTGGATTCTTTCTTGAAATCCATTGAATTTTAGGAATATTTGGTTTGTAACTGGTGTCAGTAATCTCACTTTCTATCTCTGGACCAATTCTTGTTATTTTTATGTTGTATAGCTCTAACAATCTTATCTCGTCACCAATCTTCAATATCTTGGCATCATTGCCAGGTATGTAGAAACTTCCATCTATCTCAATTCGTCGTTTACCCATATCATTTTGTGGATGATTTGAAATCTCAATTTCAGTAAGATTATTGTTAGTTACTGTTAATTTTACTGGGTCAAAAACAATGAACAGTCTTACACTTTTTGGATCAATTATTTTTCGATTAAATGATTCAAGTGTTTCAAATGGTGGCATGGTATCAGACTTGGTAAAGCCAAGAGAAAGAACGAATTTTCGAATAGCTTCTGGAACTATACCTCTTCTACGCAACCCTTCAAGAGTAGGAAGTCTAGGATCGTCAAATCCTGATACTTTTCCTTCCTCTACTAGAGGTTTTAGTACTCTTTTGGAGACCGGCATTCCTTCAAACTCCAACCTTGAAAACTCCAGCATCTTTGGTTTACGCATGTTCAGTTTATCTAAAAGCGCATAATAGAGTTCAGTGCGTAATTCATATTCCTTGGTTCTAAACGCATGGGTGATTCCATCAATGCTGTCTTCAATAGCAACTGCAAAATCATAGTTTGGCCAAACTCTGTATTTGTCTTTATGGATTGGGTGTGGTTCGTCTATTATTCTAAGCAAGGTTGGATCTCGCATGACTGTATTCTCTGAACTCATGTCTCCTAGAAATCTCACTATGGCTTCTCCAGGTTTGAATTTGTCAAACATTTTATTCCAACGAGTATTATTTTGATCAAGATTTCCTACCCTGCACTTACAAGATAACATCTCTCTTCTATTCTTACTAATTGTCTCCTTGTTACATGTACACACATATGCACTACCTAAATCAATGAGTTCCTTGGCTTTCTTGTAGATTATCTCCATGTCATCCGAGGTATTTTTTATGAGATCATATTTTACACCCAGCCAGTCTAGGCCAACTTTGATTGCTGCATAATATTCCAAACGTTCTTTTTCTGGATTTGTATCATCAAATCTTAGAATGAGCTTTCCTCCATACATCTTTGCATATTCCTCATCTATTATCGATGCCTTTGCATGACCAATGTGGGGATAACCGTTAGGTTCTGGGGGGAAACGCGTGATTACATTGCCTTGTTCTGCTCCTTCAAGGGGTGGAAGACCGATTCTCTCTTGCTTTGGTTTTACTATCAAGAGTTCCGCATATTTGCTAGCAAGCTCTTCTTTTTGTGATTCCACTGATAATTTGTTAACATCAATCACTGCCTGTGAAATAAGTGGAATAACATCTTTAATTCTGGAACGAAGTTCTGGGTTGATGCCGATTACTTTGGATATGATTGAATCATTTCTAGTTTTTCCATCATGTTCTGACGCATTCAAAAGAGCAATTCCACGAATTACACTTTTTAATTCATTATCCAATTAAAGACTCCTCTCTACCACAAAATCAAGTAAAGAAAGTAATTCATTTTTTGCAGGTCCATCGTATATTGATATTGATTTCTTGGCTGCATTGGAGTGATATGTTGCCTTTTGTTTTATTGTGTTTTCTATTCCTAGTGCAGAAATTGTAGAAATGGCTCTCTCCACTTCACTTTTTGAAACAGATGAGTTGCCAAACGCATTAAGGATTATCTTTTTTTCTTGGCTATCTGCTTTTTTGATTGCCATCAAAATTGGCAATGATTTCTTTCCTTCCCTAATGTCGTTGCCAACCGGTTTTTTTGTAATCTTTGGATCTCCCGTCACTCCAATTAGATCATCAATTATCTGAAAAGCAATTCCTAAATTTCTTCCAAATGTGGATAACCTTGTCACATCTGCAAAATCTTTGTTTGCTGCTATTGCGCCCATTGCACAAGATGCCACAAATAATGATGATGTTTTTTTCTCAATCATTTTTATATATTGATCTTCACTTGGTATCTTACTTGATTTTGCCATGCTGATGTCCAATGCTTGTCCTTCACACACATCAGTACAGGCCTTTGCCAATGTGGTAACAAGATTCAAACCTGCATTTCCTGACTTGTGAAGGTAAGGTTTCGAAATGGTTTCAAATGCTCTTGAAAACAACAAATCTCCCGCAAGAATCCCAATGGGCATTCCAAATCTTACATGAACTGTAGGTACACCATGTCTTACTTCATCGTTGTCCATAATGTCGTCATGTACCAATGTAAAATTGTGCACCATTTCAACTGCGGCAGCTGCAGGTATTGCCTGCTTTGTGGTTCCTCCTAAAAGTTGGCAGCTCTTTATGACCATGTATGGCCTTAATCTCTTTCCTCCATGATCAATCAAATAACTTGCTGCTTGGTACAAGTCCTTGGGTTCTCCAGAAAGTTTGGACGAGAGAAACGAGTCTATCTTAGACGCTGTTTTTGCAAGTTTTTCAAGTTTCATTCTTTTTTTAGCTCCCATCTGTGATCTGGAAAATGATACTTTAATGATTCTTCTAGTTGGCTCTTGATATTGTCTTTATTCCACATCTTGAGAATCTCTTTATGTGTGTCGCTTATGTTGTGACTTGACTCTGATAGGAAATACAATGCAACTAGCATCCATGGACAGAAAATTTGGGGTGTTTTTTTAATCTCTGATAATATTTGTTCTAGTGTAACCCATCTTATATCTGAAATTTCATCTTCCACCATCTTTATTTTTGAAGGATCATCCAATATTCCAATTAAAGTACCGCAAATTTCGTTTTCTGATCCAATGCCTTTGTAATGTACGTGATATTCAAACTTGTACAAGTAATCTAATTTGCATGTCACGCCCAATTCTTCTGGCAGTCTTCTTTCTGCCGATGAAATATAGTCCTCTGACTGTCTTGGATGGCTAGCTACGGTTCCATCCCAATCTCCTGGCCATAACATCTTACTCATACTTCTCTGTGTGAGCAAAAGTTTTCCTTCTCTATTGAATAAAAATATGGTAAAAGCTCTGTGTAGTTTTCCGTCTGGTAAATGGCATTTTACTTTTTCTTCAGTTCCTATTTGATTATCATTACTATTCACAAGAATGAGATATTCCATAATTATCCTCTAAATACTGTTCCCTCAAAACTCTTGTCATTTATTGCATTTGTTATTCTCTTTGGAATGTTTCCATTTACAAAGAAAACGTCTGTTCCGTGCTTTGATATGTTGAATGCCTCTTTTATTTTACGAGACATGCCACCTGTTACATCCATTGGCACTTCTGATGTGATTGGTTTCTCTGTTGTAATTTCACTCAAAAGCTTCTTGCTTTTCATATCTAAATACACTCCATCCACATTTGTAACAAAAATTGCTAGACGGGGATGCAACAGTTTGGAAAGAATTCCCATGATTCTATCTCCTGATAAGATGTAAAATTTGTTTTTTCCATACCACATGACATCTCCATAAGAAATTGGCATTAATCCTGTCTTTGCAATCTTGGGAATTTCCTTGACTTTATTGGCTAATGGTTTATCCCCAATCATAAAATCACTTGGAGGTAAACAATATGGTTTTAGACCAGATTCCAAAAATGATTCAAGTACAATACTGTTTAGTTCTATCATTGAATTTTTGACAACCGAAACTCCTTTGGCTTCATGTCTTTCTGGTTTTGTATGCATGTCATACTTTACCGACCAATAATGTCCAAATGAGCCTCCGCCATGTACTATTACAAGTGGCTCGTTTACATTTTTGAGACTCGTGGCAATTCTTCTTATTGAATTTCTATTTGATGTTAATGGTTTTTCCTTGTTGGTAATTATTGAACCCCCGAGTTTTATCAAGATCATGATTTTTAACAATGCTATGGACGGTTTTAAAAAGTATCTCCCTGAAATGATGATACGATTCTTTGATTAAGACGATACCTATCTTATTTTATTTTTAAATGATGCCTGTAAATTATTGAGTTTTTAATTAGAACAAAATTTCTGTATTCTATGCATACTGTAGTCCGTTATAATCTATCTTTGTTATAAAACAATCTGAAATTTTTCTTAAATTATCAATGGTATCGTTGGTGTTAGAATTGTCAACAAGAGCAATAATGCATCCACCACCACCGGCTCCTGTTATCTTTGCACCATATGCTGTCTTTTTTGCTTCTTTGATCAAGAGATCTATTTTCTCTGTTGAAACTCCAATCTGTTTTAATAATTCATGATTTTTTAACATTAGCGAACCTAATTTATTCAAGTTATTTTCCTTCAAAGATGTTATTGCATTGTTGACTATGTCAATTTCTTCTTCGCATAACTTGTTGAAAAGATCTTCATTTTTCTCTTTAAACTGTCTGACTTGTCTTACGACATATTGGGTATTGTGAACTTGGGCAGAATTTGATATTATAAAACTCAGATCATTTCTTGATGGAATTGGTTGAAATCCATCCCTTAGATCATATGACACGAGTCCACCGAATGTAGAAACTGAGGAATCGGCTCCTGAATTTTGTTCAAATATTGTACGCTCTGCTTGTATGGATAATTTTACTACTTCCTCCTTTGATAATTTATGAAACAACCCGTTAACTGAAGCTGTAACTGCTACGCAAGCAGCAGATGATGAACCAAGTCCAACTCCTGGAGGTATATCTGATTCTATGATTATCTCTATTCCTTGTTTTGTAGAGTTCTCCATTAATGTTTTTTTTGCTACGTAGAAAAAAGGCCTCATAAATTTTTGCTGCACATTTTCTAAATTATTTAATGAGTCTATATCGGCCACTACTTCTCCAAAAGAAGATCTTATTCTGACTATTCTCTCATCTAGAAATTGTGAAGTTGCAGTTATTCTCTTGTCTGTGGAACATAATACTGCTTTTATGCCATATATCACAAAATGCTCTCCAAAAAGAATGATCTTGCCGGGAGCAGACGCAACAGATTTCATGAAAACACTATCGACGCATATCCTACCACTGAATCCTTATTATTTCCTGATATGTCTCCGCTAGTGGCATATCTGATCAAGGTTCCCTTGGTTGCTCCAAGTTTCTTACAGGCTATCATGGTGGAAGCGATCGCCCCATAACCGCATGCGCTAATCTTTTTTTCTTGCAATACGTCATAAAATGTATCTACATCTAGGTTCACTATTGTGTCTATCAAAGATTTGTCCTGCTTGTGTGCAAAATCATTTGGTTCGTAATGAGTAAAATCTGAAGAACCGATTATGATAGTATTTTTAATTTTTGAAATCATTGCTACTGATTCACCAATTTCGATTGCAGTATGATGACTCTGGTCAATTAAGATTATAGGTAAAATCTTGAATTTGTAAGAAAATATTTCCTGAAGCATGGGAATCTGTACCTCCAAACAATGATCTCTTGTATGAGAAAAAAAATCAAACTCTATCAACTTTGAAATCTTACTGATCTTAATTGCAGAATCTGTGTCTACCTCAATGTCTCCAATAGGTGTTCTCCATATTCCTTCCTTCATTGTTGCAATGTCTCTCCCTATTCCCCAGTGATTTGGTCCTATGATTATTACAAGTTCAGGTCTCTGTGATGATATTGCATAGTATGAATTTGCAGCTATGGGGCCAGAGTATTCATATCCCGCATGCGGGCATATGGCACCAATAATTTTTTTATCATGTGTTGAGGGAGGTAACGCCCCTGGACCATATTTGTGTAAAAAACAATTTCTTATGCTTGATTTTAATTCTTGATCTGTTTTTGGATAGAACATCCCAGCAACAGCTGGTGTCCTTACCTGCATTGTGTTATTGCCTCTGTGATCTCATTCTTGGAGGATGCATCTTTTCGGTTTCTTCCTCTAATTCTTCTTCTGTTATTTTAGTCTCAAAATCATCTATTTGGTATTTCATAGATTCTAAATTTTTTAACTTGCCTTTCTGCATTAGTATCTCTCTTGCTAAAAGCCAATAGGTAGCAGCTAGGGATTTTCTTCCTCTATTGTTTGCTGGAATTACCAAATCAATCTTTGAGGTAACATTGTCTGTATTGGAAATTCCTATTACTGGGATTCCTGCATTAGTAGCTTCTACAACAGCTTGCTCATCTACTTGAGGATCTGATACAAAAACTAGTTCTGGTTCTCTGTAGTAAGGTAATGATGGATTTGTTAGAGTTCCTGGCATAAATCTTCCAAGCATGGGGGTTGCACCAGTTACCTCACAGAATTTCTCAACAGGAGTGCTAGCATATTCTCTGCCAGAACAAACTAAAATTTTTGTAATGTCTGCTCTGTTGATGAATTTAGCAGCTGTTTGAATTCTGGATAATGTTTTCTTGCTATCGATAATGTACAGTCCTTCATTTGTTGCCTTGGTAACAAATGGCGTCATGAATTTTGTTTTTACTTGTGTGCCTACCCTTATTCCTGTGGAAAGTACATACTTTTCCATGTGTTCAAAATCTTCTTGTTTGCTCATTCTGTGTTTCTAAATCTCGGCCATTCCACGTATTAAATCATACTCTGAGAGTCGTATCAGTTCGTTAAGTTTGGCCATCCTTTCTCCACCTACTATGCCAACCTTGAGCATCTTAGATTTGGTAGCAAGTCCAATGTGTGATATGTGAGAGTCTGTTGATTCGCCCGATCGATGGGACGTGATTAATTTCACATTATTATTGTTTGCCTCTTTGGCAAATTCAAGTGCGTCATAAAGACTTCCTGCCTGATTTACTTTCAATATCGCTCCACTACAAGCTCTTATTTTCACTGCTTTTTTGAGAATTTTTGTATTTGTTACCAAGAGGTCATCACCAGTTATGAGAACGTGGGGAAATTTTTTAGTCAAAATTGCCATGTCTTCAAATGCTTCTTCATGGACTGCATCTTCGGCATAAACAAGTTTGTATTTCTTTATTATTTCTGCTACAAACTCAATCTGTTTTTCTGGAGTATTTTCAAAACCTGCTCTATCGTATACATATTTTTTTTTCTTTTCATTCCATTGTGTGGATGAAGCAAAATCTACTCCTAAAGAAACCTCCTTCCCTAATGTAAAACCGAGTTGTTCACAAGCTTTTACAGATATTTCAAGAGCTTCGTCATTTTTTAATTTTGGAGCCCATCCGCCTTCATCACCTCTTCCATTTGTAAAACTTGGATCCTTCTTTGCCAAAATTTTTCCTACTTCTTTATGTATCATCAAGTTAACTTCTATTGCATCACGGATAGTTTTGGAACCTGTGGCACAGACTAGAATTTCTTGAATATCTGGTGTACCTGGTCCCGCATGTGCTCCCCCGCCCAAGATATTTCCAAGAGGAAACGGATATCTAAAAGTTGAATCTTTTGCTAGCAACTTGAACATTGGGATCTGTAACGATTTCGAAGCTGATTCAATTGATGCAATAGTTAATGCAAATGCAAGTGAACCTCCAACTTTTGAATAATTTGGAGTTGAGTCAATTTCTCTTAGGGTCTCATGAATTGTTTTCAGATTAGATGGATCAAGGCCTAAAAATTTCTTTATATTTTTTTTTAATATGTCTAAACTTTTTTCTGGTTTATTCTGGGGAAAGCTCTGTGCTTCATGTTTTCCAACACTTGCACCTGATGGAGCACAGACTCGTCCTACGTGTTCATTATCTGATGTTACATCAATTTCTATAGTTTGACTTCCTCTACTGTTGTAAAGTATCCTGCCTTTAATTGATGTAATCTTAGGCATTCTATTCTAATTCAGATCTTACTTCTTGTTCTCTTCTTCTAATGGCTTCGTAAAATGGAATGACTTGATGAATTGTCTCAACAGATGTCAATATCATTGTTCTACAACAATATCTTTTAAAACCAAAAGAATCTAAAATTTTTCCAGGATCCTCTCCACCCTTGACGCGGTTTTGATACTCCTTAAATTTGTCAGCAATCAAATTTCCACAAGTAAAACATCTGACAGGAATTAGCACAGTCACAAAAAGTAATCAAGGCTTATAAAAACCATACATGGGTAAAACCAATTGCGGGAGTCGCCCAGCCTGGTCAAAGGCGCTAGCTTGAGGGGCTAGTATCTTAGGATTTCGAGGGTTCAAATCCCTTCTCCCGCATTAATGATTTCATAACACTATGCCCGAAAATATTTCATGTCTAGTAGATGAATCCTCAATGATATGCGAATGAATTCTTTTTCTGTTTACTATTTGAGTAATTTCTGATAGTGAAAGGTTGATTTTATTGTAGAACATAATATTGGAACCTCTGATAATATTCTGCAAAATTGCCATTAATTTCTACAAACCTTCAGACTTTGTTTGAAGATGATAATCTATGCTGCATGAATGTATGTTTTGGTAAAGCCCTTATTTGACATAAAATCTTGTATTGTTATGGAAATTACTGTAAAACAAATGATGCAAATTGAAGAGAATGGGCATCAAATGGGTTTTTTTAGAAAACTGATGATGGAAAATGCCGGTGCTGTTACTGCAAGACATATCGTAGAACGTTATCATGATCTAACATCAAAAAAGATAACAGTTTTTGCTGGGCTAGGAAATAATGGGGGTGATGCATTTGTTGTGGCTAGACATTTGGCTGCATTTGGCTGTACGCCTACCGTCATACTTCTAGGACATCCAGATAAGATAAAAACAGAAGAAGCACAATCTAACTGGAAAATTTTGGAGAAAATGAATTCTGTGAATCTCGTACTTGTGTCTGCTGTTGATAAAATTGCTAATGATGCAGATGTTATAGTGGATGGAATATTGGGAACCGGAATATCTGGAAAAATTAGAGACCCATATTCCTCCGCAATCGATTTGATAAATCAATCAAATGCTTTCAAATTTGCCATCGATGTACCATCCGGTCTTGATCCTGATACGGGAATGGTAAATGACAAATGTGTGAAAACAGATATTACTATAACTTTTCACAAGATGAAAATTGGAATGCCAAAAGGTCAAGACATGTGTGGTAAAATAATAGTTGAAAAAATAGGAATTCCACCTGAAGCGGAGATTGGAGTATTGTTATGAAAGTGCATCAGCTTCAAGTGGGAAATATGCAAAACTTTACCTATGTTCTTGAGGATGAGGCGACAAAGGAATCTGTTATCATTGATCCTTCATGGGATCTAGAACTGGTGATGGAAATAATAGAGAAAAATAATCTAAAAGTCAAATATGTCATTAACACACATCATCATTTTGATCATACTATAGGAAATGATGCAATGATAAAATACACAAAATCTAAAATCTTACAACATGAATCTTCTACTCTGAAAAATGACGTACGCTTATCTGATGGTGACAAAATAATATTTGGCAAGTCAGAACTTATTGTATTACATACTCCTGGGCACTCAAAAGATAGTATATGTCTAGTTGGCGATGGGAAAATCTTTTCAGGTGATGCACTTTTTGTAGGAAACTGTGGCAGAACAGATTTACCGGGAGGAAGTGCAAAGGAACTCTATCATAGCCTATTTGACATTATTTACAAGCTTGATGATAATCTAGTGTTGTATCCAGGACACAATTATGGAATCTCTCCAAATTCAACCATAGATAAAGAAAAAAAGACAAATTTTGTATTACAACCTAGAACAGAATCAGAGTTTCTGAATTTTATGGGTAGTGATTAATCATTGCAAGACATTGAAATACTTGGAAACAAACAAAAAGGTTTAGAATTCATAAAACAAACGGAACAAAAAAAATTCATTTTTTCTCTAGTGATATCTTATACTGCAACATCTGAAATACCTGGGATAACTATGGCTGGAGAACATCCGGATCTGATAAAATTCACAGGACCGGCTGATGCTGAATTTATTCACTACGGATATTGTAGGAGTATCTCTGTAATTCCAATGACTCCTGACGGAAAACCAACTCCTGCACTGTTGACAAAAACCGCACTGGAAGCAGCAAGCATTCCCAGTATTGTTGTAAATGCTGGCAGTAAAGTGTCTCCAAAACTTCCATTTATTGATATGAACTTGAATTATGGGAAAAATATTGGAAAAGAACCAGCTCTTAGTCTTGATGATGTTGGAAAAGCGGTTGAATATGGTAGAATAATTGGAAGATTTCTTGGGGCTTCAACTGACTGTGTTATAGTTGGCGAAAGTATTCCAGGTGGTACTACCACAGCTCTTGGAGTGCTTGAAGGATTTGGAATTACAGGATCTGTTAGCAGTAGTATGCCTCAAAACCCTGTAGAGCTCAAGATTCAAACGGTAAAAGAGGCATTGAAAAGACTCCAATCAAAAGATCCATTTGAAATTATATCACAATTAGGTGATCCGATGATTCCAACAGTTGCCGGTATTCTTAGCACTGCATCTGAAATTTCTAGAGTTCTATTAGCTGGTGGAACACAGATGGCGGCCGTGCTTGCTTTTGCAAAAAGTATCGGATTTGAAGGAAAGAATACCGCTGTCGGTACCACCTCTTATGTATCTGAAGATAAATCTGCAAACCTAACTGACATCATGTCGCAGATAATGGATGTGCCTATACTGGTTGCCAAACTCAAACTTGCAGAATCAGAAATCTCTGGATTGAACTCATATGCTAAAGGATTTGTAAAAGAAGGGGCAGGAGCGGGAGGTTCGTCTATTGGTTGCATGTTAAAAACAGGAATTGATGCAAAAGGTCTTCTGGCTCTAACTGAAAAAGAATATTTGAAAATTACCTGACCGTTACTGATTTTGCCAAATTTCTTGGATAGTCTGGATCAAAGTCTTTGTCAATTGCAGCATAATATGCGAGAAGTTGTATTGGTACTATTTCTACAAGTGGATATAATGGCTCGTTGATACTAGGTATGTCTATCCAATGATCATATACATCACTTGGTTTATCTGAAATTCCTATTATCTTGGCCCCTCTTGCTTTTATTTCTCTAGCTGATGTTAGTGTATCATTATAGGTGGAATCATAGGGGTTTATGATTAAAACATATGAATTGGAATCAATCAATGCCAGGGGGCCATGTTTTAATTCTCCTCCTGGAAGTCCTTCCGCATGTATGTATGTGAGTTCCTTTAACTTCAATGATCCTTCTGAAGCAATTGGATAATGCATGCCTCTTCCTAATACGTAAATATCTGAAACATTCTTCAGTCTCTTTGCAACATCTTTGATTTTAGAATCATTGGAGAGTATCTTCTTGATTGCTTCTGATACTTTTGTAAGATCCAGTTCTATACAACCATCACATATTTTATCAATTATTTTATATAGTACAACAAGTTGTGATGTGAAACTTTTAGTTGCGGCAACTCCTATTTCTGGACCGCAATTGAGTCCCATGGAAATAGATGATTGATGAACTAATGAGGACGTCATCATGTTTACTATTGATATGATTTTAGACCCTGTCTTTTTTGCAATACCTACAGCTTCTAACACATCTGCACTTTCTCCACTCTGTGATATTGCAATTAGAATTGATTTTTCTTCAAATATGTCGGGGGAAAATTGTGCTTCGCTAGAAATCAATGGATCGATCTTTATCTTTGCATATTTTGAGAAAAGAAACTTTGCAATTAATGCTGCGTTGTAACTTGTTCCGCTTCCTGTAATGTATACATTTCTTGCATGTTTTATTAAATCCGAAGCCAGATCAATCTCAAGTTTGGTATTGTTTCCAGCATTCAATACTGTTAATGGTTGTTCTGAAATCTCTTTCAAAGTGTAATGAGCATATTGGCCCTTGTATGCATCAGCAAATTCTTTTGATACTTTGGTTATCTGATGATGTACTGGATTTGCATCAAAATCAAAGATCTTCAATCCTTCTTTGTCAATGATTACAAATTCCTTGTTGTCTGGATAAATTACTTCATCAGTATATTCTACAAATCCCAGTACATCACTTGCAATAAAATATTCTTCTTTTCCTACTCCTATTATCAGTGGCTCATGTAGTCTAGCTGCAGATAATGTACCATCTTGGAAGACTGCAACAAAAGCATAATTTCCTTTTAATTCGGCTACTGTATCTACAATAGATTTCTTAATTTCTCTAGTCTTATCATAATTATATTGAAGAAGATTTGCAATTACTTCGCTGTCTGTTTGACTTTTAAAAGTATAACCATGTTCTTGGAGTTCTTTTTTTAATTCTTCATGATTCTCAATTATCCCATTGTGTACAATAGCTACCTCTCCTGAACTTGATGGATGTGGATGAGCATTTGCGTCAGTTACCATTCCATGAGTGGCCCACCTTGTATGCCCTATGCCTATAGTTCCAGAAAGCTCGTCTAGTTTTGCTGCTTTGTTTACTTCTAAAACTTTACCCACTCCCTTTCTTACATTGATTTGATGTTCAGAAAAAGTGGCAACTCCTACACTGTCATAGCCACGATATTCCATTCTTTTTAATCCCTTGACTATTATTGGTGCCGCAGAACTGGTACCTAAATATCCTATAATTGAACACATGTTGATATCGTATACATATTCTTGATAAATAATGATTGCGTGTATTCTATTCCGTTGGTTGTTCGGTTTCTGCTTTTTGAACAGGTTGTTGTTTTGTCTTGTTAAGATCTAATTCTGGTGATAGGCAAATCTGATCTTCTTCCTCCACTTTTACCGTATATGAAGGAACCGTAACTACTCTTTCTCCTATCATCACATGACCATGTACTACTATTTGTCTTGCAAGATATGGGCTCTTGATTGATTCTTTTTTCTGGATAATTGTCTGTAGTCGTCTGGATAAAAAGTCCGTCACCTTTAGATTAAGTACGTCATCTAATGTTGAATTTTCTTTGACTAGTCCAACTCTTACAAGTGATTTCATCAATATTGGTTCTTTGGTACTTCTGATGTCCTGAGTTAACGCCAAGAGTGATCTTGCTTGGTTTCTTATTCTTGAAAGTTCGGTATGTGCTTTCCATAACTCTCTTTTATTTTTGAGTCCAAAAGTACCCAAAACATGTAATTCTTCATTTAGTAAATCATAGTTGAGTGGACGTTTTGGTTTTCTCCACATTTTGCGTGAATTTTTTGGATGATCTCCCATCTGTTACACCTACTTTTTCTTTTCCGCTGCAGCAGGTTTTGCTGCAGGCGCTGCACCAGCCTTTGAAGCTGCTGCAGGCGCTGCACCAGCCTTTGAAGCTGCTGCAGGCGCTGCACCAGCCTTTGAAGCTGCTGCAGGAGCTGCACCCTCAGCTGGTGCACCAGGTGAACCAGCCGGTAACACTTTACCACCTTTCTTAACCCCGACCGCACCACCCTTTCTACCTGTGGTGCGTGTACTTTGTCCACGAACTTTTAATCCATATGTATGACGAAATCCTCGCCAGCTATTCATGCCTTTTTCTCGTTCAATATCATTTCTTACGTTAAAGTCAATATCAGAAGTAATAAGATGAAAATCATTTCCTGTATCCATATCCTTTCGTCTATTTAGAAACCATGTGGGTATGTTGACAGATGCTGGATCTCTCATAGCCTTTTCTATTTCTTCTACTTGTGATTCCGTAAGAAAACCAACATTACTGTTGGGATTAATCTTTAATACTTGTAAAAGTGATTTTGCAAAATTATACCCAATTCCTTTTACTTGACCAACTCCAATAATGGTCTTTTTAGCACCTGGGACATCCTTACCAGCAATTCTAACTATGTGTCTAAATTCCTGTGAAGACAAGTATTAAAAAATCCCCGGCATCCCCGATAAAAACCATGCTAAAATAGGTTCTGTTGCATTGATGGGTGAGGACTAAACTGACACTCGAAAATTCCATATGTTACAGATAAACCTTATTCGCATTTTATAGGCATGATGAACCAACTCTTTCTAAAATAAAAAATGAGCAAGATATGAGACTCGATGTAGTTGATGAATCAGCATACTTGTGCTATGGATATAGACAGATTGATCCTACTGTGGAAGCAAAGACTCTACAGGAAGCAAAAAAATGTAGAAAAGAAGGTGTTGAAATTGACACGATCATGGTAAGTGAAAGTCGGAATTGTTGAGTTATGTTGAAAGGCTTGAAAAACATTTGAAAGAAAGGGCATACTACATAAATCCAGAAAAAATTGATGGGGTTCTGATAAATGATTTTATATCTAACCGAAAAAAAGTATTACATTCTAGGAATGGTTGAAAGACATGAATGAAAGTTTTGACAAGCAAAAAATGATGGAAACTCTAGTTGATCCAGCAGTGTCATCCATTCTTGCAGAACTTGAGGGAGGCGAAAAAGACTCTACATATCTTACAGATAAACTGCAACTCTCACTAGGTCAGATAAAAGATCTTCTTTCATATGTAATTGTAGAGTGCCATAGATAATGTCCGCTTAGCGTGCCATAGTTATTGTCCGCTTTAACATGCCTTTGTACTCACGCCATGGCATGATTAAATCAACATTTGAAACTAGACTGAGGGCTGTCATGCAT